>Ga0307373_10001550_pt1 | contig 43071 bp, 38 predicted proteins | sample OX2MG_FD_202534 | JGI IMG/M metagenome (GOLD analysis project Ga0307373, IMG submission 202534) | Soil microbial communities from Risofladan, Vaasa, Finland - OX-2 | ecosystem: Environmental > Terrestrial > Soil > Coastal area > Acid sulfate soil | place: Finland: Risofladan, Vaasa | collected...
AGCCGCGACGGGTACGTGGGGGCGCTCGACGTCGTCGCCCTGGCGGAGCGTCCCGGGCCGTCGGGCTCGGCCGCTCTGGTGCAGCTGCAGCGCTGGCGATACCAGGACCTGCTGCTGGCGCCCGCCCGCGGGACCCCGCCGGTGGGACCGGGCGGCGTCCGCATCACCGTGTCGGCCGAGGGCATCGACCTGGCCACCCTGGCGGGCCGGGCTCGCTCCCACCCCGTGGAACACGCTGGACCTAGTCAGCGTCGACCCCGACGGCTACGTGGAGGTCTTCACCCAGCGGCTGGCCCCGGCGCGCCAGGACCCCCGGTTCCGGCGGCGGATGGAGGATCTCCAGCGGGGGACGGGAGCGCGGTGAGATGGCGGTCGAACCACTCGATGACGCGGGTCATCCGGTCGATGCGACGATCCGGCCGACCGGTCGCCATGTAGATGTGCGACTCCTCGGGGTAGAGGATGTATTCGACCGGGCGCCCCAGCAGCCGCAGGGCGATGAAGAGCTGCTCGTTGTCCTGGGGCGGGCAGCGCAGGTCCGCCTCCGCCTGCAGCATCAGCAGGGGGGTGCGCAGGCTCTCGACGTGGGCCAAGGGCGACTGCCGCCAGAGGGTGGCCACCCCCGCCGCTGAGAGTGTGTCCCCGAGCCCCGCGCTGCGGTTGTAGAGGGGGCCGGTGTCGGAGTTGGCGAAGGCGCTCACCTGGTTGCTGACGCCGTTCTCGGCGACCGCGGCGCGGAAGCGCGAGCTGGTCGCGACCAGCCACTGGGCGAGAAAGCCGCCGTACGACAGACCCATGACGCCCATCTGGTCGGCGCTGGCTCGGCCGGTGGCGAGGCAGTCGTCCACCACCGCGTGGACATCGGCGGCGTCCACATCCCCCCAGCGGCCCCCCAGCAGGGCTGCGGTCCACGCCCGCCCGTAGCTGGCGGAGCCGCGGATGTTGGGCAGCACCACCCGGTAGCCACGCCCGGCCAGGAGCAGCGCCTCCAGCGGCGGGGTCGGGCCCCACGCTCCCACCGGGCCGCCGTGCACATCGACGACCAGCGGCAGGGCTCGGTGGGCGGTGCCCGGCGGCTCGACCACGAAGGTGTGGATCGGGCCGGCCGGGCCCACGATCTCGCGCTCCTCCACCCGCACCGGCGGCAGGTGCCGCTGCCAGCTCGACCCGATCCGTGTGCGGGGTCGCGAGCGGGGGGACGCGGATGCGCCGACCCCGACCACGTGCAGCTCGGGTGCCTGGGTGCCGCAGGCGGCGACCACCGTCACGGCGCGGCCGCGGACGGCCAGGCTCCAACCGAGCAGGTCCTCGGGGCCGAGGGGAGTCGGCGCCGCGGCCGGGCCGGCGCCGGAGGGGTCGAAGGCAAAGCACCACGGGCGGGTGCGGCCGCGGTCGCTCACCAGCGCCACCAGGGCGTCGTCGCCGCACCAGCAGGGACCCGGCCGGGGCTCGCTGGTCCAGCCGCAGAGATCAGTGTCGGCGAAGACGCCGACCGGACGGTCGAGGTCGCCCGCCAGCACCCGCGGCGGGGCACCCCCCGACGCCGGACCCACGAAGAGTCGGGGGAGTGCATCGTCCGCGGGGTCGGGCGCGTCCACCCCGACCACCGCCACCCACCTCCCGTCGGGCGAGAAGGCCGGGTGGCTGGCGGGTCCGGCCAGGGCCAGCACCTGGCGCGCCTCCCCTCCGGTCACAGGGACCCGCCAGATGGTGGTGCGGGGGTGCTGCTCCGGGTCGGGGCCGCGGTCCGCCGCGAAGGCGATCGAGGCGCCGTCGGGGGCCCACACCGGATCGCTGACGTCGTAGTCGCCCCGGGTCAGGCGGCGCGGGCGGGCCCCGGCGCGCGCGGCCACCACGAAGAGGTGAGCGCGGCGGTCGCAGTGGCCCACGCCGTCCCGGCGCCAGTCGATGCGCGTGATCCGGCGGCTGGTGGGGCTGCGTCCGGGCCGGGTGGGACCCACGATGAAGCGCGGTGGGTCGGACGGTGCCAGGAACGCGAGGCGGCTCCCGTCCGGCGACCACGCGGGCGAGCTGGCGCCGTGGGTCGGGCGCCCGACCACGACCGGCTCGCCCCCGCGGAGGTCCAGGACCATGAGGGCGGTCGGGGGGTCGGGCTGGTCCGCTGGGGTGCGGAGAAAGGCCAGCCGGCGCCCGTCCGGACTGATCCGCGGGGTGATGTCGCGCACCGCTCCGGCGGTGAGGGGGTGGGCCCGGCGCGAGCTCAGCTCGATCCGCCAGCAGTGGGAACGGTAGGTCTCGCCGTCCGTCACCCGCCGGCTCACCACCGCGATCTCGGCCCCGGGGCCGAGATCGTGATCCTCCAGGACCACCTGGTGGCGAACCCCCGCGGCCGCGATCTCGGCCCCGGGGCCGACTCCCCCGGCTCGTGCTACCATCTGCGGCCAGCATAGGCGGACGCCGGCTTCCAAGGGGTGGCACCTTGATGAACCGCAGGCGCGCGATGAGCTGGTCCCGGCCGCGGCTGGTGGTCGGGGCGCTGGGACTGACGGTGGTGCTGGCTGCCACCACGGCCGGCGTGGGCGCGGCGCGAGCAGCGGTCGGCAGTCGGGCCAGGGCGGGCACCGTCACCTTCGCGCTGGGGCCGGGCGCCAGTCCCAACTACATCTTCCCGATCACGCCGGGGGCCGAGTACGGCATCGGCAACCTCACCGACTTCCAACCGCTGATGTTCCGACCGCTGTACTGGATCGGTAGCGGCGCCAAGCTGGTGCCGAGCACCCAGCTGAGCCTCGCCTATCCGCCCCGGTTCCTCCACGGCGATCGCGCGGTGGAGGTCACCCTGCGGCCCTACCGGTGGTCGGACGGCCAGCCGGTGACGGCCCGCGACGCCCAGTTCGACTTCAACCTGCTGCGGGCCAACAAGGCCAACTGGGGCGGGTACGTCGCCGGTGACTTCCCCGACTTCATCACCCGCTTCACCGTCAACAGCGCCCGGTCGTTCACCCTCACCTTCGACCGCGCCTACTCCCCCGCCTGGTTGATCAACAACGAGCTTCCCATCATCACCCCGCTGCCGCAGCAGGCCTGGGACAAGACCTCGGCGCACACGCCGGTGGGCAACTACGACCTCACCACCAAGGGGGCGGTGGCGGTGTACACCTATCTCAGCCGCCAGTCCGCCTCGCTCAGCACCTACGCCACCAATCCGCTCTGGCAGGTGATCGACGGACCCTTCCGGCTGACCGCCTTCAATGCCTCCACCGGGTACTCGGTGTTCGTCCCCAACTCCAAGTACACCGGAGCGGTCAAGCCCCGGATCGCCAAGCTGATCGAGCTGCCCTTCACCAGCAACGCGGCCGAGTTCGACGCGCTGCGCGCCGGTGAGGTCGACTACGGCTACATCCCCACCACCGATCTCAGCCTCGCGCCCTCCTTCACCCGTCAGGGTGACCGGGTCCAGCCCTGGCCCGACGTGGGCCTCAACTACGTCGTGCTCAACTTCACCAACAAGCAGATGGCGCCGCTGTTCCGGCAGCTGTACCTGCGCCAGGCGCTGCAGCTGCTGGTCGACCAGCCGCTGTGGATCAGGACCATCCTTAAGGGGTACGGCTACCCCGAGTACGGTCCGGTTCCGGTGGAGCCGAAGGGCCCTTACGTGAGCTCCTACGAGGCGCACAACCCCTACCCCTTCAGCCCCGCCCATGCCGCCCGGCTGCTGGCCGCCCACGGGTGGAAGGTGGTGCGCAACGGCACCAGCACCTGCATCCGACCGGGCACCGCCGATGACCAGTGCGGTGCCGGGATCCGCCGGGGCGCCCCGCTCACCTTCACAGTCGTGTACTCGTCGGGGACGCTCCAGTACGAGCAGGAGATGGAGGATTGGAAGTCGGCCGCCACCGCGGTCGGGCTCACGCTCAACCTCTCCGCGGTCCCGTTCAACACCGTCATCAGCATCGCCAACCCCTGCACCAAGGGCCCCACCTGCACCTGGGACCTCGCGATGTGGGGCGGGTGGAGCTTCGGCAGCCCCTATCCCACCGGTGGCCAGGTGCTCTCCCCGGCGAATGCCGGCGGCTACCAGGACCCCGTCAACAGCGCCAACGTGCGGGCGACCCATGTGAGCAGCAGCCCGCAGGCGATGTTCACCTACGAGAACTACGTGGCGCGCACCCTGCCGATGATCTTCTGGGTCAACACCCCCCTCCAGATCTCGGTGATCGCCAAGCAGCTGCACGGGGTGGTCCAGAACGCCGTCTCGGCGCTGACGCCGGAGGACTGGTCGGTCGCGGGCTAGCCCGCCGCCGCCTGCGGGATCGGCCCGGGCGGGCTGATCCCGCACCCCCGGGTGGCGGGTACACTCGGATGCGGGCCGCGGGAGGGCCGGACCGGCATGCGCGAGCTGCTCGACGACATCGACCGCTGGTGGCAGGAGGGACGGCGCGTCGCCATCTGCCGGGTGGTCGACCTGGAGGGGTCGGGTCCCCGGCTGCCCGGCGCCGCGATGGCGGTCAGCGAGGCCGGTGAGGTGGCGGGCTCGGTGTCGGGGGGCTGTGTCGAGGGCGCCGTGGTCGAGGAGGCGCTCGGGATGCTCCACCGGCACGAGGGCGCGCGCATGGTCCGCTACGGGATCAGCGACGACCAGGCCTTTGAGGTGGGGCTCACCTGCGGCGGCACCATCCACCTGCTGGTCGCCCCCCTGGACTGGTGAGCGGCCTCTACCAGGCGCTGAGCCTGGCCCTGCGCGCGGGGCACCCCGCCGCGCTGGCCACGGTGGTGGAGGGTCCGCAGCTGGGGGCGACCCTGCTGGTGCGTCCTCACCAGGATCCGCTCGGGGGCCTCGGCGATCCGGAGCTGGAGCGGGTGGTGGTCCGGGACGCGCTCGCGGCGCTGGTCGCGGGCCGGACCGGGATCCGCCACTACGGGGCCCATGGCGAGGCGCGCCAGCCGGGGGTGACGGTCTTCATCGAGGCCTTCGCCCCACCCCCCCGGATGGTGATCTTCGGGGCCGTCGACTTCACCGCCGCCCTGGTCCGGATGGGGGTGCTGCTGGGCTACCGGGTGACCGTCTGCGACGCCCGCTCCACCTTCGCCACCCCCCGCCGATTTCCCCAGGCGCACGAGGTCGTCTGCGAGTGGCCGGAGCGCCTCCTGGCCCGGGTCGGGGCGGAGCTGGGCCCACGGGACGCGATCTGCGTGCTCACCCACGATCCCAAGTTCGACGTGCCCGCGATCGCGGCGGCGCTCCGCACCGAGGTCGGGTACCTTGGGGCGATGGGGTCGCGGCGCACCCACCAGCGCCGTCTGGGGGACCTCACGGCGCTGGGGATCGCGGAGGAGGAGCTGGGGCGGCTGATGGCCCCCATCGGTCTCGACATCGGCGCCCGCACCCCGGAGGAGACCGCGGTCGCGATCGTCGCGGAGATCATCGCCCGAGCCGCCGGCCGCCCGGCGCCAGGGCTTCGCGACGGGGTGGGGCCGATCCACTGACCGCCGCGCGCCCCGGGGCGCGGCGGCCGCGGGCCCGCTCGAGGGCGCCGGTCAGCTGCGCCAGGCTGGTGAGGTTGTGGACCGGCAGGAGCTGGTCCAGATGAGGCAGCGCCGCCCGCATCCCCACCGTGACCGGCGCGAAGTCGGGGTCGCCCATCAGGGGGTTGCACCAGATGACACGCCAGCTGGAGCGGCGCAGCCGCGCCAGCGCCTCAGCCAGGCGCTCGGGTGCGCCCGTCTCCCAGCCGTCGCTGAGGAGCAGCGTCACCGGGCCGCGACTCAGGACGCGCGGGCCCCACCTCGTCACCAGCTCGTGGAGCGAGTCGCCGATCCGGGTCCCCCCCGCCCATCCCCCGGCGCTCTGACCCACTCGCTCGAGCGCCCGCCCCGGGTCCCGCTCGCCGAGCTGGCGGGTGATCCGCGTGAGCCGGGTGCTGAAGACGAAGACCTCGACGCTCCCGGGGCCGCGCCGGAGCGCGTGGCAGAAGCGCAGCAGGACCCGGGTGTACCGCTCCATCGAGCCGCTGGTGTCGCAGAGCACGAGCAGCGGCCGGGGGCGCGGTCGGGGGCGCGAGCGCACCAGCTGTAGCCACTCGCCGCCGGCACGCAGCGCCGCCCGTTGGCTGCGGGGCCAGTCGACGCCGCGGCCGTGGCGGCCCGGCCCCCGGCGCCGGCCGGGGCGGAGCGGCGCCCGGGTGGCGAGGGCGGTGACCGCGCCCAGCAGCTCCTGCAGCTCGGCCGCGGTGCAGCGCCCGAAGTCGACCGCGGCCAGCCCCCGGTCGTCGCTGGGCAGCAGCCGGTGGCCGCGCCGCGGGGGACGGTCACTGCCCTGCGGCGCCCCCGCCTCGTCCGTCGCGGCGAGATGGAGGCGGGTTGCGCTGGCGGGCACACCCGCAGGGCCCGCGGACGGCGGCGCGGCGGCACCGCCCCAGACCGCGAACACGGCGTCGAACCGGGCCAGGTCGTCGCGGCTGCGGCACCAGCAGCTGCGCAGCGCGGCGGCCAGGATCTCCTTGTCGGCAACCCCCACCGCCCGCGCCGCGCGCAGGCCGATGAGGCTGTCCGCGGTCCCCAGCGGCAGGCCCCCCCGCCGGAGCTGGCGAGCCAGGGCCACCAGCTGGGCGGCCAGCCCGCCGGGTGGGTCAGTCGTCGGCACCGGCCCGCCCCAGCAGGGTGGCCACCCCCACGGCTCGGACCGCCTGGAGGTCCTCCTGGTACTTGACCAGGCTCCCCAGCGTGGCGTCGACCAGGGGGGCATCCAGCTCCACCGCCCCCAACGCCACCAGCGCCGCGGCCCAGTCCAGCGTCTCGGCGATGCCGGGGGCCTTGTACAGATCCTCCCGCCGCAGCTGGTGGACGAACCGGGTGGCGGCGCGGGCGAGCTGCGGAGCCACCTCCGGCAGGCGGCGCTCGACGATGCGAAGCTCGGTGGCGAGGTCGGGCAGCTCGATCCAGTGGAACAAGCAGCGCCGCTTGAGGGCATCGTGCAGCTCGCGGGTTCGGTTCGAGGTGCACACCACCAGCGGTGGGCGCTCCGCCCGCACCGTCCCCAGCTCGGGGATGGTGACCTGCCAGTCGGAGAGAAGCTCCAGCAGGAATGCCTCGAACTCGTCGTCGGCGCGGTCCAGCTCGTCGATCAGCAGCACCGGCCGACGGCCGTCGGGCGGGTCGAGGGCCACCAGCAGCGGGCGCCGGATCAGGAACTCGGTCGTGAACAGGTCAATCGGACCGGCCGAGCGCAGTTCCGCCTGGCGGATCGCGAGCAGCTGGCGGGGGTGATTCCATTCGTACAGGGCCTGACTGACGTCGATCCCCTCGTAGCACTGCAGCCGCAGCAGCGGCGCGTGCAGGCACCGGGCCAGAGCCTTCGCCAGCTCGGTCTTGCCGACTCCGGCCTCGCCCTCGACCAGCAGCGGCCGCTCCAGCTCGAGGGCGAGGTAGCACGAGGTGGCGAGCTCGCGGCCGGCAACGTAGTCGGCCCCGAGCAGCGCCTGGAGCACAGCGTCCGGGTCAGCCAGCCCGGGGGCGCCCGGCCAGCCGGCCCGCCCCCCCGGAGCCGGCGCCGGGTCGATCGGATCGGGCTCCGGGGCGCTCGGGGGCATGGGGAACCTCGCCGGGCCGGGCGGGCCCGGCGTCGCAGCCGGCGCCCGCCTGCGCTCCCTGGCATTATCCGGCCCCCCGGTGCCGGAGCCGGGCGCGCTCAGGCGGCGGCCTGTTCCAGCGCTCGCCGCGTGAGCACCCGGGCCAGATGGCGACGGTAGTCGGCGCTGGCCCGGATGTCGGTGGGTGGGGTCAGCCCGTCCGCCGCCTCCAGGGCGGCCTCGGTCACGGTCCCGCCTGCCGCCAGCACCGCCTCCGACCGGGCGGCCCGCATCGGGGTGGGGCCGACGTTGGTCAGCCCCAGGCGCCAGCTATCGCCCAGCCGCTGCGCCGCCGCGCCGACGATCGCCCAGTCGCAGCGGCGGCGCCGGAATTTGATGTACCGGTGCGGCCCCGGCGCCACCGGGAACACGAGCTCGCGGACCACCTCGTCGGGCTGGAGCGGGGTGGTGAAGAGGTGCTGGAAGAATCCTCGGGCGGGGTGGCTACCGTGGGTGGTGAGGATCTCGGCGTCGAGCATGAGGGCAAGGGTGGGGTAGTCGCCGGCGGAGTCGGCGTGGGCGATCGCCCCGCCGATCGTGCCCCGCGCGCGCACCTGGAGGTCGCCGACCTCCAGGGCCATCTCGGCGAGCAGCGGCAGAGCCCGGCGCACCACCTGTGACCCAGCCAGGTCACAGTGACGCACCAGGGCGCCGATGTGCAGCCGGTCGCCTTGGACCGTGATCGAGGTGAGGCCGGGGATCCGGCCGATGTCCACTAGCGCCGACGGCTGGGCGAGACGCAGGCGCATCAGCGGGATCAGGCTGTGCCCGCCCGCCAGCACCTTGGCCTCGGGGCCGAGCTCGCGCAGCAGAAGGGTCGCCTGGTCGAGGTCGGTCGCGCGCCGGTACTCAAAGGGGGCGGGGATCATCGGCGACGTGCCTCCTCGATCTGCGTCCAGAGCCGGTCCGGGCTGGCCGGCATGTCGACGTGGCGGATGCCGAAGGGCTGCAAGGCGTCGCAGATGGCATTGATGACGGCGGCGCTGGCGGCGATCGTCCCCGCCTCGCCCACGCCCTTGACGCCGAGCTCGTTGCTGGGGCTGGGGGTGACCGTGCGGCTGCACTCGGGTACCGGGAGCTCGTTGATGGTCGGCACCAGGTAGTCGAGCAGCGACGCGGTGAGGAGCTGGCCCGAGCCGGGGTCGTAGACCACCTCCTCGAAGAGCGCCTGGCCGATCCCCTGGGCGATCCCGCCGTGGATCTGACCCTCCACGATCATGGGATTGATCACGGTGCCGCAGTCGTCCACCGCGACGTAGCGTGGGATCGTCACCTGGCCGGTCTCGACGTCGACCTCGACCACGCAGACGTGGGCCCCGAAGGGCCAGACGAAGTTGCGCGGGTCGAAGTAGTGGACCGCCTCCAGGCCGTGCTCCATGCCGGCGGGGAGGCTGGCGCCGTAGGCGGCCAGCGCGACCTCCTGGAAGGTCCGCTGACTGGCCGGGCTGCCCCGCACGGCGAAGCGGCCGTCCGCGAACTCCACGTCCGCCTCCGCCGCCTCCAGCAGGTGGGCGGCGAGCCGGCGCGCCTTCTCCCGCACCGCCACGCTGGCGCCGCGGACGGCCATCCCGCCCACCGACAGGCTGCGGCTGCCGTAGGTCCCGTACCCGAAGCCGGTGCCCTCGTCCGTGTCGCCGTGGTGGAGCTCGACCTGGTCCAGCGGGACTCCCAGCGTGTCGGCGACGATCTGGGCGAAGGTCGTGTCATGGCCCTGGCCCTGGGCGTGGGTCCCGACGTAGACGGCGACCGAGCCGGTGGGGAACACCCGCACCTGAGCCCCCTCCACCAGCGCGATCCCGCCGGTCGCCGCCGCGGTCGGCACGCTCGGGCCGAAGCCGCAGATCTCGACGTAGGTGGAAAGGCCGATGCCGAGGTAGCGCCCCTGGGTGCGCAGCTCGGCCTGGCGGCGGCGCAGCCCGGGGTAGTCGACGGCGGCCAGAGCCCGATCCAAGGTTCCCGGGTAGTCGCCCGAGTCGTAGACGAAGCCGAACGGGTTGGTGAAGGGGAACGTCGTGGCGAAGTTGCGGCGGCGCAGCTCCGCCGGGTCCATCGTCAACTCGCGCGCCACCAGGTCCACCGCGCGCTCCACCAGGTGGGTGGCCTCGGGCCTGCCGGCGCCCCGGTAGGGGTCGGTGGGGACCTTGTTGGTGAGGACGCCGACGGTGCGACCCTCGACCCCGCCCCAGCGGTACGGGCCCGGGGCCACGTACACGGCCACCGCCTGGAAGGCGCCGAAGGTGCCGCAGTAGGCTCCCACGTCCAGCGTCTGCACCAGGCGCATGCCCAGCAGGGTGCCGTCCCGCCGCGCGGCCACCTCGACGTCGAAGACCTGACCGCGGCCATGGCTGGTCCCGGCCATCGCCTCGGTCCGAGTCTCCACCCACTTGACCGGCTGGCCCACCAGCAGCGCGGCCGCGGGGACGAGGTAGTCCTCCGGGTAGGGGCTGATCTTGCTGCCGAAGCCGCCCCCCACGTCCTGCGAGACCACCCGCACCTGGGTCTCTGCCATCCCCAGCGCCTGGCTGACGAAGAGCCGGATGAAATGCGGGTTCTGGCTCCCCAGCCAGATGGTCATGCGGTTGTCGTAGCGGTCGTGGTCGGCCACCACCACCCGCCCCTCCATCGCGGTCGGCGCCAGCCGCTGCTGCAGAATCCGCTCGCGCACCACCACCTCGGCCTCGGCGAAGGCCCGGTCCACGTCGCCTCCGACATAGGTGACGTCCCAGCAGACGTTGTCGGGCGCCCCCTGGTGCGCCCGCGGTCCGGCGGGGGCGAGCGCGGCGGTCAGGTCGACCACCGCGGCCAGCGGCCGGTAGTCCACCTCGACCAGCTGGGCGGCGTCGGCGGCGGCCGCCGGGCTGCGGGCGACCACCACCGCGACGGGCTCGCCCTGGTAGACCGCCTCCTCGGACGCGATCGGGAAGCGCGGGGGCACCTGGCGCTTGTCGGCGACGAAGGACGGGGTCACCGGCATCGACCCCTGCAGCACCTCGTGGAAGTCGGCGGCGGTGAGCACCCGGAGCACCCCCGGCGCCGCCGCCGCCCGAGCGATGTCGATGGCGCCGACCGCCGCGTGCGGGTGGGGGCTGCGCACCACCTCAAGCGCGCAGCACCCCCGGGGAGCGCGGTCGTCGGTGAAGCGACCGTGGCCGGTGACCAGCCGGGGGTCCTCGCGGCGCTGGATCCGGGCGCCGATCAGCTGGGAGAGGGCCATCGCCTCATCCCTGGGCGGGGAGGGCCGCCGTGTCCCGAGCCGGAGCCCCAGCCACCGAGACGTCCCGCATCCGCCGGCTCGCCGTCCGCACCGCCTTGAGGATGTTGACGTACCCGGTGCAACGGCACAGGTTGCCCTCGAGGCCGATCCGGATCTCGTCGTCGCTGGGATCGGGATTGTCGGCGAGTAACTTGGTCGCGGTCATGATGAATCCGGGCGTGCAGTAGCCGCACTGGAGCCCGTGCTCATCCCAGAATGCCTGCTGGAGGGGGTGGAGCTGGTCACCCTGGGCGAGGCCCTCGATGGTGGTGATCGCGGCTCCGTCCGCCTGGACCGCCAGCACGGTGCACGACTTTACCGCCTCGCCATCGAGGAGGACGGTGCAGGCGCCGCACTGGCTGGTGTCGCAGCCGACGTGTGTGCCGGTGAGGCCGACCGTCTCCCGCAGATGGTGGACGAGCAGGGCCCGGGGCTCCACCTCGTCCTCGCGGACGACGCCGTTGATCGTCAGCCTGACTCGTTCGCCCATGCCTACCTCCGCGTTGAGCCCGCACCCGCCGCCTGCGCTTCGCCCGGAGGGAAGGCCGGAGCCGGGCTCCCGGGAGCGGTCAGCGAGAGTCCCGAGGGAGTATCGCGCGCGGCGGGACGCCCCGCAAGGGTCCGCCCCGGCGGCGCGGGGTGGGTCTGCCGGGCCGCCGGGGTCGGAACCCCCTGCAGGGACAGCGGGCGCCCGCTACCCTGATCATCGGGCCCGGCGTGCGCCGGGTGCCCGGACCATGGGCGCGGTGCCGTGCGGGCCGCGCCGCTCCCGGAGGTGGCGCTGTGACCCCTGCCCCCAGCGACCTGCCGCCGGGCCGGCTGCCGGCGAGCATGGCCGCCTTCGTGATCCGGCCGGAGACCGAGGGGGAGCCGGAGCAGGCCTTCCGGCTGGAGGAGGTTCCCACCCCCGAGCCCGGCCCCGACGAGGTGGTGGTGCGGGTGATGGCGGCGGGGGTCAACTACAACGGGGTCTGGGCCGCGCTCGGCCAGCCGGTGTCGGTGTTCAAGCTCCACAAGGAGCCCTTCCACATCGCCGGGTCCGATGCCAGCGGGGTGGTCTGGTCGGTCGGTGCCAACGTGCGCCGCTGGCGTCCCGGCGACGAGGTGGTGGTCCACTGCAACCAGTCGTGCGGCGAGTGCCCGGAGTGCAACGGTCTCGATCCGATGGCCTGCAGTGAGCAGCGGATCTGGGGCTACGAGACCTCGTGGGGCTCCTTCGGCCAGTTCTGCCGGGTGCAGGCGCAGCAGCTGCTCCCCAAGCCGCGTCACCTCACCTGGGAGGAGGCGGCCTCGTACGGGCTCGTCTACTTCACCGCCTATCGGATGCTGGTGGACCGGGCCAAGCTCCGCGCCGGTCAGAACGTCCTAGTCTGGGGTGGGGGCGGCGGGCTGGGCTCGATGGCGGTGCAGATCTGCCGGCTCTACTCCGCCACCGCGATCGCGGTGGTCTCTTCCGACGAGAAGGCGGCGCTCACCCGGGCGCTCGGGGCCTCGGCAGCCATCAACCGCAGCGAGTTCGATCTCGTCAAGCGTCCCCACGAGACCAGCGATCAGGCGCGCCACCGGATCGCCGAAATGCGCCGGTTCGGCAAGCGCATCCGCGAGCTGACCGGCGGGCGGGACGTCGACATCGTCTTCGAGCACGTGGGCTCAGCCACCTTCCCGACCTCGGTCTTCGTCTGCTCACGCTTCGGGCAGGTGGTGATCTGCGGCGCCACCGCCGGCTACAATCTGGAGTTCGACGTGCGCTACCTGTGGATGCGGCAGAAGTCGATCATCGGCTCCCACTTCGCCAACGCCTACCAGTGCCAGCAGGCGAACCAGCTGGTGGTGGAGCGTCGGATCCAGCCCGTGGTCGGCGACGTCTTCCCCTTCGAGGACATCCCCCGGGCCCACCAGGTGATGCGGCAGAACCAGCACGCCGGCAAGATGGTGATCCTGGTGGGCGCGTCCCGGCGCGGGACCGGTGTCCATGGCGGCTGAGTCGGACCCGCCCGCCGACTCCGGTCTGGCGGCTGCGGTGGGCGCCTGGCGGGCGGGCCCGCTGGCCGCCGCCCAGCGGCGGGGCGAGCGGCGGACCGCCTACCGCACCCCCTCGGGCCTGCCAGTCGCCGCCTGCTACACGCCCCTCGATGTCGACGCCGCCGCCTATCCGGTGCGGGTGGGTCTTCCCGGCCAGACCCCGTTCACGCGCGGGCTGCGCGCGAACGGCTACCGCGGGCGCGCTTGGAGCGTCCGGCAGTACGCCGGCTTCGGCACCGGCCAGGAGACCAGCCGCCGGTTCCGCTTCCTGCTCGACCAGGGGCAGACCGGCCTCTCGCTCGCCTTCGACCTGCCCACCCAGATGGGGCTCGACTCCGACGACCCCCGGGCTCACGGCGAGGTCGGTCGCCTGGGGGTGGCGGTCGACACGGTCGACGATCTCGCCGCCTGCTTCGAGGGGATCCCCCTCGACACCGTCAGCACCTCGATGACGATCAATGCACCGGCGTCGGTGCTGGTGGCGATGTATGCCGTCGCCGCCGAGGAGCGCGGGGTGGCGCGGGCCGCGCTCCAGGGAACCGTCCAGAACGATGTCCTGAAGGAATACGTCGCGCGCGGCACCTACATCTTCCCCCCCCGCCCCTCGCTGCGGCTCGCCGCCGACCTGATCGCCTGGTGCGTCGCCGAGGCCCCCCAGTTCAACCCGATCTCGGTCTGCGGCTACCACCTGCGCGAGGCGGGCAGCACCGCGGTCCAGGAGATGGCCTTCGCGGTCGCCAACGCCATCGCCTACGTCGAGCAGGCGGTGGCCCAGGGACTGGCGGTCGACACCTTCGCCCCGCGCCTCTCCTGGATCTTCAACACCCATAGCCATGTGCTGGAGGAGGCCGCCAAGTTCCGCGCCCTGCGGCGGCTCTGGTGCGCGCTGATGCGCGACCGATTCGGGGCCCGGGACCCCCGCTCCTGGCAGCTGCGCACCCACACCCAGACCGGGGGCTCGACGCTGACCGCGCAGGAGCCGCTCAACAACATCGTCCGCGCCGCCTACCAGGCGCTGGCGGCGGTGCTGGGCGGGGTCCAGTCGATGGCCCTGTCCTGCTATGACGAGGCGCTCGGCATCCCCTCGGAGGCGGCCCAGCTGCTCGCCGTGCGCACCCAGCAGGTCCTGCTCGAGGAGACCGGGGTCGCCGACACCGCCGATCCCTTGGCCGGCTCGTACGTGGTCGAAGCCCTCACCGACCAGCTGGAGGCGGGTGCCCGGCGCCTGCTCGCCGAGGTCGAGGCGCGGGGCGGCGCGGTTGCCTGCATCGAGAGCGGCTGGATCCAGGGTCAGATCCAGGAGGAGGCGGTGCGCGCCGAGCGCGAGCTCGCCACCGGCGAGCGCCGGGTGGTGGGGGTCAACGTCGCGGCGTCGGCGGGAGCGCCCGCGGCGGCGCCGGCGTTCCGGATCGACCCCGAGCTGGAGCCGGCCCAGCTGGCGCGGCTGCGCCAGGCGCGCGCCGCCCGGGCCCACGAGGCGGTGGCGACCCAGCTGACCCGGGTGGGCGCCCTCGCCGCCGACCCGTCCGCGCCGCTGATGCCTGCGATCCTGGAGGCGGTGCGCCGGCGCGCCACCGTGGGCGAGATCTGCTCGGTGCTGGTGGAGGTCTTCGGCCGCTTTCGGGCGCCGACCGTGATCTGAGGGGACGATGATGATTCCCGCGGCGACCGAGGAGCAGGCGGCGATCGTCGCGACCGTGCGCGACTTCGTCGAGCGCGACGTGATCCCGGTGGCTCACGAGCTGGAGCACCGCGACGAGTTCCCCGAGGCGATCGTGGTCGGGATGCGCCAGCTCGGGCTGTTCGGCCTCACCATCGCCGAGCAGCACGGCGGCGCCGGGCTCGACCTGGTCACCTATGCGCGGGTGGTCGAGGAGCTGGCGCGCGGGTGGATGTCGCTGGCCGGCATCCTCAACACCCACGTCATCACCGCCTACCTCATCGGGGAGTTCGGCAGCGAGGAGCAGCGGCGGCGCTTCCTGCCCCGGATGGCGACCGGGGAGTTGCGTGCCGGCTTCAGCATGAGCGAGGCCCAGGGCGGCAGCGACGTGCAGGCGATCCGTACCCGAGCCCGGCGGGAAGGCGATGCCTACCTGGTCACGGGCACCAAGATGTGGGCCACCAACGGTGCCCGGGCCCAGCTGGTGGCGACCCTGGTGCGCACCAGCACCGACCGGGAGCCACCCCACCGGCAGCTGTCCTGCCTGCTCTGCGAGAAGGGCGAGGGGTTTTTTGCCGGTCGCACCATCGCCAAGCTCGGCTACAAGGGCGTCGAGACCACCGAGCTGATCTTCGAGGACAGCCGGCAGCCCGCGGCCAACCTGCTGGGGGGCGAGGAGGGGCGGGGCTTCTCCCAGATGATGGCGGGGATCGAGGTGGGCCGGATCAACGTCGCCGCCCGCGGCGTCGGGGTGGCCCGCGCCGCCTTCGAGCACGCGATCCGGTATGCCCGGGAGCGGCACGCATTCGGGCGACCGATCGCCGAGCACCAGGCGATCCAGTTCAAGCTGGCCGACATGGCGACCCGGATCGAGGCGGCGCGGCTGCTGACCCTGGCGGCGGCCGCGCGCAAGCAGACCGGTCAGCGCAGCGACGTGGAGGCGGGGATGGCCAAGCTGTTCGCGTCGGAGGCCTGCCAGGAGGTGGTGCTGGACGCGATGCGCATCTTCGGGGGCTACGGCTACAGCACCGAGTACCCGATCGAGCGTCTCTATCGCGACGCCCCCCTGCTGATCGTCGGGGAGGGGACCAACGAGATCCAGCGGCTGATCATCGCCCGGGGGCTGCTGGCGCGCGACCTCGACTGACCCGCCCGCGCTGGCGCGGCGAGCCTGCGGTCGGCGGCGATCCCACGACGCTGAGGTGCCGTTGAGCCGACGCCCTCCCCGACCGGCAGGAACGCGCGCCCTGCGCACATGGACACAACCGACAGCCCGGACGCCTTCGGGCGTAGGCAGGCCAGGACTCCCGCCGATCGGAGCCCGGCTTCTCGCGTTTCGGGGTGTGTCGGTCCTCAACCCAGGGCTCGCGCCTCTGGCGATGACCGCGGCGGCAAAGGTGGCGCCGCGCACCGGAACCTGGGGGGATCTACGTCCCGGTCACCCCGTTCCGGGGGCTTGACACCCGATCCAGCACCCGCGGGGCACCCGGCGGGTGAGCCCGACGGACACCATCCCGGTCCCGGCGCGGGCAGCGGGACGGTCCCGACCAGCGGGGTGACCGCGGCGGTGGCGAATGTCCCCCTGCTCATGCCGATGTCGTCGGGCTCCCTGCAGGTCTATCCGACCTCGGGCGGGCTGCCCTCGGTGTCGAGACCCGAGGTCGCGATCGGCCAGACGATCCCGCCCCGGGTGACGGTGCCGGTGTCGGCGCGCGGACAGGTGTCGATCGACCACGACGTGCACAACCAGACCGCAAGCGAGTCGGTCCAGGTGCTGATGGACGTCGAGGGCTGCTACACGACCCCCCAGCTCGGCTCCGCGGGCCTGGTCAATCCGATCACCCCAGTCCGGATCGCCACGCTGGTGCGGGAGCGCTGTCTTTAGGCGACGCTCTGGCTCGATCCGCTCCGGGTCGTCCCATCGGCGACGGCCGTGCTCGACGCACCGCGGCGGCCGGTGGGGAACGCCGCCCGCCGAGGTGGCCAGACGACCCTCGCCCGCGAGCTCAAGCGCGCCCCTTCGCCCACTGGAAGTGCCCGGAGGATCTCACCGCGCGGCAGGATGCCACGCTCCAGCAGACAGCTCCTACGAACGACCGGCTCTACCGCGCCTCCCTCCTCAGGGAGCAACTCCGCCAGGTGGTCTACCCGCCTGGACGCCGCGTGCTCGCGCTCCTCGGCGACTGGGTTGTCTGGGCCCGCCGCTGTCGCATCCCGCCTTTCATGACGCTGGCCCGCTCCATCACCACTGACCACGACGACATCGCCGCCACGCCGCACCACGATCTCTCCCACGGCCGGGTCGAGTCCCTCAACACCAGGCTGCGCCTGCTGACGCGCCTGGCCTATGTCCTCCGCTCCACCGGCGCCCGGATCGCGCTAGCCACGCTCAGCCGCGGGCGCCTCTCTCACCTCTCCCCGGCCGCTGTTGGCCCCCCGAGCCGTCACGAGAGCCCCTCAATGCAGCAACTGAGTCAGCCAAGCAGGGATATGGCTCTGTCGGCACAGGTGATAACGAGAGCGCGGCGTCAGACTGCGCCGCGAACGGTGAGCAAAGCCAATGCAAGCGCGGCGGCAGTCATGACGGCCGTGGCGAGCCAGCCGAACGTCTTGCCCAATCGACGGCTGGTGTGCTCGCCCATCACCTTGCGATCGGAGCCCAGCAGGGTGATGAGGATCAAGAGCGGGGGCGCCACCAGACCGTTGATTACGGCGGTAGCGAACAGGGCTTTGATCGGATCAATGCCGACGAAGTTCATGGCCAGTCCTCCCAGCATCCCCAGTGCCAGGACTCCGTAGAAGAAGGGACGGTACCGCGCCTTGTCGGCAAGCCCTCCACGCACTCCAAAGAACTCCTTCACGGCATAAGCGCCCGAGGCGGCGAGTATCGGGATGGCCAGCAATCCCGTGCCGATGATGCCGAGCGAGAACAGTACGAAGGCAAAAGAACCCGCAACCTGCTTGAGCGCCGCCGCTGCCTGCTGGGCGGTTTGGATGTTGGTGATGTGGTGAGCATTGAGGACTGCCGCAGTGGTCAAGATGATCGAGTACATCACAATCTGGGAGAAGGCCATGCCAACGACCACATCGCTCCGCGCCGCGCGGAGCTCTGTTCGGGAAATCCCCCGGCGCTCCTCCTCGGTCGTACCTCCAGCCGCTTTCATCTCGTCGACTTCGCTCGACGCCTGCCAAAAGAACAAGTACGGAGAGATCGTCGTGCCGAGGATGGCGACCAGCGCCGTGATGAACGGCCTGCTGAATGCGAAGTGCGGGATGACAGTCGCCTTGAGGAGTTCGAGGAGTTGTGGGTGGGCGATGAATGCACCCACGACATACGTGAGCAGAGCGAGCGTCAGGAATTTGAAGAGCCGGAAGATCACCGAGTAGGTGACCTGGAGTTGGAGAAACAAGAGCGTCACGGTCACCGGCACCACCAGCCAGATCGCGGGGATACCTCCGGTCTTGTGGCCGCCGCTGGTGAGCAACTGTCCTCCGGCTGCCACCGCCCCAATGTCCGCGCCGACATTGATCGTATTGGCTGCGAGCAACGCCAGAATGGCAATGCCCACCAACCAGGTGGGGAACTTGCGACGGAGGCTGGTGCCCAATCCGACCCCGGTATGGAGCGCAATGCGAGCGCAGGATTCCTGGACAGCCACCATCAGCGGGAAGGTGAAGAGTGCGGTCCAGAGGAATCCGTAGCCGAACTGGCTGCCTACCTGTGAGTACGTTCCGATGCCGCTGGGATCGTCATCACTCGCGCCGGTGATCAGGCCCGGGCCAAGAATCTGCAGGAGACCGAAGGGACCCCCTTTGATGGCGGCCGCGAGTGTGGAACGCCCCGCCACTGGGGTGCCGGTTGGCGCCTCACCGGTGGTCTCGCCCTTGTGCACCTCATCCGCTGGTGGTTCGGAATCGATGGATCCTCCTCTCAGAGCGGCGACGATCGGATCCGGTTTCTCGTCGAGGGCTGGGTCTGGCTGGGGGCGCTTGCGACGCGTGGGCATCGACGAAACTCTCCTGCTGAAACTCGGGCGAGCTTATGTGGGGTTCGTGTCCAGTTGCTGGGGCGCTGCTCCAGGAGTTCCACTGCCGCCCGGTGGTCGGCGTCCTGGTGCTCCACACGATGAAACTCGGCGTCTTGCTCGCGTCCGCGGTCGCCTAAGTCGTGGTGATCTGGAATCGCCCGGGTGCGGGCTCCGACCCGCCGTCACCCCCGACCGGCCTTCGGGGCGCTCGCGGCGCCCGCGGGCGGCCCCGGGGAAGCCGGCCGCAGCAGGCCGAGGGCGATCACGAAGGCGACCGCATAGAAGGCGGCGAAGAGGTGGAAGCCGGCTTGGGTCGAGGGGACCAGGGCGGCGCCGACCCGCGGCGCCAGCACGCCCTGGCTGCCCAGGAAGACCCGGGTCGCCACCCGGGCGGAGAGGCCTGACCTCCGCCGCCACCAGCGCCAGCGTGAGCGAGAGCGCCATCCCAAGGTTGCGCAGGGTGAAGCACATCCCCGAGGCGACCCCGCTCCGCTCGGGCGGGGCCGTTGACATCACCGCCTTGGTGAGGGACGGCCAAGCGAGGCCGTTGGCGGCCGACATCACGAGCAGCGGCAGGATCAGCCGCAAGAGGTTCAGGCGGGGGCCTAGCCCGCCGGCCAGCAGCAGAGCGCAAAGGGTCAGCAGCGCCAGCCCGGCCAGCACCAGCCGGGCGGGGCCGATCCGGTCGGCGAGCCAGCCGCCGAGCGGGGCCATGACTAGCTGCGGGCCCGACAGCGGCACCAGCACCAGCCCGGCGTCCAGCGGTCCGAGGTGGACCGCGCCCTGGAGGTAGAAGGTGAGCAGGAAGGTGGTGGCGTAGAGCCCGATGCCGTAGCTGAGCACCACCCCGAGACCGACCCGAAAGTGCTGGTGGCGCAGCAGCGGCAGGTCGAAGAGCGGCGCCCGGGCCCGCCGCTCGCGCAGCACGAACACGCCCATCAGGCCCGCCGCCCCCGCCCGCAGGTCGACGATGCGCACCGATCCCCAGCCCCAGGCGAGCCCCTGCGAGAGCGCCACCGAGACGACGACCAGTGCGAGCCCGAAGCTGAGAGCCCGGCCCCGTCGACCACCGGGCGCCGGGCCCGGGGACGGTCGCGCGGCAGAGCCCACCAGCCCCCGACCCATCCCGCCAGCCCGAAGGGCACCGTGACGAAGAAGACCCAGCGCCAGCCGCGCGTCGCCACCAGGGCTCCGGCCGCGACCGGTCCGATGATCGAGCCCAGCACCCACGCGGTGGAGTTGATGCCGAGGGCGCGTCCCAGCTGGCCGGGGGGGAACGCCTCCACGATCAGCGGCACTGCGGTCGCCAGGCCCAGCGCGGCTCCCGCTCCCTGGAGCAGGCGCGCGCCGATCAGGAACGCCCCCGACGGCGCCACCCCGCAGAGCACGGTGGCGCCGCTGAAGATCAGCATCCCCAGCAGGAAGGTGGGGCGGCGCCCGGCCGCGTCCGACCAGCGGCCGGCGGGAAGCAGCAGGACCGTGCTGGTGATGATGTAGGCGATGAGGGTCCAGAGCCCCGCCGTGGCCGGGATGTGAAGCCCCGCCATCATCCGGGGCCGCGCGACCACCACGATGGTGGCGTCCACGGTGGTGATGAAGGCGACCAGGGCGACGACCGCCAGCACCCACCAGCGGCTCGGCGACGCCCCGCGTATCCCTGCCTCCCGCCCCTCCACCGGGGCAGTCTCCCAGGTTGGGGTGGGGCTCTCGAGTGGGCGGCGGGCGTGGGGGGTCGCCCCCTCCCGGCTCGCGCTCCCAGCCCCGGGTCAGCTCGGGCCGCGCGTGACCGCGCTCTCCCCGCTGCCCAGGAGCTCCCATCGGGCAGGGGGCTGTCGCATCCATCCCAAGGCCCCGGCCCGGCCCGGGCCTTGGGTGATGGTCGCCCGCGCGACGCCCGGCCCACCCCCGAGCGCCGTCGCCACCGCCCCCGCAGGGGTGCCGTCCCGGCCGGTCGATTGGGTCCTGAGGCGCATCCGCTAGCCGCGGCGAGGGGCGAGGGACCATAATCGCCCGGTCCCATGGTGCTGGAGTCGGACGGCCCCGAGCGGCGGCAGTTCCTGCGGCGTCTCGACGACATCCTCGAGGCGCTGGAGCAGCTGAACCTGCAGGAACGCCCCCGCATCCCCGAGCCGGTGCGCCGGTCTCTGATCGCCCAGGGGATCGTCTGTGACGACGAGCCCGATCTGCGCGCCCTGATCGAGCGCGTCTGGCGCAAGCAGGAGCCGTATCTGATTCGGCTGGGGCCCGACCGTCGCGTCGCCGGCGGCCGCCGCGGCCCCGCCCGGCGCCCGCCGCGTCACCAGGTTGTCGAGGGCATTCTCCGCCAGCTCGCCGAACCACCCCGCCCGGCCCGGCCGTAGGCCGGCGACGCTGGGACCGGGCGATTGGCACCATGAGCGGCGCGCATCCCCTGGTGGCCGAGGGCTGGCTGACGCTGCCCCACGGCCGCGTGTTCACAAGGAGCGTGGGCGAGGGCGATATCCCGCTGCTGTGCCTGCACGGAGGCCCGGGGTTCCCGCACGACTACCTGGAGCCGCTGGAGCGACTCGCCGACCATCGCCGCGTGGTCTTCTACGACCAGCTCGGCTGCGGCCGGTCCGACCGGCCGGACGCCCCCGAGCTGTGGACCGTGGAGCACTTCGTCGGCGAGCTCGCCCAGGTGTGCCGCGAGCTGGGGCTGGAGCGCTGCCACCTGTTCGGCAACTCCTGGGGTGGGATGCTGGCGATGGCGGCGGTGCTCGCCGGGGCGATCACGCCGGTCAGCCTGATCCTCTCCAGCAGCCCGGCCAGCATCCCGAGGTGGATCGCCGATTGCAACCGGCTGCGGGCGGAGCTCCCCGACGACGTCCGGGCCACCTTGGACCATCACGAGGCCATCGGCCTGACCGCCTGCCCCGAGTACCAGGGGGCCGTCGCCGCCTTCTACCGCCGCCACGTGTGCCGCCTCCAACCCTGGCCCACGGCCTTCGAGCGCAGCCTGGCGGAGACCGGGACGCCGGTCTACTTGGCCATGAACGGACCCAATGAGTTCACCACCACCGGCCGGCTGCGCGCCTTCGACGTCACCGACCGCCTGCATGAGATCCAGATCCCCACCCTGCTCACCGGCGGCCGCCACGACGAGTGCCGTCCTGACCACCTTGCCGCGATGCAGCGGCTGATCCCCGGGTCCGAGCTGGTGATCTTCGAGCACAGCGCCCATCTCGCCTTCGCCGAGGAGCCCGACCGGTACCAGGAGGTGCTGGCGCGCTTCCTGCACCGGGTCGAGGCGGGGAGGGTGGGGCCGGCCTGAGCCGCGTCAGCCGGCGGCGGGGTCGTCGGCACCCCGGGCCTCGGCGCCCTCCAGCTGCGCCTCCAGCCGCAGCGTCCGTCGGTACGCGGCCCACACCGCGTCGCCCACCACCGTGCGCAGGCCGCCCCGCTCCAGGGCGGCGAGCGCCTCCGCCGAGGTGCCTCCCGGCGAGGTCACCATGTCGCGGAGCTCGGCCACGTGGCGGCCGCTCTGCAGAGCGAACGCGGCCGATCCCCGCATGGTGTCGAGCACCAGTGCCCGGGCGACGTGGCGGGCGAAGCCGATGTGCACGGCGGCGTCGATCAGCGCCTCGATGAACAAGAAGATGTAGGTGGGGCCGGTGCCGCTGACCGCGGTCGCCATCGCCACCTGGGCCTCGTCCTCCACCTCCAGCTCGCGCCCCAGCGCCACCAGCAAGGCGCGGGTGCGCGCCTTGCCGTCCCCGGTCACGGCTGGGGTCGCGAACCAGACCGTCACCCCCTCGCCGATCTGGGCGGGCGTGTTGGGCATCGCCCGCACGATCGCGGGGTGGCGGAGCCCCCGCCCGAGCGCGCGGGTGCTGGCCCCGGCCACGATGCTCAGCACCAGCTGGTCCGCCGCCAGCACCGGGGCCAACTCGGGCAGGACCTGGGGCAGGACCTGGGGCTTGACCGCCAGCAGGCAGACCCCGGCGCCCCGTGCGGCCTCGGCGTTGCCGGCGGCGACGGCGATGCCGTAGGTCTCGCGCAGGTGGGCGGCGCGGGCGGGCCGGGGATGACTGCAGACGACCTGGTCGGGGGTGACCAGCCGCTGCCGCAGCATCCCCGCCAGCATCGCCTCTCCCATCGAGCCGGTGCCGACAATTCCCACCCGCACCCCGGCCAGCGGGCTGGGGCCGTGGGGGCGGGCGGCGCGGTCCGGCTCGGGGGATCGGTCCATGGCGTGCCGCTGCAGGGTGCCATAACCCGACCGGCCGGCGCACCGCCCCGGGCGCTTGCTACGGTTGCCTGGCGATGCCGGTCTCGGCCCCCGCTCCCACCATCGTCCTCTTCCCGGAGGGGGCCTTCGGCCCCACCAACAACTGCGTCGGGATCGGCCATGCGCTGCAGCGGCGCGGTGCCCGGGTCGTCTTCGTGGTCGAGGAGTCGTTCGCGGGCACCCTGGCCGCCCAGGGCTTCGAAGAGCGTCGGATGCGACTCAAGCCGGCCCCCACCGAACCCGAGCAACCCGGCCAGTTCTGGAAGGACTTCATCCGCGAGACCGCGCCCCAGTTCCGCCGCCCCCCGATCGAGCAGCTGGAGACGCTGGTGCGGCCGATCTGGTCCGAGCTGATGGCTGGCGCCCAGTTCGTCGACGACCGCCTGCGCGCGATTCTGGCCGAGCTCGACCCCGACGCCGTGGTGGTGGACAACGTGATCGCGTTCCCCGCGGTGGTGCGCCAGGGCTGCCCCTGGGTGCGGATCGTCTCCTGCAACCCCTTGGAGCTGCCCGACCCCGCCCTGCCCCCCGCCTTCTCCGGCCTGCCCACCCAAGGGCCCGCAGCCGAGCGGGACGCGTTCCGCCGTCGCGAGCATCAGCTGATGGACCCGCTGCGGGCGGACTTCAATGCCTTCGTGCAGGACCGGGGCGCCCCACCGCTCGCCCCCGGCCGCTTCATCCACGACTCGCCCCACTGCAACCTCACCCTGACTCCCCGGGAGCTCGACTACCCCCGGACGCTCCGGCTGGCGCCCGAGTGGCACCGGTTGGAGAGCTGCGTGCGCGCCCCCGACCGCGCCTACACCCTCCCCGACACCCTGCGGGAGACGGGAGGGCCGCTGGTGTACTGCAGCCTGGGGAGCCTGGGCTCGGCTGACCTCGGGCTGATGGAGCGGCTGCTCGACCTCCTCGGCACCAGCCGCTACCGCGTGATCGTGAGCCTGGGCCCGCAGCACCAGCGGCTGGCCCTCAGCCCCGCCATGGCCGGTGCCGAGGTCCTGCCCCAGCCGGCGGTCCTGCCGCTGGTCGACGTCGTGATCACGCACGGCGGCAACAACACCGTGACCGAGTCCTGCCACTTCGGCAAGCCGATGGTGGTCCTCCCGCTCTTCTGGGACCAGCACGACAACGCCCAGCGGGTGGCGGAGATGGGCCTGGGCGTGCGCCTGGACCCGTATCGATTTGCGGACGACGAGCTGATCGGCGCGCTCGACCGCCTGACCGGCGATCTCGCCCTCACGGCCCAGTTGGAGGCCATCGGCCGGCGGCTTCGAGCCGATCCCGGGACCGAGCGCGCCGCCGCGCTCATCCTCGCGGCGGCGCGCTCCCGCGGCTGACCCGCGGTGGCGCCGGCCGCCGCGCTATCGTCGCCCCGTGAGGCTCGCGGTCCAGGTCGTCCCGCGAGCCAGCGAGGCACGGTGCGAGTGGGACGGTGCGGTGCTGCACGTGCACGTGCCGGCGCCCCCCGAGGGCGGACGGGCCAACCTCGCGGTCGTCCGCGAGGTGGCGCGATGGCTCGGGGTGCCCCGGGCCGCGGTCCGGATCGTGGCCGGGCACAGCGCCCGGCGCAAGTGGCTGGAGGTTCCCGACAGCCCCCTCCTAGGCTGACGGTTAGCTGCCGGCGCGCTCCAGCACCGACCGCGCGCAGGCGAGGTCGAAGCTCGCCGTCCCCACGCTCTTCATGACCGTGAATCCCGCAGCCGCCGGACCGGCGTCCGCCAGCTCGTGGACCTGATCACGGGTGAGCAGGCCCTCCGCGATCGGGATCAACAGGTCTCCCGCCTCCATGAGGCAACCCTCGACGGTGTCAGCGAAGACCGCGGCTGCGGCGATGACGTCGGAGCCGAGCTCGCGGGCATCGGGCTGGTGCGCCCCCATCGCGTTGAGGTGACAGCGCTCCGGCAGGTCTCGCCGCTCCAGCAGGGGGGTGCGGGAGGCGGTCACCAGGGTCACGACGTCGGCGGTGGCCACCGCCTCCCGCAGGTCATCCGCCACCAACACGCTGATGGCGGGATGACCTCGGCGCACCTGGTCCGCCAGCAAACCCGCGCGCTCGGAGGTGCGGTTCCAGCAGGTCACCCGGGTGATCGGCCGCACGGCACAGACGGCGTCGACCTGAGCCAGCGCCTGCGCTCCCGCCCCCGCCACCACCAGATGGTGGGCACCGGGGCTCGCCAGCCGGTCGGTCGCCCACCCCGCCACCGCGGCGGTGCGCAGCGCGGTGAGCCGGGCTCCGTCGAGGATGCCGATCAGGCGCCCGTCGTCCCCGTCGAAGCAGAGCATCACGCCCTCGATCGTCGCCCGCCCGCGCTCCCGGTTGCCCTCGGTGAGGGTCAGCACCTTGACCCCCAGCCCCCAGGACGCCGCCGCCGGCATGGTCAGCAGGGTGGTGTGCCCGCTCTCCAGCCGCTGGCGCACCGGGTCCGGCGTCGCGGCGGCACGCCGGGCGTGGAGCGCAGCTCCCACCGCGAGGATCGCGGCCGCCGGTGGGAGCAGCTCGGCCAGCCGGTCGGCGGGGTACCACAGCTCCCGGTCCCGTGCGATCCCCGCCCCGGTCACCGGCGGCCCGGCCGACCCGCTCCCGCCGCGGCCGCGAGCGTCGCGGCCGCTCCCAGCGCGACGACCCCCGCCGCGCGCGCGCTCAGCCGTCCCCGGCGCCGCATCCCGCGGGCGACCAGCAGGTCACCGACCTGGACCGCCTGGGCCAGCCGCACCGCCATCCGGCGCTCGCCGACGGTGCCCCCACCCCGCGCCGCTCGCAGCAGCGCCCACGCCAAGGTGAGGTCGCGGACGCCCACCAGCCGAAGCCCGAATCGGCCGCCGGCCTCGTCGGGGAGCCCGAGCGCTCGGAGCGCGAGCCCGGGCTGGCACACGAGCCCGCCGCCGACGGCGAGCGCCGCCGCCGCGAGGCCCGCGAGGCGCCGGTCCGCGTCCATCTTCACCAGCCGCCCACCCAGCATCGGCCCAGGATCGCACAGCCGGGGTCGGCGATAGAATCAGCAGGACGCACACCGCCATCGGGGGACCGCACCATGCTCGACGCCCGACTTCGGCAGCTCTTCCCCGATCGGCTCGCCGCCGTGATTCGCTGGTCGGACGCGGCCCAGGCGGAGGCGGCCGGGCGGGCGGTTGTGGCCGCCGGATTCCGCTCCGTCGAGGTGACCATGAGCACTCCGGATGCGGCCGGCGTGATCGCCCGGCTGCGCCAGCCCGGCTGTTCGGTTGGAGCCGGGACGGTGGTCACCGCGGAGCTCGCCGAGGAGGCGCTCCGGGCCGGAGCCGAGTACCTCGTCACCCCCTACCTGGTGCCCGAGGTCGCCCGGGTGGCGAACGCCGCCCAGGTGGCCTGCGTGATTGGAGCGCAGACGGCCACCGAGGTCCGCCAGGCCCTCGACATGGGGGCGGACATGGTGAAGATCTTCCCCGCCTCCCCGATCGGCGGCCCTGGCTTCATCCAGGCGCTCCGCGGTCCGTTGCCCGAGTGCGCGCTCTGGGTCAGCGGCGGGGTGGAGCTCGACGAAATCGCCCCCTATCTCGCGGCCGGCACCGACGTCGTCGGCCTCACCACTAGCCTGCTCGACCCCGCGATGGTCCGCGACCGGGACGCCGAGGGACTGGCGACGCTGGCCCGGCGGGCACTGGCCGAGGCGGGGGCCCGCACGCCGGCCGCGGTCTAGCCGCCCCGCCCCGGCGTCTCAGCCGGTCACCGCCCCGCGGTGGCGGCGGCGGGGATGGGGTCCTGGGGAAGGCCCTCGCCCAGCGCCGCCAGGACTTCGCCGGCGAGGTAGATCGACCCGCACGCGATCACCAGACCCGCCGGGCCCGCCAGCTGGCGCGCGGCGGCGATCGCGCCGGGGACATCCGCCTCCACCTGGGCGGGTGCGCTCGCCACCCCCGCCCACTCCCGTGCCAGCATGAGGGGGTCCGCCGCCCGCTCGCTGCGGGCCCGGGTGAAGACGGCGCGCAGGGGCTTGAGCCCTGCCAGGGTGGCCAGCATGGCGCGGTGGTCCTTGTCGGCCATGGCGCCGAAGCACAGGACGGTGGGGCGGCCCGCGCGGAGCCGGAGCAGGTCGGGCAGCACCCCCTCGATCGCGTGGGGGTTGTGGCCCCCGTCGACCAGGACCTCCGGCGCCGACCCCACCAGCTGCAGGCGTCCGGGCCAGCGGGCGTCGCGCAACCCCTGTCGCACCGCGGTCTCCGAGACCTCCAGGCCGTGGCGGGCGAGGCCGGTCACCGCCCCCACTGCGAGGGCGGCGTTGACCACCTGGATCGAGCCCGCGAGGCCGACGGCGCAGTCAGCCCAGCGCCCGGCGGGGCTGGTGATGGTGAGGCGGGTCGGCGACTGCGGGGCGGCGGTGACGACCAGGCGGTCTCCCAGGGCGAGCAGCTCGGCCCCCTGGCGACGGGCCGCGGCGGTGACCACCGCGAGCGGGCCGTCGGAGCAGCCCGTGACCACCAGGTCCCCGGGCTTGATGATCGCCGCCTTCTCGGCGGCGATCTCCTCCACCGTGTCACCCAGCTGGGCCTGGTGGTCCAGCCCGATGGTGGTGATCACCGCCACCCCCCCGCCATAGATGTTGGAGGCGTCGAGCCGCCCGCCCAGACCGACCTCGCAGACGATCCCATCGACGTCGAACTCTCGGGCGGCGAGGAAGCCGGCCGCCGTCAGCAGCTCGTGGTGGGTTGGCGGGCCCACCGCGGCCGGCATCCGCCGCCCGGCGGCCGCGGTGTGCGCGATCAGGGCGGCGAACTCCGACTCCGATACCGGCGAGCCGTCGACCTGGATCCGCTCCCGGTAGCTGGTGAGATGCGGCTTGGTGAGTAGCAGGGTGCGATGCCCGGCCGCCCGCAGGATGGCCTCGCTCAGAGCGCACACCGATCCCTTGCCGTTGGTGCCGGCGACCAGCAGGCCGGGGCGACCGGCCTGGGGGTCGCCCAACTCCTGGCAGAGCGCCCGCACGCGCTCCAGCCCCAGCCGCATGCCCCGCCGCGCGGCCCGCTCCAACTCCGCCAGCGCCTGCGGGTACGTCATCGGCCCATTCTGCGTCAGCGCCACCGTGCCTCTGCGATGCTGACCGGGATGCCGTCGCCCCCCTCCCTCCGACGCTCCCGGGGCCGCGCTCGCGCAGCGGCCGCGCTCGCCGCCCTCCTGCTCATGCTGGTCGCCGCCGGATGCGCGGGGCCTCCGCCGCGGAGCTCGCCGCGCCCGGCCTCCACGCCCGCTCCCACCCCGGCCCTGCCGTTCGGGATCCTGCCGCTGGGCGGGGTCGCGCCCCTCCCGCTGCGCCTCGCCGGCCCCTACCGGGCCGCCGGCCCGCTCACGGCCGCGCCCGCCACCCTGCTGGTGGCGCGGGTTCCCTTCAATCCCGTCACCGCGGTGGGGGACTTCGCCCGCGGGCTCGGCCTGGTCGGTCCCCCGCGGGCGATCGGGGCCGGGCTCGCCTACAACCTGGGGGGCACCCGGGGCTTCCAATTGACGACCACGGCCGGGCTGACCTTCTCGATTCATCCCAACCACCCGGTCGAGGAGATCGGGGCGACCCCGACTCTGGAGCAGGCCGACCGGGTCGCGCGCGCCTTCTTCGGCGCCCATCACCTCCTCTCTGGGGGCGGGCTGGAGCTGCTCGCCTCGATCACCCGTGTGAACGGATCCGACCGGCGGATCACCTTCGCGCTCACCCTTGGCGGACGTCCCGTGGTGGACATCACCGGAGCCCAGGCCCTGATCGAGGTCGACGTCGCCACCGACGGCTCCGGGGTGATGGCCGTGGTGGGGGCGGGGGGACGGCTGCCGTACCCGGCGGTGGGTCGGCCCGCTCCCTATAGGACCTGGGCCCCGGCCCAGGTGCTGGGCGCGCTCGCGGCGGGCCGGGTCAACCCCGCCGCCTACCGGCTGCGCGCCGACCTCACGCCGTTCCCGGCGCCGCGGCTACCAGCCGAGGCGGGCCACCCCGCCCGGCTGCGGGGGGACCGGATCGCTGTGGTCGTGGCCGCGGGGTTCGCGGTGCCGGTGTACGTCTTTCGCGTCTACGGCCGTCCCGGGGTTCCCCGGATGGTCACCTGTGCCCTCCCTCCCACCGAGTGCCTCCCCTTGCGCTACGGGCGCCCAGGGGCCGGCTGACGGTCGCGGCCGCGGATCGGGGACCCCGCCGCGCGGGGCCGGCCTGGGCGGGCGGCGGGAGCGCGCCGGCCGGGTGGCCCCAGGCTCAGGCCGCCTTCACCGCCGCGACCAGCTTGGTCAAAGAGTCCTTGGCGTCACCGAACAGCAGGATCGTGCGGGGGTCGTAGAGCAGCTCGTTGTCGATCCCGGCGAAGCCGGGGCGCATCGAGCGCTTCAGGAACACCACCGTCTTGGCCTGGTCGGCGTTGAGGATCGGCATCCCGTAGATCGGGCTCCCCGGGGTCGAGCGGGCGGCCGGGTTGACCACGTCGTTGGCCCCCACCACCAAGGCGACGTCGGCGGAGCGGAAGGCATCGTTGATGGCGTCCATCTCCTTGAGCTGGTCGTAGGGAACGTTGGCCTCCGCCAGCAGCACGTTCATGTGACCCGGCATCCGACCGGCCACCGGGTGGATTGCGTAGTCGACGGCGACCCCGCGCGTCTCCAGCTGGTCCGCGAGGTCGCGGGCGGCGTGCTGCGCCTGGGCCACCGCCAGTCCGTAGCCCGGGACGATGATGACCCGCTGCGCATACGCGAGCAGGGTGCCGATGTCCTCGGCAGAGCCCGAGCGCACACTCCGCCCCCCCTCGCCGGCAGCCGCCTGCGGGCTGACCAGCACGGTGCCGAAGGCTCCGAACAGCAGGTTGCCCAGGGAGCGGCCCATCGCGTCCGACATCATCTTCGTGAGGAAGGTGCCCGAGGCGCCCACCAGCGTCCCGCCCACGATGAGGACCGGGTTTCCCACCACGAATCCGTCGCCGGCCACCGCCAGCCCGGTGAAGGCATTGAGCAGCGAGATCACCACTGGCATGTCCGCCCCGCCGATCGGCAGGACGAAGGCGACCCCGAGGCCGAGCGAGAGCAGGAGCAGGGCGAGCAGCGCGAACGGTCCCACGCCGGTCGTCACCAGCAGCACCCCGAGGACCAGGATCGCGAGCACGATCGCGCCGTTGACCGGCTGCTGGCCGGGGTAGGTGATCGGGGTGCCCCGCATCCACTCCTGCAGCTTGGCGTAGGCGATCCCGGAGCCGGCGAAGCTGACGGCCCCGATCACGACCGCGAACACCACCGGGATGGCCAGCACCAGCCCCACCGACCCGCCGCCGGGGGCGCGCAGGAACTCGACCACCGACACCAGCGCCGCGGCTCCCCCGCCGACCCCGTTGAACGACGCCACCATCTGCGGCATCGCCGTCATCTTCACCCGCCGCGCCGCGACCGCCCCCACCGGGGCTCCGATGAGGATGGCCAGCGCCATCAGCACGAGGTTGATGGGGGCGTGGTGCAGCGCGGGGATCGCGGTCCCGAAGGCGATCACCATCCCGAGGGCCGCCACCAGGTTGCCGCGGCGGGCATGGCGCGGCGAACTCAGCTGGTGCAGGCCCCAGATGAAGAGCACCGCCGCCAGCAGGTAGAGCAGGGCGGCGCCGGATGTCAGCGGCATCGGGCGCGCTCCTGCGGGCGACCCGCTGCGACGGGGTTGGCGGGGCCGGCTGCGGTCACGGGGCGCCCCGCCGGGGTCCGGTGCGGCTGCGGAACATCTCCAGCATCCGGTCGGTGACCGCGTATCCGCCGACCACGTTGATGGTCGCCATCACCACCGCCAGGAACCCGAGCGCCTGCTCCAGGGGCCCGTGCGCGCCCGCCATGATCGCCATCGCCCCCACCAGGATGACGCCATGGATGGCATTGCTTCCCGACATCAGCGGGGTGTGCAGGATGGTGGGCACCTTGGCGATCACCTCGAACCCGAGGAACACCGCCAGCACGAAGATCGAGATCTCGCTGACCAGGTGCGGGTTCACGACGCCCGCTCCGCCTGGGCGGCCTCGCGCATGGCGGGGTTGCGGATCACGCCGTCGTGAACGGCGCAGCACTGCTGGGTGATCTCGTCGTCGAAGTCGAGGGTCACCGCCCCCTGCTTGACCAGGTGGGCCACGACCGCGGCCACGTTGCGGGCCAGCATCTGGCTGCTGGTGGTGGGGACGGTGGCGGGTAGGTTGCGCAGCCCGATCACCGTCACGCCGCCGACCCGGACCTCCTCGCCGGGCACCGTGCAGGCACAGTTGCCGCCGGTGTCCGCGGCCAGGTCGACGATGATCGCGCCCGTGCGCATCCGCGCCACCAGCTCAGCGGTGATCAGCACCGGAGCGCGGCGCCCCGGGACCGCGGCGGTGGTCACAACCAGATCGCTCTGAATGACGTGCTGCGCGATCAGGTCGCGCTGGCGGGCCAGGAACTCCTCGCTCTGCTCGCGGGCGTAGCCGCCCTCCCCCGCCTGGGCCTCGAGCTCGAGGGCGACGAAGCTGGCCCCCAGGCTCTGCACCTCCTCTCGGACCGCGGGGCGCACGTCGGTCGCCTCCACCACCGCGCCCAGGCGGCGCGCCGTCGCGATCGCCTGGAGCCCGGCCACGCCGGCGCCCATCACCAGCACCCGGGCGGGAGCGATGGTGCCGGCCGCGGTCATCTGTAGGGGCAAGATCTTGGGCAGCCGGGCCGCGCCCAGGATGACCGCCTTGTACCCCCCGATCGAGGCCTGTGAGGAGAGGGCGTCCATCGCCTGGGCCCGGCTGATGCGCGGGATCAGCTCGAAGCTGACCGCGCTGACACGGCGGAGCACCAGCTGGTGCAGCACCGCCGCGGGCGTGGAGGTGGGCAGGAAGCTGACCAGCACCGAGCCCTCGGGCAGCAGGGCGGCCTCCTCGGCGGTGGGGGGCTGGACCGTGCACACGAGACCGGCCCCGTCCAGGCAGCCGGTGCGGTCGGCGGCGAGGGTGGCCCCCGCGGCCTCCAGCGCGGCGTCCGTGAAGCCGGCTCCCGATCCCGCTCCCCTCTCCACCACGACCTCCACCCCGCTCGCGCGCAGGCGGGGGACCGAGTCGGGGCTGACCGCGACCCTCAGCTCGCCGGCCGCGGTCTCACGGGGTACGGCGAGCTTCACGGCCCCGATGGTACCCGACCCGGTCGGGCCCGGTCCCCACGATTTCTCGCACGGGTCGGCCCCCACGGGAAGGCGATGCCGCTGCGCCGGTCGGCCCGGTCCGCCATGCTAGGCGGGTGCCTGCCATGGACTCGTACCTGCGTCAGGTGCTAGGGGGCCGCCGTCCGATCGTGGTCGCCAACCGTCCCCCGGTCGACTGCCAGCGCAGCGCCGATGGTCGCGAGCGGATCACCCAGGGGGGCGGGGGCCTTGTGACGGCGATGGCCGCCCTGGCGCGGGCGACCGACGCGGTCTGGGTGGCGGCGGAACGCGGCGAGGCCGACCGACGGCTCTCCCAGCGCGGCACCGCCGGGGCCCCGGCCGAGGTCGTGACCGAGGACGGCGACCATTTCAAGGTGGCGTACGTCGCCACCGACCCCGCCGCCTACGCCCTCTACTACAACGAGATCAGCAATCCCCTGCTCTGGTTCATCCAACACTACCTGTGGGATCTCGGGCGCCAGCCGATCCTGGACGCCCGCACCGAGCGAGCCTGGCGCGACGGCTACGTCGCCGTCAACGAGGCCTTCGCGGACCGGGTGGTGAAGGAGGCGGAGCGGGTAGGGGGACCGGTGCTGGTGCTCACCCAGGACTACCACCTCTACTGCCTTCCCCAGCTGGTCCGCTCCCGCCTCCCTGAGGCCCGCCTGCAGCATTTCATCCACGTCCCCTGGCCCACGCCCCAGTACTGGAAGGTGCTGCCCCGGCACATGCGCGACGCGATCGTGACCGGGCTGCTGGGCAACGACATCGTCGGCCTGCAGACCTCGCTCGATGTGCGCAACTTCCTGCTCACCTGCGAGGAGAACCTCGGGCTGGCGGTCGACCACCGCGAGCGCACCGTCTTCGTGGAGGGACGCTCGGTGTGGGTGCGGTCCTACCCGATCTCGATCGACGTGCCCCAGCTGGAGCAGCTGACCCAGCACGAGGAGGTGCGTCGCCAGGAGCAGCTGATCGCGAGCTGGCGACCCGAGCATCTCATCCTGCGGGTCGACCGCACCGACCTCAGCAAGAACATCGTGCGCGGCTTTCTCGCCTACGAGCGGTTGTTGGAGACCCATCCGGAGCTGCGCGGCCGGGTCGTCTTCTGGGCCTTTCTGCAGCGCTCCCGTCAGAACGTGGACGCCTACCGCTCCTACCTCGGCGCGGTGGTCGGGACCGCCGCCCAGGTCAACCGGCGCTTCCAGTCCGGCGGCTGGATGCCGATCCGCCTGGAGGTGGAGGAGAACATCTACAAGGCGGTCGCCGCCTACAAGTCGTTCGACGCCCTCCTCGTCAACCCCATCTACGACGGGATGAACCTGGTCGCCAAGGAGGGGGTGGTGTGCAACACCCGGGGGGGAGTGCTGGTGCTGAGCGAGAACGCCGGATGCCACGAGGAGCTGGGCCGCTTCGCCCTCACCGTCAACCCCTTCGACATCGACCAGACCGCCGAGGCTCTGCGCTTCGCTTTGATGCTGCCGCAGGGGGAGCGCCAGCACCGCCTCCAGGAGCTGAGCCGGACGGTCCGCCACGCCGATGTCACCCGCTGGATCACCCAGCAGCTCCAGGACCTGCGCGACCTCGTGGGGGACTGAGGCCGGCGGCCAGCCGGTGGAGCAGGGCGGCCCAGACGGTCGGGCCGGCCAGCACCGAGGTGGCCTCGCGCAGCAGGGCGGGCGGCGTCTCCGGCCCGCTCACCGCCAGCCCCAGCGCGATCGCCAGGCGGGCCCGATCCCGCGCCAGGAGCCGCAGGGCGGGAACGTCGCCGCGATCGTCGCCCGCGAACACTGCCGCCTGGGGTCGCAGCGTCCTGAGGAGGTCGGCCAGCGCGGTCCCTTTGGAGCAGCGCACCGGTGGCAGCAGCTCCAGCACCAGCCGGCCTCGTCCCAGCCGCAGTCCGAAGCGGCGTGCCAGGATCCGCAGCTCGACCGCGAGATGGCGCTCCAGCTCCACTCGGGGACCCGCCACCTCGCGCAGGTGCACCGCCACCCCCCAGGGCTTGCGCACGATCCGAACCCCGCGGGGGGCGTGCCTCAGCACGCACCCCACCGCGGCCGTGACCTCCTCGAAGTCGTGGGCCCAGCCGCCGCGCCAGGCGAGGGCGCGAGGGTGGGGGAGGACCGCGCCGTCCTGCCAGCGCTCCAGGCCGTAGCTGCCCACCAGGATCACCCCCGGGATCGGGCAGAGCCGGGCCAGAAGGGCGGCGTGGCGGCCGCTCACCACCGCCACCGGGGTCCGGCTCACCAACCGCTCCAGCGCCCGGCGGGCGCTGGGCAGCATCGCGGCACGGGTGGGGTCGGCGACGATCGGTGCCAGGGTGCCGTCGAAGTCGGAGGCGATGAGGCAGCGGCCGGCCTCGACCGCCGGCCGGAGTCGCAGCGCCAGCTCCTCGGCGGCGGGGCGACCGACCCCAACGGAACGCGGCATCCCCCCCATGGTAGGAAGACCGGTCCCGGCGATCCGGTACCCTCAGCACGTGTCCCCGCCCGACCGCGCCGCTCCCGCCGCCGAGGAGTCGCTGCGCGGCCTGGTCGACGCGCTCGCCGACGAGGCCCAGGGGCTGCTGCGGGCCGAGCTCCGGCTGGCCCGCAGCGAGCTCGTGGCCACCCTGCGACGGGCTGCCTGGCTGATCGCTGGAGCCGTCGTCGCCGTGGTCGGGCTGGGGTACCTGGTGGGATTCGCGCTGGCGATCCTGATCGCGTGGCGGGGCAACCACACGCTGGTCGCGGGCATCGTCGCCGGGGTCTGGCTGCTGGTGGTCGGGGCCGGAGCGCTGGTGGCGTGGCGGCACCGCCACCTGGCCCCGCTGGCGCTCACCCGCGCCAGCCTGCGGGACGACGTGGAATGGGCGAGAGCACAGACCAAGCGCGCCAGGCCGTAGCCGAGAGCCGCCGCCGGATGGAGGCGGCCCTGGAGCGGCTCGAGCGCCGGGTCCGAGCCGACCTCGATGTGCGCCGGCGGCTGCGGCGCGAGGGCCCGCGTCTGGCGGCGACCGCGGTGATCGTCCTGGGCGCCGGGGTCGCCCTCTGGATGGCGCGCGGCCGCCGCCGGCATGGATCGGAGCCGGCGACCGCGGCCGAGTGGTTCGGGGCGATGCCGGCGGAGTGGCAGGCGCAGCTGCGCCTGCTGGTCGAGCAGGCGGGCGGCCTGCCCCCCACCTCGGGCCGGTCCACAGGGCGCCACCGCGGCCGCCCGCTCTGGCAGACGGCCGCCCTGACCTCGGCCCGGGTCGTGATCCCGCGGGTGCTCGCCTCGCGGGCCCAGCGACGCCGGTCCTGGCCCGCCGGGCCTCAGGCCTCGGCGGGAGTGGACGGGACCGGCCGCCCCGAGGCCTGAGGCATGAGCGTCGGGGCCCCGGCGCAGCCGGGGGGACGCGAGTGCCCCGTCGACGCCCGCGGCCTGACCAAGCGCTACGGCACCTTCACCGCGGTTGCGGCCGTCGACCTCGCGATCAGGCCCGGCGAGATCGTGGGCCTGCTCGGCCCCAACGGCGCGGGCAAGACGACCACCCTGCGCATGCTCTGCGGCCTGCTCGTCCCCAGCGCCGGGAGCGCCTGGGTCGCGGGGGTGGACGTCATCCACGACGCCCGCCGCGCCAAGGCACAGGTCGGCTACCTCGACGAGGAGCCGGTCGTCTATCCCAACCTCACCGGGCGCGAGTTCTTGGACTTCGTCGCCGACCTCTACGGCGTCCCCGGCGGCCCAGCGCGGCGGGAGCGGGCGCAGCGGCTGCTGCGGCTCTTCGAACTGGAGGGCAAGCAGGACGAGCTGATCGCCAGCTACAGCCATGGGATGCGCCAGAAGATCGGCCTCGCCTCCCTGCTGGTGCACGCGCCCCGGGTGCTCCTCCTCGACGAGCCCACCAACGGCCTCGACCCCCGCTCCGCCCGTCGGGTCAAGGACCTGCTCCGCGAGCTCGGCACCCGGGGGGTGACGACCGTGCTCTCCACCCACATCCTCGAGATCGCCCAGGCCCTGTGCGACCGTGTCGCGATCATGGACCGCGGGCGGATCGTGGCCCTCGGCACCCTCGAGGAGCTGCGCAGCGGCACCGACCAGGCGGGCGCGAGCCTCGAGGACCTCTTCCTCACCCTGACCGGCGGTCCCGAGTCGCGCCTGCTGGTGGACCAGCTCCTGGGCGAGCGGCCCATGTGATCGGGCTGGATCCGGCGGCGCAGGGCTGGGGCGGGTCGGAGCGGCGCGGCCCGCTGGCCGCGATCGTGGTCGCCGACCTTCGCAGCGGCTGGAACCGGCTGGTGGCGCGGACCCGGACCCCGCGCCGTCTCGCCGTCTACGTCGCGACCCTGCTCGGGCTCGCCGCCCTGGTTGGGTCGCTCACGTACGGGATCGGCTACGGGCTCGGCAGCGTCGCCGGGCCGAGCGACCTCGGCCTGCTCACCGCCGCGCTCACCGGCTACGCCGTGCTGACCATGATCCTCGGCCTCTCCACCGTCGTCACCGCTTTCTTCCTGGGCCGCGAGCTGGCGCTGCTCACGCTGGCGCCGATCACGGTCCGGGTGATCTTCGTCGCGCGGCTGCTGGTGGCCCTGCGCGCCAACTTCGCCCTGGGGCTGCTGCTCCTGGTCGGCCTGTGGGGGTTCGGCGCCGCTCACCACAGCGGGCCGGGCTTCCTCGCCGCCGGGGCGCTGGTGGCGGTGCTGCTGCCGCTCGGGACCGCCGGCCTCCAGCTGCTGGTGCTGGCGGCTGCGGTGCGGCTGGTGCCGCCGCGCCTCGCCCGCGACGTTGCCAACGTCGCCGGGGCGTTCGTCACCGCCGTCCTGTATGTGGGGTGGCTCGTGCTCACCCGAGCCGGCGGTCGCCGGGTCGGAGCGTCCGGTCCGACCCAGGCCGCGCTCGCCCACCTCGCCTCGGTGGGGCACGCCGCCCTCTGGCTCCCGACCGCGTGGCCGGCCCGGGCGCTCGCGGCCGTCGCCGCCGGCGCCTGGGTGGCTGCCCTCCCCTGGCTGCTGCTCACCATCGCCACCACCTGGGGCCTGCTGACGGCGGCGTTCCTCGCCTACCGAGGCGCCCTGGTCTCGGGGATGGGGGCAATGGCGGAGGTGGCGGGGCGGCGCCGTCCCCGGCCCCGCCCCGCCGATCCGGGGGCGGGCGCGCGGGCTCCGATCCCGGTGGCCGGGCTGCTGGCGGGGATCGCGCCCGCCGAGGCATCGTCATTCTCGATCGGGGCGGGGGCGCTCCGGTTCACGCGCGCAATGGCGCTCAAGGACTGGCGCTCGCTGCGCCGGGACGTCCGCCGGGTGGGGCGCCTGCTGCCGGCCCTGCTGGTCGCCTTCGCCTACCCCGCGGTCGCGGTGCCCTCGCTCCACCTCGGCGGCCACGGCGCCCTGGGGTTCTGGGAGGGGGTCGCCGTGACCCCGTTCGTGCCCTTCCTGCTCGCCGAGGTGCTGGCGGTTCCGGCGGTCCCGCTCGAGGGCCGCGCCATCCAGCTCCTGCGCCTCAGCCCGCTGGGGGCCGGCCAGCTGGTCCGGGCCAAGATCGTCGCCACCGCGCTGCCGGTCGCCGGGCTCAGCTGCGCCATCGCGCTGGTGATCGGCATCACCCGCCACGGCAGCCCGTCGGAACTGGTCTGGCTGGTGCTCGGCGTCCTGTGGCTCTCGCTGGGACTGGTCGCGACCGCGGTGGGGGCGGGGGCCGCCGCCCCCAACTACGGTGCCACCGATCCCCGCCGGGCGGTGCGAGGGCTCGGGGTGCTCACGGCCAATCTGGTGGGTTTCGGCTTTGTGGCGGCCTCCTTGCTGGCGGGAACCTATCTGCTGGTGGGACTCGGGGTGGGCGGGACCGATCGGCTGCGCACCATCCTCCCGGGCACCGCCGGGGGGCACGGCCCCAGCCTCGTGCTGGTGGTTGTCCCCCTGGTGCTGCTGGCGACGGCGGTCGCCGGGGTGCTGCTGGTGGTGGGGGCGGGGACCCGCCGGCTGCGTGGCTGGGAGCCCAGTGTCGGCGACGGGTCGCGCTAGCGGGCGGGTGGGCCTCGGCCGTGCCGGGTCGCCCGGAAGAGTCGGACGGCGGTGGGCCGATCGGCGGGTCTGCCGGATTCGCGTAGTGCCGGCCCGCAGGATGGCCGAGGGTCGGCCTTCCTGGTCACGCTCGTGCCACCGGTCCGCACCGGTCCGCACTGGGACCAGCGGCGGCCGATCGAGGAGCAGTCCGACTGGCCTGCGCACGCGTCCGTCATGGACCAGCTGGTGGATGCCGGCTTCGTCGTGCTGGGCGGGCCGCTCGGGGGCGAGCACCAGGTGGTGCTGGCGGTCGAGGCCGAGTCGGAGGACCTGGTCCGGACCACGCTGGCACGCGATCCCAGGAGCGGGACACATCTGCGGGCAGGGAAGATCGAGCGCTGGACGATTCGACGGGACGGGCAGCGTCGCCGACCGGCAGGGGCGCGATCAGGGGTGGGGAAGGATCGAAGCTCACGCCGCCCGGGCCGCCCCGGACCCCGCCTCCCTCGGGGTGGTTGCTGCGGCGAGCTCGCCATCAGGGCCGGGACCTCGGCTCGCTGGTCCCGGCGGCCTGCCGCAGCCCTCGGCCGCCGCCCCTTTCCGGGCAGCGGCCACCTGAGCGTCACCACCTCACCCATCACGCCGGGCGAGCGCCGCGTCGAGACGCCGGCCGCGGCCCGGCCACGGCCCGCGGCGCGGGACCGGCATCGGGGTCGCTGGAGTTGGGCACCTCGCCTGACCCCGCGGCCGCGATAGCGGTCCGGCACCAGGCCCAAGGTGGCCCGGCAGGACCAGCGACGACCCCGTCGGGCGAGGGCGGGCGGCCGCGCCCAGGGTGCACCCGGCCCGTCTGTGGCTCGATCGACATCGCCGGGTCGCCGGTGGGGCCTTTGACGCGGGTCACGGGGCGTGCCGCGACCATCGTCGGCCGGGTCGCGACGACGCCCGCCGCTGGGAGCGGACGGAGACGGTCGCCCAGCAGGCTGGTGGCGCGACCGACGCGGCCCGGGAGCAGCTCGCCGTCGCGACGCGCCCGCGGCTCGAGGGCGATCGCCAGGGACCATCGGGCGCCGATGCGGTCGACTGCCCGGGCCACCTCGCCGCGGTGGCGCACGCACCTCACCGCCGCAGGACTGCGAGTGACAAACCCACGCCAATGGCTTGCTACCATCAATCGGCGAGCGATCCGCGGCCGGCTGGCCCCGTCGGATTGCGCAGGGACGTCCCATGAGCACCGATCCCGTCGATCGACTGGGGCTAGCACTCGACGCCACCTTGCAGGTGATCCTGTCGATCCACGACGATCAATGGTCGCTGCCGACCCCCTGCCCCGACTGGACCGTGGCCGAGGTTGTCACCCACCTGGTCGCCGGCACCCACCTCTTTGCGCAGGCCCTCGGCGCGGAGTCGGCAAGGGCCGAGGGCACAGCTTTACCCGAGCCCGGTCGGGTGGACGCCTCCCGGCGCTCCGCTCAGGCGGTGCTCGACGGCGTCCGCCGGCCCGGCGCGTTGGAGGGGGTCGTGACGGTGCCGCTGGGATCGTTGCCCGGGGCGGTCGCTCTGCAGCTGCGGGTCACGGAGATCCTGGTGCACGGCTGGGACCTCGCCCGGGCCACCCGCCAGCCGCTCACCATCCCCGGGGATCTCGCCCGGGAGGCGCTCATCTTCAGCCGGGCCGCGCTGCCCGCCATCCCACCCGACCGGCACGCCTTCGCGGCGCCCCAGCCAGTGCCGGACACCGCCGGCGCCCTCGACCGGCTCGCCGCCTGCCTCGGGCGGGCGGTCATCGGTGGCCCCTGGGCCACGCGGTGACCGGGCTCGGCTCCCCGGCGCACCGGGTCGGCCGGAGCCCTCGGCGCCGGGAGCGTCGCCGCCTCGCCGAGGGGTCCTGCAGCTAGCGCGTCATGAGCGTCGGCCGGCCCGATTCTGCCCAGCCGCCGCGTCAAGGTCACCGATGCCCCCCCGACCACGCGGGCCCGCGTGGTGGTCGGGCTCCAGCTGCGCGCGGGGTCCCGGACGCCCTCCCGCGCCGCGGGCTCGATGGGGGACCCATCCCGGTGACTCACCCCGGCCGTCTCGACTACGTCAGGGCAAACGTCGGTCAGGTCCTCACGACCGAGAGAGCCGGACCGTGACCGCCGCCGTCCCCGGACGCGGGCGGCACGGGTATCCTGCCCACTCCGGGTGCCCCGGCTCCCGCGCGGGACGATCAGGTCGGCGCGGGCAGCCCCGGCACGGCCAGCCGTCCCCCGCCACCTGAGGGGCTCGGGATCGGAGCGCGGGGGGATTCGGCCGTCCCTGCCCACCGGCCTCGCCGACGGGCCGGGGTGACTCTCGCGCCGGGGCAAAGGGCCGCGGCGACAGGAGCTGGTCCGCAGCTCATCAGCTGACGAGAGGAGTCCCGGTCACAGCACGGGCCGGCCCCGCCTGGCGGCTGCAGCTCGCGCCGGGGCGTTCTCGTCTCCGGGGACCCGTTCGCGGATCGGCGCCACGGCATAGGATGACCGACATGGGTCCCCCCCGACGCAATCGGCGGCTGGCGGCGGCGGCGGCGCTGGCCGCGGCCGTCTGTGCCGTCGAGCTGGGCGCCGCCGTGCTCGCCCACTCGGTCGCCCTCCTCGCCGACGCCGGCCACGTCGCGGTCGACGTCCTCGGCCTCGTCTTCGCGGCGGCGGCGGCCCACCAGGCGACCCGGCGTCCGACCGGACGCCAGACCTATGGCTACCACCGGGTGGGGGTGCTGGTGGCGCTGGCCAACGCCGTGGTCCTGCTGGCGGTGGTCGGCGGGATCGCGGTGCTGGCGGCTCTTCGCCTCCATCACCCCGGGCATCCGGCCGCGCCGCTGATGCTGGGCGCCGCCGGGCTCGGCATCGTCGGCAATGGCCTGGGGGTGGTCTGGCTGCGGGGCGACCGCTCCCTCAACGTCCGCGCGGCGCTGCTCCACGCCCTCTCCGACGTGGTGGCCGGCCTCGCGGTCGTGGTCGCGGCGCTGGTCATCTTGGCCACCGACTGGACGCTGGCCGACCCCATCCTGTCGCTTGTGATCGCGGCGCTCATCGCCGTGATGGCGCTCCGGCTGGTGCGCGAGGGGGTCCAGGTGCTGCTGGAGGCCGTCCCCGCCGGGGTCGCGGTCGGCGATGTGGCGGCGGAGATCCTCGCCACCCCGGGGGTGGTCACGGTCCACGACCTCCACATCTGGGGGCTGACCGCCGAGCATCGGGTCCTCTCCTGCCACCTCGCCGTCTCGGACCAGAGCCTGGGGGAGGCCGAGCACTTGGTTCGCGAGCTGGCCGACCGGCTCTGCGACCGCTTCCAACTCCGCCATACGACGATCCAGGTGGAGGCGTGCCATCCCTGCCCTCCCGACCTCTGCGCCGAGGAGGACGTGGCCCAGCACAACCATCCCCGTCCGCCCGCCGCCGTCGCGGGCACACCCCACCGCTCCTGAGCTCCCGCCGCTCGGGCGCGGACCGCAGGCTCGGGGCCGGGGCGGCGCTCCCGCGCCCCGGTCGGGTCCCGGCCGTCCGTGGTGGCTGCCCCGGGATCCGCCTGCCACCGGGAGCTCCCGACGGCGGTCCTCCCGGGAACGGGGCTCGGCCCAGTTTCGGGGAGGCTCGATCGCCGCCCGGTCCGCTCGCCGGGCCTGGGCGACCCAGCCGTCGCGGCAGGGCGGCCCGGGGCGCCTTGACCTCGGCCACCGCCTGGTGGAGGGCCACCACCGGGCGCGGGGTGATCGACAGCGGCTCGGCATGCCACCGCAGGATCTGCCGCTGGTCGGGGGCGGACGGGTCGGGCGCCTCGCCGGGGGCGGCCCGGGCGCGAACGCCGCGGTGGGGAGGTCCGGAGCGCTCGGGGTCGGGCCACCACTCCGCCCCGGACCGGTCGGGCCTCGACCAGCCAGGCGTCGAGATCCGGTGCCGTGATGATCACGACCTCGCCGCCGTGCTCGGTGCCATCCGCCACCGGGCCGTCGGTGGTCAGCAGCGGAGCTGGTCCAGCGCGACCGTGTGGAGCACCACCCGCTCCTCCCGACCCAGCGGCAGCTGGTCCAGCCAGGCGAGCTGGGTCCCCACCAGCTGGAGGTCCGCGGACGGGTCCGGCCCGGTGGTGAACCGGGCCGGGAGCCGGCACCACCGGTGCCCGCCCGCGGCCAGCAGGGCCCAGCCTGCCGCCACGCCCGGGGCGCCGACCGCGGTGTCCAGCAGGGCGCCGTCCGGCAGCAGAATGAGGCCCCCGCCGCCGGGCAGCCCGAGGCCCTGATCCGGGCCGGGCGGCGGGGGAATGCCGACATCGGCCCAGCTCCGGCCGCCCGCCCCTGACCGCAGCACAAAGTAGGGGGAGCCGCCTCCGATCAGCAACGCGCCCTGGCGCCGGGTTGCCACCAGCTGGGCCGGCAGGCACGGGTTGACGGTGCCCACCCAGCCGGCCGGGGACCAGGTCGTGGGGCGGCCGGCCGCCGCGGGGGTGCCGCGGAGCACCGCCTGGGCCTCGCCGGTCATCGCGCAGTTGCCCCAGGCGTAGGCGCCCAGGGTGACGCACGGCCCGGCCGGGGGGCAGCCCAGCCATTCCTGGGTCCAGCGCCGGCCCCCGTCCGTCGTGGTCTCCACCGGCAGCGGATGGGCGCCGGGTCGCTCTCCGGCGGGGGACGAGAAGACCAAGGTGGTGGCCCCGCCCGACTGGCGGAAGCCGCCGAAGTCGGTAGCGGCCATCGTGCTCGGCACCGGCACCAGGTGCCACCTAAGACCGGAGTCGGTGGTGACCACCGCCGCCATCTGGACCGGAGGCGCGGCGCCGACCGCGAAGGCGGCGTAGACGGTGGCGCGGTCCCGCGCCTCCAGCGCCACCGCCTGGCACCAGGAGGTCTCGGGGGCCGCTCCCAGTGCCTGCGGCGCGAGTCCCGCCCGCCGGAGCGCCTCCAGCGCCCCGGCTACCGGGATCCGCCGGGGTCCGCCGCCCCGGACCCGGATCACGCCCGGGGCGCACCACGCGAGGCGGGTGGGCGCCCCCGGCTGGGCCGCGATCGCGGCCAGGCCGGCCGGGAGTACAGATCCCACCCGCACTGCCCCGAGTTGGGACCAGGATGGCGCCGGGAGCACGCGCAGGGGTGTTGGCGCCAGGCGAAAGACGCTGACGCCGCCGCCGATGATCGTGGGTGTCGGGGCCGGGCGTCGCGGCGGCCGGCCCGAGC
>Ga0307373_10001553_pt1 | contig 43007 bp, 43 predicted proteins | sample OX2MG_FD_202534 | JGI IMG/M metagenome (GOLD analysis project Ga0307373, IMG submission 202534) | Soil microbial communities from Risofladan, Vaasa, Finland - OX-2 | ecosystem: Environmental > Terrestrial > Soil > Coastal area > Acid sulfate soil | place: Finland: Risofladan, Vaasa | collected...
CGCTGACGCACTATCCGCCGGGATTCTCGATGGCCATCGCGGGACCGACGGCGCTCGGGCTGCCGGCGGCGCAGGCGGCGCGGCTGGTGGAGGCGCTGTCGGCGTTCATCGCCATGGCGGCGCTGCTGGCGATCGTGGGCGACGCGGCGGGGGCGGGGGCGGCGACGCTGCTGGGCCTGGCGCTGCTCGTGATGCCGGCCACGGTGGATGTGCACCTCTCGGTGCTGAGCGAGCCGCTGTTTCTGGCGTGCATGGCATTCACGCTGGCCACGATGGTGGCGGCCCCGGACCAGCCGCTGGCAGCGGGACTGAGCGCGGCAGCGGCGCTACTGGTGCGCTTCAGCGGCATCGCGGCCGTGGTGGCCGCGGTGTTGTGGGCGCTCACTCGGCGCGGTGCGCCGCGCGATCGCGTGCGGCGCTCCGTGCTCGCGGCGGCGCCGGCGCTGCTGCTCATGCTCGCCTGGCTGGTGGCCGCCCATGGCGCCGGCGCTCACGTGGTGCGCCGGCTCGGAGTGTACGGCGACTGGGAACGCTCGATATCCGGCGGCGCCCGGACGCTCACCACGTGGCTCGCGCCCACGGCGCACGCGGTGCCCGGGGCAGGCTGGGTAGCGCTGCTCGTGGCGGCCGGCGTGGCGGCGATGTTCGTGGTGGGCACGCGCCGCGCGTACCGGCTGTGGCGCCTGCTGCCCGCCGACATTCCCCTGCACAGTTCCACGAACGTTCCGCAACTCATCGCCGCGCGCGTGTTGGGCGCGTCGGCGGTGCTCGGGGGATGCTACGCGCTGGTGCTGCTGGCGGCGCGGCTGTTCGCCGACGGGGGCATGACGTTCGACGGGCGGCTGCTCGCTCCGCTGATCGTGCTCGTGGCCGTGGCATTCTCGGTGGCGGCGGCTACCTGGTGGCGCTCGGCGCGCCGCGCGGCGCGCGCCGGACTGCTCGTGGCGCTGGTTGCCTGGGGCGGCGGGTCGCTGGCGGCATCGTGGCGCCATGCGCACGACGCGTTGGCGCACGGCACGGACCTGGCCAACGATGCGTGGCGCGAGTCGCTGATCCTCGACTGGGCGCGCGCCGACGGCGGATCGCACCCGCTATACACCAACTGGCCGGCGGTGTCGTACCTCTATCTCGGACGGCCGGCGCGGGGGTTGCCGCAGTCGGCGGATCCGCAGACGCTGCGTGCGTTCGGCGACACGCTGGCGGCGCATGGCGGCGTCGTGCTCGCTTTTCTGGCGCCGAATCCCGCGTACGTGTCGCCCGACAGTCTCGCGTCGGCACTCGGCTTGCGGGTGGTGGCGACGTTTCCCGACGGCGGAGTGCTGGGGCCCGCGCCGCGCTGACCCGCGGCGCCGGCCCGGGCATATCGCGGGGCGGTTGGAGCGGATAGAATCCCTGGAGGCCGGCCGGCACCGCCGGCCTGCGTGCCACGTGTGAACGGGGGGACCCGATGCCTGCGAAGCTGTCCGATCTCGAGATCCAGCGCGCGCTGGGTGGGTTGCTGGGCTGGGCGCGGCGCGGCGACGTGCTCACCAAGACGTTCAGCTTCCCGCGATTCGGCGACGGGATCGCGTTCGTGGCCAAGGTAGCGGTCATCGCCGACGCGATGGATCACCACCCCGACATCGACATCCGCTACACCAAGGTGTGTTTCGCGCTGTCCACGCATTCGGCCGGCGGCATCACGCAGCTGGATCTGGATCTGGCGGCCAGGATCGAGAAGACGCACGCGGGGTAGCGGGCGCGGCGGCACCAAACGAAACCGGCCCGCGGGCGATAATGCCTGCGGGCCGGTTGCGCATTCGGCGCGTGAGTTCAGCGCCGGCGGTCGCCGCCGCCGAGCAGGCTCAGGATGAACAGGAAGAGGTTGAGCAGGTCGAGATAGATGGTGACCGCGGCGATCACGTAATCGTTCTCGCCGAACTGTCCGGAGCGCGTGATGCGCCAGGTGTCGAAGACGAGGAGCCCCGAGAAGACGAGCACGCCGGCGCCCGCGATCCAGAGGGAGCCGCCCACGCTCGGGAAGAACATGCCGATGAGCATGGTGGCGAACAGCACGAACAGTCCGACGGTGAAGAACCCGCCCCAGGCGCTGAAGTCGCGCCGGCTGAACGTGGCGTACAGGGTGAGGATGCCGAAGGCGGAGAAGGTGAGCAGGCCGGCTTCGCCGAGCACGCCGGGCTGCATCCTGAGGTAGTACAGCATCATCGGGGCGAGCCAGACGCCCACGATGAACGTGAACAGCAGGGTGAGGATGATGTTGCGCGGATAGTTGCGCGACTGGGTCTGCGCCATCCACAGCGGCGCGAACCAGCAGAGCATGGTGATGAACGGGTGGGCGGCCACCGCGTTCATCAGGGCCGCTTGCGTGAACGCGAACGCGGCGCCGAGGAGCGACACCACGATGCCCACGAAGACGAGGCCGTACGTGCGGCGAACGAGCGTGGCCCGTTCGACCCCGGACCGGACCGGTGTGGCGATGCTGGACGAGAAACCCATGGTGAGACGCAGCTCCTGAATTGAGTAGCCCTGCCTCCAATTCTACCCGGGAACGGGGGCCGAGTGCCAGTGGAGGCGCGGGGGGCGGCTCAGTGCTTGCGGAGCTCCACGTTCCCGTTCACGGTGCGCATGATGATGCGGGAGCCGCCCTTGCCCAGGGTGGCGCGCAGGTGGCGCGGATCGATGTGGCCGTTGAGCGTGACCGGGAAGTCGGTCATGAAGCGCCCGTTCACCGTGGACAGCTCGACGTCGGCGTCCACGTCGTTGCCGAGCTCGACGATCACCGAGCCGTTCACGCTCGAGAATCGCATCTCGGAGGTGGGCCGGTAGTGGAGCATGCTCGCATGCACCGTCCCGTTGACGCTGCTGGCCGACACGGGGCCGCCGTCGGTGGCCACGTTCACCGCGCCGTTGACGGTGCTGGCGCGCACCTCGGACGTGACGCCGGTGACGGAGACATCGGAGTTCACGGTATGCGCGCCCACCTTGACGCCGGCGGGCACGCTGACCACGAAGTCCACGCGGACGTCGTTGTTGCGCTCGTGTCCCTCGTAGCGCGCATCGTAGCTGCCGGGCGTGCAGTGGGCGTCGGGGCCCCAGAGCGCGCAGAGGAGCACGTCCTGATTGTCCTCGCCGAAATGCTGGACGTCGAAGTGGACGATGCTCGGATCGCCGCGGCGCCAGTGCTTGGTGGCGGTCACGGTCACGCTGTCGCCGGTGGCGCGCTGGACGGTCACCCGGCCGTTCATGTTGCGCACGGTGATCCAGCGGCCGTCGGGGATCTTCCACGCCCAGGTCATGGTGTTCTGATCGGGCGCGTTCTGGGCGCGGGCCGCGGCGCCGGCAAAGCCGGTGGCGAGGACGAGAGAGAGGGCGAGGGAGCGGCGCATATGAGGTATCCTACCCGGGAACGCCGGGAATGTCACTTGAGAGTGCGCAAACGGACGTCGCCGCTCACCGTGGACACGGAGAGGGCGCGGCCGCCGCGGCCGATGCGGGCGTTGATGCTCCGGCGGCCCACCTGGCCGTGGAGCGTGAGCGGGAAGTCGGTGTCGAGGTCGCCGCTCACCGTGGACATCGCGAAGTCGGCGTCGAGCGCGGCGGGCACGGCCACGGTGACGTCGCCGCTCACGCTCCGGAACGAGAGGTCGCCGGCGCCGGTGAGCGCGGCGATGGTCACGTCCACGTCGCCGCTCACCGAGGTGGCGCGCACCGACGAAGCGCGGAGATCGTGCAGTTTCAGGTCGCCGCTCACCGACGACGCGCGCACGTCGCCCTGGGCGCCGTCGATGGCCACGTCGCCGCTCACCGAATGGGCGTCGGCCAGCATCGACGCCGGCAGCTTGACGGTCACGTCCACGGTCCCGCGATCGCCCCAGTTGCTGTGGTGCGAGTGCATGTGGGCGCCGTCCTCGTCGCACGATTCGTCGGAGTCCTTCCAGAGCACGCAGACCACCACATGCTGCGCGTACTCCTTGACGGCCACGTACATGTCGTCGGTGTTGCCGTGCCGGTGGCCGGTGACCTCGACGGTGGTGCCGCCGGCCGGCGCGAACCGCACGTCGCCGTTGATGTCGTGCACCGAGACGACGGTACCGGCGGGTTCCGCCTTGGACCATTGGAAGTCGGCCTGCTGCGCGCCGGCCGAGGCCGTGCCGAGGGCGACGAGGGCAATTCCGAGGAGTGTGCGCATGGAGGGATCCGTTGAGAGTGTGGGGCGCGCGGCCAGGTTCACCGGCTGCCGCGCCGGTGGATGACCACGTCGCCGCTGAACGACTCGGCGCTGATGCGCGCCGCACCGCCGCCGATGTTGAACGTGAAGCGCTTGCTGGTGGCGCTGCCGATGCCGTGCTCGCCGGGCTGGAGCGTGATCGGGAAGTCGCTGTCGATCGAGCCGCTCCACGTGGACACGGTGAGCTGGGCGCTGGCGTTGGCCGGAATGGCGAGCATCACGTCGCCGGAGTGGGTGCCGAACTCATAGCGGCCGTCGGGCGCGATCGCGCCGTCGAAGCTGACGTCGCTGCTCGTGCTGTGCGCGCTCACGCTCCGCGACGTGATGTTCTTGAGATGCACGTTGCCGCTCACCGTCTCGGCGCTCACGTCACCGGTGACGTCGGTGAGCGTGATGTCGCCGCTCACGGCCCGCGCGTGGACGTCGCCTGTGAGGCCATCGGCGATGACGTCGCCCGAGAGGGTGCCGAAGTCGATGTGGCCGGCGGCGGTCTGGACGGTGACGTCGCCGCTCTGGGTGTGCGCCGACACGGCGCCCCCGGTGCCGCGGATGGCGATATCGCCGCTCTGCGACTGCGCGGTGACGCGGGCGCCCGCCGGCACGGTGATCTCCAGGCGCACGTCGCCGCCGGCGTCGGAGGCGTCCACCGACACGCGATCGTCGGAGGCGTCGAACCGGATGCGCCCGTGGTCCGAGGTGGCGTGCACGACGACCTCGGGGCGCGTGCCGGTGCGGACGACGATGTCGCCCTGTCGCGCGGTGAGGGCCACGATCCCGCCGGGCCGGAAGGCGACGGTGGTGTCGAGGCGCGCGCTACGGTCGCGATCGAACCAGCGGCCGTCGTCGCGGCGGGCGGTCTGGCCGGCGACTGGCGAGGCGGCGGCGGCGAGGAGGAGAGCACCGAGGAGCAGAGAGCGTGTCATGATGGGGTCCTAGGTGGCGGACGGCAGGGCCGCCGCCACGCGCAAGATCTGGACTTTCGTATCGAGGGACTGCGTGAGCGACTGCAACAGGAACCGGCTGGCCGGATCGCGCGCCAACGCCGTCTTGCACTGCGCGATGGCGTCGTCGATGACGGTGAGGTTCTTCTCGATCACGGCCACGGTGGCGGTGTCGAGGTGGCTCCGGCGCGCGTTGAGCACGGCATGCAGCGCGGCGATCTCCGTGTCGTACGACTGCTCGACGGCGGCGGGCGTGGCTCGCGCCGCGCGGTTGGCGGCCAGGCGCGCCTGCGCCGGTCCGCCGAGCGCCGTGTCGGCGGGCCCGGGAACGGGGGCCCGCTGCGCGGTCACCGGCGCGGCCGGTCCGCCAGCGGCGGATCGCGGCGCGGCGCGGTGCGTGGTGGCGTAGCCGAGCACCGCCGCGACGACGAACGTGGCGGCCACGGCCGCGCTCAACAGCGCGGGCGACCTCCACCACGGACGGCGGCCGGCCAGCGGGACCACGGGGGTCTCGAGGCGCGCCGCGATGCCCTGCCACAGGTCGCGCGACGGCGCGAGCACGGGGAGTTCGGCGGCCCGGGCGCTCACGCGGCGCAGGTCGGCGAGCAGCGCTCCGCACGCCAGGCAGCCGCGCGCGTGCGCCGCCATGGCGTCGCGCGTCGCGCCGTCCAGGTCGCCGTCCAGGAAATCCATCAGCCGGTCGCTGAAGATCTCGCAGGTGATGGTGGGACCGCTCATCGGTTCAACGCCTCGCGCAAGAGGAGCCGCGCCCGGTGCAGCTGCGCCTTGGTGGCTCCCGTGGTGACGCCGAGCATGTCGGCGATCTCTTCGTGCTTGTAGCCCTCGACATCGTGCAGCGTGAAGACCCGGCGAGCACCGGGTGGCAGTCGCGTCATCGCCGCCTCGAGGTCGAGCAGGTCGCCGGGCGGGAGGGTCATCCCGACCACGCCGGCGTGCGCATCCATGCCCTGCTCCTCGTCTTCCTCCTCGAACCGCGCCCGCCGCCGGGAATCGGTCTTGCGATCGTTGAGCACGACGTTCACGGCCAGCCGGTGGAGCCAGGTGGAAAACGAACTCTCCCCGCGGAAGAGATGCAGCTTCTCCCATGCGCGTACGAAGACGTCCTGCGTGAGCTCCTCGGCGCGCGCGCGGTCGGCGACCATGCGCGCGCAGAGCGAGAACACCCGGTCGACGTGCCGCCGATACAGCCGCTCGAACGCCGCCCGATCTCCCGCCGCGGCTTGCGCCACGTCGGTGTCGGACGGATTGGAGTTGGGCGTTTCGAGTGTGGCCACAGCGGTCATGCGTCGTCGATCTCCGTCCGTGCACGGGATGAGATAGTCGACGCGGGCAAAAGGTTGGAACCCGGCCGGCGGCGGGTTCCGGCCGGCGGGGCTCTTTGGGGCCTACGCCGGAGCGTCGGGGCGGGTTTCGGGCGCGCCGAGCCCGGCGACGAGCGCGGGAAGGTCCGCGAGGCGGTCGAGGTAGAAGCGCGGCGACGCCGTGGCGAGCTCGGCGCGCGAGAACGGGCCCCAGAGCGCGGCCACCGTGCCCACTCCCGCGGCGTTGCCGGCATGCATGTCGTGCACCGAATCGCCGATGAACAGCGCGCGGTCGGCGCGGCCGCCGAGGCGATCGAGGGCCACGTGCACCGGCTCGGGGTGCGGCTTGTGCCGGGCGGTGGAGTCGGCGCCCACGATCGTCTGCACGAACGGGAGGAGGCCCACGTACGCCAGCCCGCGCTCGGAGAGTTCGACCGACTTGCTGGTGACGATGCCGATCGCGTGGCCGCGCTCGCGGAGCGCGGCGAGCGTGGCGGCGGCGCCGTCGTAGGCGCGCACGAGGCGGTCGTGGTTGGCGAGCTGATATTCGCGGTAGGCGCCGATGAAGGCGTCCACGTCGGCGTCGTCCGCCGCGTAGCGGGTGAACATCGCGCGGAGCGGCGTGCCGATGCCCGGGAGCCACTCGGCGTCGCTGGGCGCGGGGAGCCCGCGCGATTCGAAGGCGTGGGATTTGGAGCGTTGGATGAGCTCGATGGAATCGATGAGCGTTCCGTCGAGGTCGAACAGAATGGTGTGGAGCATGGCCTGGGGTGGAAGGCGCCTATGCGAACTCTAGCCGGGGTGGACGCCGGCGCGAGGGTGGCGGCGCGGCGCGCAATGCGAAACGGCCGGCCCGGGTTTCCCCGAGCCGGCCGCTTCGTGTGCGCCCGAGGGCGCGATGGCCTTTAGCGGCCGAGCTTGACGACGTTCTCCGCCGCAGGACCCTTCTGGCCCTGAACGATGTCGAACTCGACGCGCTCACCCTCGGCCAGCGACTTGAAGCCGCTGCCCTGGATGGCGGAGTGGTGAACGAAGCAGTCCTTCTGGCCGTTCTCAGGCGTGATGAAGCCGAAGCCCTTCGCGTCGTTGAACCACTTCACGGTGCCGGTCGTACGCATTGCGGTACTCCTGTGTGTTGTTGTGGTCGGAGTCCGGTGATGCCGTACATACCGACTACAATGTTCGTGACCAAGACCCTCACGATGGGCGGTGCCCCCGCCGCGCCGGACACTTGCCGGACGTGACGCGCGACATCGATCGACAAAAAAGGACCCAGCGAAAGCCAGGCCCCAGGTCGAACGTGGAACGTGTCCGCACGCTAGGCGCGGAAGTCGCTGCGAAAAGGTATCAGCGTTCCGAATAGCGCGCAACGGTGGAATTGTGTGGGAGCCAGAAGACCGCCAACCTCAACTGGCCATGGGGTTTGCGCCTCGAATCCCGACCCGGAAACGCCCCCATTGGGCGAGCAGTCTGTCGGTGAAAAGCCGGCCCTCTTGACGGCATGGCGAATGGGCAGTCCCCCGACGCATACTATACAAGTGGGCGTTGGTCGGCCTCGGACCGCAGCCCTGGGCGCGCGGCGCGCGCCCCCACGAGATCGGAGGCGCAGATGGCGCAGCGCAAACAACTGGACGCTGGGACCACGGGCAAGGAGCTTCCGGCGAGGGCGGCGGACTCACCGAAAGGATTTCGCATGTCCGCCTCGCGCACGATCGCCGTGACGGTGGACCGGGTGTATGCGGCGTGGATGGACGGCGGCGCGCGCGCGCAGTGGTTGCGCAACGACGAGTTGGTGGTCACCGACGCGACGCCGGCGATCTCGTTGCGCGGCGATTGGGGGACGACGCGCGTGTGCGTGTTCATCATGCCGCGCGGGACGGGACGCGCCAACGTGACGGTGGATCAGGAGCTGCTCCCGACGGCGAAGAAAGCGGCGCAGATGAAGAAGTTCTGGCAGGCCCGGCTGGGGCGGCTGGCGGCCGCACTCGAACGCGCGCGAGGGTGACGGAACCCCCTCCCGGTTGGGCATTCGAGCGGGCGCGGGCGCTGGTGCTGGAACACGGGTGGAACGCCACTGCCTATCAGATTCTCAATCCGGGCATCGCGCACTGGTTCTCGGCCGGGGGCGACGCCGTGCTCGGGTACGCGCGCGCGCGCGGCGTGTACGTCGTGGCGGGGGCGCCGGTGTGCCCGGAGGCGCGGCTGGGGGACGTGGTGGATGAGTTCGAGCGTGAGGTCCGGGTGCGCGGGCAGCACGTGTGCTACTTCGGCGCCGAACACCGGCTCGAACGGCTGCTGCGCGCGCGCGGGGGACGGGCCATGGTCGTGCTGGGGGCGCAGCCGGCGTGGCACCCGGCCGACTGGCCGCCGATCATCGCGCAGCACGCGTCGCTGCGCGCGCAACTGAACCGGGCGCGCAACAAGCGGGTGGCGGTACGCGAGTGGTCGGCGGCCGAGGCGCGCGATCACGCCGCGCTCTGGCGCTGCCTGGGCGAGTGGGGGGCGACGCGCGGACTGCCGCCGATGCACTTTCTGGTGGAGCCGCGGACGCTGGGCCGATTGGACGACCGGCGGGTGTTCGTGGCGGAGGTGGCGGGCGGCGGCGTGGTGGGGTTTCTGCTGGCCTCGCCGGTGCCGCGGCGGCGCGGCTGGCTGGTGGAGCAGATCATCCGCGGTCGTGGCGCCCCCAACGGGACGAACGAACTGCTGATCGACACGGCGATGCGGGCGTTCGCGCGCGAGGGGGCGGAGTACGCGACGCTGGGACTGTCGCCGTTGTCGCGGCGGGCGCGGCTGGACGAGACGATGAATCCGGCGTGGCTGCGGGTCGTGCTGGCCTGGGTGCGCGCGCATGGGCGCCGGTTCTACAACTTCGACGGGCTGGACGCATTCAAGGCCAAGTTCGCGCCGTCGCGATGGGAGCCGGTGTACGCGATCGCCGACGACCGGCGGGCGCTGCCGCGCACGCTGTTCGCGATCGCGGCGGCGTTCAGCGGCGGGTCGCCGATCCGGTTCGTGGGCCGGGCGATACTGGGGGCGGCGCGGACCGAGGCGGGGTGGGCGATGGAGGCCGCGCGCGACACCGTGCGCCGGTGAACGATCGCCGCTGGACGCCGCCGCGCGCCCGGTGTTGATTCCCCCCGTTCGCGCGGCCGCAACTTCCGTTCTCTCCCGCCTCCCGGTCCTCCGCCCATGCATTTCGCGAGAATCGACTGGATCATCATCACCGTCTCGATCGTCGTCTCGTTCCTTCCGGCGCTGTTCTTCTACAAGCGCGCGGGGTCGAGCACGGCGGAGTTCTTCACCTCCGGCCGCGCCGCGCCCTGGTGGCTGGTGGGCGTGTCGATGGTGGCGACGACGTTCAGCACCGACACGCCGAACCTCGTGACCAACATGGTGCGCGAGAACGGCGTGGCCGACAACTGGCTCTGGTGGTCGTTCCTGCTCACCGGGATGATGACGGTGTTCTTCTTCGCGCGCATGTGGCGGCGGTCGCGCGTGCTCACCGATCTGGAGTTCTACGAGCTGCGCTACTCGGGCAAGGCGGCCTCGTTCGTGCGCGGCTTCCGCGCCGTGTACCTGGGGCTGTTCTTCAACTGCGTGATCATGGCCACGGTGAACCTGGCGGCGGCCAAGATCGCGAACGTGGTGCTGGGCTGGCCGCCCTGGAAGACGCTGTCGATCGCGTCGGTGATCACGATCTTCTTCGCGTCGGTGTCGGGGCTCTGGGGCGTGCTGGTGACCGACTCCATCCAGTTCACGATCACGATGACGGGCACGTTCGCGGTGGCCTACTTCGCGGTCAAGCAGCCGCAGATCGGCGGCCTGTCGGGGCTCATCCATCAGATCGATCCGAAGACGCTCAACCTGCTCCCCGACTTCGGCAACTGGACGGTGGCGCTGTCGGTGCTGATCATCCCGATCACCATCCAGTGGTGGTCGGTGTGGTATCCGGGGGCGGAGCCGGGCGGCGGCAGCTACATCGCGCAGCGCATGCTGGCCTCCAAGACGGAGAAGGACGCGCTCACCGGCACGCTGCTGTTCAACGTCATGCACTACGCGCTACGCCCCTGGCCGTGGATCATCGTCGCGCTGGCGTCGACGATCATCTATCCCAACCTGGCGTCCATCCAGCACACCTTCCCGGGGCTCGATCCCAAGCTGCTGGGCGACGACATCGCGTATCCGGCGATGCTGCGCTTCCTGCCGGCGGGGTTCCTGGGGCTGATGGTGGCGGGGATGCTGGCCGCCTACCGGTCGACGATCGAGACCCATCTGAACTGGGGCACGTCGTATCTGGTGCACGATTTCTACCGTCGGTTCATCCGCCGCGATCGGACGGAGCGCCACTACGTATTCGTGGGGCGCGTGGTCACGGCGCTGCTGATGGTGTGCGCGGCGCTGCTCACGTTCGAACTCGACACGGCCAAGGAGGCGTTCGACCTCATCCTGTCGGTGGGCGCGGGGACGGGGCTCATCTACCTCCTGCGCTGGTTCTGGTGGCGCATCAACGCCTGGAGCGAGGTGTCGGCGATGTTGAGTTCGTTCCTCGTGGCGCTCGGGTTCTTCGTGGCCGGCAAGATGGGGCATCCGGTGGCGGCGGACCTGTCGCTGGTGATCACAGTGGCGACGACGACGGTGGTGTGGGTGGTGACGACCTACCTTACCGAGCCGAGCGACCACGCGACGCTGCTCAACTTCTACAAGCTCGTGCGGCCGGCGGGGGCGGGGTGGGCGAAGATCCGCGCCGAGGCGGGCGTGGGGGCGTCGCCCGACAGCCTGCCGCAGGCGATGCTCGGCTGGATGCTGGGCTGCGTGTTCGTGTATTCGGCGCTGTTCGGCACGGGGAGCATCCTGTACGGGCGGCGGCCGCAGGCCGAGATGTGGGCCGTGACGTTCGTGATCAGCGGCCTCTGGCTGTTGCGTCTGGTGCCGCGGATGTGGGCCAGTCCGGGTTCCGAGGCGGCGGACGGCGCATGACGCCACGCTGGGCTCCGGTGACCAAGGCCGTGGTGCTGGCGCGAGGCCTGGGTACGCGCATGCGGCGCGAGGATGCCGCCGCGGCACTGGACGACGCGCAGGCGGAGGTGGCGGCCCGCGGCACGAAGGCGATGATCCCGATCGGGCGGCCGTTCCTGGATTACGCCCTCAGCGCGCTGGCCGACGCCGGCTGCACCGACGCGTGCCTGGTGATCGGGCCCGAGCACACGGATATCCGCGACCACTACACCCGCACGTCGCCGCCCACGCGCATCCGCGTGGCCTTCGCCGTGCAGCAGGAGCCCCGCGGGACGGCCGACGCGCTGCTCGCCGCCGAGGCGTTCGCGGCCGGCGACCGGGTGCTGATGGTGAATTCGGACAACTACTATCCGCCGCGCGCGCTCTCGGCGTTGCGCGCGGTGGCGGGTTCGGGACTGTTGGGTTTCGAGCGCGCGGCCCTGATTCGCGAGAGCAACATCGAGGCGGCACGCGTGCAGCGGTACGCGCTGCTCGCGCGCCGCGCCGACGGATCGCTGGCCCGCATCGTCGAGAAGCCGGACGCCGCCACGGCGGCGGCGCTGGGGCCGGACGCGCTGGTGAGCATGAACGCGTGGGTGTTCACGCCGGCGATCTACGCGGCGTGCCGGCGGGTGACGCCGTCGTCGCGCGGCGAGCTGGAGCTGCAGGACGCGGTGCGGATCGCGATCGACGACCTGGGTGAACGGTTCGACGTGGTGCGCGTGGCGGCGGGGGTGCTCGATCTGTCGAGCCGCGGCGACATCGCGAGCGTGCGCGAACGGCTGGCCGGCGTGGAGGCGAGACCGTGACCGACCATTATGTGGCGCGGCTGGTGGCCGAGGGCATGTCGCCCGACGCGGCGCGCGCGAAGGGCCCGCTGTTCGCGGCGGCGGCGCAGGCCCTGCGCGCGCGCGGCGTGGAGGCCGCGCAGCCACTGGCGCTGTTCGTGCCGGGCCGCGTGGAGGTGCTGGGCAAGCACACCGACTACGCCGGGGGCCGGAGCCTGTTGTGCGCGGTGGAGCGCGGCGTCTGCCTGCTCGCGGTGCCGCGGGCCGACCGCAAGGTCCGGGTGGTGGACGCGCGGGTGGACGAGGAGGTGGTGTTCGAGTTCGACGCGGCCATCGAGCCGCCGATGGGGCACTGGTCCAACTATCCGATGACGGTGGCGCGGCGGCTGGCGCGCAACTTTCCCGAGGCGCGGCGCGGCGCCGACATCGCGTTCACGAGCGACCTGCCGCTGGGCGCCGGCGTGAGCAGTTCGAGCGCGCTCGTGGTGGCGATATTCCTGGCGCTCTCGGCGCTGAACGATCTCGAGGACGCGGCCGCGTACCGGCGCGAGATCACGAGCATGGAGGCGCTGGCCTCGTATGTGGGATGCGTGGAGAACGGCGAGAGCTTCGGCACGCTGGCCGGCGATCGCGGCGTGGGGGTGTTCGGGGGGAGCGAGGACCAGACGGCCATTCTCTGCTGCCGGCCGCACACGCTGAGCCAGTACGCCTTCTGTCCGGTGCGGAGCGAGGGCACGGTGCCGTTTCCGGCCGGCCACACGCTCGTGATCGCCAACAGCGGGGTGCTGGCCGAGAAGGCGGGGGGCGCCCGCGAGGCATACAACCGGGCGTCGGTGGCCACGCGGGTGATCGTCCGGCGATGGAACGCCGCCACCGGGCGTGCCGACGGCGCGCTGGGCGACGCCGTGGTGAGCGGGACCGGCGCGCCCGACCGCATTCGCGGCGCGATCCGCGACGGAGGAGACGACGAGTACCCGGTGGGCGTGCTGCTCGATCGGTTCGAGCAGTTCCTGGACGAGAGCACGCGCATCATCCCGGCGGCGTACGCGGCTCTGGCGCGCTCGGATCTGGCGCGGTTCGGCGTGCTGGTGGACGAGTCGCAGGCCGGCGTGGAGCGCTGGCTGGGCAATCAGATTGCCGAGACGATCGCCCTGCAGCGGCAGGCGCGGGAGTTGGGCGCGGCGGCGGCTTCGGCGTTCGGCGCCGGTTTCGGCGGCAGCGTGTGGGCGCTCGTGGCCCGGTCGGACGCCGAGGCGTTCGCGCACCACTGGTTGACGCGGTATCGTGCGGCATTCCCCAACGCCGGCGCGGCGGCCCACGCGTTCGACACGGGCGCCGGGCCGGCGGCGCTTCGTCTTGCGGACCTCCAACCATGAGGGTCACATGTGGAAGGACTTCAAGGATTTCCTGATCAAACAGAACGCGATCGGCCTGGCGATCGCCGTCGTGATCGGCGTGGCGTTGAACACGGTGGTCCAGGCGATCGTGAACGACGTCATCATGCCGATCGTGGCGGTGGCGCAGCCGAGCGGCGACTGGGTGAACTACACGCCGCCGCTGGGGCCGTTCAAGTTCCCGATCGGGCATCTGGCGAGCGCGGTGCTCAACTTCTTCATCGTCGGCTTCGTGGCCTGGCGCATCAGCAAGGTGTTCGTGAAGGCGCCGCCCAAGGGGCCGCCCACGACCAAGACCTGCGAATTCTGCAGGATGACCGTGGACATCGCGGCCTCGCGCTGTCCGCACTGCACGAGCCAGTTGACCGCGGCCTGAACCGGTGGCCGGACGCCGGTGACCGCGCACGCGACGAAGGCCGGCGCGCCGCAGGGCACGCAGGAGCGCATCCATGCCGTGGTGCGGAAGATCCCGCGCGGACGCGTGGCCACGTACGGCCAGGTGGCGCGTCTGGCGGGGCTCCCGGGGCACGCGCGCCAGGTGGGCTACGCGATGGCGGCCCTCGGCGACGCGACGCGCGTGCCCTGGCACCGCGTGATCAACGTCCAGGGGCGCGTGAGCCCGCGGCGTGCCGGGCCGGGCGCCGGGCTCCGGCAACGGCAATTGCTGGAACGCGAAGGCGTGCGATTCGACGGGGGCGGTCGGGTGTCGCTGGAGCGTTACGGGTGGCAGCCTCGCGCGCGGGGCCGGTGATCGCTAACGTCCTGCGCGAAAGTACCGCGTTGGAGGAGACTCAATGATCGCGCATTTCAAGCGGTTGTACGCCCACGCGCAGTGGGCGGACGAGCGCACCCTGCAGTCGCTCGTCGAGAGCGAGCATCTGCCCGCCCACGCGCTCGCGTTGTTCGCCCACCTGCTGGCCGCCGAGCACGTGTGGCTCCATCGCATGCTCGGCACGCCGGCGCGCATGTCGGTGTGGCCGACGCTCTCGGCGGTGGAGTGCGACGCGCTCGTGGCGGAGAACCACGCCGCGTACGTGGCGTTCCTCGGCGCGCTCGAGCCGGCGGGGCTGGCGCGTTCGGTGCGATACCGGAATTCCGCGGGGCAGGAGTTCGAGTCGACGGTGGAGGAGATGCTGACCCAGGTGGTGATGCACGGGTCGTACCATCGCGGGCAGATCGCGGCGCTGGTGCGGGCCGCGGGCGACACGCCGCAGCCCACCGACTTCATCGCCTTCGTCCGCGGCGCGCCGGCCGCAACCCGCCAATCGGCCTGACCCGACATCCATGACCTCGCCCCCGCCGTTCCACGATCCGCGCCCCGCGCCGGTGCGCCGGCTGCGCCGCTACAAGCCGCTGCCGCCACAGCAGACGTTCGTCCGCCATCTCGTGCGGAATTTCGTGCTCGGCACCGGGATGGTGTTCGGCGCCCTGATGATCGGCGTGTGCGGCTACCACATCACGGCGAGTCTGGGGTGGCTCGACTCGCTGGTGAACGCGAGCATGATCCTGTCGGGCATGGGCCCCGTGAATCCGGTGACGAACAGCGCCGGCAAGTGGTTCGAGTCGTTCTATGCGCTGTTCAGCGGCGTCGTGTTCATCACGTCGGTGGGCGTGCTGCTCGCCCCGGTGGCGCGCCGGTTCCTGCACCGGTTCCACCTCGACATCGAAGCCGACGACTCGTGACGCGCTTGACAGTCCGCCTCCGGCGCGCCATCGTTCGGCCCATGCAGACGCCGACCTGCGCCTATCGCTATTACTGGTATTCGACCTCTCACACGGGCCGAAGCCGGAGGCGTGGGCGTAGCTAGTCGAGCGCTGCAGCAAATCCTCAGGCGGTCCGTGTTCCACACGGGCCGCCTTTTTTATTTCACCCACGCGAGGTCAGCATGCTGGACGTCAGCCAGAAGGTGCGCATCCCGGAGCCCGAATTCATCGAGCAGCGGTGGAACGACTACACGGCCGAACAGCACGACGTCTGGGCGGTGCTCTATGGACGCCGCATGGCCGACCTGGCGCGCCATGGCAGCGAGGTGTATCTGCGCGGCGCCGAGCGCATCGGGCTCTGCCCCGACTGCGTGCCGGATCTAAGCGTGGTGAACGAGAAGCTGAGCGTGCTCACGGGGTGGAAGGCGGCCCCGGTGGCGGGCTTCCTGCCGGCGCCGGAGTTCTTTCGCTGCCTCGCCGCGCGGACCTTTCCCACCACGGTCAGCGTGCGGCCGCGCGAGCAGCTGGACTACCTGCCGGAGCCCGACATCTTCCACGACGTATTCGGCCACGTGCCGCTGCACGCGAGCCCGGCGTTTGCCGACTACCTGCAGCGGTTCGGACAGATCGCCTGCCGCGCCGAGCGCGAGGAGCAGATCCAGGGCATGGCGCGCCTGTTCTGGTTCACGGTGGAGTTCGGTCTCGTGAAGGAGGCGGGGGAGGTGAAGGTCTACGGGAGCGGGCTGATCTCGTCGCACGCCGACTCCGCCAATGCCCTGGGGCCTGGTTGCGACCGCCGGCCGTTCTCGGTGGACGCCGTGCTCGCGCAGCCGTTCGAGATCGATCGTGTGCAGGACGTGCTGTTCGTGATCGACACGTTCGGATTGCTGTTCCACGCCGCGCAGGAAGCGGCGGAGCGGCTCGGCATTCCGGCGACGGTGTGACGGCGCGCGCTGCGCCGGCCTGTCGCCGGCGCACGCGCGGTGGCATGTTCCGCGGATGAAACCATCGATCGCGGAGCTCGCGCACGCGGGCGCGCTGGCAATCGCCGGCGCGACGCTCGTCGCGGCGTGCGGCGGCTCGACTGGCAAGTCGGCCGCGGCGCGGGCCGACAGCGCCGTCCAGGCGCCGGCCGGTGAGGCGGCATTGCAGGCGCCCTGTCCGGCCGACGGCCGGTGGAAGGAGTGCAGTGTGCTGGATCGCCTGATCCGCGCCGGGCTCGGCGTGCGGCGCGATTCGGCGGCGGCCCACGAACCTGGAGTCGCCACGCCGGGGGTGCTCTACCATGTGGGCAGCGCCACGCTCGCGCTGTACTTCTTTCCCGACTCGGCGGCGCGCAAGGCGGCGGTGGCGGCGCTCGACACCACGCAATTCGTTGGCTACAACGATCCGCAGACCATCCGCGCCGAGCGGTCGCTCATCCAGTCGGCCAATCTGCTCGCGCTGCTGGACAGCCGCCGCGACGAGCAGCGCGAGCGCATCGGCGACGCGATCACGGCGGGCCCGCCGCAGCCGGTGCCGCCCAAGCGCTAGGAACGAGCACGATCAGGACGGCGATCGCGGACGGTGTGCCGTCCGCGTCGTCGCGCGCGTGCAGATCGGCGAACGTCCGCACGGCGTTGAGCCAGGCGTCGTCGGGCATCCGCGCCTCGGCCAACTCGCGCAGCACCCGTTCGGCGCCGGCGCCGAAGGTGGACGTGGCGGCGCGGCGGGCGGCGCGGGCCAACGGCAGGTAGCGGCCGCGGAGATGGCGGGGGCTGCCCGACGCGATCGCATCGATGCGGTGCAGCAGCCGGCGGCGCGCCCGCGCCGGGCCGGTCGACGCGAGCTCCACCACCGCCAGCGAGTCCCGGTCGCGCAGCCAGTCGGCGACGCGCGCCAGGGCCGCATCGACCGCGGCATCCGCCACCGGCACATCGGGCCCCGCCGCGCGGCCCGCCGCGTCGAGCACCTGATCGAGCGCGTCGCTCACGCCGCGGCCGAGGTCCGCCACCAGTTCCACGCGTCCGGGCCGCGTGAGCAGGGCGAGCATGCCGCCGCGCTCCGCGCGCACGGCGGCGACGATCGGCGCGGCCGCCGTGGCCGCGCGGTCGGGCGACCGCCAGCCGTCGAGCAGCGCCGTCACGGCGGTCTGGGCGCGCAGCATAGGCGGCGAGTGGGCGGCGATGCCGAACAGCCGCGGCATGATCGTGCCGCGCACACCCACGGCGCGTGCCGCGGCGGCGATCTTGTCGCGGAGCCGGCGCTCCATCTGCAACAGCTCCTCGGCGGGGGCCGGTGGACGGAGCGCGTAGACATGCACCTGGGCGTGGCGCGAGGCGAGGCGGCGCACGCGGCCCACCCGCTGCTCGCCCCGGGCCGGACTCCACGGCAGGTCGGCGTGCACGACGATGGCTGCCTCCTGCAGGTTGACGCCCTCGCTGAGCAGGTCGGTGGCGATGAGCATGGTGACCCGATCCGCCGGCGCGCGCTCGCGGGCGCCCGACGGCCCCAGCTGGGCGAGCAATTCGCGCCGCGAGACGGGCCCGCCGGCCACGACGCCGCCGCGCGCGGTGAGCATGGCCACGCCGCCGTACCGGCGCAGCCGCGCATACAGTGCATTGACCGTGGCCGCGAACTCGGCGAACACGATCATCGGAGCGTCCGGGTGCGCGGCGCGAATGCGCAGCAGCGCATCGGCGCGCGCGTCGTCCGGATCGGGCGCGTGGGCCAAGCGGCGCAGCAGCGCCTGCACGCCCGCGGCATGGCGTTGGGCGTCGGCGGCCAACGCCTCGGGACGTTCCACCACGTGATCGGCCGCGAGCTGCGGAAAGGCGAGTTGCAGCGCGCCGTCGGCGTAGCACCAGGCGTGGAGCTGCGCGCGCGTGGGGTACCGGCCCTCGGCGAACGCGGCGAGCAGCGCGGTGGCCTGCGCCAGGCGGCGGCGCAACGCCGCGCGGAGGGCGGCGCGGCTGGACGCCCATTGGCGCACGAGCGAGAGCGTGACGAGGGCGCCCGCGTCGCCGCCGTCCTGCACCGGCACGCCGGCCGGCAGCCCGACGATCTCGCGCAGCAGATCGACGTCGTCGCCCACGTCGATCCATCGCGTGTCGGATGCCGTGGGCAGTACGCCGGCCGGCTCGGTGTTCTCGAGATCGGCGGCATCGCGCTTGACGACATGGCGGGCCAGCTCCTCCTCGGACACGACCCAGGCGCGCTCGCCCAGAAAGAGCGCGAGCTGGGCGCGGAGATCGCCGGCGCGGTTGTGGACGGGCGTTGCCGAGAGCAGCAACACCGATGCGTCGGCGCAGAGGCTCGCCAGGCGGCGATAGCGGCGCGTGCCCGGATTGCGCGCATGGTGGGCCTCGTCGACGATCACGAAATCGGCGGCGGGCGTAGCGCCGCCGCGACTGAGCGCCTGGAACGACACGAACGTGGCGGTCGCGCCGGCCGCGGAGAGGGCCTCGCGCCACATGGCGCGCAGCGAGGCGGGGGCGACGATCACCAATCGCGCGGCGTCGCGGGCTACGGCGAGGGCCGTGTACGTCTTGCCCAGGCCCACGGCGTCGGCGAGCATGGCGCCGCGCGTGTCGGCAAGGAGGGCGCGCAGCCGGCCGGCGGCGGCGCGCTGGTGGGCGTGGAGCGTGATCGTGCCCACGGTGGCCTGGCCGTGCGCGCCGAGCCAGGCCCGGGCGATCCGGGCGCGGGCGGCGCTCGCCTCGACGCGGGAGTAGTTCACGGCGTGGTCCACGCGATGAGGGGCGCCACGGCGCGCGGTTGCAGTCCGTACGCCCGGAGCACCGCGCGCGTGAGTTCGGCCGGCGGGATGTCGTCGAGATCGAGCCGCTGTTCGAGTTCGGCGACGCGCGGCGCGAGCAGGCGCCGGGCGCGCGGCCAGTCCCGCGGCAATGGGAGCCGGGCCATGGTCCAGCCCAGATAACGACGGAAGTTGCCGCGCGCGGGCTCGGCGAGCACGTGCAGCCACGCCGCGGCGATGGACGAGTTGAGAATGGCGGCGAGCGCCCGCGCATCGTCGAGGGTGGGACATCGCGCCACGTAGCACGTATTGAGCGGCACCGCGGGGTGGCCGGTTGCGAGCACGAGGGCGCGCGGGCGACGGCCGAAGTCCGCCCAGACCACGCGCGGCGCATCGGCGGCGGCGCCTTCGGTGCGGAAGAGCGACCACCAGGCGCGCGACCGGCGGGCATCGGTGCGCGCCATGAGGCGCCGCTTCCAGTGCCTGAGCCAGTGCTCGGCGAGCGGCGGCAGCTCCGGGAGCGGTTCTCCGCGGACGTCGCAGGGCCAGACGATCTGCTCGTCGGTGGGGATGGCGCGCCATGCCGCCACGGTCTCGCCGCGCAGCATGGGGCGGAGCAGCGCGCGTTCGATCGCTCCCGTCCGGCCGTCGGCGGCGCGGATGCGCGCCACGTCGGCGTGGGCGTCGATCACGCGCACCACGAACGCCTCGTTGTATCCGCACTTCACGCCCAGCAGGGGCCGCCCGAACACGCTCCGCGCCATCGGGGTGGCATGCGTGTCCAGCCGCTGGAAGGCGCGCCGGACGTCGGGCGGGAGCAGCAGCCATGGGCTGCCCGGCGAATCGTCCAGTGCGAGGGCGGACGGTGTCTGCTCCCAGGCGTGGGTGGCGTGGCCGCGCTGCACGGCGGCGGTGAACGTGGTGGGCGGCACCGGACCGTCGGTGACGCGCCGGAGCGCGAGGATGGACGGATAGACGGCGGCATCGAACGCCGCCGGCGCGTCGGACAGATCTTCCAGGCGTGTGAGCCGCGTGCGTTCGAGGAGCAACCGCCGCACGCCGCCGCCGGCCAGCGACCGCCACAGCTTGGCCGGCAGGAGCAGGGCGAGCGCGCCGCCCGGACGCAGCAGCGCCACGCTGCGCTCGACGAACAGCGCCGAGAGATCGGCCTGGCCGGCGAATCCGGCGCTGGCATGCGCGGCCGCGGCGCCCGCGCTCCACGCCGCATGGCGGAACACGGTGTACGCGCGGCGGAGCGACGCGCGCTCCGCCGCCGGCACCCGGTGCGGCCGCACCCAGGGCGGGTTGCCGATCACCACGTGGAAGCCGCCGCGCGCGGCCACATCGGCAAAGTGCACGGAGAACGAGAAGGGGAGCGCGCCGCCGTCGGACAGCCGGCGATGCTCGCGTTGCAGCGCGGCGGCCCGGCGTCTGAGCGCCGCCAGTTCGTCGCGATCGGCGGACGAGATCCCGTGGCGCTGCCCGAACAGGTCGCGTGCGCGGCATGCGGCGAGGCGCTCCGCGCGCGCGTGGCGCGCGCCGGCGATGGAGCGTTGGAGCATCGCCAGGGCGCGGGCGCGTTCGCCGCGATCGAGCACGCGCGCGAGCGCCACCTTGCGCGTCCCGCTGGCCCGCGCGTAGCGACGGCGGAGCAGGGCGAGGTCGTGCGATCGTCCGGCCGCCGGCGCGTGGACGAAGCCCGCGCCCGAGAGCGAGTCCCCCACGCAGACGTTGCGATCGAGGTTGGGCAGCGGCTCCACCGCCATCGGGTCGTCGGGCTCGCATTCGATCACCACCGACAGCCAGAGCCGCAGTTCGCACAGCCATACGGCGATCGGATTGCGGTCCACGCCGAACAGAGAGCGGGTGACGATGTCGCGGCGCACGTCGGTGAGCGCGCGGCGATCGCCGAGGCGCGCGTGAAGTTCCGCCAGGCGGTGCAGGGCGTGGACGAGGAACGCGCCCGATCCGCAGGCGGGGTCGAGCACGGTGATGCCGGCCAGGCGCCGGCGCAGTGCATCCGCGTCGCCGTCGGGAACCACGCCCTGGGTGAGGAGCCGAGCGGCCTGGGGCTCGGGCACGTCGAGCTGGTCGAGCGCGTGGGCGAGCGCGGCATCGGTGATGCGCTCCACGAGGCGCTGCGGGGTAAAGAACGCCCCGCTGTCCTGGCGCTCGTCCGCGGCCATGAGCGACTCGAACGCATGCCCCAGCATCTCGGGGTCGATCGCGGCGTCGCTCCACGTGGCGGCATCCTCCCGGGCCGTGAAGCGATAGCGCGTGAACAGACCGCCGATCAGCGCGCCGAAGGCCTCGTCGCCGAACCGGAGATCGCGGTGGCGCCGCTCGAGCGCGGTGGGCGCGAATAGGCCGCCATTCAGGAACGGGACGCGGCCGAACGCGCGGGCGGCGGCGGCGCGGCGCGCGCGGGGCGTGTTGAGCGTGCCGAAGAAGAGCGGCAGCAGCACGCGGGCGTGGAATCCGCCGCTGCGCGCCATGCAGGCATCGAACGCATTGCCCAGAAATGCCCGGTCGTCGTCGAGCCAGCGCTTGGCTTCGAGGAAGGCGAGGAACAGCAGGCGCGAGGTGTGGAGCAGCGCCAGCGCGCGGCGCTCGGCGAGCGGAACCCTACCGGGCGCGGACCGGGCGATCGTCGCCACGCGCTGCTCCAATTCGCCGTAGAAGCGGCGGCTGAGCGCGTCGCGGCCCAACACCTCGGTCCACCGCAGGTGCAGCAGGACGTGGTCGGCGCACGCGGCGGCGGCCAGCGCGCACACCGTCTCGGCGTCGCTGTCCACGAGGTGGGCGCGGTCGGCCACGAGGCAACGCACGGCAGGCGGGCGGCGCTCCGCGGTCCACGCCGCGAGCGCCACCGTGGGCGCGCGGGCATCGGTGACGGCGAGCAGCCAGGACACGTGCGGGGCGCGCGTCTGGAGGCGGGCGGCCAGACGCGGGAGTTGGTCGCGCAACGGTGGGCCGTCGTCCAGCAGCACGAGCAGGGCGCGTGCCAGGCCGGGGCCGGCGGCAATGCGCGCGTGTCGCACCGACACCGGAAGGTTGAGTTCGGCGCGGTGCGGGGCATCGAGCGACTGCGGGGCGCCCGTGATGCCGACCGCGGCGACCAGCGCCGCGAGCGCATCGAGTGAATCCGCGGCGCAGACGAGAGCCGCCGCCGTGCGAACGGTGAGCACGCGGCCACGCTACGCGCGGCGGCGAGGGGCGCCGGCATCACGTGCTCGCGGAACGGCGCAAAATCCCGCGGGGCCGAGGGAGCCGCGCCGCGGACCGGCGCTACGGCAGCCGGCTGGCGGTGAGCGAGATCACCAGCGACCGGGGCAGCCCCGGTTCGAACGCCAGGGGCGCGCCGTTCACGTAGTCCGGATTGAGGAATGCCGAACCGATGTAGCGGCGGTTGGCCAGATTCTGCACCGACACGAACCCGCCCAGCCCCACGCCATTGGCGGTCACGAGCGGTCGCCGCGACTCCACCGTGAGGCTGAGGATGCTGTACCCGGGCACGTTCACGAGATTCGCGTCGTCGGCATAGAACGCGCCGGAGTGTTCGAGGCGCAGCGCCACGCGCAGCGCGCGGAGGCGGTGGAACTCCGCGCCCACCTCGACGTTGGCCATCACGTCGGGCACGCCCACCACTTTGTGGCCGCTGAAATTCGCCGTCGCGCCCGGCGCCCCGAGGTACGTGGAGTCCACGAGGTAGTCCAGATACCGGTTGCGCGACCAGGTGAACGCCGCGGCCCCGAACAGTCCATGCGACCCCAGCACACTGAGCCCGAGCTCGGCGCCGCGCCGCCGCGCGCGGCCCGCGGTGAGATAGAACCGCCCGCCGTTGTACGGGATGATCTCGTTGCGCACTTCGGTGTCGTACAGCGCCAGGTCGTACGAGACCCAGAGCGGCGCCAGGCGCGCGCCCACCGTCTTGAGGCCCACCTCGTAGCTCGTGGACCGGATGGGTTCGAGCAGCGGATTGATGGACGTGCCCGCGCTCCCCGGGGCGGGGTCGGTCTCGTTGCCGGCGGGCACCTCGATGCCGCCGCCGATGTTGGCGTAGATGCTCGCCGCGGGGTTCAGGAGCCAGCTGGCCCCCAGTTTGGGCGTCACGCGCCTGAACGACTTGCTGTCATTGAGCGTGGGATCGATGAAGCTCCGCGCGTAATACGTCACCTGATCCAGGCGCGCGCCCACCGACACCGCCAGCCGTTCGCGGATGGCCAGCTCGCCCTGCGCGAACAGGCCGAAGTTGTTGGCGCCCTCGCCCTTGTTGTCCCGCAGTTCGGTGCCGCGCTCGCCGTTGACGAGCGAGTAGAACAGGATCGCGCCGTCCTGGAATGCCTCGTCGACGCCGACGATGACGCGCGCCTGCGCCGCGGACGACAGCGGCACGCTCTTGCGGCCGATCAGGTTGGCGCCGACGTGGTAGCGCGTGAAGTCGCGGAAGGTGCCGCGTTCGGAGCGTTGGAGGTACTTGGGGCTCACGAAGACCATGCCCGACACCGACGCCGTGGAATCGACGTCGTGTTCCACGGTGGCGCCCAGCCGCGCGATCCGGTTGTAGCGCCGCTCGTCGCGCGAGGCATACGTGGCGTTGGCCTGTCGGGGATCGGCGGCGACCTCGGCCAGCGTGAGCGGGCCGGGAATCCGGAACAGATTGTCGGCGCCGGTGGCGTAGAACCCGACGCGGGTGTGGGGGCCCACGCGGCCCACGATGCCGGCGTTGATCAACGCGCGGCGGGCCGACGAGTGCTCGCGCCATCCGTCGAACGAGCTGTTGGTGAAGTTCACGAATGCCACGCCGTCGCCCACCGGCGCCGACGCGCGGCTGGCGTAGCGCGCCAGGCCGAACGCGCCGAACATGGGCTGCAGGTCGAACGCCGGCACCAGCGCCGACGGGACGGTGCGCACGTTGATCACGCCGCCGGCGGCATTGCCCCAGACGGCGGAGGCATTCGAGCGGATGATCTCCACGCCGTCCGCCGCGGCGAGGTCGATCTGGTCGAACGACGTGCGTCCGTCGGGCTCGGTCTCCGGGAACCCGTCGATCAGCACGCGCACGCCGCGGGACGTGCCGGCGTTGGACCGGTCGCCGGCGCCGCGCGCGCCGAATCCGCGAATCACCAGCCGGACGTCGCCGGTGCCGTAGCGCGATTGCGCGACCACGCCGGGCACCATGGTCAGCGCTTCGTCGAGTCCGAACCCGCGGAGCCCGCGCAGATCCTGGGCCGAAAGGGTGGTGATGGCGAGCGGCGTGGTGAGGATCCGCGCCGGCGCGCGGGTGGCGGTGATCGTGACGCCGCGCAGCGCGCGGATGCTGTCGCGCGCGGTGGAATCCTGCGCGGCGGCCGGGAGCGCGAGCGCCGCGACGAGCAGGGCCGCGCGCGGGCCAAGGGTTCGCATGGGGAGTTGGGCTGGGGGGAGCCTGTTCCTGTGCGGGAGCGATGCGTCTCCGGAATGCTAACGCAACGCGCACCGAGGCGGCGGCGCTACCGCGCCAGGTAGGTTCTCCCCTTCCACGCCACCCGCCGTCCCCGCGCCAGCGCGGCGCCGATGATGTACAGCACGAGCGCCAACCCCAGCGGATAGACCACGCCGTACCAGAGCGGCAGGCCGACCCGCTGATAGAAGCCACACCACCACGTCATCGTGCACGCCACGCACAGCAGCGCCCAGAGGACCACGGTCGTGGACACGAGGCCGGCCAGTCCGGCCACGAGCGCCAGCGGCGGCGCGAGACCGAACAGGGGGACGGCGAGCAGCAGGGCGGGGTAGGCCGCGCGTCCCCAGGCGCCGAACGGCGCGGCGTCGCGGCCGCCCGCGTACACGTTCTTCTCCCATCCGCGCACGATCTCGCCGAGCGACGTGTACATGCGGGTGGACAGCTGGTCCAGGCCGGTGACGAGCGCGATCCGCCGCCCGTGCGCCACGAATCGCTGGGCCAGCGCGAGGTCCTCGGCCACCCTGTCGCGCACGGCGCCGTGCCCGCCCATCGCGTGGTAGGCGTCGCGGCGCACGAAGATGCACTGGCCGTTGGCGATCACCTCGCTGGGGCGCGTGGACGTGCTCACGCGCTCGGTGCTGCCATAGCGCGCCAGCAGCATGACGAACAGCTGCGGCTGGATCACCCGCTCCCAGAACGTGCCCAGCTCCTGCGCGCCGGCCACCGACAGCAGGTCCGCGCCCCGCTCGCGCATCGCGTTCACGGCGCGCGGAATGAGGTCGGGTGCGTGCTCGGTGTCGGCGTCGGTGAAGAGCAGCACCTCGCCCGTGGCAACGGCCGCTCCGGCGGCGCAGGCCCACTGCTTGCCGAACCAGTCTGCGGGCAGCGCGGCCGGCATGATCACGCGGAGTCGCGGGTCGCGCTCGGCCATGGCGCGCGCGATCTCGCCCGTGCCGTCACTGGAGTGGTCGTCCACGACGATCACCTCCAGCTCCGGGTAGCTGCTGGCGAGCACCGAACGCGCGCAGCGCTCGATGTTGCGGGCTTCGTTGCGCGCCGGGATCACCACCGAGACGCGGGGCGCGGGGGGCGGCACGACATCGGCCCAGTCGGCGAGCGCGCGCGAGCGCCGGGCCCGGGCCACGATGACCAGTGGCGCCAGCGCCCAGGGCAGCGCGGCGAGCAGCACGCTGGCGGCGATCACGCGGGGACGATGCGCACGCACGAAAGGTGGGCGCGGCGTTGACCGGACGCGAGTGGGCGCCTACACTGCCACGCGCATGTTCGTCATCGTCCGCTGCCCCGCGTGAGGCACCCGCCGCCGCTCGGTCCCGGCGCGCGCGTGGCCCTGGTCGCGCCCTCGGGCCCGCTGGCCGGCCCCGCCGACCTCGATCGGGCCATGGCCAACGCCCGGACCATGGGATGGGAGCCGGTGCCCGGCCCGTCGGCCCTGGCGCGCGACGGGTACTTTGCCGGCACCGATCAGCAGCGGCTGGACGATCTGAACGCGGCGCTGCGCGACGACACCATCGACGGCATCTGGTGTCTGCGCGGCGGGTACGGCGCGATGCGCCTGCTCGAGGGGCTGGAATACAGCGCCCTGCGCCGCCGCCCGCGCGCGATCATGGGCTATTCCGACATCACCGCCCTTCACTCGGCCGTCGCTTCACGGTGCGAGGTCGTGACCTTCCACGCGCCCGTGGCGCGCGCCGAGCTGACGCCGTTCTCGCGCGACTCGCTGGAGCGCGCCGTGATGCGCGGCACCGACCCGTGCGGCACGGCGGCGGACGCGCGAACGTTGCGCCCCGGGCGGGCGCGCGGGCGGATCACGGGCGGCAACCTGGCGCTGCTGGCCGCGCTGGCCGGCACGGCGTTCGCGCCCAATTACGACCGGGCGATCATCGTCATCGAGGACGTGAACGAGGACGTCTATCGCATCGAGCGCATGCTGCTCACGCTGCGCCTGGGCGACGCGTTCTCCACGTGCGCCGGGATCGTCTTCGGCGCCTTCACGAACGTCCCGTCGGAGCGGCCCGACCATGGCGGCGCGCGCTCGCTCGACGCCGTGCTGCGGGAAGTGGCCGAACAGTTGCGGGTGCCGTGCATCGCGGGCGCGCCGATCGGGCACGTGGCGGATCAGTGGACGGTGCCGTTGGGCGCGCTGGGGGAACTGGATGCGGACGCGGGGCGGTTGACGATCGAGCCGTAGATCGTCAACCGGTCGCGGCGTTCATGTGTTCACGTGTTCCCGCTCTGACGCTCCAATGTTGGAGCCTGCGGACCGCCTTACCGTCGTCCGCTGCTGGAATTACCTTGCACCGTCGGGCATCCCTTCAGTCGCGACAATATGAAAACCGGTCAGGACCTGCTCAACGAAGTCAAGGCACGCATCAGCGAGACGTCGGTGGCGAGCGCCCTCGATAGCTATCGGCGGCGCGAGCACATCGTGTTCCTCGACGTGCGCGATCCCAACGAGACCAATCTCGGCCGGATCCCCAGCGCGCTGGTGATCTCGCGCGGCAACCTCGAGGCCAGGGTCGAAGCCCTGGTGCCGCGGGATGCGATGGTGATCGTGTACTGCAGCAACGGCAATCGGTCGGCGTTCGCCGCCGAGACGCTCGAGATGATGGGCTTCCGGAACGTCACGTCGCTGCGCGAAGGATTCCGCGGCTGGACGGACGCCGGCGGCGACGTGGAGGATTGAGGCGACGGGGAGCGGTGCGATGACGCGGCTCGACGCCCTGCTCGCCCACCCCGACGTGGCCCGCCTGGCCCGGGCGCTGGCGGCGCATCCGGGGCGCATCATCACCCCGGAGATCCCGGTGCGCCAGGCCGCCATCTCGGTGGTGCTGCGCATGGGCGCGTCGGCCCCCGAGGTGCTGCTCATCCGCCGCGCCGAAGCGGAGCGCGATCCGTGGAGCGGACACGTGGCCTGCCCGGGCGGGCGGATGGAGCCCGACGACGCGGACCTCGCCGCCACCGCCATCCGCGAGACCGTTGAGGAAACCGGTATCGACCTCGCCGTCCACGGGCGCCTGATCGGCACGCTCGACGACATCCATCCGCGCACGCCGGCGCTGCCGCCGATCCTCGTGCGCCCGTTCGTGGCCGCCGTGGGCGGAACGCCGCGCGTGCAGCCGAGCCGCGAGGTGGCGGCCTCCACGTGGGTCCCGTTCGGCGATCTGCTCGATCCGGCCAACTGGGGCACGGCGCCGATCACGATCCGCACGCTCGGCGTGGAGGAGCGCCCGGTGTTCCGCTACGCCGATTTCCTGGTGTGGGGGATGACGGAGTTCATGCTGCGGCAGCTCGTGGCCCGGTACCGCGACGCCGTCTGACGCCGCGGCCGCGCGTCAGCGCCGCGGCATCTCGGCCATGATCGCCACCGTGTTGTCGTCCGGGTCCTTGAAGAAGGTCATCCAGAGATCGCCGGTGGCCATCGGCGCCACGACGTGCGGCCGATCCACGAACGCCACGCCGCGGCCGGCGAGCGTCTCGTACGCCGCGTGCACGTCGTCCACGGTGAAGTAGAGGATCGAACCGGGATGGTCGTGCTCGGCGGTCTCCGGCCGCCCGAGCATCAGGCGGATGCCGCCGGCGTCGAAGAACGCGAGGTTCGGCACCGCGAACAGCAGCTTCATGCCGAGGACGTCGCGATAGAACGCGGTCGCGCGTTCGAGGTCGTGCACGGTGACGGCGATCTGGCCGATGCGCGACAGGCCGAACGCGGCGGGGGTGGGGGCGGGATCGGGCATGGCGGCCTCGGGGAGCGGATGCCGGCGGCACCTGTCGCGCGCCGGGCAACGGGTTGGTTGGACCACCAAGGTATCGCTCACGGGCGCCGCGGTCACTCTCCGGCTGCGATGCGGCGGGCCGATGGCCCGGGCGGGCTTGCGGAAAAGTTAGTTGTACCTAAATTGGCGATTAGGCTACACGCATTCTCGCCGTCCTCCATGGCCATCCCGCCCCTGACCCGTTCCGGCCCGCCCGATATGCCCACCCCCGAACCGCCGCCCGTGGCGGAGCGAGGGTGGCGCCGGGCGCGCATGGCGCCGAGCCTGGCCGAGGCGTACCGCACCATCCCGATCAACGGCGCGTCCTGGTGGCGCAAGGTGCTCGCCTTTGCCGGCCCCGGGTACCTCGTGGCCGTGGGCTACATGGACCCCGGCAATTGGGCCACCGATCTCGCGGGCGGATCGCGGTTCGGCTACACGCTGCTCAGCGTGATCCTGATCTCCAACCTGATGGCGGTGCTGCTGCAGGGGCTCGCGTCCAAGTTGGGGATCGTGACCGGTCGCGACCTCGCCCAGGCGTGCCGCGACCACTATTCCAGGCCGGCCGCCATCGCCCAGTGGCTGGTGGCCGAGATCGCGATCGCGGCGTGCGATCTGGCCGAAGTGATCGGCTCGGCCATCGCGTTGCAGCTCCTGTTCCATATCCCGCTGCCGATCGGCGTGGCGCTCACGGCGTTCGACGTGCTCATCCTGCTGTTCCTGCAGCATCGGGGCTACCGGACGCTCGAAGCGCTGGTCGTCGCACTCATCGTCACGATCAGCGTGTGCTTCCTGTTCGAGATCATGCTGTCGCGGCCGGCCATGCACGCGGTGCTGCTCGGATTCATTCCGCGCCGCGTGGTGGTGACCAACCCGGACATGCTGTACATCGCGATCGGCATCCTCGGGGCCACGGTGATGCCGCACAACCTGTATCTGCACTCGTCCATCGTGCAGACGCGGCGGTACGAGGAGAACGCGGCCGGGAAACGCGAGGCGGTGCGGTTCGCGTTCATCGATTCGACGATCGCGCTCACGCTGGCCCTGTTCGTGAATGCCGCCATCCTGATCGTGGCCGCGGCCACCTTCCACCGCTCCGGCTACATGCAGGTGGCCGAGATCCAGGACGCGTACAAGCTGCTCACGCCGCTCCTCGGCGCCGGCGCCAGCACCGTGTTCGCCCTGGCGCTCCTGGCATCGGGCCAGAACTCGACGCTCACCGGCACGCTCGCCGGCCAGATCGTGATGGAGGGGTTCCTGAATATCCGCCTGCGCCCCTGGGTGCGGCGGCTGATCACGCGGCTCATCGCCATTGTGCCGGCCGTCGTGGTCGCCATCTTATACGGCGCGTCCGGCGCCACCCAACTGCTCATCCTCAGCCAGGTGATTCTCAGCGTGCAGCTCTCCTTTGCCGTGTTCCCGCTGGTGCGATTCACCTCGGAGCGGGAGAAGATGGGGGAGTTCGTCAACGGCCGCTGGCTCAAGGGGCTGGCCTGGAGCGTGGCCGTGGGCATCGCGCTGCTCAACGCCTGGTTGCTGGTCCAGACGGTGCGCGGGTGGGGGCACTGATGTTCAAGAAGATCCTGCTCCCCGTGGAGAATTCGGCCTACGACGCGGCGATCGTGGCCTACGTGCGCGACCTCGCCAAGTGGAGCGGCGCCTCGGTGCTGGTGATCCACGTGGCCGACGGCTTCGCGGCGCGCAACGTGGAGGAGCTCAAGCTGCGCGAGTCGGAGGAGATGCGCGAGGACCGCGAGTACGTGGAACGCGTGGCCGCCGAACTGTCGGCGGCCGGCATTCCCGCCGACTGCCTGCTGGCCGGCGGCGATCCGTCGGGCGAGATCCGCGCCGCTGCCGAGCGCGAAGGATGCGACCTGATCGCGATGGCCACGCACGGGCACCGGTTCTTCAAGGACCTGATCTACGGCAGCGTGGCCAACGAAGTACGGCACGCGTCGCGGGTGCCGGTGCTGCTGGTGCTGGGCAAGCCGGCCGTGCGCCGGCCGCCTACCCCGGCGCCGTGACCGCGGCCAGCCTGGCGGCGCTCACGGCGCCGGTCGAGGACTACCTCAAGGCGATCTACGAGCTGGAGCGCGCGGGGAACGCCGCCGGGACCAACGAGATCGCGGCGGCGCTGCGCATCGCGCCGGCCTCGGTGAGCGGCATGGTGCGGCGGCTGGCCGAACAGGGGCTCATCGAGCACGAGCCGTATCGCGGGGCGCGGCTCACCGACGCCGGTCGCCGGGCCGCGCTGCGCACGCTGCGCCGGCACCGCGTGATCGAGGCCTACCTGGCCCAGGCGCTCGGCTACCCGTGGGACCGTGTGCACGACGAGGCGGAGCGGCTCGAACACGCCGCGTCCGACGAGTTGGTGGACCGGATGGCGGCCGCGATCGGGGAGCCGCGCACCGATCCGCACGGCGCGCCCATCCCGTCGCGCGACGGAACGGTGGACGAGCGGCGGCTGGAGTCGCTGGACGATCTCGCGCCGGGCGCGGACACGCGCGTGCAACGCGTGGAGGACGACGATTCCGGGCGGCTGCGCTATCTGGCCGAGCTGGGCATCACGCCGGGCGCGCGGATCCGCCTCGTGGCGCGGGCGCCGTTCGGCGGGCCGATCACGCTGCGCGTGGGCGGCGCCGAGCGGAGCATCGGGCCGGAGTTGGCGCGCCACGTGCTCGTGATGCCCGTGCCTGAACTACTTTCCACGGATGCCGGTGCTGCTCGTTCCGCTGCTCGCGCTGCAACTCGCCGTCCCGCCGGCCGCCCCGCCAAGGGCCGCGGCGGCAGCGGCCGCCGCTCCCCGAACGATCGCGATTGACGAACGGCTGGCCGCCGACGCGCATCTGCGCGTGGGCGATCGGCTGGTGGTGCGCGCCTCGCCCACGGGCCTGGGCGACACCGTGGTCGTGGGGGCGATCGTGCGGCGCAGCGCCGATCCCTCTGAGGTGGCGCGCGGCGAGTATCGCGTGCTCATGCACCTGGACCAGCTCCAGTCGCTGATCGGATACGGCGACCGCGTGGACCGGTTCGCGGTGGCCACGGCCGGCGCCGCGGCCACCGATCGCGCCCTGGCCCGGATCAACGATGCCGCGTTCGGATTCCAGGCGTACCGGTCGCGCGACATCGCGGTGGAGACGTCGCAGACGTTTCTCGTGGTGAGCCGGTTCCACCGCGCCATCGGCGTGATCACGATCGTGGCCAGCGCCGTCTTCCTGCTCTGCATCATGCTGCTCAAGGTGGACGAGCGGCGGCGCGACGTGGCGGCGCTGCGATTGATGGGCATCTCGTCGGCCACGGTGCTCAAGGCGATCGTGCTCGAGGCCACGCTCGTCGCGACGGCGGGCAGCGTGCTGGGCGTGGGGATCGGCGTGGCGGCGTCGGCGCTGGTGAACGCCCACTACCGCGGCGTGTACCGCACGCCGCTGGCGTTCACGATCGTCACGCCCGACGTGGTGGCCTTCGCGGTGGCGCTGTCGCTGGGGCTGGGCGTGGCGGCAGGATTCTTTGCGGCGCGGCGGCTCACCCGCGTGCATCCCCTCGTGCTGTTCGGGCGATGACCACATGCTGCTGACGCTCGTGCGGGCCTCGCTCTGGCGCCGTCGCAGCCGCACGGCGCTGGCCGTGATCGGCGTGGCGGTGTCGGCGGCGCTGCTGCTGGACATGGTCATGCTGTCGAGCGGCATGCGGGAGTCGTTCCGGTCGCTGCTCGAGTCGCGGGGCTTCGCGCTCCGGCTGGCGCCCAAGGGGACGCTGCCGTTCGACACCGAGGCCACGATCGACAGCGCCGACGCGGTGATGGCGCAGCTGCGCGCCAACCCCGACATCGTGACGGTGAGCCCGGTGCTGGGCGGGCAGGTGCACGTGGCGCTCGGGCGGGGCACCGTGGCGGCGGTGGCGATCGGCATCGATCCGGCGGTGCAGGGGGACTACGATCTGCGTGCCGGGCACGACATCCAGCGGGCCGACCAGATGGTGGTGAGCGATCAGTTCCTGGCCGCCACGGGGGCGCGCGTGGGCGATACGCTCCGCGTGGCCGGCGGCTACGACGCGCAGATGCGCCTGTTGATCGGCGAGCGGCGCCTGGTGGTGGCGGGCACGGCGCACTTCGTGTACATGCCGGCCAATCCGCGGGTGGTGGCGCTGCCGATCGCCACGCTCCGCGCCATGCGACAGACGGTGGACGATCCGGTGTCGCTGTTCATGCTGCGGCTTCGTCCGGGCGCCGACCCCGCCACGGTCCAGCGGTGGGTGGCGCGCGCGATCCCGCGCGTGACCGTGATCTCCACGGCGACGGCGCTGCGCCAGGTGGACGAGCGGCTGAGTTACTTCCGGCAACTCGCCTTCATTCTCGGATCGGTGAGCCTCACGGTGGGTCTGCTGCTGGTGACGACGCTGGTCACGGTGTCGGTGAACGAGCGGCTGGGCGAGATCGCCGTGATGCGGGCGATCGGGATCGCCACGCGGTCCATCGTGCTCCAGGTGCTGGTCGAGGGCACGGCGATCATGCTCGCCGGATCGGTGCTGGGGCTGGGGCTGGGTCTGGTGACGGCGCGATATCTCAACGGCATCCTGTCGAGCTTTCCCGGGCTGCCGGCGGCGATCGATTTCTTTCTCTTCCAGCCGCGCGATGCCTGGGTGTCGTTGGGGCTGCTGGGGGTGTGCGGCGTGCTGGCGGGCGTCTATCCGGCGTGGCGGGGCGCGTCGCTGCCCATCGCGACCACGCTGCGCGAGGAGGCGGTGGCATGAGCAACCCGGCGCTGGTGCTGAGCGCGCGCGATCTGCATCGCGACTACGCGATGGGCGAATCTCCGGTGCACGCGCTGCGCGGCGTGTCGCTCGACGTGGCGCCGGGAGATTACGTGGCGATCGCCGGCCCGTCGGGGTGCGGCAAGTCCACGCTGCTCAACCTGCTCGGCGCCATCGATCGTCCCGATGCCGGCGCGGTGGAGATCGGCGGCAAGCGCGTGGACCGGCTGACCGATCGCGAGGCGACGCGGTTCCGGCTGCTGCACATCGGGTTCGTGTTCCAGCGGTTCTACCTGATGCCGGCGCTCACGGCGCGGGAGAACGTGGAACTGCCGATGGCCGAAGCGGGCGTGCCCCGGGGCGCGCGGCGCGACCGCGCGATGGAACTGCTGTCGTACGTGGGGCTGGCGTCGCGCGCGGGCCACCGGCCGTCGCAACTCTCGGGCGGCGAACAGCAGCGCGTGGCCATTGCCCGCGCGCTGGCCAACCGGCCGGCGCTGCTGCTCTGCGACGAGCCCACCGGCGAGTTGGACGCGCACACGGGCGCCGAGATGATCGCGCTGTTCGAGCGGCTGAACGCCGACGGCACGACGATCGTGGTGGTGACGCACGACGAGGATCTGGCGCGTGCCGCGCGGCGCGTGGTGCACATGAAGGACGGCGCGATCCTGTCCGATACGCGGGCGCGCTGAGCCATGCTGTCGGTGCTGTCGTTCCGGCATCTGGTGCAGCGGCCCTGGCGGACGGCGTTCCTGCTCGTGGGCTACGCCCTGGGCGTGGCGGTGATGGTGGTGCTGCTCTCGATCGGCACGGCGATGCTCACGCAGGCGCGCAACGAGCGGCTGATCGGTGGCGGCGAGATCACGGTGCTGCCCGAGGGGATCGACGTCGAGGTGATGAAGACGGGCGGGCTGGGTGGGATGTTCCTGTCCATCGATCACGCGGGGTTCGTGTACCGGCAGCTGTTGGCCGCGCCGCGGCTGGCCGGCGACGTGCGCGCCGCGGCGCCGCAGATCGTGGGCAAGCTGGCGTACCTCACGCTGCCCGACGGGCGGCAGGTGCCGGTGCTGGCGAGCGGACAGATTCCGTCGCGCAACGCCGCGGTGGGCGCGGGGGCCGCGCTCACCGCGGGCGCGTGGGGCGACGATTCGCTCGACCGCCGGTGGCGCGATCCCACGCCGTTCGAACTGCGCAACGCGATCGATCACTTCCATCGGCCGCCGCCGGCGGCGGCCGGCGATCCCTCGTGGGCGGAGTGGGACTATTTCAACGTGGTGTCCCCCGACCGGCAGCGGTGGGCGTTCATCTCGTTCATCGTGGCCGGCGCCGTGCCCGACGGGCGGTGGGGCGGCCAGGTGCTGGTGACGCTGCACGCCCACGACCGGCCGTCGCGCCGGTTCGTGGCCTCCGTGCCCTCGTCGCTCGTGCGGTTCTCCACCCGCGACGCCGACCTGCGCATCGGCCAGTCGTCGGTCACGCTGCTGCCCGACGGGCGCTACAAGCTGCGCGCCGTGGCGCGCGAGGAATCGACCGGGGCGCCACTCACGCTGGATCTGGTCGTCGCGCCGTCGGCGGGCGCGTACTTCCCGGGTGCCGCCGTGGAGAGCGGCCCGCTGGTGTCGGGCTACGTGGTGCCGGCGCTCCGCGCCGACGCCAGCGGATCGATCTGCGTGGCCGCACGCTGCGAGCGCTACGACGCCGCGCCCTCGTACCACGATCACAACTGGGGGGTGTGGCGCGGGGTGACGTGGGAGTGGGGCGCGGGCCGGGCGGGGGAGTACGGCGTGTTGTACGGACGCGTGGATGGTGCTGGTAGGACGGTAGGACAGAAGGGGGGGAGGACGGATGAACTGCGCAACGCCGTGGCCGTCCAACCTCCCTCCCGCCCTACGGTCCTACGTCCCCTCTTCGTCTACCTCACCGACTCGCTCGGCTTCCTTGCCGTCTTCCGCCCTCGGGACATCCACTATACCGACGGCCGGACGATCGTCGTGAACGGGCATCGCGTGGAGGTGCCGGTGCGCGGCGAGATGGCGGACATCCGCGGCGACGACACGCTGCGCGTGGTGCTGGACGTGGAAGACGCCACCGGCACCGACACCCGGACCCCGCTCATCGAGCGCGGCGATGCCCTGGCGGCGCGCGCCCTCGCGCGGCCCTACTTCATCCAGATGAAGGGCACGATGCACCTGACGGGGCGCGTGAACGGACAGGTGATCCGGGGGGACGGCACCGGGTTCTTCGAGACCTACCGCTGACGGCGCTTGACAGCGCTCGCTCGGCGTGCGCCAATTGGTGATATGGCGGGCATCGTGCATATCGGCACCCAGGGGTGGAACTACGACGCGTGGGTGGGTCCGTTCTATCCGCCGCGCACGCGGGCGGCGGACTTCCTGGGCGTGTACGCCCGCGCGTTCGACACCGTGGAGGTGGACTCCACGTTCTATGCGGTGCCGTCGGCGAAGACGGTGCGCGCCTGGGCCGACCGCACGCCGCCGCATTTTCGATTTGCCCTCAAGATGCCGCAGGAAGTCACGCACGAGCGGCGGCTGCGCGACGCCGGCCTGGTGGCGGCCGAGTTCTTCGATCGGGCCCGCGAGTTGGGCGACCGGCTCGGCCCCGTGCTGCTGCAGTTCCCGCCCGACTTCACGCCCACCGAGCTGCCGGCGCTGGCCGATTTCCTGCCCACGCTGCCCAGCGACGTCCGTTGCGCCGTGGAGTTCCGCCACAAGGGATGGATCTACGATGGCGTCCTGGCGCTGCTCGCCGAGCACGGCGTGGCGCTGGCGCTCATCGAGGGCAAGTGGATTCCGCGCAAGCAGGTGTTCGCCCTCGCCGAGCGCCTCACCGCCGACTTCGTCTATGTGCGCTGGCTGGGGAACCGGGAGATCGTGGACTTCTCGCGCGTCCAGATGGACCGCACGCGCGATCTGGAGGCCTGGGCCGGCGTGCTGGCCCGGCTGGAGAAGGACGGACGCACGGTGTACGGCTACTTCAACAATCACTTCTCCGGGCACAGCCCCGCCTCGGCCCGCGAACTGCAACGCCTGCTGCATCAGCACCCGGTGGATCCGGCGCTGATCGGCGAACAGATGTCGCTGTTCTGACCGGCCGCGCGCGGCGTCCCCCACCGACGTCCGCGTCGGCCATTCCCGCTACCTTTGTCCCCATGTCTCGGCGCCTCTTCGTCTTCGCGCTGTTCGCCGCCGCGGCGGCAGCCCTGTTCACGCGGCTCGGATTCTGGCAGCTGAGCCGCCTCCATGAGCGTCGCGCGCTCAACGCGTATATCGAATCGCGCATCGACTCCACGCCGGTGCCGTTCTTCGCGCTGCCCCGCGACAGCGCGCGCACGCACTTCCGGCGCGTCACGGTCACCGGCACGCCCGACTTCGCGCACGAGTTCTACATGGTGGACCGGTCGCGCGACGGGTCGCCCGGCGTGTACGTGTTCACGCCCATCCGCGTGGCCGGTCACGACACGGCGGTTCTGGTGAACCGCGGTTGGGTGTACGCGCCCGATGCGTCCACGATAGAACCGTTCCGATGGCAGGCGCCCGACAGCACGTTCGAGGGGTACGTGGAGGAGTTCCAGACGCCGGTCAAGCCGCCGCCGGAGCCGTGGCATCTCCGCACGGTGAACTATCCGGCCGTGGCGGCCGCGCTGCCGTATCCGGTGGCCGATGCGTACGTGGTGGCGCTGGGCAAGGACTCCGTGATCTCCGGCGTGCCGATGCGCATCGACCCCCCGCCGCTCGACGAAGGCCCGCACCGCAGCTACGCCATCCAATGGTTCGCGTTCGCGCTGATCGCCGTGGGCGGCGCGACGTTCGTGATCCTCAAGGACCGAGAGGCGCGCCAGGCGGCGCGCGAGGGGTCCCGTCTTCCCGGAGCGTGACATGGCCCAGGCGCCGCAGTCCCCCGCCAGCGAGCAGGAGGCGCGCGACGTTGCCGAAGCCGCGCGCGAGAGTGAGTGGTCGGGACCGAGTCTCGTGCGCGAGCTGTTCCTGGGACGATTCCCGCTCCACCTGATCCATCCGTATCCGGCGCCCGACCCCGACGAGGACGCGCGCGCCGCGCCGTTCCTCGCCCAACTGCGCGCGTTCCTCGAGCGCGTGGACTCCGACATGATCGACCGCACGGGCGAGGTGCCCGAAGCGTACGTGGAGGAGCTGCGCGCCATGGGCGCGTTCGGCATCAAGATTCCCACCGAGTACGGCGGACTCGGCCTGCACTACTCCAGCTACGTGCAGGCGATCGCGATGGTGACGTCCAAGGATGGCTCGCTGGCCGCGCTGCTGTCGGCGCACCAGTCCATCGGACTGCCGCAGCCGCTCGAGCTGTTCGGGACCGACGAACAGAAGCGCGAGTACTTCCCGCGCCTGGCCAAGGGGGCCATCTCGGCGTTCGCGCTCACCGAGGTGGACGTGGGCTCCGACCCCGCCAACCTGGCGTCGCATGCGGAACCCAGCGCCGACGGCTCGCACTGGGTGCTGAACGGCGAGAAGCTCTGGTGCACCAACGGCACGCGCGCCGAACTGTTCGTGGTGATGGCGCGCACGCCGGACAAGCTCGTCAACGGCAAGCCGCGGCGTCAGATCACGGCGTTCATCGTCGAAGCGAGCTGGCCGGGCGTGGAGGTGGTGCATCGGTGCCGGTTCATGGGGCTCAAGGCCATCGAGAACGGGCTCATCCGGTTCACCAACGTGCAGGTGCCCAGGCGGAATATCCTCTGGGCCGAGGGACGCGGCCTGAAGCTGGCGCTGGTGACGCTGAACACGGGGCGCCTGACGCTGCCGGCGAGCACGGTGGGCGGGAGCAAGACCATGCTCGAGGTGTCGCGCCGGTGGGCGATGGAGCGCGTGCAGTGGGGCCAGCCGGTGGGCCGCCACGAGGCGGTGGCGCAGAAGATCGGGATGATGGCGGCCAACACCTTCGCCATGGACGCCGTCTCGCGACTCACCGTGGCGGTGGCCGAGCGGGGCGGGTACGACATTCGCCTCGAGGCGGCGATCGCGAAGCTGTACAACACCGAAGCCGCGTGGCAGATCGTGGACGACGCGCTCCAGATCCGCGGCGGACGCGGCTACGAGACGGCCGACTCGCTGCGCGGCCGCGGGGAGCGGCCGGTGCCGGTGGAGCGGGCCCTGCGCGACTCACGGATCAATCTGATCTTCGAAGGCTCGTCGGAGATCATGCGGCTGTTCATCGCCCGCGAAGCGGTGGACCACCACTTCAAGCTGGCGTTTCCGATCGTGGGTCCCGGCTCCACGCCCGGACAGCGCGTGAAGGCGGCGTTGCGCGCGGCGCCGTTCTACGCGCTCTGGTATCCGGGGCTCTGGCTGCCCGGGCTCAAGGGCTACGGGGAGTTCGGCACGCTGGGCGTGCACCTGCGGTTCGTGGAGCGCCGCGCCCGCAAGCTGGCCCGCGCGCTCTTCCACGCGATGGTGCGGTACGGCCCCCGGCTGGAGCGGAAGCAGGCACTGCTCTTCCGCGGCGTGGACATCGGCGCCGAACTGTTCGCCATGGCGGCGGCGTGCGTCCGCGCCAACGACGACGCGCGGCGCGGCAATCCCGGCGCCGTGGCGCTGGCCGATCTGTTCTGCGCCGAAGCCAGCCTGCGCGTGGACGAGACCTTTCGCCGGTTCTCGGGGCCGAACGATGCCGCGATCTACCGGGTGAGCCAGGAGGTCCTGGCGGGGGACTACGCGTGGCTGGAAGACGGGGTGATCAGCGCCTGGGGCGACTGAGGGCGATCCGCGACCGCGGCTCCGCCCCAGCCCCGTCCAGCGTCCCTACCTGACGGACGCGGTATACCCCTCGTCCGCGATCGCCTCTTCGATCTGATCGATCGTCGCCAGCGCGGGATCGCGCAGGACCGTGGCCGAGCCGATCTTCACGTCCTCGACTTTCACGCCGGGCGTCTTGGCCAGACGGCTGGTCACCGCGTGCACGCAGTGATGGCACGTCATCCCTTCGATTTTGAATGTCACCTGTTCCATCGGGTGCTCCGGTTGCGTCGTGGCGAAATCTAGCATCGGCGCGCCGAGGGATGGGTAGGGCCGGCGCGGCGCTATTCCGCCGCCCGCCGCCACTGCAGCAGGATCACCGCTGCGGCGATGAGCACGCCCCCGCCGAGGGTGGTGGGCGTGAGCGGCTGCCGCAGCACCCAGGTGCCGAGGAGCGCGGTCCAGAATGGCTCCACGGTGGAGACGATGGCGGTGCGCACCGGGCCGAGCACGCGCAATCCGCGCAGGAACGCGATGAACGCGATGGCCGTGGACCAGAGTGCCATCGCTCCGATGGCCATCCAGGTTTGTGGATGGAGGGCCAGCGTGGCGCGGTGGGTGAGCACGTCGATCGCCAGCAGGATCACGCCGGCGCCGAGCGCCGAGTACACGGCCGCGATCGATTCGGACATCTGCTCCTGGTAGTGGCCGATCATCGGGATGTACAGCGCGTAGGCCATGGCCGACACCAGGGCCAGGGCCACGCCCACCGGGGGCAGCGATCCCACGCGTGGGCCACCGACCATGACCCAGATGCCGGCGAGGGCGAGGCCCAGAGCGGCCGCCCTCGGGCCGGTGAGCCGCTCGGTGCCGCGGACGGTGGCGAGCACCGCCACCCATGCCGGATACGTATAGAACAGAAAGCTGAGCGACGCCGCCGGGAGGTAGGCGAGCGCCGACAGGCTGACAAAGGCGATCAACGCCTGGGCGCCGCCGGCGAACACGAACACCGGCGCGAGGCGCCGGAGCGGCGCCCGCAGCGACGCCGTGGTGCCCGCGAGGAGTGCGAGCAGGACGGTGCCCATCAGGTAGCGCCACGACAGGATGTTCAGCAGCGACCCACCCGACCGGGTGGCGATCGTGGTGAGGATCGGGATCGCGCCGAACCCGGAGGCACTGACCACGATGAGCCCCGTGGCGCGCCACGTGCTCGACCGCGTGTTGGGGGACGCCGCTGCAGTCACGCGTTCGGGGGGCATTCGCGCGAGAGGATCCAGGTGAAAGGCGCGTGAAGTTAGGTCCGCGCGGTGAGCGCGACAAGCCGCGCCCGCCCACCCGCGGGGGCCCGGCGGCACGCCCGCGGGAACGTATTTCCGGTCGAGGGGTTCTACTCCATGAACCGCTGCGGGCAACGGCAGAGTGGCACCCGCCCAGGAGGTTCAGGGAAATACGGGGGAAAAGATCGGCGGGGGGGCGCACCGGGAAGGGGGCGCACCCCCCGCACCTTTTTCAGACCAACCGCCGCCGCTCCTCCACGATCTCCGCCACCTCGTAGCCCGCCACCGCGATCGCGGCCCGCAGCGCGCCCGCCGTGGCCCGCCCGTCGTGCTCGATCGTCGCCCGGCCAATCACGACGTCCGCCCGCGCGATTCCCTCCACCGCGGTGAGCGCGGTGAACACCGCCGTCACGCAGTGGGTGCTCATCATGCCGGGGATGGCGAGGCGCGTGATCATCGCCCACAACATATACGCCGGCACGGTCCGTTGACGCGCCCGCCCGCGCCCGCGAACTTCCCTTCGCCTCCACCCCTCCCGAATGACCAACGTTGCCTTTCTCGGACTCGGCGCCATCGGCCGCCCCATGGCGCGCTGCGTCGCGAATGCCGGTTTCGATCTCACCGTCTGGAACCGCAACGGCGAGCGGTCGCGCGAGTTCGCGGCCACCACCGCGGCCCGCGCGGCCTCGTCGCCCGCCGACGCGGTGCGCGGCGCCGACGTGGTCGTGGCCTGTCTGTCCACCTCGCAGAACGTGGCGTCGCTGCTGGACGGCGCGGACGGCATCCTGGCCGGCATCGCGCGCGGCACCCTGTTCGTGGACTGCACCTCGGGCGATCCGGCCACGTCGGCCCGCATCGCCGAGCGGCTGGCCGGCCACGACGTGGCCTACCTCGATGCGCCGGTGAGCGGCGGCGTGAGCGGCGCCGAGAAGGGCGCCCTCACGGTGATGGTGGGGGGCGACGCCGCCGCGCTCGAGCGGGCGCGCCCCGTGCTCGCGGCCTTCGGACAGAAGATCGTGCACTGCGGCGCCATCGGCGCCGGCGACGCCGTGAAGGCCATGAACAATGCCATGCTCGCCATCCACGTGTGGTCCACCGGGGAATGCCTGGCCGCGCTGGCGCGCGCCGGCGTGGATCCGGCCGTCGCCCTCGAAGTGATCAACGCCTCGAGCGGCCGGTCGAACACGTCCATGAATCTGTTTCCCGAACGCGTGCTCTCCCGCGCGTTCCCGCGCACCTTCCGCCTGGCGCTGCTCGACAAGGACGTGGGCATCGCCGCCGGCGTGGCGCGCGAGCAGAAGGTCCCCTCGCCCATCCTGCAGCTCACCGCCGAGCTGTTCCGCATGGCGCACATGGAACTGGGCGAGGAAGCCGATCACGTCGAGGCGGTGAAGGTGATCGAACGGCTGGCGAATACCGAGATCCGGTGAACCATAGCGACCGATGACACAGACACTCCAGGCACTTCCCGTGGCGAGCGTGGACGAGATCCGCTCGCGCTTTCCCGCCCTCGCCCGCCAGTACCGCGGCCATGCGGTGGCGTATTTCGACGGACCGGGCGGCACCCAGGTGCCGCAGCGCGTGGTGGACGCCGTGGGCGACTACCTGCTGCACCACAACGCCAACACGCACTGGGCGTACCCCACGAGCCAGGAGACCGACGCGCTCATCGCGGGAGCCCGCGCCGCGCTGGCTGACTTCGTGAACGGCCGCCCCGACGAGATCGCGTTCGGACAGAACATGACCTCGCTCACCTTCCATCTGGCGCGCGGGCTCGGACGCGCCTGGGGGCCGGGCGACGAGGTGGTGGTGACGGAACTGGACCACCACGCCAACGTGGCGCCCTGGCGGGCCCTGGCCGTGGACCGCGGCGTGACCGTCCGCACCGTGCGCATGCAACCGGACACCGGCACGCTCGACTGGAACGATCTGGAGCGGGTCATCGGCCCGCGCACTCGGCTGCTCGCGATCGGCGCCGCGTCCAACGCCCTGGGGACGATCAGCGACGTGCGCGCCGCCACGGCCCTGGCCCATGCCCACGGAGCCCTCGTGTTCGTGGACGCCGTGCACTACGCGCCGCACCGGCTGGTGGACGTGCAGGCCATCGGCTGTGATTTCCTGGCGTGTTCGGCGTACAAGTTCTACGGACCGCATATCGGAATCCTGTGGGGCCGGCGCGAACTCATCGAGCGCGCCGACGTGCCGCGGCTCGATCCGGCGCCGCAGGAATCGCCGGAGCGGCTGGAGACTGGAACGCAGAATCACGAAGGGATCGTGGGCGCCGCGGCGGCCGTGGATTTCCTGGCCGGCCTCGCCGCGCCCGGCACCCCGGGCGGGCGTCGCGGCGCGCTCGCCGCGGCCTACGCCGAGTTGCATGCGCGCGGCGAGGCGCTGTTGGCCCAACTCTGGACGGCACTGGAAACGATCCCGGGGCTCACCCTGTTCGGGCCGCGGCCCGGCCAACCGCGCACGCCCACGCTGTCGTTCGTGGTGCATGGGCGCGCCACCACCGACGTCGCGCACTGCCTGGCCAGCCAGGGGCTGTTCGCCTCGAACGGGGATTTCTATGCGTCCACGGTGATCGAACGGCTGGGCCAGGCGCCGGACGGCGTGGTGCGGCTCGGGGCCAGTTGCTACACCACCGAATCGGACGTCGAACGGGTGGTGGCGGCACTGCGCAGGGGATGACCAAGTCCCCTGGCCTATATCTTTATCCATGCCCCGCCGCCTCGTCACCCTCGCCGTGCTGCTCGCCGCCGCCTGCGCGGCGCCGCCGGCCGGCGGGCCGCCCCGGGCCGACTTCCTGCTCGTCTCGGGCGACTCCACCTACTGGGTGACCGCCGGCCCGGACGGCGTCCGCATGCGCGGGTCGTCCATCGTCCTGGCGCGGTACGGCGGGCGCTTCCACGAAGTGTACGTGGCCGA
>Ga0307373_10001555_pt1 | contig 42946 bp, 34 predicted proteins | sample OX2MG_FD_202534 | JGI IMG/M metagenome (GOLD analysis project Ga0307373, IMG submission 202534) | Soil microbial communities from Risofladan, Vaasa, Finland - OX-2 | ecosystem: Environmental > Terrestrial > Soil > Coastal area > Acid sulfate soil | place: Finland: Risofladan, Vaasa | collected...
GGCAGGCGCCGACGTATTGTAGTACCTGTGGCTGTCGGACCCGCAAGAGCAGGAGCGAAAAACATGGCATATGACCACCACCGGAAAGCTGGAAATCAGGGTGATTGTGTGAAGCACCCGCCGCTCATAGCGGCCTTAGATGAAGCGTTGCGGAACGCGAGCAACTCGCAGTGTCTGTTCCATTACCTGGACATTTTCGCCGGGCACGCCTGGCACCCGCTGCTCGATGGCGACGAATACGAGTGGAAGAACGGGATCGGCAAGCTCGCGCCCGCCAATCCCCCGAAGTATGCTCCCGACTGCGTCAAAAGTTGGTGGGGCATGTGGCATGACGCCCCTAAATGGCCTACCACGACCCCTGCTGGCTATCCGGGTTCCGCGTGGATCGCCGCCAATCGGTGTCGCTGCGCCAAGAGACCAGTGAATCTTGAGTTGTACGATTGTTCGGAGGAAGCGCGCCGCGACCTCGAGCGCGCATTTCCGCCTACGCACGCCATCCAAGACGCCGGCGCCAGCATCTGCTTAATCAGGCAGTCTCTCGATCCAGCCCAGGAAAAGCAAGAACACATCAACCAGCCCAACTTCGTCTTCATCGATCCGCCCGGCTGGCAGTCAACGGATCACCCACAATACCCGAGGTGGAACGACATCCTCGAGCATGTTTTGAAGCCCCGAGGAGGAGACGGGAAACGACCGACGTTGCTGTGGATGCCCGCCGGTGGGCAGGAGAGGACAATGAATAAGAAAGATCCGCAAAAGGAGAACTCGGGCGCCTACCCGTGGGACGAAAACAGCAACGGCGACCAGCGCCGGAAATGCGACCAGGTAACGGAGCAGGGCTACTCGTGGACCGCGGTGAGATGGCAGAAAAACAGCTACTCCGCCTGCATGCTGGTTTACAACTGCGCGAAAGTCGAGATTCGAGCGGCTGTCGATACCATCGTCGGAATCGCCGGCAACGGATGGGAGAAAAAGCATTCTTCTCCCTTAGAGCCGCAGAAAAGTTCAAGTTCCGGCGAAAGTCGCTTTCGCAATCATTAGCGGGATTTGGCGTTATGAATCAGTCGGGGCGACATCCGTCGGTCCCTCCAACGAACGCCGGAGCCCCTCCCGCCTGAGGACGCATCTATTGGCCTCTCGCCGCTGGCCTGTGTCGAAGTGCCGGTCGGCCGAGGGGTCGCGCGATGATTGCCGGAAATCAGGATACCGTCATGTCCATGAAGCCGATTCCAACGATGCCCACCCTGACCATTTTTATAACTTGGGAACGAGGGGGCCAGTTTCGAGCGTGGAGACGGAGCCACCGGCGGTGTCGAGCGGCCAAGGCGCGATCCCAGCGCAACTCTGCAAGCGACATTTTGCGCGGAGCGAGGGCGAGACAGGTTGTGGCGTAGCTTAGCGGCCGCGGGCGGCATCGGATGACGATCGCTCCGCGTGAGTTCTGCGCCTGCATGCCAAAACCGTGGCCAGCCAGGGCCGGCGCACACTAAGTCCTTTGTCCCGTAAGGACTTCGATCAGGAAGTCGTCGTCCCATCCGCACCCTCGCCGCTTCATGGCGATGCTATCCTTGGCCGGATGTTGTTTCAGAAGGGATAGGGTGAAGCGTCGGAGCCAGGCGAAATTGTCGCGCGCGTTGGCGTCGCGGATGCGTGATTCGTCCTCGCGGTAGGTAACATCGAGGCACCAATGACAGGTATTCTCGATGCCCCAATGCCCTCGCACGGCGCGGGCGAACTGTTTCACGCCGACGTTAAGACTGCTGATGTAGTAACGAGTTTCGGTGGTTTCCTTTCCATTGCGAAGGCACGAGAGCAGCACAATGCCGATCGACTTCAGGTTTTTCCAACGGTTGTGTCCCGGCAGCGTCTTGGGGGCCGGCATCTGAACGTAGGTTCGTGTCTCTTCACGCCCATGTCCCTTTTCTTTCGTGGTCAGTTGGCGAGCAGTGACGTTGGCGAAGTGATTCTCGAACTGCTCATCAATATAGTCGATGACGCCCTGATGCAGGGTTCCTTGGTTGCCTTTCAAGGCCAGCAGGTAGTCGCCTTCTCCATCGACGATCTGCTGGGCGATCTCTGTTTGCGTGCCCATGGCATCGATGGTGATAATCGCGCCTTTCAGGGTTACCAGCTTCAACACCTCAGGAATCGCCGTGATTTCGTTCGATTTCTGCTCGCACGCCACCTGCGCCAGGGTCAAGCCGAAGTCCGACGCCCACACACTGACCGAATGCAAGGCGCCCAGGCCTTTGCGACGATCATGGCTCCGCCGCAAGGTCTTGCCATCCACCGACAAAATCGGCTGCTCGATTCCCGTCGCCTGGGCAACCTGCGTTTGCAATGATTGGAGCCAGCATGCAAAACAGGCCTGAAACGCGGCCGGATTAAGCGTGGAGAGGACGCGCCGAAAGACGTCCATTCTCGGAATACCATTGGGCAAATTCAGATGCTTCAGCAGAAGATCCTCCTTACACCGAGCCCATTTCGCTATCGCGGTCGGGCCGTCCGCCCCCGCCAGCACGGCCATGAGCGCAATGACCACGACGCTGACCAGCGGATGCCGCAAATTAATCTCCGACCTGGGATCCTCTAAGCTTTCAAAATACCGACCCACCGCATTCAAGCCGATCAGAACGTTTCCTTCCATGTTCATACTCCGTGTAAAGCGCAAGGCAAAATCCACAGAGTATGATTTACTATTTTGCAGGCCAGGGCGCAAATCTTCCTAGTTTACCCAATCCACGCAAAGTGCGCGCCGGCCCTGCGTGGCCAGCGTGTCCCCTGTTCCCGGTTGGTCCCACTGCCTTGCGGTTACGCGGAGTTGGTCGCGGCGTGGTCGGTTACTTGCCGCTTAGCAATTCTGGAAAGATGTTCGGATGTCCTTTCACTGCCTGATAGATCCATAACCCGAGTGTTAACTCTTCGTGGTCCCGATACCATGACCAGTCCGTGTACTTCCGAACTTCATCAGCGTCCACTATGTGAGGCCCGTCCTTCTCGTCAAGAGGCTTTGGGTTTCCGAAGCGATCGACGACTGTGCTTACATAAAGTTCGATGTACACATGGATCGTCTTGACTTCCGGGTGCTTAGTCGCGGCGTCGTGGATTCGTTCGGCCAAGCCCATAACCTCGAGCCGCATTCTCTGATCGTACGTGATGAGGTATGTGAGCGTTGCCTGATCGCCGTTGATCTCAAGGCCGGTTACTGGAAGCAGAGGAGACAGCACGCCGCAGATTATGCAAGACAGTACCAAAAGCCCTACAGAGACGAGACTGTAGATAGTCCTAATTCGCTTCCAATTCCACGGCTTCTTCTGGCGTGTGCCAGTCCGTTGGCTAGAAGTCGTCGTGCGTGTCGGTGACATCGTGGTGATGGGCCTTGCCATTGGACCTGCCGCCATTCTGAACTCTCTCGCACAATGCGGACAACCGACGACCTCGCCCGCCACCGATGAGTCGTTAGAGATTTCTTGACGGCAGTGTGGACAGCGGAAGATGCCATCTGCCCCCGCCGGCGCAGCGGTCGGTGGAGGGCCTACGGCTGGCGGTTTGTAACTTGGCTTCGCGGCACTGGCCGGGTTGGAGGTCGCGGCGACATTGCCCACCAAATTGTGCGGCGGCGTCGGCGGTCGCTTCGGCGCCCCGACATTCCCCAACAGATTGCTGGGCGGTGCCGGTGGCCGTTTCGGCGGCGTTAGTGCAGCAGATTGCTGCGACGGTGCTGCCTGTTTCGTTGGCTGGCCCGTGCCGTCGAATAGTCCCGCGATCTTGCCGGCACGCTTCCAGTCCTTCATCCCCTCCCGCCAGACCAGATCGGTCGGCAGCAATTGACCGTTCTTGGCCAACTCCCGCAGTTTCGACGTGCTGACGGGGCCGCGCTTGTCGGCGCCCTTCATGTAGAACCAATCGTGCTTCATCGGCGTTCCCTGTATGGGCGGAGCTTCATTAGAACCGTGCCGCCCTCGCCAAGCAAGGGTGTTCCTGACAAGAGTATCCGGCAAGGCCGCGGCATGTGTGCCCGCGACGGGCCGTGCGGCCGATCGACCGAGCCCGGCCGATTCTCTCCCCCGCCGACCGGAGGAACAATAGGCTGAATCAGCCTGTCGCGCCGAAAGGATGCGTGACAATCGCGTAACCAATGGATACAATGAGACTTGCGATGACGCGTTGCGTGCGCGGTGCGCGTTCGGCTGCACACCCGCGGCCTACAGGCAATATGCCGATCAGCGTAAAACACGTTAGCCCCGCGCGAGAGGATCCCGGATGCAAGAGCAGCATGACATTCTGATTCACTTCCTCGACGGCACGCAGGATGAGTGTGCTCGGACGGGGAACAACGCAGCGTGGCGATGCCGGTGTGGGCGATATCGCCCCTTGCTCGGATACGCGGACGAACTGAATTCGCCACGAGATTATTCGAGGATCATCTGCCCTGATTGCAAACGCGTGTATCGTGTTGTCGCTCCGGGCCGCAAGCGGGTTCCGACTCGCGTTCAGGAGGTTGCGTAACTGCAATCGACGTCACATGAAACACATCCTTGGCATGGTCAAGCGAAACTTGGACATGAAAGGCGCCAAAGGGCCGAAATTGGAACTCGATTTCCTTCGGCTCGTGTATGCCGTCAAGGAGCTTCGCGGATCTGGGGACGAGGCGAAAGGGTATCTTCTTGTAATGACGCCAGCGATCGCGCAACGAGTCGCAGCGTGGCAGGCAAAGTATCAGGCGGGCGACTCAGTCACAGTGCTAACTGCGCAATTGTCGCAAGAGGAGCTCGACACTATTCAAGCCGAAGTCCGTGCGAACATCGAGGGGATGGTTGCTGGAACGGTTGGGGAAGACGTTGCCGGGAGATCGGACGCAACTGCGGGAGCACAAATCGGCGAAGACTTGCTTCGGCAACTCGTTGAAAGCCACGAGCAGGGTGTCACACCATGTCAGAACGAACGAAATGTTCCCTTTCGCATTCGCTGGAACTATTACGGAACTCATGGCCGAGACTAACAAAATGGGTTCATCCGTCAGCCGCGACCTCGCGCCCGACTGAATGGCTTTCTGCGCGATCCTTCACTCGCCCTCTTCGACCAGATTCCAAAGCGCCGGGAAGTTTGACCGCAACCAGGCGTCCCACCCAGACCGCTCGTTGCGGGCATTGCGATACTCGGCGACCTGCTGCGCAACGTCGTCGTGTCCAGCGGCTTGAAGGCGATCAACTGCAATTCTCCAGCGGTCACGGCCACGCGGAGCATTCGCGCCCTTAGGCCGCCTCGGCGCGCGCGGCGCTCGTTCCCTCTGCTCCAGCGGTTCCTGTGGAACGACTGCCGGCCACGCGTAGTGTGCGTCCGACGCGTGCGCGGGAATCAGCCTCTCACCGGCGTTGCGCGGCAATTGGTGAAGGTCCGCCGGCCAAGCGCCCCGATCCCATTGGCGCGCTGCGAACGCCGACAAAAGCGCGTCCCAAGCATGCTCGGAGCCGACATTGCAATGGCCCAAGGCGACCCAGTCGAGGAGATACTGAACCATTTCGTCCCGATGCTGCGCGAAATCGTAGACCAAATCCGTAATCGCGAAGTACAGGATTTTGGGATGAGTTTCGGTGATCTTCAAATCCCTAAATTCTTCGCGAAGCGCCAGCGCAACAGCCACGCCGTTGATGGGCATGGCTCCATAGAGCGAATTTGGAGCCGTGATGGAGTTAGCGACGGCTGGGTAGAACGCCCTCAGCGCTCGATCTGCGGGACGCCATCCCGCCGGTCCGGTGCTCCACAGGGTCAGCGTGTCGACGCCCAACGCGCTCGGCTCGCTGTCGTGACAGCGCTGGCTGAACCAGTCGATCGCGTCTTCAGCGGTCGGCATCGTATCACACACTGGTTGGTGACCATCGACCGCGGCGACCCCGTGTGCGCCACCGCCGCCCGGATCATAGCCAAGATACAGACCGCTCTCCGTCCCGACGTGCATGAGGCACCTCCGGTCATCAAGTGAGGGTTGCGCGTTAAGCGAGCAGCATTTGCAGCCGCCGCGCTTTGCATGATACCACGGGCACGGCAGCGCTCAACCGCTGTCGCCAAAAGCAAGAAGGAATCCTGGAGCGAGTCGCGCTACGGGCCAAACGCAGCCTTTCGGGCTCGCTGGCAATGGCAAACGCGGCTGATCGCAACCCTTTTTGCGCCGCGTCGCCCGTTCGCGATCATCGCGGCGCCGAGCCCACCGGAGTCTTGGAGTGGATCGTCGCGCAAGAGCAGTTTGCTTCGCGCCCGGCCACTGTCGCCGAGAGGGAAGCGAATGCCACCAACGAACGCGCGAAGACGGCTCTCCCTGCTTGGCAGGCTGGACGCAGCCTGCTGGGTTCGCGCAACGCAAACTGGCGAAGATGATGCTCCCAGAGACGCGTCGGAGGCATCTGAGAACGCCGGCCGGGTGGCGAACCACGCGAAGGCTGTCATTCGGCCTGTCGCTCCAGGGTGTCGCGACCAGGCGGAACGCGATGGGCGACGCTATGCGCAGCGGGAAGCCGCGGAACGCGCTGCGGCTCAATAGAGCGCTGGAACGAGTCAACGTGCGTGAATCACACGCAGGGCAACTCCTTCAGTAGCCGGGTCGTCTCGGCGCGGATGCTGCCTTCCACGAATTACTACGCCGTCGAACCACCTTTCGCAGGACCAGTGCCCGCTGTTTTTATCTATAGATATTCTTTTATGCGTTGTACTGGTCATTACCAAGACCCGCTTTTTATCTGCTGAGCCGGCTGGTGGGGCCTCATATTGGTCAATGCGAGTCTCTTCGGTTACTTCATAACCGTACGGCGACTCTCGCCCGCTCCACCTCTCACTAAAATCGTCTAATGTTGTGTGCATGTTGATCGGGTGTTTGACCCAACATGTCACCTTATCGCCGCCTGGATCGATCTCTTCCGCCATGACGCTTCCTTTTGGATAGTGTTGTTTTGTCACCGCTAAATCAAAGACACCGTCGGAGAAAACGACATAGAGGACTTGGTCCCGATCGAAGCCCACAAGTTCCCAAACCTCGCTTCTTTCGGATAGCGCTTTGAGGATGGGCGGCGGATGATCCAACGCGGAGGCCAGCAAATTCTCTTCTTTTTTCTTTGCTTTCCTTACTTGCTGTGCCTTCGTTGCTCGTTGTTCCAGTTGGGCTGACGGCCCAATAATCGTTCCGAGGACGCCACAGCATAGGAACATACAAAGACACCCGATGCCCGTCATCACCGCCGTCGATTTGCTGAACGACTTCGTCGTCGTGCGTCTGGGAGTGACAGCGATCGAGGAGGTGCGTGCTGCCGCTGGCATGCGGAATTGTTGTCCGCAATGTGGGCAAGCGACAGCCATCCCCGCCATCGACGGATCGTTGACCATTCCGCGCCCGCAATATGGGCACTGGAACATCCGCTCGACGAGAGGTTGCTGGAGGGACTGGGACGGGCTAGGTGGCCTCGCCGCCGTTTGAATCACGGGCACGAAGTGCTCATAGAGATTGCTTGGCGGCGCCGGCGGCCGTTTGGGCGGCGTTTGCACGGCAGGCTGCTGTGGTGGCGGCATTACCTGCTGCTGCGGTGTTGCCTGCTTCTGTGGTTGGCTTGCTCCGTCGAATAATCCCGCGATCTTGCCGGCACGCTTCCAGTCCTTCATCCCCTCCCGCCAGACCAGATCGGTCGGCAGCAATTGGCCGTTTTGGGCCAACGCGCGCAGTTCCGACGTGCTCACGGGACCGTGCTTGTCGGCGCCCTTCATGTAGAACCAATCGTGCTTCATCGGCTTTCCGCGTGCGGGTGGAGCTTCATTAGAACCGTGCCGCGCTCGCCAAGCAAGTAGTCGTGACAAGAGCATCTGGCAAGGCGGCGGCGCGTCTGCCCGCGGCGGGCTGTGGAGCGCGGCGTCGAGCCAGGCGGGGTCTTGGAGGAGATGGCGGAGCAGCACGAGGTTGATGCGGCGGCGGCCGCCGTCGGTGCGACGCCTGCGCCACAACGGCTGTGGCTCGCACGCCCGCCGCGCAGAGTGTAGACTAACTCTAGGAGGTACAACCATGATCGCGCAATTGAGCGAGGAACAACGTCAGGCGCTGCAGGAAGGCACGCCCGTCGAGGTGCGTGATGGCGAGGCGATTTTCTACCTGATCTCCAAAGCCGAATACGAGGCTGCGCGTGCCGCCTTGAACGCGGAGGAGATCGAGCCGTCCTTTTTCGAATTTGACGATGACCTGAAGGCGTCGATTGAGGGCGACGAGGTCACCATTGGTTGATGCCGAGTGCTCCGCGAGGCGCCGGCGTATCGCTGCCCGGCGGGAAAGCCCAATAGGCCAGTGTCTCGTGCAGCCGCAGGTCGAGCGCGGCGGACGTCCCGACGTCGGGCTGTTCGCGCGGCATCGGGCGTGACCCACTGGCCCGAACGCCCGTGTTGGTATTCAACAATTGGGTAGCCCTGGGGCGAAAAGGGGCGAAGGGCCGCGAAGCGGTAGCGGGATAGTGTCCATGTTCAGCGATCGGAAAATGGCCAAACTGCAAAACCGTGGCAGCCTTCCAAATTGGTTGGCAGCCTTCGATCCCGAAGATTCGCGGGCGGAGCTCGGTCAGCGTTCGGCGAAACTCCAGACAAACCCACCGGTGGTGGGTTTTGGTGCAAGTTGCACCAAAACGGCCGCCCACCGGCGGCGACCCGGCTGTCGGGCGACATTGAAGATGGCCAACCGCAAAGCGTGGCAGCCTTCCAAATTGCTTGGCAGCCTTCGAAAACTTTGGGCAGTCTTCGAAGATGCACAACCCGATCCCGAAGATTCGCAATCGAGCCTGGTCAGCGTTCGGCGAAACTCCAGACAACGCCCGCTGGGGGGTTCCGGTGCAACGTTGCACCGAAACGGCCGCGCGGCGGCGGCGTCCCGACTGTCGGGTAATGTCGAAGATGGCCAATTGCAAAGCGTGGCAGCCTCCCAAGTTGCTTGGCAGCCTTCGAAAAAACGCGGCAAGAATGATCGCCGCGACCTCGAGACCCCATCCGCCTTGCGCGGATCGGTGAATGAGATGGCGAGCTAACAGGGCGGCCCGCGCACCGATAATGTGGCGAGATACCGGTCGTTCGCCACCGCGGAATGGCGCCCCGTTGGGGCTTACGATCGTTCTGCGCCCGTTAACCCAGGGTTCCGCTGCGCTGCACCCTGGGCTATCGAATTCGACCCCTTCGGGGTCGGGATTTCGGCGACAAACAAGCTTACGAAGCAGAATGGTCTCAAGAGCCAGCTGGGTCGCCCGGCCGACGCCAGCGGTCTCAGCTATTGGCTGCAGGCGTTCGCCAAGGCCCAGACTAACCAAGGCGTCGTCGCCGGCTTCGCGGGTTCCGCGGAATACTACGACGACCACACGAGTTGATGTTTTTGGAGGTGGCGAGCTATCGCCGCTTTCGTTTGCGGGGCGGCCGACTTGACATGGGCTTGCCGCGGCGCGTCTTGAGTCCGAGAACCAACCGGGCCGCGTGGCGTACGCGCACGGCCCAACGCAGGGCGGCTTGGGCCTGGCGCTTCGTCGCGCTGTCGCCGGGGTAGCGCGTCTCGACCGCAAAGCGTGTTAGAAAGTCAAGCCCGCGGCGCAGTGAGCGCAGGGACGTGTGACGAGCAGACAACAAGCTTAGCAGGTCGAGCAATTGGTGAGTCCGTGGAACGGTGGCCCCGAGCTCTTCCAACAAGGCTTTCAAGTATTTTTCAGCGGACTGTTGGCAGTGAAAACAGGCCTGATCATGCAGCGGAACCGGGCTTTTGGCGCACGTTTCGGCGCATACCAGGTCGGCCTCGGCTTTCCGTACCCACTCCGCCGTCAGTTTTTTCATACAAAAGTTTGCCGCGCGTCATGATCTCGGTGAGAAACGAATCTCCCTCCGCCAATCGCCAGCGCAGATTTTTGGGAGTGCGCACGATGATGTCCAGCGGAAAGGGCGGGGATATCGCCTGGCTGATTCGCGCGGCTTGGTCGAGTTGGTTTCGGGCGCACATGACAACCAGAATGTCCACGTCGCTGTCCGCGTGCGGCCGGCCGTAGGCGTGGGAGCCGAACAAGACGATCTTCTCCGGCTGAAAGCGCTCAGCCACGTCCCGCGCAAAACGGCGGATGACCGACGTGGGGACGTTGGGGCCTCGATACCACCGCGTCGAACCACGCCCTTTCAATTTCGGTTTTTGGGAGACTCTGGCCATCGTCTCATTCTAGCTCACGATCGCCGCGAAGGGCCAGCCAGAAGCGGGAAGATGCGCACGATTGGCCCAAAAAATCGGCGTGACGTTCGACGGCCGCTGTAAGAGCAGTGATTCTCCTTGCCCAGTTATTGGTTAGTGGTCCTGGGCTTGGGGCCGCCCAAGATTCTTCCCGCGGACTGGGATTTTCGGCGGCACCGGCGAACGTATTGGTGGTAGCGGAACAGTGTCCGCGTTCAGCGATCGGAAAATGGCCAAACTGCAAAACCGTGGCAGCCTTCCAAATTGGTTGGCAGCCTTCGATCCCGAAGATTCGCAATCGAGCTCGGTCAGCGGTCGGCGAAACTCCAGACAAACCCCCGCTGGGGGGTTTCGGTGCAACGTTGCACCCAAACGGCCGCGCGTCGGCGGCGTACCGACTGTCGGGTAATGTCGAAGATGGCCAATTGCAAACCGTGGCAGCCTTCCAACTTGCTTGGCAGCCTTCGAAAAATGCGGCAAAAATGATCGCCGCGACCTCGAAGACCCCATCCGCCTTGTGCGGATCGGTGAACGAGATGGCGAGCTAACAGGGGCGGCCCGCTGCGAGAAGAAGGCCCCATCCGGCTCGCCCGGATGGTGAATAAGATTTCGTCCGGCTGTGGGTAGCCACCCATCTCCTTCACCATCGAGGCAAGCTCAATGGGGTCGCATGAGGTGAAACGCCCCGCATTTAGCTCACCATCTGCTTCACCATCGAGGCAAGCTCGATGGGGTCGAATGCGAAGCATCAGAAGGCAAGGCGTGGCCGCCGGAGGCGAAGGCGTAACTTAACATCATTGCTCGCCGACACTTTCCGGCGGGAAAAGCCCGAACATCATTTCGGCCTCCCGGATGCGGATCCGACGGAGCGAGTTGAACTCGAACGCAGAGCAGGTTGCCCGCCCTATAGCGGTCAGCGGCGCGATCTCAAACTCGCGCCATTCGAAATGATCGTGCCACCGTTGGCTGCGCGGATTGAACACTGGGACGCGCTGGTTCATGTCGGGATCGAGCAATCCGATGCGGCCAGCCTTGCGGAGATTGCAACCCGGACAGGACCAAGCCAAATTGTCTAGATCCGAGCTGCCGCCAAGCGACCGTGGCACGACGTGCTCGACGTGAAACGTCGCCCCCTGCAGCGCTTGGTGCATTTGGCAATACTCGCACCGGTCGCCGGCGCGGTTGCGAACGCGTCGCTCGATGTCGCTCCAAGACGTCACGCTGGTTTGCGCCCCAAAAGGTGCAAGGCTTCGGCACGCACCAGCGAAAGCGTCTCGCTCAACTCGACCAGCGCCTCGAGATCTTCGCGTTCTCGCTCGTTCAACTGTCCATCCGTGTTGCGGTCCATCAGTTCTTGAAGGCGGCGGTCTGCTCCCGGCGGCAAGCGCAGCCGGCCAACGGACTCAACCCAATCGACAGGGGCCGAAATCACTGACATCCTCAAAGCTCCAGGGCCAAAGACTATGATTGGTCTATTATATCAAGCTAATCCAGCCCGGTCATTGGGTCCGGCCGGGCGTGTTTGCCACCAGCTTTAGAGATTGTCCTGCTTTTTCTCGCGGCGTTTTTGGCCACGAGTCCCGACCCCGAAGGGGTCGCACTCATCAGCCCTGGGTGCTGATCGGCGCCATTTTCGGCACCCCAACGGGGTGCGACCGGTAGGTGTTGGCCACCGAGGCCGCGCCCTTTCAGGGCTACAAACATTGTTGCCTACCGTACACCCAGGGCGTTGCCCTGGGCTGATGAATCACGCCGCTTCGCGGCTACGACGGCCTCCTGCCTTACCCATCTTTCCATTGAGCAGGTCGATCTCTAAAGCTGGTGACCCCTGCAGTTGGGGCGATTATTAGTCCTGCCCATCCCGAAGCTCGCCAAGCCCGCCTAGGCAGGAAGCGATTCGCAGCGCGGCGGCACTGCCCGCCGCGGCCGGGGATAAACTTGTCACAAACTTGCCAGCTTGCAAATAAATCGGCGTTTCAAGCGTCTATGATTCCGGTTCCCTTTTCACCCCGCGAGAATCCCGCATGAACTGTGAAGTTGCCGTCTACCATTTCCGCACCCCTGATGATTGGGCCGAATGCCAGGCTGCTGAGCCGGCGCCGCTCGTCCTGTCGATCGAACTCGATCTGGTGGCTACCGTTGAAATCAACGCTTCCGGGCTCTCGGCCGAGGAAGTCGCCGCGCGCGCCTGGATCGAGGCGGTGGGGCGTCGCCGGCAAGCGAAGCTCATCGAGCTGAACGCCCCGACCGTGATTATCGAAGCGGAAGTCGACCCGCTCCGCCAGTCCGAATATATTCGCGAGGCGCCGCGTGCTTTGCCGATTGGCAGCTTGCGGCCGAAGGCGGCCGACCCGAATCGCGCACGAGCACGCTGTGGGTGCCCGAAACCCGGCGAATGCTCGTGGCGCCGGGCCGGTGGGCCGAGTTTGCCCATGAGGCGACCCGCTTCTATCGCTTGCCCGACGGCGGATGCCGAGTGCTGGGCATCGAGCGCTGGCATGATATGGGCAGGGGCGGATTCAGCGTGCGGCTCTTCGCCCCGCGCTCGCAGGAGAAAGAGGTGGGCCGCGAATTCTCGGCCCTGCTGGCGCGGATGGAGAGGTCGCATTATCTCGAAGGGCAGGTCATCCAGCCCGACGCGGAGATTGTCGCAGATTTGACCCCCTGCGGTTGGGACGACGTGGCGCTCGATCCCGGCGTGCGCCAGGCGATCGAGCAGAACACGGTCGAGGTCATCCGTCGCCGCGAGTCGTTCAAGCGCCTGGGCGTGCCGCTGAAGCGGGGCATTTTGCTGTATGGTCCGCCCGGCACCGGCAAAACGCTGGTGGCCAAGGTGCTGGCCGGACTGAAGCTGGCGACGTTTGTGTATGCGACCGCCGCCGACATGAGCCGGCTCAATGAAGTGCGGAGCGTCTTCGAGCTGGCGCGAAAGCTGGCGCCCACGATCGTCTTCATGGAAGACCTCGACTTCTTCGCGGCGGAGCGGACGCACTGGAGAAGCGGCGTGCTGGGCGAAATCCTGGCGCAGCTCGACGGCTTCGAAAACAACGACGGGGTGATTTTCATCGCCACGACGAACGACTTGGAAGCGATCGACCCGGCCATCCGCGAGCGGCCCAGCCGCTTCGACGTGGTGTTGCACCTCGGGCTGCCGGCGCGCGACGCGCGGCGAAGAATTCTGGCCCGTAATCTGCCCGGCGGCAGCGCCGACGAACGGTTGCTCGACGAAGCCGCCGTTGCCACCGACGGGCTGTCCGGCGCCCAGGTGCGCGAGGTCGTCTTCCTGGCGTTGCAGCGAGCGGTGTTGCGCGACGCGGGCGATGCGGACGGGCAATTGAGTTTGAACGCCGACGATCTGATGCGCGCGGTTGCGCGGCTGCGAGGGAATCGTGAAGCCATCATCGGGTTCGGCAGGGCGGGAGCCGCTTGATTTGCGAGCTTTTCAGCACCAATTGGCCGCCTTCTGCCGCCGGGACGCGGCGGCAGAAGGCGGGCCGCGCGAAACGGGTAAAAAGCGGTTGGCGCGGTTCGGCCTCTGGCGTTCAATCAGCGCTCGACGGGGGCAAGCCCCGATCGTGGCGGGAACAAAGCTGGAAACAAACCCCACTTGAATTCGCCGCGTGGGCCGCCCCGGCTTCGACACGGGCAAGAAACCGTGAAGCCCTTGCGAATCCGCCCCTATCAAGATAGCATTCGCAAATCGTGGAACAAAGAAGCTCCGGTTCGCCGGCATCCCTCATCCCTCATCCTTCACCATGGCCACCGACCTGACCGCCTTCCTGCAAATGTACGTGTTTGTGCTGGCGGGGTTCGTCGGCTTCCAGGTCATCACGCGCGTGCCGCCGCTTTTGCACACGCCGCTGATGTCGGCCACCAACGCCATTTCGGGCATTTCGCTGGTCGGCTCGCTGGTCATGGCGGGCCGCGGTAGCGGGCATACCGCCAGCACCATCCTGGGCTTCATCGCCGTCACGGCCGCCATGATCAACGTGGTCGGCGGGTTCATGATCACCGACCGCATGCTGAAAATGTTCAAGCGCCAGGAACCGAAAGCGAAACCGTGAGTCTGGCCGTGCTGTGCAGTCTGTTCGCCGAAACCAGCGGCCCGGCCTCGGCCGGTCCGCGCGTGCTGCTGACGCAAGTGTCGTATCTGGCGGCGTCGGTGCTGTTCATCTTCGGGCTGAAAGGTCTCACCAACCCCGCCAAGGCCCGACGCGGCATGCAACTCGCCGCGCTGGGCATGGCCGTGGCCGTCGTGGGCACGCTGATCGACGCTCAGATCGTCACCTACGGCTGGATTGTCGCCGGCATGATCCTCGGTTCTGCCATCGGCGCGGCCATCTCCATCTGGATGCCGATGACCGCCGTGCCGCAACGCACCGCCATCTCTCACGCCTTCGGCGCCTTGGCGGCCACGATGGTGGGCATCGCGCACTTTCACGAACCCGCCACGGTGCCGCCGGCCGCCATCAATCCGCCCGTCGTGGCGGCCACAACTTTGGCCCCGCCACCGGCCGCGGAAACCCACGCGATCGGCCGCGTCGAAATGGCGGCGCTCGGCTTCGAGGTGCTGTTCGGCTCGCTCACCATCACCGGCAGCTTCATGGCCTTCGGCAAGCTGCAAGGCTTCGTCCCCAGCCAGCCAATCACCTACAAGGGCCAGAACGCATCGAACATCTCGATGTTCGTCGTCGGCTTTTTGCTGTTCGTCTACCTCACGCTCAACCCCGACGGGAATCTAAGCGGGACCTGTTTCTATCTGATGATTGCGCTAGGTCTGGCGGTCGGCGTGCTGATCGTGCTGCCGATCGGCGGCGCGGATATGCCCGTGGTGATTTCGCTGTTGAACTCCTACGCCGGCCTGGCTTCGTCGGCCACCGGGTTCGCGCTGGACAACAGCGTGTTGATCATCGCCGGCGCCCTCGACGGCGCCAGCGGCTTTCTGCTCTCGATCTTGATGAGCAAGGCCATGAACCGCTCGTTCACCAACGTGCTGTTCGGCGCCTTTGGGGCGAGCGACGCGGCGGCAGGCCCGGCGGCATCGACCGAGGGCTTGACCGTGCATTCCATCTCGGTTGACGATGCCGCCTTGCAATTGGCATACGCGCGGCTGGTGATCGTCGTACCCGGCTACGGCATGGCGGTGGCACAGGCGCAGCATCAGGTGCGCGAGCTGGCCGAGCTGATCGAAAAGCGCGGCGGCGACGTGAAGTATGCCATTCACCCGGTGGCGGGCCGCATGCCGGGTCACATGAACGTGCTGCTGGCGGAAGCCAACGTGCCTTACGACCGCCTTTACGACATGGACGACATCAACAACGAGTTCGGCCGGGCCGACGTGGCGTTGGTCATCGGGGCCAACGACGTGGTGAATCCGGCCGCCCGAAACGACGCCTCGAGTCCCATCTACGGCATGCCGATCTTGAACGCCGATCAGGCCCAGCGGGTCATCGTGTTGAAGCGGAGCATGAACCCCGGTTTTTCGGGCATCGAGAACGAGCTGTTCTACAACCCCAAGACGGCGTTGCTGTTCGGCGACGCCAAGAGTTCGCTCACGCAGTTGGTTTCGGCGGTCAAGAACGTATAGAGCGTCCGGCCGCCGGCTGCGTTTTTCCCTATGGGTTCGGTCGATGGAGAAACGGAAGCACGAGGTGAGCAAAAAGAGGCCGACAGGAATTGAAGAGGCGATTCGGCTCGCTGCGCGCGAATATGGTGACAAGCTGAAGAAAGCCATTGACCAGCGGATGGTCGAAATGAAGGAAGACGACAGATCGCATTTCTTGATCTACCAAGTGCTCGGAATCGGCGATCAGGAAGGTCGGTTGGTGGACGAGTACCAAAACAAGGGCCGTTTCGTCTATAAGTACGCCGGCTCGTTTCTGGAGGAAGTGGCGAAGCTCTGCTTTCTTGAAAAGTACTCCGATGCACGATCTGCTCAAGTCCCGAATACCAAAGGTCGGCGCCCGAAGAGGTTTGGAATCGATTGCCTGATCGGTTCGGAAGCAATCGAGATCAAGTGGCGGGATGCAACCACGGATGGCGACCATATTTTGAAAGAGGAGGCGCGCATCGAGGCAATCGTCGATGCCAAGTACGTGCCGATTCGCGTCATGTTCTATTACCCGAACCGCGAACAAGCAATCCGAATCCAAAGGACCCTTGAGAAGGTTTATAAGGGCGTAAACGGCCAATACTACTATGGCGATGCTGCTTGGCGGTACGTGAAGAGCAGGACCGGCGTTGACCTTCTTAAGATCCTCACCAAGTTAGCGCGAGAAAATGCACCAAAAAGCTGATATCGATGTCCTCCTCGGGGATTGCTTGCCCATTCTGCAGGGAATGCAAAGCGACGCGGTGCGCATGGTATATCTCGATCCACCCTTTTTCACGAACAAGGTGCATCGCCTTAGCCCGCGAGATCGATCCAGGGAGTTCTCGTTTGAGGATCTTTGGTCCACCGCGCGCGAGTACGGCAAGTTTTTGTTCGAGCGCTTGTTGGAAATGCACCGCATCCTCTGCGAGGACGGCTCGCTCTTCTTTCATTGCGACCGAAACGCCGTTCACCTGGTCCGCGCCCTGCTGGACGACGTCTTCGGTTCCGAGAACTTCCGGTCGGAGATTATCTGGCACTATCGCAGATGGTCCAACTCGCAACGAGGGCTATTGCCGGCGCACCAAACCATCCTCTACTACACAAAGACGGACGCCTACACTTTCAACGAGGAGTTCACCGACTACTCGCCCGCCACCAACGTCGACCAAATCCTTCAGCGCCGGTCTCGCGACGCCTCGAACAAATCCGTATACCAGCGCGACGAGCAAGGTGAAGTGGTCCTGAACGGCGCCAAGCGCGGCGTGCCCTTGAGCGACGTGTGGGACATCCCGTTCTTGAACCCAAAAGCAAAGGAACGCGCGGGCTACCCCACGCAAAAGCCGCTGCTGCTCCTGGAGCGAATCCTTCGTCTGGCAACGAACGAAGGCGATCGCGTGCTCGATCCATTTTGCGGCAGCGGAACCACCTTGGTTGCCGCTCAGTCTCTTAACCGCGCCGCCGTTGGAATTGACGTTTCAGAAGATGCCGTGGAGCTGAGCCGCAAGCGACTGGAGAACGCGACTCGCAGCCACTCGCGTCTTCTCGAAGTCGGCCGCGACGCCTACCGAAACGCCGATGACGCGGCTCTGGCGATGTTGCAGGGGTTGGACTTTGTGCCCGTGCAGCGAAATAACGGGATCGACGCAATACTGAAAGAGGAGTTCGATGGCACTGCCGTGACCGTACGAGTTCAGCGAAACAGTGAAACAGTGCTGGATGCGGCTCAGAAGCTCTCGGCGGCTTCGTCCGGCAAAGGCGCCAAGCTGATGATCGTGGTCGCCCGGTCGAGAAGCGGTGGTTTTAATTTTGCCGCCGAACTGCCGCCTCGAGTGATCGCGATTGAGTCCCCGGCCTTGGCCATTCGCGAACATCTCAGCAAACTCAAGGCATCGGCTGGACCAGCGGTCGGTGACACTGACCTCGTTGTGGCGTCGAACAACAAGAGCTAGAATGGCGTTTGCACGGAATGTGCAGCGGTCGCGGGGTGGTGTGCGTGGCGATCGGCTCGTTGCCCTGCCTTGTTAGTCCAGGCTTGCTCTCAGCGGCCCTCTCGTCGGCCATGCTGAAAGCCGGGCCTGGATCTCACCCGATAATAGAACGACTCGCATCATGCGTTTGCCCCGCTGGTGGCTCGCCGCTTGGATCTTGATCTTTGCCGCACCCTCGGCGCCAGCAGCGGTGTGGGCTGGCGATCGGCCCGCCGGCGATGAGGCGGACAGCGAATTCTTCGAACGAAAAATCCGGCCGCTGCTCGTGCAGCGCTGCTACGCTTGCCACGGCCGAGGGCGGAAGAAGGGCGGACTGAGTCTCGAAAGCCGCGAGACCATGCTGGCCGGCGGCGATAGCGGCACGGCGGTGGCGCTGGGCAAGCCCGACGAAAGCCTGCTGATCGAAGCGGTCGAGTACGCCGGCGATGTCCAAATGCCTCCCAGCGGCAAGCTCGCGGCCGAAGAGATCGACGCGCTCAAACAGTGGCTGGCAGGGGGCGCGCCCTGGCCCGCCGGACCGGCCGATGCCGCGTCCATGCGTTCCAACGGAACCATCACCCAAGCCGATCGGCAGTTCTGGTCGTTTCAGCCGGTCCGCGATCCGCAGCCCCCCGCGGTGCGTCAGGCCGACTGGCCGCGCAGGCCGCTCGATCACTTTGTGCTCGCTCGCTTGGAGGCCGAGGGCTTGCAGCCGGTATGCGAAGCCGACCGCCGCACTTTCATTCGCCGCGCGACGTTCGATCTGATCGGCCTGCCGCCGACCGCCGAAGAGGTTGAGGCGTTCGCAGCCGATGAGCGGCCCGACGCCTACGAGCGATCGATCGAGCGGCTGCTCGATTCGCCCCATTATGGCGAACGCTGGGCGAGGCACTGGCTCGACGTGGCCCGCTTCGGCGAAGACCAGGCGCATACCTTTCAAGCGCGTCTCTACACCAGCGGCTATCGCTATCGCGATTGGGTGATCGAGGCGTTCAATCGCGACCTCCCCTTCGATCGCTTCGTGACCGAGCAGATTGCCGGCGACCTGATCGATGACGCGGGCGGCGACCGCACCAGCCGTCTCGCAGCGTTGGGTTTCTTCGCCCTCGGCCCCGTCTACTACGCCGACAATGCCTGCGGCGCCAAAGCCAAGCTGGACGAGTACGACGACCGCGTCGATACGCTGGCCCGCGGCTTTCTCGGACTGACCGTCGCTTGTGCCCGTTGCCACGATCACAAGTTCGACCCGATTTCGATGCGCGACTATTATTCGCTGGCCGGCATCATCGCCAGCAGCGACTATTACGAAGCGCCGCTCGCGCCGGCAGACGTTGTTGCCCGCTACGATGCCGCCCAGGCAAAGGTCAAGCAGGCCGAAGAGGAGTTGAAAGAGGCCCGCGCGTTGGAAAGCCGCAATCTCAGCGAATCGTTCGCGCCGCAAACGGCCAGGTATCTGGTCGCGGTTTGGAGGCTCGAAAACCGACGCAAGGTGGACCCGCAGAGCAAGCTGTCCGCGATGGCGGAAGACGCCGATCTGAACGAAGCCGTTTTGGAGCGCTGGCAGCGGCATTTGGCGGCCGACCGCCAGGCGAAGCATCCGTTGTTGGCGGCCTGGCGCGAGTTGCTGGCTCGTCAAGATTCGTCAAAAGACCTGTCGGCCGACCCCGCCGCGCTGGCCGAAGCCGAGCAAGCAGCCAAATGGGTGCAAGCGATTGCCGTGCTGGCGGTCAATCAGCGGCGCATGGTGGAGGAGCAATACGCCGCTCACCTGGCCATGCTCAAAGAAGGCGAGCCGCGGCCTGAGAAGCCGGATCTGGAGAAATCGGCTGCCGACATCCTCAAGTATTTTGTCGACGACCGCAACGCTCCGCTGGCACCGCCGAAAGAACTGGTCGAAAAGCTGCTGCCCGAAGAGGGCCGCAAAAAGCTGGCCACGATGCAGGCTGCGATCGAAGAATTGAAGAAAGCGGTTGGCGAAAAATATCCGATCGCGCACAGCCTGAAGGAGGGCCAGGCCGCCAATATGCCCATTCACCTCCGCGGCAGCCCGACCGACTTGGGCGACGAGGCGCCGCGCGGTTTTCTGGCGGTGCTTTCGCCGGCCGATGCGAGACCGTTCGAACAAGGCAGCGGCCGGTTGGAGTTGGCCCGGGCCATCGCCGACCGCAACAATCCGCTCACCGCGCGGGTGTTCGTCAATCGCGTCTGGCAGCAGCATTTCGGCCGCGGCATCGTCGGCACGCCGAGCAATTTCGGCTTGCTGGGCGAACGTCCTACGCACCCGGAGTTGCTCGATTACCTGGCCAGCCGCTTCATCGCCTCCGGCTGGTCGATCAAAAGTCTGCAGCGCGAGATCATGCTTTCGGCCACGTATCGTCTGGCTTCCACCTGGCAGGCGGCGCAGTACGAACGCGACCCCGACAACCGCTTTTATTGGCGCATGAACCGGCGGCGGCTCGACGTGGAGTCCTGGCGCGACGCCCTGCTGGCCGCGTGCGGCAACCTGGATCCGGTGATGGGCGGGCCGTCGCAGAAGCTCGACGATGCGAGCAACCGGCGCCGCACGCTCTATGCGGCCGTGAGCCGGCACGAGCTGAATCCGGTGCTGCGGCTGTTCGACTTTCCCGATCCGAATCTGACCAGCGAACGGCGTGTCATCACGACCGTGCCGATGCAGCAGTTGTTCGTGCTCAACAGCGAGTTCATGATCGGGCAAGCGAAAACGCTCGCTGCCCGACTGCTGCGGGAGCCTTCGTCGGAAGACGCCCGTGTCGAGCGCATTTACCGATGGGTATTCGGCCGGCCGCCGCGCGAGCGTGAACGCCAACTGGCGCGCGAGTTCCTGGCCGGCACGTCGGTCGTCGCCGGCGCGGTGAAGCTCTCGCCCTGGGAGCAATATGCCCAGGCGCTTTTGGGCAGCAACGAGTTTGTTTTCGTCGATTGACAGTCGTGTACACTAGCTGGCCAGTCGTTTGCCAGGATTGCTGGGTCCTGCCGAGACTGGATAGACTTTGGGTGTCTTGCTTCGCGTGCTTTGCTTCGCGTGCTTTGGGCGTCGTGCTTCGCGTCTTTTGCTTCGCGTCTTGCTTCGCGTCGCGCGCGCGGGCCTTGCTTCGCGACTACGCGACGCGCGTGTCGCTGGCGTCACTGCAAGCGCTACCCGCTTGCCCAGTTTTCCGCTACAATCAGGAGTTATTGTTGATGTCGTGATTCCCCACTCGGCGTGTACCGGGAGAAGTTCTGTGCCTCTAGTGCGACTTAAGCCAGCAGCCGCGTTGACGGTTTTCGCCGCACTTCTCGCGGGGACGGCCGGCAACTTGGCGCGGGCTCACGAACCGGCCGCATTTAACCACGGCGACTGGCCTTTTCGGCCGCCCGAACGGCCTGCCCTACCCGACGTTTCCAAATCGTCCTGGATCGTCAACCCGATTGACCGGTTCATTCTGGCTAAACTCGAAGCAGCCGCGATGCACCCCAGCGCACCGGCCGATAAGCTGACACTGTTGCGTCGCGTGTCGTTCGATCTCGTGGGCCTGCCCCCCACGCCCGATGAACAGGCGGCGTTCATCGCGGACGAGCGGCCCGACGCTTTCGAACGCGTGGTCGATCGGTTGTTGGCCTCGCCGGCCTTCGGCGAACGTGCGGCCCAATACTGGCTCGATCTGGTCCGCTATGCCGAGACCGACGGCTTCAAGGCCGACGAGCTGCGTCCCAACGCCTATAAGTACCGCGACTTCGTGATTCGCGCTTTCAACGACGATCTTCCCTACGATCGCTTCGTGTCGTGGCAGCTTGCGGGCGACGAGCTCGATTCCGACAATGTGCTGGCGCTGGCGGCGACGGGCTACAACCGGCTTTATCCTGACGAGTACAACGCGGCCAATCTCGAGCAGCGGCGGCAGGAGATTCTCGACGACATCACGGGCACCACGTCGCTTGCCTTCCTGGGACTGACGATGGGCTGCGCTCAGTGCCACGACCACAAATACGACGACATCGCCCAGGCCGATTACTTCCGCTTGCAAGCGTTCTTCGCGCCGCTGGTTCCGCACGATGTGCCCGATGCTTCGCCCGAAGAGCTTACCCGCTACCGCAGTCAACTGGCCGCCTGGGAGGAGGCCACGGCCGAGGTCCGCGGTGAGATTGAGCGGCTGCTGGCTTCCAAGCGTCAGCAACAGCGGGAATACCTGCTGGGAAAGTTCCGCGCCGAGATTCGCCAGGCGGTGGCCCTGCCCGAAAACGAGCGGACGCCCTACCAGGAGCAGATCGCCCGCATGGCACTGAAGCAGGCGGAACCGAAAGAAAGCGATCTGGCTGCCAAGCTGCCGGCCGAAGACAAGCAACGCTACCAAGAGCTGCAAGCCAAGCTCAAAGAGTTCGACTCTCTGCGGCCCGAAGCGCTGGGCAGCGTAATGGCCGTGAGCGATGTGGGCCCCTCCGCGCCGGTCATACGGCTGCTGGAGGGTGGCGCGTGGCACAAACCGGCCGAGGAGCTGACGCCCGGCTTTCCCGCGTTTTTGGGCGATGCGGCCGCCTCGATCAGCTCGCGCGCCGGCGGCGCAAGCACCGGCCGGCGGGCTGCGTTGGCCGATTGGCTCACGCGGCCCGACCACCCGCTCACATCGCGGGTGATCGCCAATCGGCTTTGGCAACAGCATTTTGGCATGGGCATCGTGCCGACGGCGAACGATTTTGGCGCACAGGGCGAGCCGCCGACGCACCCTGAGTTGCTCGACTGGCTGGCTTCGGAGTTGGTGCGGCATGGCTGGAGCCTGAAGCACCTGCATCGGTTGATGGTTACTTCGGCGAGCTACCGGCAGGCATCGCGTGTCGATCCATCTCAGACGGAGACGGCGGCGGCCATTGAGCGTGATCCTCAGAACCGGCTTCTTTGGCACACCCGGCGAAGGCGGCTGGAGGGCGAAGCGATTCGCGATGCGATGCTTGCCGTCAGCGGTGAGTTGAACCCGCGGATGTTCGGGCCCAGTGCGCGGCCCGATCTGCCCGAAGGTCTGAGCAAGACCTACGCCTGGACCGCCGACGAACAGGTCGGCGATCGTCAGCGACGGTCGGTCTATGTGTTCGCCAAGCGCAACCTGCACTATCCCTTGTTCGAGGCGTTCGACCAGCCCGACATGCACCATAGTTGTCCACGTCGCGCGGAAACCACGACCGCGCCGCAATCGTTGTTGCTGCTCAACGGCGAGTTGGCTTCGCAGCAGTCGGCACGCTGGGCGCAACGTCTGCGATCGGAGCACGGCAGCGATTTGCCGGCGCTGGTCAACACCGCTTATCGCCAGGCGTTTGGCAGGCCCGCCGCGCCGGAGGAAGTTGAGGCCGCCGCCCGTTTCATTGGTGCCCAAACTCACGAAGGCCAAGGCGACTCGCTCGCCGATTTCTGCCACGCGCTCATCAATGCCAACGAGTTCATCTATGTCGATTGAGAATTTCCAAAACCAATCCGAGGAAGCGAGGTGGCTGGGGCAAAGCCACCGCATTTTGCCCCATTCGCGCCGCGAATTTCTGCTGAAGGCCGGTGGCGGTCTCGGCGGCCTGGCCCTCACGTCTCTCTTGGCCGACCGCCTCCCCGCCGCAACTTCCAGCGCGCCGAGCAACCCACTGGCCGCGCGCCCGCCGCATTTTGCCGCCCGCGCCAAGAGCGTGATCTGGTGCTTTTTGGACGGCGGTCCAAGCCATATCGACCTGTTCGATCCCAAACCGGAACTAACGCGGCTCGATGGTCAGCCGCTGCCCGGCAGCTTCACGCGGCCGGTGACCGCAATGGGCCGCACGGCCGACACGCCGCTGTTGGCTTCGCGGCGGCAGTTTTCCCAGCACGGCGAGTCGGGCGCGTGGGTCAGCGACTGGTATCCGGAGATCGCCCGGCACGTCGACGAGCTGGCCGTGATCCGAAGTTGCTACGCCGACGGTTTGAACCACGTGGGCAGCGTTTGCCAGATGAACACCGGCAGCGTTCTGGGTGGCCGGCCCTGTCTCGGCTCGTGGTCGATTTACGGTCTGGGCAGCGAAAACGCCGACCTGCCCGGCTTTGTCGTGCTGGCCGATTACCCCGAAGAACCGCCGGGCGGCAACCGCAACTGGGGCACGGGCTTCATGCCCGCCACCTATCAAGGCACGCGGTTCCGCGAAGGCGAATCGCCCATTCTCTACCTGACGCCACCGGCCGCCGCCGCGCGGCAGCGGGCCAAGCTCGACTTCATCCAGCAGCTCAACCGCCGTCATCAGCAGCAGCGGGCCGAGGACGACCAACTCGAAGCCCGCATCGCGGCGTATGAACTGGCCTATCGCATGCAAGCGGCGGCGCCCGAGGCCGTCGAACTGCGCGAGGAGACCGAAGAGACGCTGCGCCTGTATGGCATCGGCCAGAAGGAGACGGAGCGGATGGGCCGCAACTGTTTGTTGGCGCGGCGGCTAGTGGAGCGGGGCGTGCGGTTCGTGCAGATTTACTCCGGATCGGGCAGCAAGTGGGACGCCCACAGCAACGTCGAGGGGAACCATGCCCGATATTGCCGCGAGAGCGATCGCCCCATCGCCGGCCTGCTGGCCGATCTCAAGCGGCGCGGCCTGCTTTCCAGCACGCTGGTGATCTGGGGCGGCGAGTTCGGCCGCACGCCGATGAGCGAGAGCGGCAACGGCCGCGACCATAATCCTTATGGCTTCACCATGTGGCTGGCCGGCGGCGGCGTGCGCGGCGGCATGACTTACGGTGCCACCGACCCCGTGGGTCTTTATGCGGTGGAAAACAAAGTCCACGTCCATGACCTGCACGCCACGATTTTGCACTTGCTGGGTCTCGACCACCAAGCACTCACCTTCCCGCACAACGGCCAGGAGGAGCGGCTGACGATGGTCAGCGGCCGGGTGGTGAAAGCGATTCTGGCGTGATCGGACCTCGCGCCGCGCGTGCTACACGGCGCCGCGGTTCAGGCAGTCGATCAACTGACGCAAGCGGCCGAGATTGCGGCGGTTGAAACGCATCACCAGCCGCGGCAGCTTTGCCAAGGCCGGGTCGTCCTGCTCCTCGCCCAGCGGCGCGCTGACGACGAACTTGCCGTCATGCACGATGTCTGCGAACTCGTCGTGGATCCGCGCCAGCAACTCCTCGCCGGGGGCCGACTGCAAACGCAGCACCAGCTTGTTCCGCACGTAGCGCATGCTGTGATAGACGCGATAGAACTGCAAAATCTCGCCCACCGCCTCGTCGACGCGGTCGGTCAGCTTATAGAGCGACAGGTCTTCAGGCGCAATCATGCCCCGCGGCAACAATCGGTCGTTGACGAACTGCTGCCAGCCCGACCAAAAGTCGCCCCGCGGCGGGTCGAGAAACACGACCGGCACCATGTCGCGCTTGCCGGTCTGCAAAAGCGTGAGCACCTCCAGCCCTTCGTCGAGCGTGCCAAAGCCGCCGGGCAGCAGGCATACCGCGTCGCACTCCTTCACGAACATCAGCTTGCGGGTGAAGAAATACTTCATGTGGACCAGCTTCGGATCGCCCGCGATCACCGGGTTCGCTTCCTGCTCGAAGGGAAGCATGATGTTCAGGCCCATCGAGTTCTCGCGACCCGCGCCCAGATGACCGGCCTCCATGATGCCGCTGGCCGCCCCCGTCACCACCAGCCAGTTCGCCTCGGCCATCGCCTTGCCGAAGTCCACCGCCTGTTGAAAGGCGGGGTCTTCGGGCCGCGTGCGGGCGGAACCGAAAACCGTCACTTTGCGGCGCGTGCGATAAGGCGAAAAAACCTTGAAGGCGTAGCGCAGCTCGCGCAACGTGCGGCTGAGGATTTTCAGGTCGCCGCGACTGGTCTGATCTTGCAGCAGCTTGTCGGCCGACTCCTTGATCATGCCGATCAGGTCGGCCACGCGGTCCGGCGCGACCGGGTCCATCAGACGCGAGTTTTCGCCGCTCGGCGTGGGCAAGGCCGGATCCGAAACAGGCCCCTCTGCCGCCGATGATTCTGAACTCGTCACTCGATATGCCTCAACCGAAGTCCATGCCGGAAAGGCGGTTCCGCCCGCCACGCCACAATTATAGGGTAGTTTGGCGTTGCAGGACTACATCGATCTGTGGGACGGGCTTACACCAGCTCGTCGATCGGCGCACCGCTTTCCAGCATGGACACCGGGCGACCGGCCTGATTGACGAACTGAATCTTGGGTTCGATGCCGAGAACATGAAACACGGTGGCCATCAGATCCTGCGGCCGGATGGGAGTCGTCTGCGGCACGTCGGCCTTGCTGGCCGATTGCCCGATGACCTGGCCCATGCGTAAACCGCCGCCGGCCAAGGCCAGCGTGCTCAAGGGCGCCCAGTGGTCGCGGCCGGCGTTGCGGTTGATCTTGGGCGTGCGGCCAAACTCGCCCGTGACGACCAGCAGAATCTTGTCGCTCAGCCCGCGGCTGTCAACATCGTCGACGAAGGCCGCCAAGCCACGGTCCAGCTCGGGGCTGCGCCGCTCGAGCGCCTGCTTGATCTGACCGTGCATGTCCCAGCCCCCGTACGAAACCGTGACGAAGCCGCAACCCGCCTCGCACAGCCGCCGGGCGCGCAGCAACTGCTCGCCCAGTCCCTTGCCATAGCGCTCGACGACGTGCGGGTCTTCGCCCTTGGTGTCGAACGCTTTGGCGGCATTGCCCAACACCAGGTCGAACGCCTGCTGCTCGAAGCGGTTCAGTCCTTCCATCAAGGCGTCGTGATCGGCCCGCCGCCTCAGCCGGTCGAGTCCGTCGAGCAGCTCGCGGCGGTCTTGCAGACGCGAATCGGAGACCGCCAGATCCATATTGCGCCGGGCCTGACCCGCGGGATCGAACGGGGCGTAGGCCGGTCCGAGAAAGGACGGACCGTCGGCGGCAATGCCGCCCAAACGCACGTAGGTCGGCATGCCGGTTTCGTGATGGTTCGCGCCGCGCACGCGCGCGGCGATCGAGCCCAGCGAGGGGCGGGTCGGCAGGCCGCCGTTGTCGATCAGCCGGTTGTCGTAACCGGTCATGACGAAATGGGTGCCTCCGCCGTGGCCGCTGTTGGTGTGGGCAAAGGAGCGGACCAGCGCCATCTTGTCGACCACCGAGGCGAGCTTGGGGAACGTGCCGCCGAGCGTGATGCCGGGCAGCTTGGTGCCGACCTCGCCCGTGATGCTGCGGTATTCGGCCGGCGCCGACATTTTGGGGTCGAAGGTTTCGATGTGAGTAGGGCCGCCGCCGAGCCAGACCCAGACCACCGAGGTGTCCTTGACCGCTTTTCCGGCGGCCTTCGCTTCCGCCCGTGCGGCCAGGAGCTGCGGGAGCGAGAGCGCGCCGGCCCCGAGCGTGCCGACTTTCAAGAACTCGCGGCGGGTGGTTCCTTCGCAGTCGCGGTAGTTGCGGTTGAAGAGCACTTGAAGCATGGCAACCTCTCCTGGATTGAGCGTGTGCGGGTGGGTCCGCCGCCCGACCAAATTCGGCAGGCAGAGCTGCCTGTCGGCGGCGCTTCGATTATATCGAAACCCGGCGGAACGCAACAACAATGCTTGATGCGTTCTACTCCGCGAACCTGGCCACGAACGCGCTGCGGGTGCCGGGGTTCGACCAGTGTTCTTTCAGCCCGCGGCCCTGGAAGCCGCCGTCGACCGTGAAGGCCGGCGACGATTTCTCCACCTGGGCCAGCGGCGGATAGAAGACCGCCTCGTTCGTGCAGACGCAATCGCACTTCATGATCTTGCGCGTGGTCAACCGGGCCTCTTTGCCGGCGTCGAGATGAGCCACGCCCTCGGCATGATCGACGTCGATCTTGATCGGCGCCGCGGCCACCCGCACCACGTCGCCCACGACGCGCGGGGCGCGTTTCTTCGCCAGACCGACCAGGGCCTCGCGCTGGGCCGTGTTGGCCCGCTCGTCGACGAGAATCACCGACTTGATCACGTCGGGCGAAACCTCCAGGCCGCCGTCGAAGCCGAGCGTGTCGTTGGCCCGCACGGCCATCACCACGTTCAGGCCGCTCAGATCGATGCCGCCGAAGCTGCCCGACTCGATGTTCCAGGCCAGGATGGCCTCGTGCCCGCCCAGACCGACTTGCGAATTGGCGAAGCAGGGCCCGGTGTAAATGTCGCAGGTGCGCGACTCCAGATAGTTGCCACGCAAGGCGTCCGACTTGGTGCCGGCGTTGGTGTTGCCGCAGATCATCCACGCCGCCGCCACGGCCGCGGCGCCAACGAGAAACAAGGTTCGACGAGCCATTTCAAAAACCCTCCACGGGCAGGGAAAAGAAGCGAAATCAACCCTTGATTGTAACGCGCTGCCCGACACCGTCCAGTCTACTTCGCCTTCACGCCGCTGAGCGGGTGGTTGGTGACGGTGGTCCAAGCGATTTCTTGCAGCAAGCGATTCAGCTTGGGCAACTCTTCGTCGGCCACGCCCTTCAGCGCCGCCGGGGCGGGCAGGCCCACGGGATTGCGGCCATAGATTTGCGCGTAATAGCAATAAGCGACGAGCACCGCCAAGGGTGGCCTGGCGTGGCCGATGGCGTCGGTGAACAGGTCGGTCTGCTTCGTCAGGCCCGGCGCGGCGCCCTCGGCGATCTTCTTGCGCAGCGCCAGCACCGCCTGGCCGACCGGCGCCACGAACACCGCCGGCTTGCCGCCGTATTTCTCATTCAGCGCCTTCACTTGCTCGTCGATGTCGTGGAAGTATTTGTCGTGCTCCTCATCGAGTTTTTTCACGTCGAACTCTTCGCGGTTGGGAGGCGGAACTTTCTCCTTTCTGAAATTGACGTTCGCGTCGAACGGCAGCCAAAACTCTTGCACCAGCACGCGAATGTGCGGGCTTTTTTCCGACGCCAGACGCACGAAGTTTTCGATGCCCTCGTCCGGCAAGAACAACGGGGCGATGGTCAGCACGTCCAAATTGCCCGACTCCAGCGTGGCCTTCGATTTGAACTTGTCGTCGGCCACCTCCCAATGCTGGCTGACGTAGGAGCCGCCGATCGACGACAGCCCAACTTGCTGATGGTCGGCGATGCCCGCCGACTTCGCGACCTGGGCCAGGATGCCTGGCATGAAGACATGGAAGCTGTGTCCGATCGAGTAGATGCGCAGCCCGTGGGGGGCCTCGGCGGCCTTCGCCGGTTCATTGTCGGCGTAAGCGGCCGCGCTGGCGACGCACGCCAAAGCAAGTGCGACGGTAAAACGAGCGACTGCCGTCAATCTCAGCAGGCGGCGAGCGAGTGTGTGCATGGCGGTCCTCACAAGGTGTTTTTCGTGTGGCAAAACTTGGAACCAACCCCGGCCCGAACGTGCGCAATTTGAACCGACCGCGGTCGTCAAAGTCAACTACGCGGCTGCTTGAGCCGGACGCTTTCCGCAAACTTCCGCAAATCGTGGCCTTTGAGCACGGCAGCCAAAAAGTCGGGAAGCCGGTCGGGCGTGCAACCGAAACACGGCACCCCAGCTTGCTGAGCGTCTGGGCCAGATTGGCGTTACGTCATCTTACGATGAGGAACACGATCGGATAGCACAAATCGCAGCGTTCGGGGACGACAGGTCGACCACGTTGGACGACCGCGCCCGATTCGGGCGTAAATCCTGGCTGCCGAACTCTTGCCTATCGAGCGCGGAAGCGATAGACTTACGAGTGCCGTTAATTATTTAACGAAAGGTGGTGTGGAATGGCTCGTCCTCGTTCCGAGACTCTGACGCGGCGTGAAAGCCAGATCATGGAAGCGCTATGGAACGCCGGATCGCTGACGGCGGACGGGGTACGGGCCGTGTTGCCCGACGGGCCGCACGATTCCACGGTGCGAACGTTGCTCCGTATTCTCGAAGCCAAGGGTTATGTCGAGCATGAAGTGCGCGGCAAAGCCTACGTTTATCGCGCAGCCGTGCGGCGAGAGAGGGCGCAGCGCCGCGCGATTCACGGCATGCTCGCGCGCCTCTTTGGCGGCTCCGCCGAAAGCCTCGTTTTGCGATTGCTGGAAGACGAGCAGATCACGCCAGACCAGCTCGATGAAATCCGCAGGTCACACAGTTCCACACGAAAACGGCGCAGCAAGCGCCAGGAAGGTCCGCAATGATTGACCCGTCGCAACTCGCACCCACCGGCGAGGCATTTTTGTCCTACCTTTTCAATTTGGCAACGAAGGCCACGCTCGTATTGACCGCGGCCCTTTGCGTCGATTCCATTCTCGGCCATTGCCTGGAGAGCCCGTGGATGGCTGCTCGTGTTGCCTGCGGCGACGGCCAAGACGGTCGTCGAAGAACCGCGGTGAGACTTTGCCCAGAATCAAACGCCAGCGAATCAGGCTGGACTGATTCTAAGGCGAGCGGGGGCGCGTTACAATGGTTGCATGTCGATCCCCGTAACGTGTTCTTGCGGAAAAAAGCTTTCCGCCCGTGACGACCAGGTGGGCAAGCGGGCCAAATGTCCGCAATGCGGACAGACGTTTGTCATTGCGCCGAATCGTGCGCCTGGCGAAGAACCGGCAATGCCCAGCGGTGCCGCCCAGGCGCCGGCCTACGACGGCAAGCCGCTGGCGTTTTGGCTCGATCTCTTGGCGTCGTCCGACGCATCGGAGCGGCGTAAAGCAGCCGATATTCTGGCGGGCGTGGGGCCTGAGGCGGCCAGCGAGTTGGGCACGTTCGTCCGTTATGGCGAGTCGGAGCACGTGCTGGCGCGACATTGGGCGACCGTTTGCCTGGGCGCCATCGGTCCCGCGGCCAAAGAAGCGCTGCCGGCGCTCTACGCCCGGCTGGGCGACGATCAGCCTTTGGTGCGCGAGAAAGCGGCCAAGGTGATCGAACAGGTGATGCCCGAAGCCCGGCCGTTCGTGCCGCATTTGCTGCGCGGCCTCAACGAAAAGGACGACGACCGTCGCGCGGCGGCGGTGGAGTTGTTTCGCCGCAATCTGCGAACGGCGGGCATCTCGCGGTTCCGTTTTTGGGCCTGCCCCTGCGGTCGCGTTTACATCAAGGTCGATCTCGAACAGCGGCTGCGGCAAATGGCCGATTCGCCGGACGCGGTGAGCTGGGAGGGCAAGCGGTCCTGCCGGCAGTGCGGCGCGCAGTTCGACGACCGCGACATCTACGCCGGCAAGTACGACGTGCCCGAAACACACTGGTCCAGGCTGATGAGCAAGTTCGGCAAGCAGTTGAGCGTGCCGGACGACTTTTTGGACGACACCAAGCAGGACGCCGGCTACCGCATCAGCGATGAGTCCCACGGGAACGATCCGATTTTGACGATGCCGTCGTTGGAGCCGTTCTCGATGGCGTTGGCGGCGCCGGCCTCGATGGAGGGCGACCAGGGATATGCGATTGCGGAAGCGGCGCCGCCGCCCATTTACGGCGCGCTTGGGCCGCGGCGGCAGACGGACGCCGAGCAAGAACGGGTGCCGGGAGCGGTGGTCGGGCAGAGCGGCAAGTATAAATGCACCAGTTGCGGCAAGAAGCGGCTTTCGACGGCGTTGAGCACCAGCGTCGGGCCGGCGCCCGGCCGGGCCAGCGTGGTAATGCAGTTCAAGGCCGGAAAGACGTTCACCGAATGCCCTCAGTGCGGCGAGCTGACCGAGTGGGAATTACTACCGCCCTCCGCGGCAGGCGGTTAAGAAAATGCCTGACATTTCCAAACGTTGGCTGAAACAAAAAGCGGTGGCTGGGGCAGAGCCGCGACTCGTGCCTGGTTCAGCGGTAGCGTGCTGTCGCGGCGATGCCCCGGCAGCGCCACCACCGGGGCATCGCTGGCCGGCTACGTTCTTCGGCGATTGCCGATCGAATCCGGCCAGCTCTGCCCCAGCCACCGCCCGCTTTTGGTTACTGCTGATATTGGTGTTTGCCGCCGGTTGCGATGACGAAGGCCGCTCGACCGGCCGGGTCGAAAAAGTCTGGGGCCGCCGCGGCATTTCTGAAGGACGGCTGCAAAAGCCGCGGGCCATGGCCATCGACGGCCAAGACCATCTCTATATCGTCGATATGACGGCCCGCATCCAGGTGTTCGACGCCGATGGCAACTACCTGCGCGGTTGGCAGACGCCGGTCCACTCAGCCGGGCGGCCCACCGGGCTGTCGTTCGATCGACGCGGCCGGCTGCTGGTGGCCGACACGCACTACTTCCGCCTGCTCGTTTATTCGCCGCAGGGTGAACTGCTGGAGACGATGGGCGGCGTGCCTGGTCATGCGCCCGGCGAGTTTGGCCTGGTGACCGACGCCGTCGAAGATTCGTCGGGCAATCTCTATGTGGCTGAATATGGCGAGTACGACCGGATTCAAAAGTTTTCGCCCGACGGCGAGTTCCTGCTCGAATGGGGCGGGCACGGTTCCGAGCGGGGGCGGTTCATGCGGCCGCAAAACATGGTGGTCGACGAGCAAGACCGCATCTGGGTGGCCGACGCCTGCAACCATCGCATCCAGGTCTTCGACGGCGACGGGCACCTGCTCGATCTGTGGGGCGAGGAAGGGAGCGGACCGGGGCAACTCTACTATCCTTACGACCTGGTGTTTGACGATGCCGGCCAACTCTACGTTTGCGAGTGGGGCAATGGCCGCGTGCAAAAGTTCGACCGATCGGGCAAGTCGCTCGGTTGTTGGGGCCGTCAAGGCCGCGCGCCCGGCGAGCTCGATCATCCCTGGGCGCTGGTCCGCGATAGCCAAGGGCGGATTCACGTCCTCGACACGCAAAACCACCGGGTGCAGCGGATTGGGATGTAAGAGTTTCCAGCCGCATCTTGGATTCAAACCTGACGGCGGAAGGAGCCCGAGTCGGCATCACTGCGGCTTCGGCGGCCGCTTGGCGATTTGCTGCTTGAGGTAGTTAATCACCTGCTTGACAAGTGCCGCGGGCGCTCGGCCGCGGACCTGCAATACCTGCGACTGCGGGATTCTTTCCGGCCAATCGGTCTTCACTACGGACGGCTGGTCTAATCCCGTTACGGGGTGGCCGCTAGGGTCGCTCGGCACCAAGAACCAATGCGGAGGCGGCGGATACGCGAACTTTGTGCTGATCACCAAAACGGCGAGGTCGTCGCCTGCCGCGATGCGTTCATTGGACGAAACAACGAGCGCCGGGCGCTCTTTACTCTCGGAACGCCGCTCTTTGTCGGCGATCGCCGCCCAAATGATCGTTCCTCGTTGGATCGGCTTCATTGCCCGTCACTCACGAGTTACTCGGCGTAGTAGTCGAGCGGTGGTCGAGCATCGTTCACGTATTGGTGCAATTCGTCGTCTGAAGGCGCAATCAGGTCGATTTCACGCCACTCCGCGGCGGCCAGCGTGTCGCGCAGTCGCGCCATGCTTGACCGCAACTCCTCCACGCCGCGGACCACCGTGGCGTCGGCCTGCCGTTCGGCGGCCATCCTTTCGACGGCATCGGCGGTGACGCTTACTTTCCGCGCGACCGCGATAAAATAGGAAATGGCGGCTTCGCCCTTGAGTTGCGAGTCCATGCCCGGAAAGCTCCCTTCGCGGCAGAATTGTCCATAGATTACGATGGCGGTGGATATGGCGTCCGTGGCCATCGACAGCAGGTCTTCAAACCGCCAAAGCTCTCGGATTTCAGATTGCGGCAGTCGCCACTCTTCGACCACGTCCTCTGAGCCTCGGCAGCGAAGGTCGAACTCTCGCAAAGTCAACATAAGGCCATCCTTTCTATTATTATCATAGGCGCTGAGGGCCGCCGCTCAAAGATCCGCTCGTGCGCTTGACGGAAATCGTCCGGGCAGTCAGCATAAAGTCTCGCATTTCACGCTCCAACCTCCCTTAAACGAGGCCCGATGATCATGGCCAACAATTCCTTGCCGAAGCAGCCGACCGTTCCCACACGCCGCGAGTTCCTGGCGCGCAGCTCCACCCTGGCCGTCAGCGCGGCCCTGGGCACATCGGCGCTCGTGCGATCGGCCCATGCGGGCAACGACGAAACGATCAAGATCGCGCTGGTCGGTTGCGGCGCGCGGGGCACCGGCGCCGCCGCCCAGGCGCTCAGCACCCAGGGGCCGGTCGAACTGTGGGCCATGGCCGACGCTTTCGCCGACCGGCTGCGCGGCAGTCTCGATGCGCTGGCCGCCACTCCCAACATGTCGCCGCGCATCAAGGTATCCGGCGAGCGGCAGTTCGTCGGCCTCGACGCCTATCGCCAGGCGATCGACAGCGGCGTCGACGTGGTGCTCATCGCCGGGCCGCCCGGCTTTCGCCCGGCCCATTTCGAATATGCCGTGAAGGCGGGCAAGCACGTGTTCATGGAGAAGCCCGTCGCCACCGACGCTCCCGGCGTGCGGCGGTTGCTGACGGCCAACGAAGAAGCGAAGCGGCGCGGGCTGAAGGTCGGCGTCGGACTGCAACGCCATCACGACCCCGTGTACGTCGATCTGGTCAAGCGATTGCAGGACAAGGCGGTGGGCGACATCACGTTTTATCGCTGCTATTGGAACACCGCCGCGCCCGCCAAGCAGCCGGTGAAGCACGACGGGCTGACCGAGCTGGAATACCAGATCCGCAACTGGTACTTCTTCAACTGGCTGAGCGGCGACCATATCGTCGAGCAGCACATTCACAATCTCGACGTCTGCAACTGGGTGCAGGGCGCCCCGCCCGTCGCCGCCCAGGGCCAGGGTGGGCGGCAGGTGCGGACGGGCAAGGAGTACGGCAACATCTACGACCACCATTTCATCGAGTACACCTACGCCAATGGTGCGAAGATGTTCAGCCAGTGCCGGCAGATTCCCGGCTGCTTGAACTCGGTGGCCGAGTTCGCTCACGGCACGCGCGGCTGGAGCGACGTCAGCGGCGGCCGGATTCTGGCCACGGGCGAAGCCGAGCTGCGGCTGCGCACCAAGGGCCGCGCGCGTGCGGGTTCGACCGGCAGCGGCAACCCGTATCAGCAAGAGCACGACGCGCTGTTCGAGGCCATCCGCAGCGGCAGCGATTTCAACGAGGCCGAGAACGGCGCCCACTCGACCCTCACCGCCATTCTGGGCCGCATGGCGACCTATTCGGGCAAAGAGGTGAAATGGGACCAAGCGCTGGCTTCGCACTTGATGCTGACCACCGACGCCGAAGATTTTAACGCCTCCGCCCCGCTCGCCGCCAACGCCGACGGCTTTTATCCCGTCGCCGTTCCGGGCATCAGCATCGCGGTGTAGAATTGCTTGAAAGAGTGGTCCTGAGAATTCGCCCATGAACACCACGATCAATACGGCCGTCGGTTTTCGCTTTCCCATGCCCTGGAAAGATGCGCTGGAGCAAATCTTGCCCGCCCAGGGGTCATGGACTGACGAGCAATACCTGCTCCTCACCGACCATACCAGGCTGCCGGTGGAATTCACCGACGGATTCGTGGAGCTCTTGCCGATGCCTAGCGACAAGCACCAGTCGATACTCAAGCGTCTGCTGATGGCGTTCGATGCCTTTATTTCGCCGCGTGGGGGCGAGGTGTTGTTCGCCCCGCTGCGCCTTCGCATACGCGAAGGCAAATACCGCGAGCCCGATTTGCTCCTGTTGCTGTCAGCCGGCGACCCGCGCCGCGAAGACCGCTGTTGGCTCGGCGCCGATCTCGTTCTGGAAATCGTCAGCTCCGACGATAAAAAACGCGATACGGTCGACAAGCCCGCGGGTTACGCCGAGGCGGGGATTCCGGAATACTGGATTGTCGATCCCGAATCGGAGACGATCATGGTGCTCGAACTGAAGGGTGACGGATATGCCGAAGCCGGGCGATTCGCTCGCGGCGACCTGGCGGCGTCGGCCTTGCTGAGAGGCTTTTCCGTCGACACGTCTTCGGTGTTCGGGCCCCGCTAATCTCGGCGGTCATCCAAAGAGTCACGTCATAAACGCTTCCTAAGTAAGAGCATAGCATGACAACAAAGCAAGCGGTAATCGACATGATCCAGCGGCTGCCTGACGACGTGACGGTCGCGGACATCATGTCGGAGCTTTATTTTCGACAGAAGGTTGACGAGGGTTTGCGGCAGCTTGACGCCGGCGAGGGCGTCGATCATGAGGAAGCGAAAAAGCGTTTGAGCCGATGGCTAAGCTAGAGCTTCGTGAACGTCGGTTTCAAAGCTACCGAGTCGTTTATCGAATCTCACCTTGAGTTCATAAGCTGTCTGCGGAGCTTGCCGCGGCCGCACGGCGGGAAAACGAGTGAGGCGGGCACACAACATCTTGTGGTCTGCAACGGATTGGCCACTACATTTTGTGTCTTGACAGGTGGTTGACTGTGCGCGAATCGGATGTATACTGAACCCGGCCAGTGTATATACACTGGCCGGTCCGTCGCGCGAGGAGCGATAGCTCGGCGTCGGAAAGCGTTGATCTTCTCCTGGTCAGGCAGGCGCCTGCCGGTCGCGTCACGCCGTCGAGTGACGCCTAGACCAATCTCTCGGTCGCTTCCCACCATTTAGCCGGCTTTGTCGCCGCGCGCCGGCGGCCGTCTGTGGCCGGGCGTCGCGCGCCCCCGCGCAACCGCTTTGCGGACAGGGTCGGTTGTAAGCCAAACCGAGCGGATCGGGCAAACGAATGAAGTCACCTCACCTGGCCCGCGGCCCGCCGCGGCCCGACGGATGGCCGTAGGGTGGGCGGTGCCCACCATTGGCTTGCGGTGGGCACTGCCCATCCTACGCAAACGTCAACTCGCACGGAGAGAGGCAATTGCCTTTGATTTGTCACACAGTTGTTTTCACAGGAGTAACAATATGTCAACCGCATCACAACAACCCGAGGAGAACCAAGAGGGCGCCAAGCCGACCGGCCATAACGGCACCGGTCGTCCAAACCTGCCGGCGCGGCGCGACGGGCCCCCGCCGGCCAACCGCGAGGAGTTGTCGGAAGAAAAGCGGCAGCGTCTGGAACAACTGGCCGAATGGGCCAACGCGGCCCACGACTTGGCCGAGGACGCGGCGCTGCGATTCTGCCGGCACTCGGTTCAAGCCGGCATGGCGCTGTTGGAAGCACAGGACCTCTGCCCGAAAGAAATCTGGTCGGCATGGCTCGCGGACCATTTCGACTGGTCCGCGCGCACCGCCCAGCGGTACATGCGCCAGGCGAAGATTGTACTACTTATGGGTGGAAAAACGACAGATCTGTCGTTTTTACCCCCAGAGGAGTTAGCTCGACTGCTGGAACAAGGTCTCAAGCGGATCGAGCGGCAGCGCGTGGCCGCGCTCACGCAAAGCGAGGCGGCCACCAGCGCCACTCGAGAGGAGGACGCGGCGGTGCTTGAAGTCAGCGACAACTCGCCTCCGCCGCCTCCGCCGTCGGCAAGCGGTGATCCGCTGGCGACGACGCTTGGCTTGTTCGACGAGCTGCTGGCGGCCCTCGAGCGGGCGATCGAGTCGGGCCAGTGGCTCGATTACGGTCCCTATGTGCTGAACGAGCTTCAGCGCATCCGCGGCGACCTTGACGCCTGCCGTCTGCTCGTCTGCGACAGTTGCTCCTCAACCGCCGCGCTCGCCTAAGCGCGCTGGCTCTCGGCCACCTGCCCGCCCCGGCCGGGCAGGTGGTTCAGCACCGAGCATCGGTCGTCGTTCGACTCCATAGCCGCTGGCAGCGCAATCGCAGCCGGTCCATATAGAGATACACCACCGGCGTGGTGTAGAGCGTCAGCATCTGGCTGAAGATCAGGCCGCCCACGATCGAAATGCCCAACGGGCGGCGCAGCTCGGCGCCGTTGCCGCTGCCCAGCGCCAAGGGCAACGCGCCCAAGAGCGCGGCCATCGTCGTCATGGTGATCGGACGAAACCGCAACAGGCAGGCCTCGAAGATGGCCGCTTCGGGCAGCTTGCCGTGATCGCGCTCGGCCTCCAAGGCAAAGTCGATCATCATGATCGCGTTCTTCTTCACGATGCCGATCAACAGCAAGATGCCGATCAGGCCCATCACGTTCAACTCCGTGCCGCAGGCCAGCAGCGCCAACAGCGCGCCGACTCCGGCCGAGGGAAGCGTCGAAAGGATCGTCAGCGGATGAATGAAGCTCTCGTAGAGCATGCCCAGCACGATATACACCGCCGCCAGCGCCGCCAGAATCAGCCAGGGCTGATTGCTGAGCGACGCCTGGAACGCCTGGGCCGTGCCCTGAAAACTGCCTTGAATCGATTCAGGCAGGCCCAGCGTGTCGGTCAATTGCTCGATCTGCTCCACCGCGTCGCTCAGCGAAGCGCCGGCGGCCAGGTTGAACGAAAGCGTCACCGAGGGAAACTGCCCGGAGTGGTTCACGGAGAGTGCCGTCGTGCCCGATGTGTAGCGGTAGATCGCGGCCAGAGGGATTTCGGCGCCGGTTTGCCCGCGGATGTAGACGTGCCGCAAGGCGTCGGGGTTCTGCCAAAAGGTCGGCTCGACTCCCATCACCACGTGGTATTGGTTCAGCGGTTTGTACATGGTCGAAACCATTCGCTGGCCGAAGGCGTCGTAAAGTGTATCGTCGATCTGCTGCATGGTGATGCCCAGCCGCGCCGCCGCCACGCGGTCGATACTCAGCGACGATTGCAGGCCGCCGTTCTGCTGGTCGCTGTTGACGTCGTTCAACGCCGGCAGCTTGCGCATTTCGTCGCGGAGCTTCGGTCCCCAGAGCTTCAGGTCGTCGAGATTGTCGCCGCGCAGCGTGTATTGATACTGCGTACTGCTCGGCCGGCCGCCGATCCGCAGTTCCTGGTAGGCCGAGAGATAGAGCGTGGCGCCGGGGATGCCCGACAGGTTGCGGCGCAGGCGGGCCACAACTTCATCGGCGGTCATCCTCCGTTCTTCCAGCGGCTTGAGGCTGACAAACATGCGGGCGGCATTGGTGGCGCCGCTTTGTCCGCCGGTGAAGACGGTCAGCCCTTGCACCGCGGGATCTTCCATCACGGCGTCGGAGAAACGTTTCGACAGAAAGTCCATGGCCTGGAACGACGTGTCCTGGTCGGCCAACAAATTGCCGGTGAGGCGGCCGGTGTCTTGCTGCGGAAAAAAGCCCTTGGGCACGATCACGTAGAGATAGACGGTGCCGCCCAGCGTGAAGAGCGTCAGCAACATCGTGAATCGTTGCCACCGCAACACCCACGCCAGCGACCGGCCGTAGCAGCCGACGATGAAGTTGAGCACCCATTCCGAGAGCAGATAGACGAGGCCGTGCCGCTCGTGGCCCTGCGGCTTGAGCATGTAGGCGCACATCATGGGCGTGGTGGTCAGTGAAATGAGCAGCGACACCATGATGGCCACGGAAAGCGTGACGGCGAACTCGCGAAACAGCCGGCCCACGAGGCCGTTCATCAGCAAGATCGGTATGAACACGGCCACCAGCGAGACGCTGATCGAAAGCACCGTGAAGCCGATTTCTTTGGCCCCTAGCAAGGCGGCGGCCATCGGCGGCATGCCGTTCTCGAGATGCCGCGAGATGTTCTCGATGACCACGATGGCGTCGTCGACCACGAAGCCGGTGGCGATGGCCAAGGCCATCAGCGAGAGGTTGTCGAGGCTGTAGCCGAACAAGTACATCACGCCGAACGTGCCCACCAGCGAGGCAGGCACGGCCACGCTGGGAATGAACGTCGCCCGCACGTTGCGCAAGAACAGGAACACCACCAGAATCACAAGCAGCACCGAGATGATGAGCGTGATTTGCACGTCGTGGACCGAGGCGCGGATGGTGGCCGTGCGGTCCAGGGCCACGGTCAGGTTGATGTCGGCGGGAATCTGAGCTTCCAACTGCGGCAGGAGGCGATAAAGCCGATCGACTGTGTCGATGATATTGGCCCCCGGCTGGCGGTAAACGATGAGCATGATCGACGGCTCGCCGTTGGTCAGCCCGGCGTTGCGGAGGTCTTCCACCGAGTCGCTGACGGTGGCCACCTCGGCCAGCCGCACGGCCGCGCCGTTGCGATAGACGACGATCAGCGGCCGGTATTCTTTGGCGGTCAGCAACTGGTCGGTCGTGCTGATCGACCAGGCCCGTTTGTCGTCGGCGATTTGGCCTTTGGGACGGTTGGCATTGGCGTTGGCCAGGGCGGTTCTCACGTCGTCGAGTCCGACGCCAAAGTGGTTCATGATGGTGGGATTGAGTTCGACCCTCACGCCCGGCGCGGAGCCGCCGCCCGCCCGCACCTGCCCCACGCCTTTGACCTGCGAGAGCTTTTGCTGCAAGATGGTCGAGGCCGCGTCGTACATCTGGGCTTTGGCGTAGGTCTCGCTGGTGAGCGCCAGGATCATGATCGGCGCATCGGCGGGATTGATCTTGCGATAGGTGGGGTTCTCCGGCAGGTTGGGCGGCAGGCGGCCGCGGGCGGCGTTGATGGCCGCCTGCACGTCACGGGCGGCGGCGTTGATATCGCGGTCCAGATCGAATTGCAGCGTGATCTGCGTGATGCCCAGCGTACTGGCCGAGCTCATCTCCGTGACGCCGGCGATGCGGCCGAACTGCCGTTCCAGCGGCGTGGCCACGGCCGAGGCCATCGTCTCCGGGCTGCCGCCGGGCAGCGCGGCCGTCACCTGGATCGTGGGAAACTCCACCTGCGGCAGCGGCGAGACCGGCAGCAGCATATAGCCCAGCGCCCCGGCCAGCATGATGGCTGCCGTCAGCAAGGTCGTACCGACCGGTCGGTGGATAAAAGGAGTGGAGAGGCTCACGGCGGACTGGAGCGAAGGCGGGAAGGCTTTAGGTTTTTTTGAATGAACCGCTCGATAACCCTCAACCCTCTTCGAACGTGCCTGACTGCCATTCTATCGCCGCCGCCCGCGCCTCGCCACGCCGGTCGGAAACCACTGCCCGTCTTGTTGCCGGCCAACCGCGACGCGCAGCGCGCTGCGCGTTCCGAGCGGTAGGCCACCTGGCCGCGCAGCGTGCTGCGCGTCGGAAAGGCGTGCCCGGAACCCGCCGCGCAGCGCGCTGCGCCGTCGTTTGCGAGCCGAATTCCCTCTCACTTAGGCCCTCCACGACCGCGTGCCCTTTTTCGGCCGCTCCTTACTTCGCGGCAATGGCCTTCGCGCAGCGCGCTGCGCGGTTTGCTGAGGCACTCCCCAGACGAGTGGAATATGATTGTCGCTAAAGTCTCGTGCCAGCAGCGGTTTACGTCGTCGGTGGTTGGATCGCGAAATTCGCGATTGTGCAGTATTCACTGCCCGACGCATGACTCGCGGAAGGCTCGATGAGCCAGTTGCTTTCGCCCCGGTCCCGTGGTCTACTTTACTCGCAGAGCAGCGGAATCAACCGGTTCACGTCACTGCGCGGAGCGAGCTTCGATCGCTGGTGAAAACGATGTCGACCGCAATCAGCTACACCTATGCCTACCCGTTCGATTCAGCCGTTCTCGAACACTCCGGCCGCCCCGCGATTCGGCTGGTCACCAGCCTTGAGGAAACGTCGGACGATCTATTCTTTGACGGCCATTTGCGACGACCCGCGTTGGCAGGAAGATGTTTGAGCATCCTGGCGGCGATCGTCCGCACGCGGTTCTTTCAGCAGGCGCCGGCGCTGGTGTGGACCGATCCGGTGGTGACCAGCGGCGGAGGCATGCTGCGATTCGAGGGATTCTCTAGCTGCTGCGGCGTCTATGCCCGCGTCGATTTGTCGCCCGATGCGTTCGACGTCGAGCTGCGTGGCAAAGGGACGACCAACGTCGACTTCAACGATGCGATGCGGACCGCCTTGCGGCGGATGAACGACGAAGAGAACGCCAAATTGCAAGTGGGCGGAGATGGCGTCACGCTCATTCGCGGCGACGAGCAGGTCGTCGAGCGGAAGGTGAAATTGCCGGTGCGCTGGGTCAAGGGCTTTTGCGAGGTTCAGGCGTATCAACCGCGCATGACGCCACAACTCGAGCTCTCCGCGGCGGAAGCCCGTGAGTTGTTTCGCAGCCTGCCACCTGTGAGCAACGGCTACCGGCCGGTTCACATTGCCCGCACGGGTCAAAAGGTCCGGCTCGCCTCGCGGCCGGTCCGCGGCTCCGTCCAAGTGCGAGGTGTCGAGCGCGTCCGCGTTCTCGAAGGGCTGGTTCCCTTCGCCCAGAAACTCTTGATCTGGTACGACGAAGAGTCGCAGACGAGCGGTTGGGAGTTCCGCTTTGAAATCGGCCGCTTCTTCTCGCTTGTCAGCCCCGAGCTGAATCGCGGATTCTCCGGAGAAGGGCAGATGCTCGCGCGGCTGGCAACCGCAGACTGGCAGCAGCCATTGCCCGCCGTCGCCGAATCTCTGAACTGGCAGTCTCAAATCGAGCCGGGGCAATTGGCGATGCGGTTCGGATGCGGAGAATCGTCGATCGAAGCGGCCCTCGCGGTTCTCGGAGCACGTGGCCTGGTGGGATACGATCTCTCGACGGGGCGGTACTTCCATCGCGTGCTCCCCTTCGACGTCGGAAAAGTGGAATCGCAGCAACCGCGGCTCAAGGCTGCACGCGAACTGGTCGCCTCCGGGACTTGCCGCATCGTCAAGCAACAGAACGGCGAGACGCATTTGCAGATTCCCGGCAGCGATGTTCACCATTTCGTGCGGCTCGAAGCCGAGGGCGATCGCTGCTCTTGTCGATGGTGCAACCGATACCGCGGGCAACGAGGTCCGTGCAAGCATATTCTGGCAGCCCGGCTGATGGTCGAGGGGGAAGAGAGTCCGCTTATCAATACGCTCTGTTATGACGCGACTAGCGAATGACCGTCACGAGATGCTGAAAACGCCAAGCGGCTTTCTCGAGGCCGTGAATCAGTCGACGCCGATCGCGTTTGCCGAAATGGTGGCCGGCCTGACGGAGGCGGACCGAAAAAAGCTCTCGAAGGCAGCTCAAGACCTGCTGCGGAAAGCCGTGCCTCAAGAGCGCGCCAGAGCCGGCTGGCCGACGCATGAGGGCCACATGGCGCGGCTCGCCTTATTGGCGGTGGGACCGCGTTCGCAGGCTTGTCGCCCGATGCGTCTCGAAGATCGGCCGCACACGCCGAGCATGGTCGCGTGGCATACCATCCCCGGCCCCAATCCCTATGAAGATGCGGCCGTGCAGATTCTTGCCGACCGCAGACCAGACTGGGCTGACGACTGGCCGGCCCGCCAGCTCTCCGAGGACTCTAAGGCACCGGGCAGAAATTAACCTACCGTGAAAACGTGGACTGTGGTAAATAATTGGGCGGCGGCAGAGAAATGATGGCCCTGCGGTCTCACGGAGGAGACGGATGCTTAGCGAATTGACGGAATCGGTTTTGGCGACGATCAAGTCGGCAGCCCGGAAGCTGACCGGCTTTCGGCGGC
>Ga0307373_10001557_pt1 | contig 42921 bp, 41 predicted proteins | sample OX2MG_FD_202534 | JGI IMG/M metagenome (GOLD analysis project Ga0307373, IMG submission 202534) | Soil microbial communities from Risofladan, Vaasa, Finland - OX-2 | ecosystem: Environmental > Terrestrial > Soil > Coastal area > Acid sulfate soil | place: Finland: Risofladan, Vaasa | collected...
ATCCGGCGGGTGCGCACGCTCGTGGTCATGGGAGCTCCTCTCCTCCGGGGCGGCGTCGGCCCCGGGCCCTCCGCGGCGGATCGTAGCCCCGCGGCTGCCGGTCGGGAGCGGGTGCGCCGCCGTGAGCAGCGTGTTTGGAGCAAGATCGTCATCGAACCCGCGCGCTCGGGCCCTCGGCGCGGTGTCACAATCCGCCCCGTGCGACGCAACGGGGGATTGACGGGGCGCGCGCTGCCCGCGCGCCTGGCGCTGCTCGGCCTCCTCACGACCACGGCCGCGCTCGCGTCGGCGGGCGGCGTCGGGGCGACGGGGGCCGGGGTGACGGCGCAGCGCTATCCCGTGACCCTCCTCTTCGGCCGCATCGTGGTGCGCGGCGGCGGCCTCTTCCTCACCGGGACCGTGGCGGCCACGGGCGGCGCGAGCACGAACTGCCTCATGGCGGGCGTCGACCCGGTCTCGCTCGCGCTCGGCCGCATCTCCGAGCCGGAGTGCGACAGCCCGGCGCTGTCGGGGGCGACGGTCGCGCCGGCGGAGTTCCGCACGACGGCGGGCTACTCCGATCGCACGACGGCACGCGCCGTGCTCGTCGGGGCCGACGGAGGGGTCGCGGTCGGTGCCGCGCTGTTCACCTACCAGTCCGACTCGGCGTCCGCGCTCCTCACTGCCGCCTCCGGGGGCTCGGTGTGGGTCTTCGAGGGAGCGGCGACGCCCCCGAGCTTGGTGCGCCTCTCGGCGGCGACGGGGCGGGTCCTGCAGGTGGCGACCTTCCCGAGCGGCGTCGCCCGATCGGTGATGGTCGCCGACTCGGACGGCGCCTACCTCGCCCCCGCCGGGGACGGGTGGGGCGCGCCGTCGGTGATCTACCGAGTCGCGATCGGCGCCCGCCGCCCGGTCGTCGTGCGGACGCTCGCCGGCCCCGCCCCCGCGGACGGCTACGTCAACTGGATGGCAGCGGATGGTCACGCGCTGTGGGCCGACCTCTGCACCCGCGCGATCGTCCGACCCCCCTACCGCTGCGCGGTCTGGCGCTTCCAGGGTCCCGACCTCACGCCCGTCTTCCATGCGCCGGACGTGCTCGGCACCGCGGCCTGGGTCACCGGCAGCGCGGCGACGGGCTTCTACTCGAGCATCCCGGCCCCCTGGAGCCCACCCGGTCCTCGGCCGTCGGAGGTCGCGTTCGTCCGCGTCGACCCCGCGAGCGGCGCAGAGCGGGTCGCTGCGGCGGTGCCGCTCTCGTCGGACTGGCGGTTGGGCGGCTCCGGGCACGCCACGCAGGCCGTCGTCTTCGACCGCGCCCTCTATCTCCTCGACGGCGCCGACGGCTACGGGAGCGGGCCCGCGACGCTGCACCGGGTCCCGCTCGGATGACCGGGCTCGCCTTCACGCGCCCGCGGCGACGGGGGCGCGCCGTGCTCGTCGCGGCGGCGGTGGCCGCGCTCGCCGGGTGGGGTGCCGCCACGCTCGACAGCACCCCGCCGGGGCCGAGCGCCCCGCAGCCCGGACCGAGCCGCTGGAGCCTCAGCCTTGAGGGCGAGAGCGAGGGCGCGCTCGCCTGCTCGAGCGCCCGCTTCTGCGTGGCCCTCTCCTACGCCGTCGGCGGGGTGCGCGAGGGCGCCCTCTACGACGGCACGCGCTGGGTCACCGAGCCGGTGCGGCACCTCCTCGGGACGGTCGCCTCGGTCGCCTGCCCGGGCGACGGCCACTGCCTCGCGGTCGACTCCTTCGGTGCCGTGAGCACGCTCGCCGGCGGGAGGTGGTCGGCACCGGTCGAAGTCGACCTCCCGACGGTCCAGTACCCCGAGGGCGCGAGCACCCTCTCCTGCTCGTCGGAGACCTTCTGCGTGCTGGTCGACGGGCTCGGCCGCGCCGCCGTCTACGACGGTGGCCGCTGGAGCGCCCCGACGACGGTCGACGCCGCCTTCGGCCTCACGGCGCTCTCCTGTGTCGCCGGCGACCGCTGCACCGCCGTCGACGGCGTGGGCCGGGTGCTCTCCTACTCGGGCGGGGAGTGGTCCGCGCCGCGCCCCGTCGACCGCGACGCGCTCGCAGGAATCTCCTGCGCCGCGGCGGGGAGCTGCGTCGCGACCGACCTCCTCGGCCGGGTGCTCTCGAGCGCAGAGGGGCGCTGGTCGGCGCCGACCCCGGTCGATCCGGCGGCGAGCCCGCTCGCGATCTCGTGCCCGCGCGTCGGCTACTGCATCACCCTCGACTGGCGGGGGAGGGCCTACGTCCTCGCCGGCGGCCGCTGGCGCGCCGAGAGCATCGATCCGCTGCCGACCCCGCTCGCCCCCCGCTCGGCGGCGATCGCCTGCGCGCCGGGCGAGGTCGGCTTCTGCGCCGCGGCGATCGGCTTCGGGCAGCTCGGCGTGGGGACCAACCCCTTCTCCTTTACCGGGCCGGTGGTGCACGCGCCGTCGCTCGAGTGACCCGTGCAAGGGTGGTCCGATGAGCGAGTCGACGAGCGGGGCGGCACAGCGGTGGGGGATCATCGGGCTCGGCGCACAGGCCGACGGGATCGCGAAGGCGCTGCAGGCCGTCGACGGCGTCGAGCTCGCCGGCTGCATGACCGCGACAGCCGCGCGCGTCGCGGAGTTCGCCGCCGCCTTCGGCTGGCGCCCGCACCGCTCCGAGGCCTACGCGCCGGGGAAGTTCATCTGGCCCTCGCCCGCGGGCCTCATCGCACGCCAGGTGGGCGGGGCGGGATAGCCGGCTCAGCGCGGCGGGCGATTGGGGTCGAACTTCTCCCGGAGGGCCTGGCGGCGCGCCTGCAGCTCTCGGTGGCTGATCGACTCGGTCTCCGCGGAGATGCCGAGCGTCGAGCGCACGCCGGTGAGGTCGACGCCCCGCTCGCGGGGGTCGATGCCGATCTCGCTCGCGATGCGGCCGCCGTGGCGCTGCGCGAAGTAGGTGGCGATCGTCGCGATCTCGCCGAGGAGGTCGACGTCGGGGGCGAAGGTGGAGACCGCGCCGTCGAGGAAGAGGATGTCCTTCACGAACAGCATCAGCTCCTTCGGGATGCGCGCCCCGTAGGCGAGGAGCTGCTTGGTGAGCTCGCGGAGCTCGGAGGTCAGCTCCTCGGCCGACATCTGCACGATGTCCTTCGGTGCGGCGTCGAGGGCGAGGTCGCGGATCACCTGGTCGACGTCGGCGTCGGCGGAGAAGGCACCGAGGGCGATCAGCGCCTCGACCTGGGCGCGCACGTCGTTCACCGTCCCGCCCATCACGAGGCGCAGGAAGGCGAGGCGGCGCGGCTCGTCGAGGCGGCCGGTGATCCCGAAGTCCAAGAGGGCGACCCGCCCGTCGGGCAGGACGAAGAGGTTGCCGCCGTGCAGGTCGCCGTGGAAGGCGCCGAAGAGCATTGCCCCCTCGAGGAAGGAGACGACAGCGGCGCGCAGTACCGCCTCGGTGGAGATCCCGGCAGAGCGCATCCCCTCTACGTCGTCCCAGGAGAAGCCGGAGAGGCGCTCCATGACGAGGACGCGGGGCGTGACGAGGCGGGGATGGGGGCGCGGGACGACGATCGCCCGCTGCTCGGTGGCGGCGAGGATCGCCGCGATGTCGAGCATGTTCTCGGCCTCGAGGCGGAAGTCGAGCTCCTCGACGATCGTCTCGGCGAAGAGCTCGATGAGCGCCGGCGGGTTGGCGAGCACGGCGACGGGGATCCGCCCGACGAGGTACGGGGCGAGGTAGCTCATCACCGCGAGGTCCTCGCGCACGAGCGCCGCGACCCTCCGCCGCTGCACCTTCACGACGACCTCCTCGCCGCTCGCGAGGCGGGCACGGTGGACCTGGGCGATGGAGGCGGCGGCGATCGGCTCCTCGTCGAACTCGGAGAAGACCTCGCCGAGCGGGCGGCCGAGGTCGGCCTCGACCGTCTCGCGCACCGCCGCGAAGTCCTCGGGGGGGACGCGGTCGCGGAGCAGCTTGAACTCGCCGACGAGCTCGGGGGGGAAGATCCCCTCGCCCGAGGAGAGGATCTGCCCAAGCTTGATGTAGGTCGGCCCGAGGCGGCCGAATGCGGCGCGCAGCCGCCGCGAGAGGCCCGCCCGCGAGGCGGTGCGCCCGCGGCGGCGATCGAGCAGGTACCACTTTCCGACGGCCGGGCCGATCACCGAGAGGACGCGCACGATCCGCCTGAGCGGCGGCAGGCGCGGCGGCGCGACGAGGCGCGGCGCGCTCGCGCGGGTCTCCTCGCGCACGAGGCCGAGGCCCGCCCGCCATACGAGGGCGTCGGGGTCGACGAGCCAGGGGGCGGCCTCGCTGAAGGCGCCGACCGCGAGGTCGGCGGGGAGCCGCGGATGGCGTTGCGCCTCGTCCTTGCCGGGTCCCCCCGGCGGGGCGGGAGTCAGTTGGCGGGGCCGATGACCACGCAGCCGTTGTGGCCGCCGAAGCCGAAGCTGTTCGACAGCACCGGTCCGGGGGTGAACGGCCGTGGTGCGCCCGTGACCACGTCGAGGTGGATGTCCGGGTCGAGCTCCTCGAGCCCGACGGTCGGCGGGATGAGCCCGGTCTCGAGGCTGAGGGCGACCGCCACCGCCTCGATCGCGCCAGCGGCGCCGAGCGAGTGGCCGGTGACCCCCTTCACCGAGGTGACCGGGGGGCCGAGGTGGCCGGGGCCGCCGAAGACCTTCTCGATCGCCTGCGCCTCGGCGAGGTCGTTGAGCGGGGTCGAGGTCCCGTGGCCGTTGATGTGCACGATGTCGCCGGGCACGAGGCCGGCGTCCTCGAGGGCGATCTCCATGCAGGCGACCGCGCCCTCGCCGCCCGGGGCGGGGGCGGTGATGTGGTGCGCGTCGGCGGTGGAGGCGGCGCCGAGCACCTCGCCGTAGATGTGGGCGCCCCGCACGCGCGCGTGCTCGAGCTCCTCGAGGACGAGGCAGCCGGCGCCCTCGGCGATCACGAAGCCGTCGCGGCGGACGTCGAAGGGGCGGCTCCAGCCGCTCGTCGAGAGCGCCGTCATGTTCGAGAAGGCGGTCGGCCCGATCGCCGGCAGGCCACCGACGGGGGTGATCACCGCCTCGGCGCCGCCGGTGATGACCGCGTCGCAGCGGCCCTCACGGATGAGGCGGAAGGCGTTGCCGATCGCGTGCGTGCCCGAGGCACAGGCGGTGACGACCGTCTCGCAGGGCCCCCGCCAGCCGAAGCGCATGGAGATTGCGGCCGCGCCGGCATTGCCCATCATCATCGGCACGAGGCGCGGCGAGACCCGCCGCGGCCCCTTCTCGATGAGCACCCCGATCTGCTCCTGGAGGGTCGCGAGGCCGCCGACGCCGGTCGCGTAGATGACGCCGGAGCGCACGGGGTCGGTGTCGACGCGGCCCGCGTCGGCGAGCGCCATCTCGGCGCTCGCCAGCGAGAACTGCGCGAAGCGGTCGGTCTGGCGCGCCTCTTTCGGCTCGAGGTAGGCGGCGGGGTCGAAGTCGGTGACGTGGCGCTCGCCGGCGCCCGCCTCGCGCGCGAGGCCCGCGAAGAAGGCCTCGGTGCCGATGCCGCAGGAGGCGATCACCCCGAGGCCGGTGATCGCGACCCGCCGCGGCGCGCGCGGCGCCATCAGAGCTTGCCCGTCACCAGTTCGTAGGCCTGCCCGACGGTCTCCACGCCCTCGAGCTCGGACTCCTCGACGGTGATGTCGAAGGCCTCCTCGAGGGCCATCACGAACTCGACGAGGTCGAGGCTGTCGGCCTCGAGGTCCTGCTCGAAGCGGGCCTCGAGGACGACCTTGTCCTTCGGCACCTGCAGCACCTCGACGGCGCAGTTCTGGAACTTGTCGAAGGTCTCGTCTGGCATCTTCTCTCCCTTTCCCGCCCGCACGGGCCGCGGCCCGGCGGGTTCGGCTCTTCGCTGAACGCGATGGTGCGGCGTCCCGGGCGCCGCGCCCCCCCTAGTTCTAGTGCCCCATCCCCAGCCCACCGTCCACTGGGAGCACCGCCCCGGTGACGTAGGCCGCCCCCTCCGAGCAGAGGAAGTGCACGCTCTCGGCGACCTCCTCGGCCGAGCCGATGCGCCCGAGCGGCACCGCCGCGGCGAGCGCCGCGCGCCGCTCCTCGGCGAGCGCGCCGAGCATGTCGGTGTCGATGAGGCCGGGAGCGACGACGTTCACGGTCACGCCGCGGCTCGCGACCTCGCGGGCGAGCGAGCGGCCGAAGCCGATGAGGCCCGCCTTGGCGGCGGCGTAGTTCGTCTGGCCGGCGTTGCCCATCATCGCGACGACCGAGGAGATGAGGACGATGCGCCCCCGGCGCGCCTTCAGCATCGGGGAGAGGGCGCGGCGCGAGACGCGCATGCAGGCAGTGAGGTCGGTGTCGAGGACCCGCCCCCAGCGCTCGTCGGTCATCTTCATCAACAGGCCGTCGTCGGTGATGCCCGCCGCGCAGACGAGCAGCTCGACGGGGCCGAGGCCGGCCTCGATCTCGGAGAAGGCCGCCTCCACCTGGGCGGGGTCGGTGACGTCGCAGCGCAGCGCGAGCATCGCCGCGCCGGCGCCGGCGAGCTCGGGTGGCGGCTCGCTGCGGTAGGTAAGGGCGACGCGCTCGCCGTCGGCCTGCAGCCGGCGCGCGATCGCGAGGCCGATGCCCCGGGAACCGCCGGTGACGAAGGCGACCCTCCCGTCCACGGCCGCCCTCAGCCCCCCGTGCCCCAGCGGAGCACGACCGAGGCCCAGGTCATCCCGGCGCCGAAGCCCGAGAGCAGGACGAGGTCGCCGTCCTCGAGGCGGCCGGCGTCGGCGGCCTCGGCGAGGGCGAGGGGGATGGAGGCCGCCGAGGTGTTGCCGGTGCGGTCGAGGACGATCGCGGTGCGGTCGAGGTCGAAGCCCATCCGCTCGTTCACCGCCTCGATGATCCGCAGGTTCGCCTGATGGGGGACGAAGAGCGCGATCTCCTTCGCGTCGACCCCCGCCTGGTCGAGCACCTTGGTGATCGACTGGATCTCGATGCGCACGGCCCGCCGGAAGACCTCGCGGCCGTCCATGTGGATCTTGCCACCGAGGTCGGAGTAGAGGATCGGCACCGCCGAGCCGTCGACGCCGAGATCGCTGGCGAGGACCAGCTCGCGGCCGGGGCGCGACTCGAGGAGGACCCCCGCGGCGCCGTCGCCGAAGAGGATCGCCGTCGAGCGGTCCTCCATGTCGGTGTGGCGCGAGAGCGTCTCGGCGCCGATCAGCAGCACGCGGCGGTGGCCGGAGGAGACGAGGGCGTCGGCGACGGCGAGCGAGTAGCCGAAGCCCGCGCAGGCGGCGTTCAGGTCGAAGCCGCCGCCGGAGAGGCCGAGGGCGTGGTGGACCGAGGAGGAGACGGCGGGGAGCGTCTGGTCGGGGGTCGTCGTCGCCACGATGAGCAGGTCGACGTCGGCGCCGGTGAGGCCGGCGGACTCGAGCACGGCGCGGCCCGCCGCGGTGGCGAGCCCCGCGGTGGTGCCACCCATCCGCCGCTCGCGGATCCCGGTGCGCTCGGTGATCCAGGCGTCGGAGGTGTCGAGGCGCTGCGCGAAGTCGTCGTTGGTGACGACCCGGTCGGGGAGCGCGCCGCCCCAACCGATGATTGCCGAACCCATCAGCCCCGCACCTTTCCCGGCGCCGGCTGTCCGGTCGCCCCCTCGGTCACCCGGTCTACTGGCCCTGTGTGCGCAGCCACGCGACGGGCTGGCCGGCGACGACCCGCTCCCCGGCGAGGACGATGATCCCCGCGAGGGTCCCGGCGAAGGCCGAGCGGATCTCTGCCTCGCCGGCGTGGCCGATCAGCTCACCCACCCCGACCTCGATGCCGAGGTCGGCGGCGGCGGTGCCCGAGAAGGAGGGCGAGGCCGCGCTGAAGCGCTCGAGGGGCTGGAACTTGCCGGTCGCGGGGGAGAGCACGAGGCGCTCGGTCATCGCGTAGTGCTCGCGGGTGGTGTCCCGCGGGGCGGGCATCAGCGCCGCGACGAGGGCCTCGAGGTCGTCGGGGACGCCCACGCTGAAGGCGTGGAAGCCCTCCCCGGTGAGCACCCGCTTGGCGAGGCCGGTGAGCACGCCGCCGGGGCCGACCTCGACGAAGGTGCGCGCCCCGAGCTCGGCGAGGGCCTCCAGGCTCTGCCGCCAGCGCACCGGCGAGGCGAGCTGCGCGGAGAGCAGCGCCGGCCAGTCGGCGCCGTCCGCGTGCGGGCGGGCGTCGACGTTCGCGACGACGAGCGGGTCGGTCTCGCGAAAGCTCACCTCGGCGAGGGCCTTGCGCAGACGGTCGCGGGCCGGCGCCATGAGCGGGGTGTGGAAGGCGCCGCCGACGGGGAAGGAGAGCACCCGCTTCGCGCCGAGCTCCTTCGCGATCTCGGCGGCGCGCTCGAGGGCGTCGGGGGCGCCGGCGATCACGACCTGGCCGGGGGCGTTGTAGTTCGCCACCCAGGCGGAGCCCTCGGCGCGCACGCAGGCGGCTTCCACGCTGTCGTCGTCGAGGCCGAGGACCGCCATCATCGTCCCTGGCGTCTGGGCGGCGGCGTCGCCCATCGCGAGCCCCCGCTCGGAGACGAGCCCGACGCCGTCCTCGTAGGAGAGCGAGCCGGAGGCGACGAGCGCGCTGTACTCCCCGAGGCTGTGGCCGGCGAGGGCGGCGGGCTCGATTCCGAGGCGCTCGAGGGCGTCGAGGACGACGAGGCTCAGCACGAAGGTCGCGATCTGCGCGTTCTCGGTGCGCCGCAGCGTCTCCTCGTCGGCCTCGAGGAGGAGCTCGGAGAGGTCGCGCCCGATCGCCTCGCCCGCCTGCTCGACGAGCTCGAAGGAGGGGTGGTCGACCCATGGCGCGCCCATGCCGGGGCGTTGTGAGCCCTGGCCGGGAAAGGTGAACGCGAGCACTGGTGGCCTACTGCCCCTCTCGAGCGGTTCCTACTTGGACCGCGCGCACCCGCGAACGGTTACCGGGAGCTTCCGGGCGCGGTCGAGCGTCGCGGGGAGCGGTCGTGGGGCCGGGCGTTGAATCCGCTGATCGTAGGTGGCCGACCCGTGCCGGTGGGGATTTCCCGGGGAGGTGGCGGGGCGGCGCGGTGGCAGTCGGGTGGCGGGTGCGGCATTGTTCCCCGGCGCGGCGCGCTGCCGCCGGAGATCGAGGGGAGCCCGCGATGCCTCGCATCGAGCTGCTGAACGACAAGTCCCTGCTGCCCGAGGAGCAGCACGCGGAGTTCGACGCGATCGTGGAGGTGCTGCACCGCGTCGGTGGCCCCTTCGCGATCCTCCTGCGCAGCCCCGGCCTCGCCCAGAAGGTGATGGCCGCCGGTGCCCAGGTGCGCCTCGGCTCGATCCTCGAGTCCAAACAGCGCGAGCTCACGATCCTCGCCGTCGCCCGCGAGAAGGACGGCGCCTATGAGTGGGCCTCGCACGTCGAGACGGCCCGCAAGGGCGGCCTCGGCGAGGAGACGATCGAGGCGGTCCGCCACGCCGCCGACGTCTCGGGCCTCCCCGACGACGACCGGGACATCGTCGAGTACGTACGGCAGCTGCTGCGCACCAACAAGGTCGAGCAGCCGCTGTTCGACGCGCTCCGCGAGCGCAAGGGCGAGCGCTGGCTCGTCGAGCTCACCGCGACGATCGGCCAGTACCAGTACATCACCGCGATCAACAACGCCTTCGACCTGCAGCCGGCGCCCGACGCCGACCAGCTGCCCGTCTGAGCGGTCGCTCAGCCCTCCTCGGTGAGGGTGACGACGCCGCTCGGCGCCCCGAGCAGCGCGACGGTGCGAGCCGCGGCGGCGTCGGCGTGGATGCGCGGCGGCGGCGCCTCGGGGAAGTACGTCCCCGGCCCGTAGAGCTGGCCGTAGCGGAGCACCACCCCGCCCGCCGCGAGCACCATGGCCTCGAACTCCCCGGTGACGCCGCCGTCGCCCGGCGGGGTCCAGGCGATCCTCTGCGCGAGGAAGCGCGCTGCGCCCGCGGCCTGGGCGGCGTCGAGCAGGTTGCGGGTCCCCTCGAGGCGGATGCGGGCGTTGGCCGAGGCGTAGGAGGCAATCTCGGCGCGCTCGTCCGGCAGGTCGGTGAGCTCGTGGAGGACGACCTCCGCCGCGAAGTCGGTGACCGCGGCCCGCAGCCAGCCGCGGTCGTAGACGTCGCCGACGAAGGGCTCCGCGCCGAGCACACGGAGCGCCGCGCCACCGGCCTCGCGGCGGGTGAGGCCCCCGATGGTGTGACCGGCGGCGACGAGGAGCGGGACGAGGCGCACGCCGATCACGCCGGTCGCGCCGGCGAGGAAGATCCGCACCCGCCAAGGGTAGGTGCGCGGCGGTGCCGCTCGCTTTCGGCCCTACAGTGGGGGCGTGGGTTGATACGACGCGAAGCCGCCCCCTCTGCTCGCCGTCGAAAGGTCCTCCGTGCCCGCCACCCTCACCGCCAGACAGCTCCGCGTCGTGCGCGGCGCGACGCCCGTCCTCGACGGGATCTCCCTCACCCTCGGCCCGAAGAGCCGCGTCGGGGTGATCGGCCCGAACGGGGTCGGCAAGTCCACGCTCCTGCGGGTGCTCGCCGGCGAGCTCGCGCCCGACCAGGGGAGCGTCCTCCTCGCCCCGCCGCTCGCGACGGTGGGCCTCGTCCATCAGGAGCGGGCGCTCCCGCCCGAGCTCCCCGCGCTCGAGGCGCTCGCCCTCCTCACCGGCGTCGGAGAGGCCGAGACGGCGATGGAGGAGGCTTCGGCGGCACTTGGCGCCGGCGAGGTGGGCGCGGAGGACCGCTACGCGGACGCCCTCGAGCGCTGGCTCGCACTCGGGGGGGCCGACTTCGCGGCGCGCAGCGCCGTCGCGCTCGAGGAGGCGGGCCTCGACGCGGCCCTTCTCTCGCGCCCCTGCGGGGCGCTCTCGGGGGGGGAGCGGGCCCGCGTCGCGCTCTGCGCTCTCGGCCTCAGCCGTCACGACCTCGTGCTCCTCGACGAGCCGACGAACGACCTCGACCTCGCGGGCCTTGCCCGACTGGAGGAGGTGGTGCGGGGCTTCGCCGGCGGGGTGATGATCGTCTCCCACGACCGCGCCTTCCTCGAGGCGACGGTGAGCTCGGTCCTCGAGATCGACGAGCACCTGCGCACGGCGCGCCTCTTCGACGGCGGCTGGAGCGCCTACCTGCAGGAACGCGCGCTCGAGCGGGGGCACGCCGAGGAGCGCTTCGCGAAGTACGACGAGCGCCGCCGGGAGCTCGAGGACCGCGCCCGCCGCCAGCGCCAGTGGGCCGAGGTCGGCGCCCGCAAGGCGGCGAAGAAGCCCACCGACCACGACAAGGCGCAGCGCGACTTCCGGGCGAACCGCACCGAGAAGCAGGCCTCCAAGGTGCGCATCTCCGAGCGCGCGCTCGAGCGCCTCGACGCCGTGGACAAGCCCTGGGAGGGATGGGAGCTGCGCTTTGAGATCGCGGCCGCGCCGCGTGGCGGAGACGTCGTCTGCCGGCTCGAGGGAGCGGTCGTCGAGCGCGGCGCCTTCACCCTCGGCCCCGTCGACCTCGAGGTGCGCGCCGGCGAGCGCGTCGGCATCGTCGGTGCGAACGGGGCGGGCAAGTCGACCCTCCTCGGCGCGCTGCTCGGTCGTGAGCCGCTCGCGAGCGGGCGGGCGCATCTCGGCCCGAGCGTCGTGGTCGGCGAGCTCGACCAGGGCCGCGCCGAGCTCGTCGCGGGGGAGACCCTCCTCGAGGGCGTCCGCCGCCTCATCGGTGACGAGCTCGCGCTCTCCGAGACGCGCTCGCTGCTCGCGAAGTTCGGCCTCGGCGCCGAGCACGTGCGGCGCGACGTCGCGACGCTCTCGCCCGGCGAGCGGACGCGCGCCACGCTCGCGCTGTTCATGGCGCGTCAGGTGAACTGCCTCGTGCTCGACGAGCCGACGAACCACCTCGACCTGCCGGCGATCGAGGAGCTCGAGGGGGCGCTCAACGCCTTCCCCGGGACGCTGCTCCTCGTCACCCACGACCGGCGGCTGCTCGAAGCCGTCGCGCTCGGTCGGCGCGTCGAGGTCGCCGCGGGCCAGGTGCGCGAGCTCGGCTGATTCCGGGGCGGCCAGCGGCCGGCCTCCGGGCGGCGAGGCGGCCGACCCTTTCGCGGATCGCCCCCGGTTCGCGGCTGCGTGGGCGGGTATGGCTACCTCGTGCCCCGCGCGGGCGTTGGAGGTGAGGCGAGGTGGCCAAGGACGAAGCTGTCGCGAGGACGGGTGCGGGCGCGCCGCTGACGAGCAACGAGCACTCGCTCACCGTCGGCCCCGACGGCCCGATCCTCCTCCAGGACCACGCCCTCCTCGAGAAGATGGCGCACTTCAACCGCGAGCGGGTCCCCGAGCGGGTGGTCCATGCGAAGGGCGGGGGGGCGCGCGGCAGCTTCGAGGTCACCGGTGACGTGAGCGCGTGGTGCCGCGCCGACTTCCTGAGGAGCGGGACGAAGACCGACGTCCTCGCCCGCTTCTCGACCGTCGCCGGCGAGCAGGGCTCGGCCGACACGGTGCGCGACCCCCGCGGCTTCGCGATCAAGTTCTACACCGAGGAGGGGAACTACGACCTCGTCGGGAACAACACCCCGGTCTTTTTCATCCGGGACCCCCAGAAGTTCTCCGACTTCATCCACTCCCAGAAGCGCCGCGGGGACACGCACCTGCGCGACCACAACATGCAGTGGGACTTCTGGACGCTCTCGCCCGAGTCCGCCCACCAGGTCATCTTCTTGATGGGTGACCGGGGCATCCCGAAGACCTGGCGGCACATGGACGGCTTCTCGAGCCACACCTTCTTGTGGCAGAACGCCGGTGGGCACCGCTTCTGGGTGAAGTACCACTTCAAGACCGATCAGGGGAACGAGTTCTTCACCGACGACGATGCGAAGGCCCAGGCGGCCGAGGACCCGGACTACCACCTTCGCGACCTTCACGAAGCGATCGCCCACGACGATCCGCCGAGCTGGACGCTCTCGGTCCAGGTGATGGAGTTCGAGGAGGCGGCGGACTACCGCTTCAACCCCTTCGACCTGACGAAGGTGTGGCCGCACGGCGACTACCCGCTGCACGAGGTGGGCCGCCTCATCTTGAACCAGAACCCCGCCAACTACTTCGCGGAGATCGAGCAGGCCGCCTTCGAGCCCGCGAACTTCGTCCCGGGGATCGGGCCGAGCCCCGACCGCATGCTCCTCGGCCGGCTCTTCTCCTACCCCGACACCCACCGCCACCGCATCGGGGTCAACTACCTGCAGCTGCCCGTCAACGCGCCGAAACCGAAGGTGCGCAACTACAACCCCGACGGGGCCATGACCTACGTGAACCAGGCCGATCCCCTGTACGCCCCGAACTCCTACGGCGGGCCGCTCCCCCACAAGGACGGGACCGAGGCGAGCTGGGGGGTCGCCGGGGAGATCATGCGCGCCGCGGCGAGCAAGCACCGGGACGACGACGACTTCGTCCAGGCCGGCGACCTCTACCGCAAGGTCCTCTACGACGCCTCACGCGACCGCCTCGTGGCGACGATCGCTGCCCACCTCCGAGAAGGCGTCGAAGAGCCCGTGATCGAGCGGGCGCTCGACTACTGGCGCCACGTCGACGAGGAGCTCGGCGTGCGCCTCGCCGTCGAGATGCACCAGAAGAGCGAGGATCCGGCGCCGACGGAGGCATAGGCGCCGCTCCCCGTCCCCCGGCCACGGCGCGCACGAGCGGGAGCAGCGGTGGGTCAGCGACGAAAGTCTCTGGCCAGGCAATCTGATGGCCTGCTCAACGCTTCGCCCCGGCTTCCTCGGGCTGTGACCCCACGACGACTCGGCGGTTACGCGCGACGGTCTCGTCTGCGCCGAGGGTCTCGAGCTGGTGGAGAAGCTCATGCAGGCGGCGGTCCGCGGCGATGAGCGGGCGAAGTCGCTCGGCCTCCTCGGCGGAGACGTTCGTCGTGACCTGGCGGCCCCCGCGTCGATGGGACCACGTCCAGTAGGGGCCGTGCAGTTCGGGCGGATCGGCGTTGCAGTGACAACCGGGGTTCTGGCAGCGGGTCATACGCGCGACGAGCGATCCCGGCACGACCGGGCCGATCTCGGCGATCTCGGCGAGGATCGCCCCCCGGCGGTCAAGTTCTTCCACCCACCCAGCATCCATCATCTTCTAGCTTGATATTACTAACGTGCAAGCGAGATGGAGACGCGGGCCGGACTGACCGAGCGCTTCTTCGGCTTCGCCCTCGCGCACGGGCTCGAGACGGCGCTCAGCGACCCCGACGTCGTCGAGTCCTTCGTCGTGCGCGGCCTCCCCGGCCGGGCGGCGTCCACGCGGGGCACCTATCGCAGCGTGCTCCTGTCCTCGCCCGGCCGCAGCCGTCGGCGTCGCGTCGGCACGCCCTTTCCCAGCTCAGGTGCCGTCACCCCCTACACGAGCGCGGAGCGCGCGGAGCTCCTCAGCATCGCCTCGTCCCAGCGCCATGTCGCGAAGGCCAATAGCGCACTGGCGATCATCTGCTTCGGGATCGGGGCGGGGCTGCGCCCCGGCGAGCTCGTCGCGCTGAGAGGAGGTGACGTCGCCGCCAACGCAAGGTTCGTCACCGTCACCGTCGCCGGTCGCCGGGTGCCCGTCGGCGCGCCCTGGCAGAAGAGGGCCGTCGATCTCGCGAGCGCAGCAGGGGGTGGCTTTCTCTTCCGTCCCGGCGGCGCAGACCGAACCCAGAAGAACTTCGTCACCGATCTGTGCGACCGGATCGTCGCTGATCCAACAGCCCCAAGGCTGTCGGCGGGTCGCTGCCGATCGAGCTTTGTCTGTGACCACCTCGCGGCGGGGACCGCACTCGCGGAGCTGGTCCGTCTCGCGGGGATCGACGAGGTGGGCTCCCTCTTGCGCTACGCACGCCACGTCCCTGCTGCACCGCAGTCCAAGGCGGCCCTTCGCGAGCGGCTCGCGCTGGGGAGCCGATGAGCGAGATCCCCGGCCTCACCGGTCGGCTCGACCCCGGGCTCGTCACCTTCGCACTCGAGATCGTCGCGAGCTCCGGGGTCTGCTCGGCGATCGAAGCCGAGCTCGAAACGGCGACCGGGCGGCCGAGGACGCTTTCGAGCGAGGCGCTGCTCGTCGCCCTCGTGCTCCTCGCACTCGAGGAGCGGCCGCTGCACCTCTCCTTGGCGACCGAGCTGTTGTGGCGCCGACTCCCACCGGCCGTCCGCACTCGGCTCGGGATCTCCGGCGAGGCCGCGACCCGGCGGGCCTTCCTCGCCCGCTACCGCACCGTGCGCTACCTCTTCGGCCGCATCTGCTCGGCCCTTGACCCCGAAGGACTTCCGAAGAACCGCCGGCTCCCAGTCGATGTGGCGAAGGCGAGGACAAAGAGCGTCGCGCCCGCCGAGCACCTGCGACGCCGGGGGGCGCTCGAGGGGATCGTCGCCGGCCTGCTCGGCGCGACCCTCGCCCTGCAAGAAGGCCACGAGCGGGCCCTCTTTGACGGCGCCGTCGGCCTCGACGCCACCCCCGTCCCCCTCTACAGCCGGGGGCCGTCACGGAGAAGCGGGCTCTGTGCATCTGATCCCGACGGCGGTTGGTATGTGCGCGAGGGCGACCACCGAGGGGTCGAGGACCACAAGGGGCGCGTCCGCGGAAAGGTGGCCTGGGCGCTCGAGGCGACGATCGTGGTGATGGCGACGCCGCCGGGGCGCCCGGTGGCTCATCCGAGCCTCGTCGTCGGCCTCTGTCTCTCGCGTCCCGGCGTCGATCCCGGAGGGACCGGCGCAAGGATGCTCGCGGCGGCGCAGTCCCATGGTCATCGCAGCGGCTTCCTCGGGGCGGACCGCGCCTACTCCTCGGCGCGGGCCGACGTGTTCCACCTGCCGGTCCGCGCCCTTGGCTACACCCCGGTCTTCGACTACCGGGGAGACGAGCTCGGCGTCCAGGCGAACAGCCAGGGGGCGCTCCTGGTCGAAGGCGCCTGGTGCTGTCCGGCGATCCCGGCGGTCCTCGTCCAGGCCACCGCGGACCACCGAGGCAAGCGCATCGGCGACGAGGAGTACGCCACGCGCATCGCGGCCCGGGCCGAGTGGCGACTGCGCGTGAAGTCCGGTCCCGACGTGGACGGCTACGAGCGCTTCTCCTGCCCGGCCGTCGGAACCACGCCGCACCTCTCCTGTCCGCTACGGCCCGCCTCGCGCACTCGCCGCGATGGAACAACAAAGGTGCTCTTTCCGCCGGAGATCGCACCTCGATGCTGTCAGCAGGCCTCGATCACGATCGCGCCCGACATCGGGGCCCGTCATCGCCAACGCCTCGCCTTCGGCACCGAGGAGTGGCGGTCCCGCTACGCGACCTGTCGCAACACCATCGAGGGTGTGAACGGGTTCCTGAAAGACGGAGCGCACGAGGCCCTCGGCGACCCGTCACGGCGACGCGTCCGCGGCGTCGTCGCGCAGTCGCTGTTCTGCGCGCTGTTGGTGATGGCCGCGAACATCCGCAAGCTGCGCGCCTTCCGGGAGATCGAGACCGAGGGAGACGTCGAGGCGGTCACCGAGCGAGCCCGCCGGCGACGAACGAGCCTCGCCGACCACCGCCCGGGAGCTTGAGGCCCCCCGGCAGAGCAGTTCCACCTCGCCGCGTCTGTGATCGCGGCACAAGCCCTGACGCGATCCTGCCGATGGACTGAGACAGCCCATCGGCAGAATGTGGGTACCTCAGCGACGAGTTCTGTCGCCGCGGGTGGGTCACTTATGTCTGTGACCCGCGGTGGAGGTGCCGGGAATCGAACCCGGGTCCTTCAGCTTCGCAATGGGCCTTCTCCGAGCGCAGCCGAATGCTTAGTTTCGGGTCCCGCCTCGCAGTCGGCACATCTGCGGGTCCCTAGCCAGCTGAAATGTCCCTGATGGCCACACTGGCGATGACCTTCAGGTAAGCCCTACTAAATGACGCCTGGAATCGACCCGCAGGGCTGGGGCCGGGCAGACGTTGCTGCTAGTTAGGCAGCAAGCGCGAGCTTGGGCTCGGCGTTTGTTTTATGGTTCCGGCTCTTTAACGTGGCTCCGGAGACCACGGCTCGCTTCTCCCATATTGACGACCGAAGTCGAAGCCAGTCACCCCCTGGTTGGTAGTTGCTTCGCTTCGAGCGTACAGCGCCGCTGTGACGTGTCGTCCCGCGAGCGCTGCCGGGAGACTGATCAGCCCCGGCGCTGGTGCTCGCGGATCGCCCGCTCCGCTTCGCGGTTGGAGTCGCGCTCCGCGATCGCCCTGCGCTTGTCGTAGAGGTGGCGGCCGCGTGCGAGGGCGATCTCCACCTTGGCCTTCCCCTCCTTGAAGTAGATCGACAGTGGGACGAGGGTCAGCGACTGCTGGGTCACCTTGCCGCGGAGCTCGTCGATCTGGGCCCGGTGGAGGAGGAGCTTGCGCGGGCGCTCGGGGTCCACGTAGCCGAACCCGCTCGAGTACTCGTAGGGGGCGATGCGCGTGCCGAGCAGGTACATCTCCCCGTTGTCGATGCGTGCGTAGGCGTCCTGGAGGCTCACCTGGCCGGCGCGCAACGACTTCACCTCGCCGCCGCGCAGCGCCATCCCGCACTCGAAGGTCTCGAGGATGTCGTACTCGTGGCGCGCCCGACGGTTCTGCGCGACCTTGCGGTTCGCGTCGCGGCGCTCGTTGCCCTTGACGGCCCTCTTCGTCGCGACGGCCGTCGTCTTCATGGGCATGACCGGAAACGGTAGCCTCCGGCCCGTGCCCGACCGTCCGCCGCGCATGCGGTCTGAGCTGGACAACCCGCGCGTGCCGACCCGATGAGCGGTCTCACGCTCGACGAGGAGCAGCTCGCCGCGATCGTCGCCCACTGCCTCGCCGAACTCCCCAATGAGGGCTGCGGCCTGATCGCCGGCGACCCTGCGAGCGGCGTGGTGCACACGGTCTTCCCGACCCGGAACGCGGCGGCGTCGGCGCGCCTGTACACGGTGGACCCCCGCGACCACCTCCGTGCCGACCGGGAGGCCGAGGCGGCGGGGGCCTCGATCATCGGCGTCTTCCACTCCCACACCCACACCGACCCTTATCCCTCGCCCACCGACGTCGCGCAGGCGCCCGACCCGACCTGGCACTACGTCCTCGTCTCGCTGCGCGACGAGCTCCCGTCGCTGCGCTCGTACCGCATCGTGGGCGGCGAGGTGAGCGAGGAAGCGGTCGTCGCCCCGAGGAGCAGCTCCTCCTAGAGGCGACGGCAGCGGGGGTGGCAGCCACGCCGGCCGGTGGAGATGGCGAAGCCGGCCGGTGGGGATGGTGGCGCCCAGTGGGGTGTGCGGGGTCCTTGTCTACAGTGACCGGGCGGGGATGACCCGCCGAGCAAGCGGGGCGGACCCGGCTTCGGACGACGCGTGGGGGGCGAGCATGGAACGACGCGCACTCGGCGAGACAGGGATCGAGCTGCCCGTCATCGGATTCGGTTGCGGCCCGAACGCCCGCCTGATGGTGGGCGACGACGAGGCGCTGCGGATCGAGACGATCAAGGCTGCGCTCGATGGCGGCATCGACTACTTCGACACCGCCTACGCCTACGGATGGGGGGTCTCGGAGACCAACCTCGGCCGGGCGCTGAAGGAGCTCGGCGCGCGCCCCTCGATCTCGACGAAGTTCTGCCTGCAGCCCGAGGACCTGAAGGACCCCCGCTCGGCGGTGCTCGCCGGCTTCGAGCAGAGCCTCGAGCGCCTCGGCCTCGACAAGGTGGACGTACTGCTCTCGCACAACCGCTTCGCGCGCGCCCACGAAGAGGGCGAGAAGATGAACGTCGGCGCGCTGCTCAACCTGGAGGAGGTCTTCGGGCACAACGGCGTCGCGAGTGCCCTCCAGGAGCTGCTGGATGCAGGGGTGATCCGCACCACGGGCTTCACCTCCTTCGGTGGTGACCCCGAGGCCATCGCCGAGGCCATCGCCTCGGGGGTCTTCGGGAGCATCAACGCCTCGTTCAGCCTGCTCAACCCGAGCGCCGCGGTCGAGGTCGGCCCCGAGGCCGAGGGCGCCGACTACCGGCGGGTGATCTCGACGGCCGCCGGCGCGGGCGTCGGCGTGATGGCGATCCAGGTGCTCGGGCGGGGGATCCTCACCGGCGAGGGGCCGAGCGAGGGCCCCGGCAGCCGCCTCATCCCGACCGCCCGGCGCTTGGGGGACTCGCTCGTGAAGACGGCGATCCGCTACGTGATCTCGACGCCGGGGGTCTCGACGGCGATCCTCGGCCTCTCCGAGCCCGCGCACGTCGCCGAGGCGATCGCCGCGGTCGAGATGGGCCACTTCGGCGAGGCCGAGCGGCACGAGCTCGAGGAAGCGGCGATCCACTAGCCGGGGCGGTCCACATCACCGAAGTGCCCACAGGAGGTAGCGATGTCGGAGCAGCAGCAGGCGGAGGACCCGGTCGGCCTCGTCGTCACCGCGTGCCACGTGCTCGGCAACGAGCAGTTCTCCGACATGGTCTGGGGCCACGTCTCGGTGCGCGACCCCGAGGGCCGGGGCATCTGGATGAAGGCGCACCTGTTCGGCTTCGAGGAAATCGAGCGGGAGAACGTGCTCCTCGTCTCCTTCGACGGCGAGGTGCTCGAAGGCGAGGGGCGGCGCCACGGCGAGTATCCGATCCACACCGAGATCATGCGAGCCCGCCCCGACGTGAACTGCGTCGTCCACACCCACGCCTTCTCGGCCGTGGCCTTCGCCGCGACCCAGCAGCCGCTGCTGCCGATCTCCCACGACGCGACGCTCTTCGTCCCGCCGGACATCCCCCGCTTCACCCGCACCGGCGACCTGATCGTCACCCAGGAGCTCGGTGAGGACCTCGCGCGCACCCTCGGCGACCGGCCCGCGGCGCTGATCCCCCACCACGGGATGGCGGTCACGGGCCCCGACGTGCCGGCCGCGATCATGGCGACGGTACTGCTCGAGCGGGCGTGCGCGAGCCAGCTCGCCGCCGGCGAGGTGAAGACCTGGTCCTCTGACGAGGAGGCGCTCGCCAAGCGGGCCCGCTGCTGGGCGCCGCCACTGCTGCAGATGGGCTGGGAGTACCTCGTCCGCAAGACCGAGCGGGCGCGCCGCGAGCGGTGACGATCGGAGGATCACCATGATGGAGCTACGGGTCGGGCCGCCCTCCTCGGCGCGCTTCCTCGGCACCCCGAGCGAGCGCCACCAGGTGATGCTCGAGCGCGCCGAGCGGGCGATCGCCGAGCCGCTCGTCGGCGTCGTCACCTCCTCCGGCCCCGTCGAGGGGCTCTTCCCGCTCGGGAAGGGCGGCGCCCCGACGTCGGCGGTGCGCGCCCGCATCGAGTCCTACGCGTCGCTCCTCGACGAGGACGCGAGGCGCGAGGTGCAGTTCCCCCTCGAGAGCGACGCCTGGCGACGGTGGTCGAACATCCACCGCTTCCTGATGCGTCACGGGCGCTGCCTGGACGAGATGGGCGACCCGGAGCGTGACCGCGCCCTCGAGCTCCTCGCGGCGGCGCTCAGCCCCGCCGGCTTCGCCGAGGCCCGCGGGGTGATGCGCCTCAACGAGACGATCCAGGAGATCACCGGCCGTCGCGACGAGCGCGGCTACAGCGAGTTCGGCGAGTGGAACTACTGGTTGTGCCTCTTCGGGAGCCCGTCGGCCGACGGTCCCTACGGCTTCCAGCTCGACGGCCACCACCTCAACCTCAACGTCTTCGTGCTCGGCGACCAACTGGTGCTCACGCCCTACCTCCTCGGCTCGGAGCCGCTCGTCGCCGAGGCGGGGCGCTACGCGGGGACACGCGTCCTCGAGGCCGAGGAGCGCCTCGCGCTCGACCTGGTGCAGTCCCTCGACCCCGCCCAGGCACGGCGCGCGGTGGTCGCCGAGGAGCTGCCGCCGGGGCTGTACGCCGGGGCGTTCTGCGACAACCTCGTCCTCGACTACTCCGGCATCGCCCACGGCGAGCTCGACCCGGTGCAGCAGTCGGCGCTGCTCGCGCTCATCGGCTGCTACGTCGGCCGCCTGCCCGATGGCCACGCCGCGGCGAAGATGGCCGAGGTGCGGGCGCACCTCGACGAGACCTACTTCACCTGGATGGGCGCCACCGAGGACGAGAGCGTCTTCTACTACCGGGTGCACAGCCCGGTGCTGCTCGTCGAGTTCGACCACGAGCCCGGCGTCGTCTTCAAGAGCGACGGCCCGATGAAGAGCCACATCCACACCGTGATGCGGACCCCGAACGGCAACGACTACGGCACCGACCTGCTGCGCCAGCACCGCAGCGCGCACGAGCACGCCGGCGCGTGAGCGGCCGCGCCGGGCGCCCGCTCAGCTGACGGGGGCGGGCGCGGCCTGCTCGACCCGCTGCGCGGCGGCCTCCTCGGCCTGCTGCATCAGCGCCTTCACCTGCTCGAGGAGCGGGCCGTGACGGTCGGCGTCGTCGCGCCAGTAGCCCTTGTGGAACATCGAGCGGTAGGCGCCCATGCGCATCCCGCGGTACCCGGCGTCGCCGACCCTCGGGTGCCCCTCGATGACCTCCCCGACCTCGGCGGCGTCGCGGTAGACGTTCATCGGGTCACCGCCCGCCGCGACGAGGGAGATCTGGTCGTCGAGGAGGCGCCGGAAGTGGAGCACCGCCTCGTCGGTGGCCGCGACCTGCTCCTTGGAGCGGTCGACGATCTCGCCCTGTGACCACCAGGCGGCCATGTCCTGGGCGAGCACGTAGTCGAGGATCGGTTTGCCCTCGGCGTCGAAGATCGGGATCTCGTAGCAGGGCGGCGTCGCCGGTATCTCGACGTCGACCCCGTCGGGGACGACGTAGATGTCGTAGACGATGTGGTTGGTGTGCGTGTCGTCGACGGGGACGCGGAACTGCATCTCGAAGCGCAGCCCGCCACCGCCGACGCGGGCGATGTTCGGGAAGATCATGTAGGAGTGCCAGCGCTCCTCGTACTCCTTCGCTCCGCGCTCGGGGGTGTACACCATCGCCTTTTGCACGCCGTGCTCGTCCAGGCGGGAGATCACCCGGTCGTAGCCGATCCCCTGGGCGATGCTCGTGTGCGAGCGGTGCGTCGTCGGGTCGGCGGCGCGCTCCTCCAAGAGGCCGTCGCGCTCGAGGACGTACTTGAAGAAATGGCCGTGCAGGTAGACGCTGTGCACCGGGTCCGAGGCATTCTCCTGGCACTGCAGCCAGTTGCAGGGGATCACCGTGAGGCCGATCTGGCGCAGCGCCCGGGGGTGCACGAGCACGTCCCACGGGGGGAGCACGGGCGGCTCGCCGGGGCCCAGGTAGGCAAAGAGCAGGCCGCCCATCTCCTCGACGGGGTAGCCGCCGATCGAGACGCTGTCGTGCAGGCGCGAGTTCGGGGACTCGAGGGGGGTCTCGACGCACTGCCCGGTCTCGTCGTAGCACCAGCCGTGGTAGGGACAGCGCAGGCCGTGCGCCTCGGGGATGCCGAAGGCCATGTTCACCAGGCGGTGCGCGCAGCGCTCGCCGACGAGGCCGACGGTGCCGGAGCGGTCGCGGTAGCAGACGAGGTCCTCGCCGAGCAGGCGCACCGGCTGCACCGGGTTCTCGTCGAGCTTGGCGACGGGGAGGAAGGGCTGCCAGTAGCGGCGGAGGAGCTCTCCGCCGGGCGTCCCCGGCCCGACGCGGGTCCAGCGCTCGTTCTGCTCGACGGTGACCATGCCGCCCCCTTTCGCGGCGCGGCCGGTCGGCGCGCCTTTCTGCGAGATCGTCTCCCGAGAAGGTACCGCCCGGGGCCACCGACGGTGGCCACCCCGTGCGGCGGGCCGCTCCGGATGGGCGGTGGCCGGGCGAGCGGTAAACTCTGACCGATTCGGTCGTATTTCCCGATCGCCGGAGGGCACCGTGGCCGTCGAAGTTCGTCTCCCCACCCTGCTCCGCCAGGCCGCCGCCGGTCAGCCGTCGGTGCGCCTCGACGGGGCGACCGTCGGCGACATCTTGCAGGAGCTCGTCGCCGCCTACCCCGGCCTCGGGGGCCAGGTGCTCACCGAGGACGGCTCACTGCACCGCTTCGTGAACGTCTACCTGAACGACGACGACGTCCGCTATCTGGACAAGCTCGACACCAAGGTGGGCGAGGGCGACGTGCTCTCCATCCTCCCCGCGGTCGCCGGCGGCTGAGCGCGCGCGCCGGATGGCCCGCTACGACAACATCCTCGACCTGATCGGCAATACCCCGCTCGTCGACGTCTCGCCGCTCAGCCCCAACCCGCAGGTGCAGATCCTCGTGAAGCTCGAGGGGATGAACCCCGGCGGCTCGGTGAAGGACCGCGTCGCGCTGAGCCTCGTCGAGGACGCTGAGAAGCGTGGCGTGCTCGAGCCGGGAGCGACGCTCATCGAGTCCTCCTCCGGCAACACCGGCATCGGCCTCGCCCTCGTCTGCCGGGCCCGCGGCTACCACCTGAAAGTCGTCCTCCCGACCAACGTCTCGATCGAGCGCCGCCAGCTGCTGGAGATCTTCGGCGCCGAGGTCATCGAGTCGCCCGGCTCGGAGGGCTCCAACGGCGCGGTGAGGCTCGTGCGGGCGCTCGCGGCCGAGCACCCCGAGTGGGTCTTCCTCTACCAGTACGGCAACCCGGCGAACCCCCGCGCCCACTACGAGGGGACCGGCCCGGAGATCTGGAGGGACTGCCCTGAGGTCACCCACTTCGTCGCCGGCCTCGGGACGAGCGGCACGCTCCTCGGCGTCGGCCGCTACCTGAAGGAGCAGAACCCCGAGGTGAAGGTGTGGGCCGTCGAGCCGCCGACGGGGGAGATGGTCGACGGCCTGCGCAACCTGGACGACGGCTACGTGCCGCCGATCTTCGAGGACGAGGGGGGCGAGCAGCTGCTCGACATGAAGACCGTCGTCTCGCCGCTCGACTCGATCGTCTTCACCCGCCGCCTCGCCGAGCTCGGGATCTTCTCGGGGATCTCGACGGGGGCGGCCTTCGCCGGCGCGGTGCGCTGCGCCGGGCGCATCGAGCGGGGGACGATCGTCGTGCTCTCCCCGGACGCGGGATGGAAGTACCTCTCGACCGGCGCCTGGACCGACCCCCTCGACGAGGTCGTCGAGCGGGCAAAGAAGGTCATCTACTTCTGAGCTTCCGGCGCCAGGACGACGCGCGCCGCGCCCGATCGACGTCGAGGGCGCCGCGGAGAGCCTGTCGACCTCGAGCATCGCCCCGCTCGGCGGGCCAAGGTCGGCGGGGGAGGCGCGGCACGCGCAGCGGCCGGCACGCCCGGCGAACAGGCGCTTTAGCCTTGGCCCGGTGGACGACCGGCCGATCGGCATCTTCGACAGCGGCTTCGGCGGCCTCACCGTCGCCCGTGCGCTGATCGACCTGCTCCCCGAGGAGCAGGTCGTCTACGTCGGCGACAGCGCCCGCTACCCCTACGGCCCGCGCAGCGCCGAGGAGGTCGCGAAGTTCAGCGCCGAGATCGTCGAGCACCTCGTCGTCCACGAGGGAGTGAAGATGGTCGTCGTCGCCTGCAACACCGCCTCCGCGGTGGCCCTCGACGAGCTGCGTTTCTCCTACTCGGTGCCCGTCCTCGGGGTGATCGAGGCCGGGCTGCGCTCCGCCGCGCTCGCCACCCGTAACGGCCGGGTCGGCGTGATCGGGACGGTGGGCACGATCTCCTCGGGCGCCTATCAGCGGGCCGCGGCGACGCTGCGGATCGGCGCGGAGGTGCACCTCGCCGCCTGCCCCGGCTTCGTCGAGTTCGTCGAGCGGGGAGAGATCGACACCGACCAGGTGCACGTGCTCGCCGAGCGGCTGCTCTCGCCGCTCGCCACGCTCGACATCGACACGCTGCTCCTCGGCTGCACGCACTACCCCTTCCTGGCGCGCACGATCGCGGACGTGATGGGGCGTGACGTGGTCCTCGTCTCCTCGGCCGAGGAGACCGCCTTCGACGTGCGCTCGATCCTGCAGGCGACGGGCCTCGGCCGGCGCGGCGAGCGCACGACCGAGCACCGCTTCCTCTCGTCGGGGGACGTCGGCTGGTTCGCCGAGATGGGGAGCCGCCTCCTCGGCCCCGAGCTGCACCACGCCGAGCACCTCCCCCTCGCCGCGCCCTGAGCCGCACCTTGTAGTTTCGGCGCCGACCAAGGAGCGACCCCCATGACCACACCGGTGAACCTCACGCGCCGTGACGGCCGCGTCATCGACGAGCTGCGGCCCGTGACCCTCGAGCGGGACTACACCGAGTTCGCCGCCGGATCGGTGCTCGCCACGATGGGGCGCACCAAGGTCCTCTGCACCGCCTCGATCGAGGAGGACACCCCTCGCTGGATGCGCGGCAGCGGCAAGGGGTGGGTGACGGCCGAGTACTCGCTGCTGCCGGGCTCCTCTCCCGAGCGCGTCTCGCGCGAGGCGGCGCGTGGCCACCAGAGCGGTCGCACGCACGAGATCCAGCGGCTGATCGGCCGCTCGCTGCGGGCGGTGTGCGACATGGCCGCGTTGGGCGAGCGGCAGGTGATCCTCGACTGCGACGTCCTGCAGGCCGACGGGGGGACGCGCACCGCCTCCATCACCGGCGCCTACGTCGCGCTGCACGACGCGCTCAGCCGACTGCTCACGACGGGGGTCCTCGCCCGCCACCCGCTCTCGGACCCGCTCGCCGCCGTCTCGGTCGGCGTCGTCGAGGGAGTCTGCATGCTCGACCTCGACTACTCCGAGGACTCCCGCGCCGAGGTCGACATGAACGTCGTGATGACCGGCACGGGGCGCTACGTCGAGGTGCAGGGGACCGCCGAGGGGATGCCCTTCTCGGCCGAGGAGCTCGGCGAGCTGCTCGCGCTCGCGAAGAGCGGGATCGACGAGCTCGTCGCCGCGCAGCAGCTGCTGCTCGCGGAGGCGCCCGAGCCGAGGGTCATCGGGCGGCCTTCGTGAGCGGGCTGCAGCTCGTCCTCGCGACGGCCAATCCCGACAAGGAGGTGGAGATGCGGATGATCCTCGAGGCGGTCCTCCCCGACGTCGAGCTCGTCGCGCGCCCCTCCTCGGTCCCCTACGTCGAGGAGATCGGGCGGACCTTCCTCGACAACGCCCGCCTGAAGTCCGAGGCGCTCTGCCGGGCGACCGGCCTCGCGGCGGTCGCCGACGACTCGGGCCTCGAGGTCGACGCCCTCGGCGGCGCGCCGGGCCTCTACTCGGCGCGCTACGCGGGACCGAGCGCGACCTACCAGGACAACGTCGACAAGCTCCTCCTCGCCCTCGGCAGCCGGCCCGACCGCCGCGCCCGCTTCATCTCGGTCGTCACGGTGAGCTTCCCCGACGGGAGCGAGATCGCCGCCGAGGGGATCGTCGAGGGGACGATCGCCGACGCGCCCCGCGGCGGCGGCGGCTTCGGCTACGACCCGGTCTTCCTCCCCGACGGCGGAGGAGGGCGCAGCTACTCCGAGCTCGACCCCGACGAGAAGCACGCGCTCAGCCACCGCGGACGGGCGCTGCGCGAGCTCGCGATCGAGCTCGCCGCCCGCTGAGCAAGGCCTCCGGGGGACCCGGGCGGAACGCCGGGGCTCGACTAGTTTTCGGTCGTGGCCACTCGATACCGCTGCAGCGCCTGCGGGAACCTCACCCGTTTCGACGTCCTGTCGACCAAGCGCGCCCGCGCCTTTCACCACTACAGCCTGGGTGGCGACCTCGTCGTCGAGGAGGAGGAGATCCTCTCCCTCGACATCGAGTCGGTGACCTGCCGCTGGTGCGGGCGCTCGAACGCGATCGAGACGATCGCCGACGAGGAGAGCGCGCCCGCGGCACCGAAGTCCTGAGTCCGCCCGAGCCGCTGATACACCCTCCGACGATCATCTCCAGAGACGAGATCGATAGCGGGAGCATCCCGCCCGGAGGAGAGGAGGCGCCGTGGACAGCTCGGTGCTCACGATCAGTTGCGACGATTGCACGCTGCAGGCGACGCACGCCTGTGACGACTGCGTGGTCTCGTTCCTCCTCGATCACGACCCCGCCGACGCGATCGTCATCGACGCCGACGAGGCGCGCGCCGTGCGCCTCCTCGAGGGCGCCGGGCTCCTCCCCGGCATCCGCCACCAGCGACGCGCCGGCTGAGGCCACGCGCCGCGGGCGCGGCGCCGACGGGGGAGCGGGCCGGAGAGGCCGACGGCGGTGAGCCACCTACTCGTCACCAACGACTTCCCCCCCAAGGTCGGTGGGATCCAGTCCTACCTCCATGAGCTGTGGCGCCGCCTCCCGCCGGAGCGCTTCACCGTCCTCACCCGCGCCCAGCCCGGCGCCGAGGCCTTCGACGCCGCGCAGCCCTACCGGGTCGTGCGCGTCGAGACGCCGATGCTGCTGCCGGGCCCCGCGCTGCGCCGGAGGATCGACGCGCTGGCGGCCGAGTGCGGTGCCTCGCTCGTGGTCCTCGACCCTGCTCTCCCCGTCGGCGGCCTCGGCCCCTCGCTCGCGCACCCCTACGCCCTCGTCCTGCACGGCGCCGAGGTCACCGTGCCGGCGCGCCTCCCCGGCCTCTCCCGGCTGCTCGCCCGCACGATCCGCGGTGCGGCCCTCGTCATCGCGGCGGGGGGCTACCCCGCGGGCGAGGCGCGCCGCATCGTCGGCCGCGCGATGCCCGAGACCGTCCTCGTCCCCCCCGGCGTGGACGCGGGGCGCTTCCACCCGATCGGCGAGGAGGAGCGCGCCGCGGTGCGCCGCCGCCTCGGGGTGGGGGAGGGCGCGCCGCTCGTCGTGAGCGTGAGCCGCCTCGTCCCCCGCAAGGGCATGGACGTGCTCATCGAGGCCGCAGCGGCCCTCGCCCCCCGCCACCCGGGGCTCTCGGTGCTGATCGGCGGCAGCGGGCGCGACGAGGAGCGGCTCGCCCGTCTGATCGAGCGCCACGAGGCGCCGGTGCGCCTGTTGGGGCGCGTCCCCGACGACGAGCTCCCCGCGCTCCTCGGCGCCGCCGACCTCGCGGTGATGCTCTGTCGCAACCGCTGGCTCGGCCTCGAGCAGGAGGGCTTCGGGATCGTCTTCCTGGAGGCCGCGGCGGCGGGCGTCGCGCAGGTCGCCGGCCTCTCGGGGGGCGCGCACGAGGCGGTCCTGCACGAGGAGACCGGCCTCGTCGTCGACCGCCCCGCCGACCTCAAGGTGGCGAGCGAGGCGATCGCCTCGCTGCTCGCCGACCCGGCCCGCCGCGCCCGCCTCGCCGCCGCGGCGCGGGCGCGCGCCGCGGCCACCTTCGACTATGACGAGCTGGCGGCGCGCCTCGACGGGGCGCTGCTGCGCGCCGGGGGCTGAGAATCCCCCGGCCGCGCGGGCGGCCGTGCCAGGCTGGGGCGACCAGCACACGAGAGGGACGACGGTGGAGCGGACGGCCGAGCAGGTGGTGATATCGGGACCTCCCGAGCGCTGTTTCGCCGTGGCCACCGATTTCGAGGCCTACCCCGAGTGGGTCTCGGACGTGAAGCAGGTCGAGGTCCTCGAACATGACGCGCAGGGCCGCGCCCTCGTCGTCGCCTTCCGCGCCGGCGCCTTCGGCCGCTCCACCAACTACGTCCTCGCCTACGACTACTCGCGCGCCCCCGAGGAGGTCTCCTGGGTGCAGCGCGAGGGGGACATCACGAGCCGCCTCGACGGCTCGTACCGCTTCGTCGCGGACGGCGACGGCGCGACGCAGGTGACCTACGCCCTCGCCGTCGAGCTGCGGGTCGCGATCCCCGGCTTCGTCCGCCGCCGCGCCGAGGGGCACATCCTCCACGCCGCGGTGCGCGACCTGAAGGCGCGGGTCGAGTCGCGGGGCTGAGATGAGCGGGGCGCCGGTGGTGCGCCTCGGTGTGGCGCTGCCGGTCTTCGAGCCCTCCGCCTCGCCCGCACTGGAGGCCGCCGAGGAGGCCGAGGCCGCCGGCCTCGACGGGGTCTTCTGTTACGACCACCTGTGGCCGCTCGGCAACCCGACGATGCCGGCGCGCGCCCTGTTCCCTCTCCTCGGCGCGCTCGCGGCGCGCACCGAGCGCCTGCTGATCGGCCCCCTCGTCGCCCGCATCGGGATCATGGAGCCCGAGCACCTCGTCACCTCGCTGCTCGCCGTCGAGGCGCTGTCGGGGGGGCGGCTGATCGCCGGCCTCGGGACGGGGGACGCGAAGAACGCCCCCGAGAACGCCGCCTACGGCGTCGCCTTCGCCCCCGCCGGCGAGCGCCGCGCGCAGCTCGAAGAGGTCGCCACCCGCCTCGTCGCCGCCGGGGTGACGACCTGGGTCGGCGGTGGCGCGCCCGCGACCAACGCCATCGCGCTCCGCCTCGGCTGCCCGCTCAACTTCTGGGCGGCCGCACCCGATGATCTCGCGGCACATGCCCGCCTCGGCCCGGTGACCTGGGCCGGGAACCTGCCGGGTGACCGGGCCGAGGCGGCGGCGCGGCTGTCGGGGGTCGCCCTCGCGGGGGCGGGCTGGATCATCGTCCACTGGCCCGGCCGGGCCGGGCGCCTCGTCGAGGCGGCGGCCGCCGCGGGGCTCGCACGCGCCGCGCCGCCACCCGGGGCGTGAGCGCGACGGACAACCTGCAAGAGCATCGTTGGTAGCCTTTCGCGATGGACTTCCGCCGCATCAACGGACTGCCGCCCTACGTGTTTGCCGAGGTAGACGCGTTGAAGTTGGCAGCACGCCGCGCCGGCGAGGACGTCATCGACCTCGGCTTCGGCAACCCCGACATCCCCTCCCCGGAGATCGCCGTCGACAAGCTCGCCGAGGCCGCGCACAACCCGCGCAACCATCGCTACTCCTCCTCGAAGGGGATCCCCAAGCTCCGTCAGGCGATCGCCGACCTCTACTTCCGCCGCTTCGGGGTCGCCGTCGACCCCGACCGCGAGGTGGTGACGACGATCGGCGCGAAGGAGGGCCTCTCGCACCTCATGTGGGTGCTCGTTGGTCCTGGCGACACCGCGCTCGTGCCCGCGCCGTCCTACCCGATCCACATCTACGCGCCCCTCTTCGCCGGCGCCGACGTGCGCATGGTGCCGCTCGCCAACCTCGGCACCGACGAGGTCGACGCCGGGGAGCACTTCTTCGCGAACCTCCTCGAGGCCTGGCAGTCGGCCTGGCCGAAGCCGCGGGTGGTGATCTTCTCCTTCCCGCACAACCCGACCACGGCCTGCATCGACCTCGCGACGATGACCCGCCTCGTCGCCTTCGCCCACGAGCATGACGTCGTCCTCGTGCACGACTTCGCCTACGCCGAGACCTCCTTCGACGGCTACCGGCCGCCCTCGATCCTCGAGGTCCCCGGCGCCTCGGAGGTGGCCGTCGAGCTCTACACCCTCACCAAGTCCTTCTCGATGGCCGGCTGGCGGATCGCCTTCATGGTCGGCAACACCGAGGTCGTGCAGGCGCTCACCAAGCTGAAGAGTTATCTCGACTACGGGAGCTTCCAGCCGATCCAGATCGCCGCGACGGTGGCGATGAACGAGGCCTCGGAGTACCCGAAGTTCGTGAACGACATCTACCAGCATCGGCGCGACGCCCTCTGCGAGGGGCTGCAGCGGATCGGCTGGGCGATCGACAAGCCGAAGGGGACGATGTTCGTCTGGGCGCCGATCCCCGAGCCCTACAAGGAGATGGGGTCGCTCGAGTTTGCGAAGTTCCTCGTCGCCGAGGCCAAGGTCGCGACCGCCCCCGGGGTCGGCTTCGGGCCGGGCGGCGACGGCTTCGTGCGCTTCGCGCTGATCGAGAACGAGCAGCGCATCGGCCAGGCGGTGCGGACGCTGCGCAAGACCCTCGAGCGTCTCTGAGGCCGTCGGGAAGTTCTGCGGGTCCCGAAACGTTTCTATTGACACGGCTGTAAGCACGCGCGTGTAATTAACTCCCATCTGGTAGCGGGGGGATGCCGGACCACAACATGTAGTGGTTTTGCTGTTGAGGCTCACATCTTGGGCAGGGCGCTCCGAAGGACGGGGAGCGATACAGGCCCGTGCTAGTTGATGGTTGGAAAAGTGCGTGGCGGGCGGGCCTGGTGGCAGGCGCCGAGAGGAGCGAGCAACGATGGCAGTTACCGGAGAGCGTGTGGAGATCGGCATCCGCCGACACTTCACCGATGGCAGTCGACACCCCTACGAGATGCTCGAGTGGGAGCGGCGCGACTCGCGGATCAGCGACTACCGCACCGGTGAGGTCGCCTTCGAACAGCTCGGCGTGGAGGTTCCGCTCACCTGGAGCCTGAACGCCACGAACATCCTCGCCCAGAAGTACTTCCGCGGCACGGTCGGCACCCCCGAGCGCGAGACGTCGCTGCGCCAGGTGATCGACCGCGTCGTCGACACGGTCACCGCCTGGGGGGTGAAGGACGGCTACTTCGTCGACGCCGAGGAGGCCGCCGCCTTCTCCGACGAGCTCAAGTACCTCATCGCCTTCCAGAAGGCGGCCTTCAACTCGCCGGTGTGGTTCAACATCGGGGTGAAGGGCGTCCCCCAGCAGGCGAGCGCCTGCCAGCCCTACGGGGCGCTCGTCAGCACCCCCGCTGGCCTGGTTCCGATCGGCCGGTTGGTCGAGGAGCGCGCGGTCGGCACCAAGGTGTTCGACGCACACGGCGTGACGAGCGTCGTCGCGGTGAAGGCCAACGGCCAAAAGGAGGTGCTGCGGCTGCACGCCAAGTCGGGCCAGCAGCTCGACGTCACCGCGGACCACCTCGTGTGGCGGGCTTCGGACAGCCGCCACGGCCACTTCGTCGCCGCCGGCTCTCTGAAGGCCGGCGACCGCCTGATGTGGCATCGCACCGAGAGCCACGGCGCAGGAGAGATCACCTCGGCGGCGATCGCCGAGGCGGCGCTCGCCGGCTGGCTGCAGTCCGACGGCTTCGTCGGTCAGTACGAAGGGACGAACCGCTCCCTCACGATCGAGGCGATGACCGTTACTGACGCCGAGCGCGAGTGGGTGCTCAGCGCGATCGACCAGGTCTTCCCCGGCGTCCACCGCCACGAGCGGGCGGTGGAGACGATGGACCCCACCCTTGACTGCCGGAGGACCCGGCTCTACGGGAACGAGCTCGCGCCCTTCGTCGAGCGGTGGGGCCTTCGCCAGCGGGAGGCGGAGATGACCGTCCCTGAGCAGCTCTACACCGCCCCGCTCCCCGTGGTGGCGGCCTACTTGCGGAGCCTGTTCCAGGCCGAGGGCTACGTGCAGGTACGCGAGCGCTCGGCGTGCATCGCCTTCGACATGGTCTCCGAAGGGATCGTGCGTGGCACGCAAGCGCTCCTCGCGCGCTTCGGCATCTACTCCCGTGTCCGCTTCAAGGGCGACGCCCGCGAGGACCGGAAGGGCTGCTGGCAGCTCGCGATTCGGCCGCTCGGCGACCGGATCGCCTTCGCAGCCGAGATCGGGTTTATCGGTCCCCGCAAGGCGGGGCTGGTCGAGGAGAGCCTGGGCCTCCCCGGCCTTGCCACCCGGGCGACGAAGCAGCTCGAGATCGAGCGCATCGAGAGCGTCGGTGTGCAGGAGGTCTTCGACATCCAGACCGAGAGCGGCGAGTACTTGAGCGCCGGCCTGCGCGTCCACAACTGCTTCATCCTCGCCGTCGACGACTCGATGTCGGCGATCCTCAACTGGTACGTCGAGGAGGGGACGATCTTCAAGGGCGGCTCCGGCTCGGGGGTCAACCTCTCCAAGATCCGCTCCTCCAAGGAGCTCCTCGCCGGCGGCGGCACGGCCTCGGGACCGGTGAGCTTCATGCGCGGCGCCGACGCCTCGGCCGGGACGATCAAGTCCGGCGGCAAGACGCGCCGCGCCGCGAAGATGGTCATCCTCGACGCCGACCACCCCGACGTCCAGGAGTTCATCTGGTGCAAGGCCAAGGAGGAGCGAAAGGCGCGTGCCCTCGCGGCGGCAGGCTTCGACATGGACCTCGACGGCGTCGACAGCCACTCCATCCAATACCAGAACGCGAACAACTCGGTGCGAGTGAGCGACGAGTTCATGGAGGCGGTCCTCGAGGGGCGCGAGTGGGGCCTCACCGCGCGCACTAACGGCGAGATCATGGAGACCCTCCCGGCCCGCCAGCTCTTCCGTGAGATCGCGGAGGCCGCGTGGGAGTGCGCCGACCCCGGCCTGCAGTTCGACACCACGATCAACCGCTGGCACACCGCGCCGAACACCGGCCGGATCAACGGCTCCAACCCCTGCAGCGAGTACCTGCACCTCGACAACTCGGCGTGCAACCTCGCAAGCCTCAACCTCCTCGCCTTCTTGGACCACGAGGACCACTTCGACGTCGAGGGCTTCAAGGCGGCGGTCGAGGTGATCTTCACCGCGCAGGAGATCATCGTCGGCAACGCCGACTACCCGACCGAGAAGATCGGCGAGAACACCCGCGCCTTCCGGGAGATCGGCATCGGCTACGCCAACCTCGGCGCGATGCTGATGGCGCTCGGCATGCCCTACGACTCCGACGACGCGCGCTCGCTCAGCGCAGCGATCACCGCGCTCATGACCGGGCACAGCTACGCCACCTCGGGGCGCATCGCCTCGCGGATGGGTCCCTTCGCCGGCTTCCACGACAACGCCGAGGCGATGATCAACGTGCTGAAGATGCACCTCGACGCCGTCGACGGGATCGACCGCAGCCGCGTGCCGGGCGATCTCCTCGAGGCGGCGCGGGAGTCCTGGGCGACGTCGGTCGAGCTCGGCGAGGCCTACGGCGTGCGCAACGCGCAGGCGAGCGTGCTCGCCCCCACCGGGACGATCAGCTTCCTCATGGACTGCGACACGACGGGGGTCGAGCCCGACCTCGGCCTCGTGAAGACGAAGAAGCTCGTCGGTGGCGGGACGATGTCGATCGTCAACCAGACGATCCCGCGTGCGCTGCGCAACCTCGGCTACTCGGCCGAGGAGATCGAGGTGATCGTCGCCTACATCGCCGAGCACCACTCGATCCTCGGGGCACCGGCGCTGAAGGCCGAGCACCTTCCGGTCTTCGCCTGCTCGATGGGCGACAACGCGATCCACTACGGCGGCCACGTGAAGATGCTCGGGGCCGTGCAGCCCTTCATCTCCGGCGGCATCTCCAAGACGGTGAACATGCCCTCGGACGTGACCATCGAGGACGTCGAGCAGCTGCACATCGACGCCTGGAAGCTCGGCCTGAAGGCGGTCGCCATCTACCGCGACAACACCAAGGTCGCGCAACCGCTCTCGGCGACCAAGAACGCGGACGACGCCCTCGACATCGAGCTCGGCATCTCGAGCGAGCGGGAGTCGGCGCTGCTCGCCCGCATCGCCGAGCTGCAGGACGCGCTCGCCGTTCCGGCTCCGCCGACGACGGCCCGCACCCGCCTGCCCCGCCGCCGCCGCTCCAACACCTTCTCCTTCCGCGTCGCGGATTGCGAGGGCTACGTGACGGTCGGCGAGTACGACGACGGCCGCCCCGGCGAGGTCTTCATGAAGGTCTCCAAGCAGGGCTCGACGCTGTCGGGGGTGATGGACGCCTTCGCCATCTCGGTGAGCCTCGGCCTGCAGCACGGGGTGCCGCTCAAGACCTTCGTGAACAAGTACACCAACATGCGCTTCGAGCCGGCGGGGATCACCGACGACGCCGACCTGCGCCTCGCCTCGAGCCTCGTCGACTACATCTTCCGCCGGCTGGCGCTCGACTACCTGAGTCTCGACGAGCGGATCGACCTCGGGATCCTCTCGACGGGGGAGCGCACGCAGCCGACGCTGCCGGGCTTCGAGGACGTGGAGAGCGGCACGGCGGCCCGCTCGGACCGCGAGACCTTCGGAGAGGGCGGTGACCGCGACCGGGCGCCCGCCCGCTCCGCCTCGATCCCCGTGGTCGAGGAGCGGCCGCTGTTCGAGAACCGGGACGCGCCCTTCTGCTACTCCTGCGGCAACATCATGCAGCGGGCGGGCTCCTGCTACGCCTGCCCGTCCTGCGGCTCGACGAGCGGCTGCTCGTGAGCTGACGCACCCTGCCCGAGCGTGAGAGAGGAGGTGGCCCACGGGCCTCCTCCTCTCTCACGCCAGAAGCACGACCGCCCGTCGAGCGAGCGATGCACGACCAGCTGATCGTCGTCACCGGGGCGAGCGACGGCATCGGCGCCGCCGCCGCCCGCCAGCTGCGCGCCCTCGGCGCGACGGTCGTCGTCGTCGGCCGCTCGCCCGAGAAGACCGCCGCGGTCGCCGCCCGCCTCGAGGCCCGTTTCTACGTCGCCGACTACACCCTCCTCGCCGAGGTGCGCCGCCTCGCCGAGCAGCTCGGCAACGACCTCCCGCGCATCGACCTCCTTGCCCACAACGCGGGCGGGATCTTCGGCGTCCGCGAGCTGACGGTCGACGGCCACGAGAGGACCCTGCAGGTCAACCACCTCGCCCCCTTCCTCCTCACCCAGCTGCTCCGCGAGCGGCTGATCGAGAGCAGGGCGCGGGTGATCACCACCTCGAGCGTCGCGAACAAGGTCTTCAGCCGCCTCGACCTCGACGACCTCGAGCTCACCCACCGCTACAGCGCGCGCGTCGCCTACGGGAACGCCAAGCTCGCGAACATCCTCTTCACCCGCGAGCTGCACCGCCGCCACCACGGCGCGGGGCTCGCCGCGGCGGCCTTCCACCCCGGCGGGGTGGCGAGCAACTTCGCCGCCGAGAGCTCGAGCCTGCTGCGCCTCGTCTACCGCACGCCGCTGCGCCACCGGCTGCTGATCTCGCCCGCCGCGGGGGCGGACACGCTCGTCTGGCTGGCGAGGACGACCCCGGGGGTGGAGTGGCGCTCGGGCGGCTACTACGTCCGGCGCGCGCTGTCGGGTGCCGTCGACAAGCTCGCCGACGACCCCGAGGCCGCGCGCGCCCTGTGGGAACGCTCCGCCGCCCTCCTCGGTCGCTGAGCGAGCGCCGCGACCTCCCGCCGGCGCCGGCGCAGCTATAGTGCTGTGCATGGTACCTGGCCCGGCATCGAAGCTGATGAGCCAGATGCGGCGGGGCGCGATCGAGTACTGCGTGCTGGCGCTGCTGCGCAAGCAGGAGCGCTACGGCTTCGAGCTCGCGCGCACCCTCGCCGACGCCGACGGCCTGGTGACGAGCGAGGGGACCCTCTACCCGCTCCTCAGTCGCTTGCGCCGCGAGGGGCTCGTCGACACCGCCTGGCGGGAGTCGACGCAGGGGCCGCCGCGCCGCTACTACAGCCTCACGCGCGACGGCGCCGCGGCGCTCGATGGCTTCGCCGAGCAGTGGGGGCGCTTTCGCGACACCGTCGACCGCATCCTCTTGGAAGGGGCGTGAGCATGGCCACCGACCCGCAGCGCGAGGCGATCGTCGTCCGCTACCTCGCCGCACTTGACGCGGCGCTCGGCGCCCTTCCCGCGTCGCGGCGCGAGGAGATCGGCGAAGCCGTCGCGCAGCACATCGCCGACGCCCGCGCCGAGCTGGCCGCTGAGAGCGAGAGCGAGACCGAGAGCGCGCTGCGCACCCTCCTCGACCGCCTCGGCACCCCCGAGGAGATCGCCGCCGACGGCCTCGAGGAGGAGGCGGAGGAGGAGAACGAGGCGACGATCGTCGCGCCCCCGCCGCTGCCGCGTGCTCTCCTCCTCGATCTCGCGCCCCTCCGCCGCCACGGCCTCCTCGCCGCGGGAGGGGTGGCCGCCGCCGCGCTCGTCCTCGTCGTCCTCCTCCTCGCCGTCGCGGCCCCCGCCTTCACGCGCACCAACCAGGCCTCCTCGGTCGTCACGACCCCGCGGCGCGCTGCGGCGCTGCGCGGTACCCGCCCGGTGATCGCCGCCCCCGCGGACGTCGGCCTGAGCGAGGCGGCGGCGGTCGGCGCGCTGCAGGCGGCCGGGCTGCAGCCGGTCGTCCGCTTCGAGCAGAGCCCGACGGCGGGGCACCCCGGTGTCGTCACCAGCGAGTGGCCGGGAGCGGGGACGCGGCTCGTCGTCGGCTCGGTCGTGCAGGTGCTCGTCACCCTGCGAGGCGCGCCCGCGGCGGTGCCCTCTCCGGGCTGAGCTACCAGCTGGGCCAGTTGGAGGGGAGCGAGCCCGTCGGCGGGCTGCTCTGCATCTGGCCCCCGGGCCCGCCGAGGGACTGCACCAGCGCGGAGAAGTTGGCGCCGAAGGCCGTCGAGTTGCCGCCGTAGTACTGGCGGTTGTCCGAGGCCATCGTCGTCCCGTCGCCAGAGGCGTCCGACCAGCCCATCTCCATCCCCGTCGCCCCCTCGTAGAGCTGGCCGAGGACGGTGTTCGCGTCCACCTGCTGACCGACCTGCACCGAGGGGTTGACGTCCTCGGCGGCGTAGACGACGAGCCCCGCGGCGGGGCCGTCCGAGAGACGGTACGAGATGAAGGTGCCGCCGGGCCAGCCGCCGTTGCCGGTGCTGATCACCACGCCGTCGCCGACCGCGTAGACCGGGCCGTAGCCGCTGAAGTCGACGCCCTGGTCGATGCGCTCCGCGGAGAGGCCGCGTAGGTCGCGGAGCGGGTTCGCATAGCTCCCGGAGGAGACGTGCGAGGTCGGCAGCACCCCGTTGAAGGTCGTCTGCTGCGCCTGCTGGGCGAGCGCCCGCTCGCTCGCGAGCACCCGAGCCTGCTCGCGGCGCTGCGCCGCCGCGGTGACGAGCGCCAGCAGGTTGCCCTTCACCGAGTTGAGGAGCTCGTCGTCGCGGGCGATCCCCGCCTCGGCGGCCCGCCGGGAGGAGGCGAGGTCGCGCAGCGTCTGCTGGGTCTCGGCACGCTCCTTCTCGAGCGTCAGCTCGGTGGCGTTGGTGTGGTTCTCGTCCTGCTGGAGGGCGCTCACCGCGTCGTCGAGCGTGCCGCTCGTCACCCCGAGGTAGGTCTGGGCCTCGGCGACGTGGTTGGCGTTCGCCCCGGTGCCGAAGAAGGTCGCGGTCGGCGACTCGCCCGAGGTCGCGGCCACGTAGGCGTCGATCGCCCACTGCCGGACGTGCGTGGTGGCGACGGCGACGGTCTTGTGGTCCGTCTTCAGCTTGGAGTCGTCGCCCCCGATCTCGCGCTGCAGGAAGGCGAGGTGGGCGGCGACGGCGTCGAAGTGGGCGACGAGCCCCTCGTCGGCGTTGCCCTCGGCGGCGAGCTTGTTCTCGAGGATGTTGATCTGGCTGCGGTCGGTGGTGACGGTGGCCTGGCCGAGCGTCGCGGCGCCGACCACCGGCCCCGCCGCGCCGAACAGGAGGAGGGCGAGCAGGCCCGTCCGCCGGCACCCGAGGGCGCCCGGGGAGCACCGGCTACGCGTCGCGGGCCGCGCCGCGCCGTGGTGATCGCGCACAATGGGCAAGCAGACTACTCAACCGACCTGCGATCCTGCCTCCCGAAAGGCCTGCCGGCGCGCGCGGCTCGGGCTCAGCGCTTCGCGACGACCGGCACCTCGAGCGGCGCCGTCGCCACCTGTGGCTTCGCGTTGCGCCCCCCGGTCTCGGGGACGAAGCGGGCGACGAGGATGGCGACCATCGCCGCCGCGCAGCCGATGTAGAGGAAGGCGGGGCCGTAGCGGTTGTTGTGCGCGATGAGGGCGAAGATCACCGGGGAGATGGCGGTGCCCCCCTGGCCGGTGAAGCGCCACAGGCCGAGGAAGCGGCCGCGCGCCTCGGGGGGCGCGACGTCGGCGCCGACGGTCTGGATCGAGCCACCGGTGAGCGACTGCATCACGATCCCGAGGAGGAAGATCACGATGAACGCCGTGAGGCTCATGTGGAAAAAGGCGGTCATCGCGAGGCCGGTGGTGGTGAGGGCGACGCCGGTGAAGCCCGGCACCATCGTCCGTTTTCGCCCGAAGCGGTCCATCATCCAGCCCGCGGTGAAGCCGATCGGCAGCGCGATGAAGCCCATCGCCCCCGCGAGGTAGCCGATGCCGTTCGTCCCGACGTGGTACCGGTAGGAGGAGTACAGCGTGTACACCTGGGCCTGCACCGGCCCGCGCGCGAGCCCCGCGCAGAAGGCGACGGCGAAGTAGACGAGCCGCGGCAGGACGATCTGGCGGGTGGTGAGGCGGCGCGCCGCCTCGGCCGGTGCCGGCGCCGAGGTCGCCGTGCCCGTCGCCGTCGTGGCGGGCAGGTCGCGGCGGGGGGTGTCCTTGGTGAACAGGTACGCGGGGACGAGGGCGACGAGCGCGAGGAAGCCGTAAGCGGCGAAGGGGGCGCGTGTCCCCCAGAGGTGGTAGATCGGGATGCCGAACAGCGGCCCGACGAACTTGCCGGTGTTGTCCATCCCGAACATCCAGCTGACCTGGCGCCCCCGCTGGTTGGGGGCGGCGCCGTGCGAGATCCCCGCCAGCCGGCCGATCAGCCACATCTGCGAGGCGCAGCCGTCGAAGAAGCGGTAGACGAGCAGCTCGGGGAAGTTGCGGGCGGTGAGCACGAGGAAGGCCATCGCCGCCGTGAGGATCGGGCCGAGGAGCATGATCCGCCGCCGTCCGACGCGGTCGACCAGCCACCCGGTGGGGATCGTCCCGAGGACGCTGCCGATGAGGAAGGCGGTGGTGACCCCGGTCGCGAGCGAGAAGCCGACGTGGAAGGACTTCGCGATCTTCGGCACCACCGGGAGGGCGATGCCGGTGCCGATGGCGAGGATGAGCGCCGGCAGGTAGGTGGAGACGAAGGCGCTCCACGACCAGGCCTTTGCCTCGTAGCCCGCCGGCGGCGCGGCGGATTCCTGGTGTTTCCCCCCGATTCGCACCACGTTCACCATAGGGTCGCACTCCCCGGGGCGCACGTTTCGGGCGCGCCCGGTGGGATCATTTGGCCCGCCTAGGGGCGCGGCGGCCGCCGCGGCGGGGAGGAGCGCGATGACCAGTGCCGAACTGCTGACGGAGGCCTTCGGGCGGGTGGGCTCGCTCTGCCGCCGGGCGCTCGACGGTTGTGACGAGGCGCTGCTCGCCGGCCGCCCCGACGCGGCGGCGAACTCGATCGCCTGGCTCGTCTGGCACCTCACCCGCATCCAGGACGACCACGTCGCGAAAGCCGCGGGGTCCGAGCAGCGCTGGACCTCAGGGGGGTGGTGCGAGCGCTTCGACCTCCCCTTTGCGCCCGCCGCGACGGGCTACGGCCACGGCCCCGACGAGGTCGCCCTCCTCGGTGCCGTTCCCGGCGAGCTCCTCCTCGGCTACCACGAGACGGTGCTGGTGGCGACGCTCGCCTTCGTCGGCGGTCTCGCCGACGGTGACCTCGACCGGGTCGTCGATACCTCCTACGAGCCGCCGGTGACCCTCGGTGTGCGCCTCGTGAGCGTCCTCTCCGACAACCTCCAGCACGCGGGGCAGGCCGCCTACGCGAAGGGCATCCTCACGCGTCGCTGAGCAGGCACTTCGGGGCGACCCGGCTCATCGGACTTGCGTAATCGGCAAACAATGCCATGACGAATCGATGATGTGGCGCTGCACGCTCGCTCACAGTTCCAACACAGCCGAGGGGCATGTTGTCCCTGAGCCGCAAAGGGCGGCAGGGCGGCAGCGTCAAGGGGGTCGGCAGGATGAGCAATCACAAGTGGCAGATGGCAATGAGCGGTGCGCTGATCGCGAGTGGTGCGTTCAGCTTCGCGGCGGCGGCCGGTGCGGCGCCGGCGAGCGCGACCGGTGCGACCGGGGCCCAGGGCTCCAAGTTCACCCAGCAGAAGCAGCAGCTCGAGCAGCAGCTCGCCAACCGCGCGACCCAGCTCCAGCACCTGCTGAGCGACGTGCAGGGGGCGCACTCCCTCACGACCCAGGACGCGAACACGTTGAGCGCCCGCATCACGACCGAGCAGGCGAGCATCAACGCCCTCGTCGCCAAGGTGCCGAACGACGCCACCTTCGCCCAGCTGCGCGCCGACCGCGCCGCGATGCTGAAGGACAACCGGGTGTACGTGGTGATGACCCCGCAGGTCTTCATCACGATCGAGGGTGACTCCGCCCTCGCGCAGGCGAACGTGCTCGTCGGCAACGAGGCGACGTTGAGCTCCGAGGTCTCGTCGCTGAACGGCCTGCCCGGCTACCAGAACGCCCTCAACCACTACAACAAGTACGTCACCCGTGTCGCGCACGTGACCACCAACATGACCTCGGTGGTGGCCCGTGTGCTCGCGCAGACGCCCCAGGGCTACCCGGGCAACACTCACGTCTTCGTCTCGTCGAACGAGCAGGTGCGCGACGCCAACATCTCGATGGCGAACGCCTCCTACGACGCCAGCGTGATCGCCCTCGCGACGGGCGGCTACACCGGCTCCTGACCGCTCCTCACGCGGACAACCGGAGCGGTCGGTGGGTTCTCCCACCGGCCGCTCCGTCGCGCGCGCCCTCGGGCGCTCAGGCGGCTGCGAAGGGCGGGGCCGAGAGCAGCTCGGCGAGGACCTCGACGGCGTCGAAGCAGTCGACGGCGCGCAGGTAGAGGGGCGCGAGGCCGAGGCGCAGCAGGTCGGGCGGCCGGAAGTCGGCGACCACACCGCGCGCCGCGAGCGCCTCCTGCAGGGCGCGCGCCGCGCCGTGGCGGTAGGCGAGGTGGCTGCCGCGGCACGCGAAGTCCCTCGGTGAGGCGAGGGAGAGCCCCGGCAGCTGCCGCGCCGCGACGAGGCCGATGACGAGCTCGGAGAGCAGGCGGCTCTTCTCCCGCAGCGCCTCCACCGAGACGCCGTCGAAGGCGCCGAGCGCCGCCTCGAGGGCGGCGAGGGCGAGGACCGAGGGGGTACCCGAGGAGAAGCGGGCGATCCCCGGCGCCGCCTCGTAGGCGGCCTCGAAGTCGAAGGGACGAGCGTGGCCGCCCCACCCGGCGAGCGGCTGGCGCACCGCTTCGTGGTGGCGGGCGGCGGCGTAGACGAAGGCGGGGGAGCCCGGCCCGCCGTTCAGGTACTTGTAGGTGCAGCCGACGGCGAAGTCGACCCCCGCCTCGTCGAGCGCGAGCGGCACGGCGCCGACGCTGTGGCAGAGGTCGACGATCATCAGCGCGCCCGCCCCGTGCGCGAGGGCGGTCATCTCCTTGAGGTCGAACATCGCGGCGCTGCGGTAGTCGACGTGGGTGAGGAAGAGCGCCGCGACCCCCTCGTCGAGGGCGGCGGCGACGGCCCGCTCGTCGCGCTCGACGAGGCGGCTCTCGCCCCCGGTGAGCTCGAGGGCGCTCTCGAGGAGGTAGAGGTCGGTCGGGAAGTTCCCCGCCTCGCTGACGACGACGCGCCGGCCGGGGCGGAGGCGTGCGGCGGCGACGAGCACCTTGAACAGGTCGACCGAGGTCGAGTCCCCGACGATCACCTGCCCCGGGGCGGCGCCGAGGAGGGGGGCGATGCGCTCGCCGAGCGCGAGGGGCTTCTCCCACCACGCGGCGCGCTGCCAGCTGCGGATCAGCCCCTCGCCCCACTCCTCGTAGAGCAGGCGGCGGAGGTGGCCGGCGACGTTGGCGGGCATCGCGCCGAGCGAGTTGCCGTCGAGGTAGATGACTCCCTCGGGGAGGTCGAAGCGCTCGCGGCGTCGCGCGAGCGGGTCGGCGGCGTCGAGCGCGGTGCACGCGGCGCGCGAGAGCGCCGCGGCGGCGGGCTCAGTAGGGGGTGCGATGGCGCCGCAGGTTCTTCGCTCCCCGCACCCGGTACTGGTAGCGGGCGCGCTCGGCCTCCCGCTGGCGTCGCGCCGCGGCGCGTCGGCGGGCGACCGAGGGGGTGAGGAGGGCGGTGGCGACGAGCGCGAGCAGGACGAGGAGGTAGAGGAGCGAGGCGGTGGTCGGGTAGTGGGTGGCGGCGATGCTCGGGAAGGAGCCGAGGCGCTTCGCGAGGAGGGCGTCGACCTGGTGGGCGAGCGCCTCGGACTGCGCCCTCGTGACCGTCGCGCCCTGCGCGGTCTCGCGCACCACGGCCCGGCCGTCGCGGGCGATCACGGTGAAGCCCGTCGTCGGCCGCAGCTTCACCGAGCTCCCGCTCGAGCTCTGCGCGGAGCGCGGGATCGAGTACTGCGCGCCCTCGGCGTCGAGGCCGCCCACGGTGAAGCGGTGCTCGAGGACGTTCTTCGCCGCGGTGATCGAGGCGGCGGTGAGGTTCTGCTGCACCTCCTGGGCGAAGAGGTCCTTTGCCACCGCGGCGCTCGGCAGGATCGTGAGGTTGAGCTGCTCGTTGCCACCGTTCGAGCCTGTGCCGAACCACTGTTCGGAGTAGGCCGCGGTGTGGCCGGGGTCGTCGTTCGCGG
>Ga0307373_10001559_pt1 | contig 42857 bp, 32 predicted proteins | sample OX2MG_FD_202534 | JGI IMG/M metagenome (GOLD analysis project Ga0307373, IMG submission 202534) | Soil microbial communities from Risofladan, Vaasa, Finland - OX-2 | ecosystem: Environmental > Terrestrial > Soil > Coastal area > Acid sulfate soil | place: Finland: Risofladan, Vaasa | collected...
GGCGGCAGCCCGAAGGCGGCCGCGCGTTGCTTGGCGTCAACCCGATGTTGTGGCCCCGCGGCCGGTATCGCCCTCAGCGGGGAAAATGAGGAGGAGAGAGGCCGCGGTGGAATTTTGGGCCGCGCCGCTTCGTATTACTGGCAGACGCGGAAAAAAGAGTGGTTAGTGGGCAGTGGTTAGTGGGCAGTGGTCAGTGGTCAGTGGTTCGTGGTTCGTGGTTCGTGGTCAGTGGTTAGTGTTGGTGGCTGGTGGTTGGCAGAGCGTCAGCCGTGCCTAAGAATTGAGCAGCGGGCTAGCGCGACCGCCGAAAACACCGCCCCCCCCGCGCACGGTGTATATAAATTTGCCTACACCGGCGAAACACGAGGTTTTTGCCTATCATGCAGTGTGAGTCGCAACGATCCGGTCCCGAGCCAACGGCGCGGTAGAACACAGGGAGCCAAGCAGGCGGACGCCTGCAACCGATCCAACCCAAGCCAGTCGCGAGATAGAACAAAGGATGTCTTGGTTCCGAGCGGATGCCGCCGGCTTGCCCGGCGGGGGTGTACGCTGGCCGTCTACAGAACGACGCGCCCAACAACCCCTTCCGGCAAGCGCGCCTGACGTATTGATCTTTGACAATTGAATTTGTGCCAGTGACAAGGCAGCGGGCTTAAAAGCTTTTATATGCCAACGTTGATGCGTTCGCGCGTGGCTGTAAAGGCATGTCCGAATTGGTGTTACCGCTGGGCCATGACGCTGAATCCTTTTATTTTTCGGCGTGGTTCAAATCAAGGAATCTCAGGGTAACAGCTTTCGCCGCCCTGCGTGGGCCGCGTCAGGACGTAACCAACGCAGCGGCAGGTACTTCCGGCAGGAGGTGCTGGCAGAACTCCAACGGGAAGTGTTACCCTGCTTTGAACCACGCCTATTTTTCACAAGTGTTTTAGATCGCGACGGTCTTCGCTTGGCTTGCCGGCGGGGACGGGGAACAGCCGATCAACTGTCAGAATCTGACAGTTTGCCCATTGGTGGGGTTAGCTCCGCGCGAGGTATACCATCGCCGGCGCCATGCCGATCAGGGGCTGATACGTGGGCGGTTTCGGCGGCGACGTTGGCCCGATGAGGATGGCGTTGCGGCCGTCACAGACTCTTGCGAGCGCCGCTTGCCGAAACCACGACGCTGGTCGCGGCCGCGTGATTCGGCCGGCTCGGGGGCGCGGATCACCGGCTCGGCACGCGTCGGGTATTGCGGCTGGTCTTTCTCGATCCGCAACGATTGCCGAATCAACCGCTCGATCGCCTTCAACTGCGAACGCTCCGCGCGGTCGCAGAACGAAACGGCCTCGCCCGAAGCACCGGCGCGGGCTGTGCGGCCGATGCGATGCACGTAGGCTTCGGCCACCAGCGGCATGTCGAAATTGACCACGTGCGAAACATCGTCGATGTCCAGGCCGCGAGAGGCGATGTCGGTGGCCACCAGCACGGGCGGCTGCTGCGACTTGAAGAGCCGCAAGGCGCGCTCGCGGGCCGACTGGCTCTTGTTGCCGTGAATCGCTTCCGCGCGAATGCCCGATTTCGCCAGGTGCCGAACGACCTTGTCGGCGCCGTGCTTGGTGCGCGTGAACACCAGCGTGCGCGCCGAGCCGCTGCTCTTGAGCCAATGCACGAGCAGGTGCGGCTTGTGCCGCTGATCGACCAGGTACACCGACTGGCTGATCCGCTCGGCCGGGGCCGACACGGCGGCCACCTGCACCGTCACCGGGTCGCGCAGCCAGCTTGCGGCGAGCTGCCGGATTTCCGGCGGCATCGTGGCCGAAAACAAGAGAGTCTGCCGGCTGGCGGGCACCTTGGCCACGATCCGACGCAGGTCGTGAATGAACCCCATGTCGAGCATCTGATCGGCCTCGTCGAGCACGAGCGACTCGACCTTCGAGAGGTCGACAAACCCCTGGTTCATCAGGTCGAGCAGCCGGCCGGGCGTGGCCACCAGGATATCGACCCCCTGGTTGAGCGCCCGCACTTGCGGGTTCTGGCTGACGCCGCCATACACCAACGAACAGCGCAGATGCAGATGACGGCCATAGGTGTTGAAGCTTTCGCCGATTTGGCTGGAGAGCTCGCGGGTGGGGGCCAGCACGAGCACGCGAATTTTGCGGCCGCGGCCGTTGACGTTCGATGGCTTCTGGGCCAGACGGTGCAGCAACGGCAGGGCAAAGGCGGCGGTTTTGCCGGTGCCGGTCTGGGCGCAGCCGATCAGGTCGCGGCCTTCGCGCACGGGACCGATGGCCTGGGCCTGAATGGGGGTGGGAGTGTGGTAGCCTTCGTCGCGGACAGCGCGAAGAAGGTGCTCGGCGAGGCCGAGATCGGAAAACTGAGTCATTAGTTCCTCAAAGTGAAGTCAGCTACGGCCGGCCGAATGATCCGGTGTGGCTGGAAACGCGGGCCCGTTCGGCTCATTGCCGAATTTACGGGGCCGAACTGGGGCGGGGGGGGCGAAGAGCAAAGTAACCTTGCCGAAGCCTGGGACTCGCAAGGGTTACCGCAGCGGAAGAAGCTGTTTTTCAGCACGCCGGGCGGAAAGCCTCACGGCGCTCTCGCATTCGCTGAGACAATTAAACGTTACGGCCGGCGCCGCGTCAAGACGAAATCCGAAGCTACGCTCCGCCGCGGGCCTGAGCGAGTGCCTCGACTTGAGCTTTTAGCCCCGTAAACGCGGCCACGGCTTCCGCGGTCTCACGCTCGAGCGCCGCTTTGTCGGCCAGCAGCGATTCGTGCTCGGCGACCAGCGCTTCCTGCTTTTCTCGTAGCTCGTCGCTTTTCGCTTGAATTGCGGCTGCACGCTGCCCAAGCAGTTGTATTCGCTCCATCGTGGTCCTGATACCTTCGAGAAGGTGGCTCGCTTCATCCATCGGAACCGGTGTCCTATATCGCGGAAGTAACGCTTGATGAGATCGTCCGCATTGTAACGGATGACGCCGACTTTCGGGCACTGCCCCAAAAACAGCGAGACAGCCCCTTTTTGCTGGCATAACGTGAGTCAGCCGGTTAGAATAACGCATGTTGTCCAGACGACGCATATTACCCATTGGCTCGGTGGACTTCGTCAACGCACGACAGCCGAGCGAACTGGCCGCGCGTGGTGGAAGTCCTCTTTTTCGGGAGCAACGCATGTCCAAGGTTTGTTGGTCGCGATCGGCATGGTGGGCCTGCCTGGTGCTCGGTGTGAGTTTGCACCAAGACAGCTTGCAAGGCACGTTCGCCGTAGAATCCAACGGCTCGCCGACGCCGGGAATCGTTTTTGAGACCTACGTCAAACCCGATGGGCCAGCTTATTTTGCAATCAAACTTTCGCCCCAGTTGGCGCAGCCGAAGACGCAGCCGCACGACGTCGTGGTGCTGTTCGATACGTCGGCCAGCCAGGTTGGTGCGTACCGCACGAAAGCGCTCGGCGTGCTGCGGGCCATGCTGGCCGGGCTGGCCGCCGACGACCGCGTGATGCTGCTGGCAGTCGACGTGACCGCCGCGCGACTGACGCCAACCTTCGTGCCGCCCAACGGCGACGCTTTGCGTCAGGCCCTGTCTGCGCTCGAGCGTCGCGTGCCGCTCGGCTCGACCGATATGCGCGAAGCGCTGGAGGCGGCGCTGGCCACATGGCCTGGCCCGAACGACGCGCGAAGTGCGAGGTCGGTTGTCTATCTCGGCGACGGCCTCAGCACCGCCGGTCCCGTGCCGGTCGAAGCGCTGGCGCGCATCGTCGGCCAATGTGCGGATCGCCGCGTCGCGTGTACCAGCTATGCCATCGGGCCCGTGGTCGAAGGCGGGCTGCTCGGCGCTTTGGCGAACCAGACCGGCGGCATGCTGATTGCCGATGACGTTCGCGCCGCGGACCGCCAGGTCGGCAGCTTGCTGGCGGCGATGGCGCGGGCCGCCGTCATTTGGCCGACCGGCACGAAATGGCCCGCGGCCTTCAAAGACATCTTTCCGCGCCGCATGCCGCCCCTGCGGTTCGACCGCGACAGCCTGCTGCTGGGAACGCTCGATCCGAAGGCGGCCGAAGCTGGCCAGCCGCTTTCCCTCAACGTAGCAGCCGAGCTGGCGGGCAAGCCGGTAACGCTCACATGGCAGGCCGTGCCCGAACGGCCCCTGGCCGAAAACGCGTATCTGGGCCAGGTGGTGGAACTGGCGGCGCTGACCGGCGGCGTGGCCCTGCCGACGGTGGGCAGCGCCGGCCTGAACGAGCTGCGCCGGCTGGTCACTTTCGGAGCGCAGCAGTTGGCCCGGCTTGGAGAACAGGCCCTGGCCATGGGCCGCACGGACGAGGCCGAGCAGCTTGCCCACGAAGCCGAACGCCTCGATCCCGCCAACGCCGAGGCCAATCTGCTTCACGCGGCCACGGCACGCCGAGGGGCATCGGCCGCTGACGACTTGCGCATGGCCCGCGACACCGCTTCCGCCGCACCGCCCGCCGCGGAGAACGGTGCCGCCGACGGCGCCCTGCTCGACAATCTGGAACGGCAACGGGGCATTGTCGAAGGCTTCTTGCAGGCCGAAGTGAAGGACACGCTCAGCCAGGCGAGCGCCACGATGAGCAACGACCCCGAGCTCTCGTGCAACCAGTTGAAGCTGCTGTTGGAAAAAGTGTCGCAGTCGGCCGAGCTCCGTCCTGAAGTCCGCTCGCAAATGATGGAGAGGATTGAAGGCGGTTTGCGGGCAGCCAGCCGCATGTCGAACGACAAAATCGAGCGCGATTTGCAACGGCAGCAGGCCGACGCCGCCGGCGAGTCGCGCGAACGGGCCAATCGCCAGCTCTTCGTGCAGGAGCAAAAGATCGATCAGCTCATGTCGCGGTTCGAGGCCCTGATGGACGAAGAACGCTATCGCGACGCGGAAGCCCTGGCCGTCATCGCCGAAGACGTCGAACCGGGCACGTCCGGTCTACGCGTCGCCGAGCTTTCCGCCCGCACGGTGGGCTATACGGCTTCGATCAACGCGGCGCGCGACATGCGCTACAAAGGTTTCACCGACAACTTGTTGCAGGTGGAGCTGTCGCACGTGCCGTTTCCCGACGATCCGCCGATCGTCTATCCCGGCCCCGAAGTATGGCAGTTGATCACCGAGCGCCGCAAAAAGTTCAAGGCGGTCGATTTGAAGGAGAACGGGCCGAGCGAGGTCAAAATTCTGGCGGCGCTGGACGACAAGACCGAGCTCGACTTCGCCGAGCAGCCGCTTTCCGACGTGATCGACTATCTCAAGAATCGCCACAACATCGAGATCCAGTTAGACAAGAAGGCGCTCGCCGACGCGGGCGTCGGCAGCGAAGTGCCGGTCACGCGGACCATCAAGGGCATCACGTTGAAATCGGCGCTCAAGCTGCTGCTGGGCGAGTTCGATCTCAGCTATGTGCTCCGCGACGAAGTGCTGATGATCACCAGCAAGACCGAGGCCGAGCAGATGCTCAGCAACCGCGTTTACCCGGTGGCCGACCTGGTGGTTCCCATCGCTCCTCCGCGCAACATGTCCGGGCCGGGCGGCGGTGGCATGGGCGGCGGCCTTTTGGGAATGCCGGGCGGCGGCAGCTACGGCATGGGCATGGGCGGCGGCATGGGAGGCATGGGCGGCGGCATGGGCGGGATGGGAGGCATGGGCATGGGCGGCATGGGTATGGGTGGCATGGGCATGGGCGGCGGCATGGGGTTCTTTTAACGGTCCGCAACGACGCGCACCGTCTGGCATCACACCTCGAACGGGACGCACCGCGCGTCTTTACGTGACGCGCCGGCGTGTTCAAGCGGGGCATCGCTTGGCCCCATCGCGATCTTGAACAGTCAGGCGGGGCCAGCCACCTCATCAGTGCTTGTGCGCGGCGCCTGCCGGAAAGCGGCGTTGTGGCGAGGCCACGGGCCACGATATAAACTTCTAGTGTGGGCAAAGCGGCCGCGCCGCGGCGAGTTCGCTGGCACGTGGCGACAAGAACTAGCGAAAAGAAAGTCGATCTAACCGCCGCATGACTGAACCGTCTCATAAAAGAGCGTCGCGGCTGGCGGTCTGGATCTCCAGGCTGGCGTCGTTCGCGGTCTTCGTGTTCGCGCTGGGCTACCTGCTGCACACCTCGCTCGATCCCGTCGTCTTCGGCAAATATGACCTGCCGTACGCGGCGTTTCTCGGTTTCCTGTTTCTCATCGCCCTGCCCGCGTTTCATGTTCTTGCCAGGTTCTGCGCCGTCACGCACGAGTTGAAACTGCCCTCCGGACGGACCTTGGCCGTGCGGCCGTGGCAGAAACTCGCGGCCATCTTCGTTGCCTCCCTGACTGCCTACGCGGCCACCGGCGCACTCGGCACGGGGCCGGCGATCAATCGGGTGATGACGTTTAACCTCGATATTTATCATCCCTATCTCCAGAACACGCACCTGCCGAACGATCCGATCGAACACGTGAATCGCTGGGGCTTTCGAGGCGACGACCTCACGCAGGCGAAAGGAGACGATGCTTTTCGGGTGTTCGTTCTCGGAGGCTCGACCGTCTATTGCGGCACGGTACTCTACGAGCAATCGCATTGCCGGCTGCTGGAAATGCGGCTGCAAGCGGCGTACCCGCAATACCACATCGAGGTCCAGAACCTCGGCGCCGACTGGCATGCCACCGAGCACGATACGATCAAGCTTCTGTTTCTCGGCCAGGACTTCTCGCCGGACCTGGTGATCACGTTTCACGGCATCAACGATCTGGTGCGAAGTCTCTCGCCGGACGCTCTCGGCGACGGACCCTACTGCTCGGATTACCGACATTATCTAGGCGCGACCGCCCACATGGCCGCCCGTTGGCAAAAGGTGTCCGCCTCGATGACCACCGGTCCCTGGTGCTCTGACTTGCGCTTCGATCAGGTCCGCCTTACCGGTCCTTACGGGCAAGGGCTGGGCGGTGTCAAGAGTTTTTTCGTTCCCAAGGCCCGGCCGGTCGAGATTAACGAGTGGCAGAGCCTGCCGGCCTTCGAGCGCAACCTCCGCGACTTCGTCGCCATCGCCCGCTCCAAGGGAATGCAGGTGCTGCTGGCCACTCAACCCTCGCTCTATCGCGACGACCTGACGGAAAGCCAGCAGCAATCGCTCGTCTTTCCGCTGACGCATTACTATGACGGCAAGCGTCCCTCGCTGCACTCGATGGTGGAGGGCATGCGCCTGTTCAACGATGCGACGCGGCGACTGGCGTCCGAGGCGGGCGTCGGCTTCGTCGATTTGGAGCGGCAAATGCCTAAGACGACGGACTATCTTTACGACGACGTACACTACACGCCCGCCGGGAATGAGCTGATCGCCAACGCCTTCGCCGACGACATTATCGAATCGAAGATGATCGACCGCGTGATGCAGGAGCGTCTCAACGGAACCGGACCCGTCGACAACGCCGAGCAAACGTCGGCTGCCCATTTGACCGACGGCCTGCGCCAAGCAAAGTAGAGCCGCGGAAACGACGTGACGCCGATATGCCGAGGATCAGGAGGTAGTTTCTGTGGAGACGTTCTGCCTTTCAGAAGAAGCTATGAGCTATCGTCTGCGCAGTCCGCGCCGTGGTAAGGTGGACCAAAGGGAGATTTTCCTGACGTGACAATCCATTTGCCAAACGATGTCCGCTATTGCGCTCGAGGAAGTGCTCGACTTCGACAGAACAAATGGATCCACCACCCAGAGGCGCTGCTTCGAGGGTCAGCCGCTGGGATGTTGCCCTAGCGATTCAAAGTTTTAATTATCTGACTTCTGCGACGGCTTTCAAGGCTTGCCGATAGCGCGCATTTGGCCGCGCAGCGCGTAAGATCCTTCGAGTGTCATCCCATTGTGCCTTTGGTGCCTTAGTGGAGTCAACCCTCGTAGTCGGTGATGCCTATCGTAGCCCCACCTCGATATGCGGGTCAACGCGCGCATCGCCCGACTGGCTCCGCCTCGTGTCACTCGCCCGGCTGTAGCAGGCGGCTATTGAACTTTTTCCGAATCGCGTCATGCTTCTATTGGGACCGCTGGCGCGGGCCTTCCCGTCGACGGTTGCTCGGCCGCGGCTCGAAAGACAAAACTCGCAAGTAAGGCAAGAACGATGGCCTCGACGAACGATTCGGTGCAGACGACGCTTCGCATTCCCGGCGCCTGGTCGCATCCGCGCGAGCTGCTGGCGCGCCTGCCGGCAGGCTTCAAGCTGACGGCCGAAAGTTTGGTGCTGCCGGACGGCAGCGCGATTGAATTCGTGCCGATTTCGCCCGACGAGCAGTTTGCGGAGATTTTCAAGTCGTCCTGCCGGCGGCCCGCGACGGACGAAGAACTGGCCATCGTGAGCCGCTATACGGCCAACATCGCCTTGAGCGGCCCCGGCGGTTCGCTGGATGCGGCGCGGACCATGATGCAGGCGGGCGCTTCAATCATCCGAGCGGGCGGGGCCGGGGTGTTTATCGATAACAGCGGCCTGGCCCATGGCGGCGGCGATTGGATCGCAATGGCCGACGACGGTTCTGCCGACGCCCTGAGCTTCGCCTTCGTTTCCATCGTCCGCGGCGAACGTGAAATAGGGACGATGGGCATGCACGTGTTGGGGTTTCCGGATCTCGTCATGCGCCGCGCGGCGGGCGACGCCGAAGCGATTGTCGACGTCATCCGCTATGTGGCGGCCGGCGAGAAGCCGATCGGCGACGGACACGTGCTGGCCGACGGCCGTGGTATGCCGCGCTTTCGGGTCGCGACGACATCCGGCGACGAGCTGACGGCCCGAAGCCCGATGGACAACCCGTTGGGCCGCTTGCGACTGACGAGCGTGAAGGAGATTGTGGAAAACAACTGAAAACGTCACGACGCTATCTACTTTTCAATCAGCACCATCACCGGCTGCTCGACGGCGAGCTGTTGGCCGTTGAAAGGGGCGATCGCTTTGATGGTAATCGCGTGCGTGCCCGGTGTCGCGTTGGCCGCGGCCTGCACGATCAGTTTCACCTCGGCCTGTCCGGCAGGCACGGGCAGCGGCGCGATCGTGACGCCCTGCACACCGCCGGGCAACACCGCCTGTACCTGCACCGCCTCGCCGAAGCCATACAGTCGCTCGATCTTGACCGGCACTTCGCCCTGCGCGCCCAGTTTGATGGCGGCCGCCGGCGCCGTGGCGGTCATGGTGATCGGCGCCGCCGTGATCTTGATGGCTGTGCTCGTCGAGGGCCAGAACAAGGCCACGTCTTTGGGCGCCGCGGCGTTGGCGGTGTCGGCCGCCCGTTTGTCGGCGGCCGGTTTCAACTCGGCGGCGGCCTTGGCCAACGCCGCCGCGTCGTCGGCGGCCTTTTCAGCGGCGGCCCTGGCATCGTTGGCGGCTTTCAATTTGGCTTCGGCCTCGGCCAGCGCCTTGTCGGCGGCTTCCTGCGTTTCGGCCGTCGCTTGCTGCTTGACGACCTGGGCCGCTTTGAGGGCCGCGTCGGCCTCGGCGGCGGCCTTGACGGCCGCTTGCTTGGCGGTTTCGGCCACTTGAGAGGCGGCTGCCAGATCGGCGGCCAGCTTTTCGATCTCCGCCTTGGTCTTGGCGGCGGCTTCCGCGGCGGCCACGTCGCGCCGGTATGACGCGGTCGTTTGCGCCTGTAAATAGAGCGAGAACTCGCCCAGCGGCGCCTGCGGGTTGATCTGCAACGCGAGCTTGCCTTCGTTGGTGTTGCCGTCGAGCGTCAACGGCTGCGGCTGCACGTTCGGCGGCATGCCCTGCGCGGTCAGCGTGATGTTGCCCTTGATCGTCCCGCGACGCGTGACCTTCACTGGGATTTCCAGCTTGCCGGCCCGCGACATCTCCCAGGTCTTGCCTTCGCCCAGCTCGACCGTCAGCGGCGCCGTGTCCGCGGCGGTGACCGCCAGCACCATGCTGCGGGCCAGCCGGGCATGCGCCGGAATGTTCTGCGGTGCGGCGTACAACACGGTGCCCGGCCGCGCGGCACGGGCCACGTCGGTCGCTCCCACTTTCGCCCGGCCGACGATCTGAATTGGCCCGGTCCAATCGGCCGCTTGATCGGATGCCGTGAGCGTGAGCGTGGTGGCATTCTGACCCTGCCCGATGATGGCCGGAGCAGCGGTCACACCGGCAGGCAGACCTTCGGCGGCCAGTTTCATCTCACCCGCGAAACCGTCGCGGCGGAAGGCCACCACGTCGATCCGCTCGGTGCTGCCGCGCCGCAAGAGCGGGTTCCAAGGCCGGGCTTCCGTCTTGTTGTTGGCCGGAAAGATCGGCACGGCGGCCAGGCGGAAGTCGGGCTGTTCGCGGTGGATCGACAAGCGATAGATACGCCGCGGATCGTTGCGCGGGTTGAGGGCCAAATCGCGAATCATTGCGCGGTAAGTGCCCTCGGCCGGCACGGCAAAGCGGAAGCTGCCGTCGTCGCTGGTGGTGTTGAACGACAGCCCGCCGACGTTCGCGCCGTGGTCGTCGAAATCGGTGATGTCGGCGGCTTGCTCTTCGCCTTTGTCGTTCTTGGTCACACGCTGGATGAGCACGGCGGGATCGGTGGGCAGCCCCAGCCGCTCCGAAATTGCTTCCAACCAATAGACCTCGCCCGCCTTGGCCTCGAACTGCAGCCAATCGGGATTGCCGCGCGGCCCAAACTCGCCGACGAACTCGCAGGGGAGCGTGACCACGTTGGCCTTGGCCGGCTCGTCGTTCGGTTCTTGCTCCAGCACGACGGGCGCCGCGGCGTAACCGATGAAGCAGGCATTGGAGGTGCCTTGCGGACTCACGAAGCGATATTCGAAACCGTCGAGCTCTGCTTCGTCGGGCTTGGCCAAGGTGCCGGGCGGGACGCGTTCGGTTGGCTTGTCGCCCGGCACGTCCATCTCCACCGCCAGTTTTTCCAGGGGGCGGCCTTCGATGGCGAGTCCATCGGCCGGCACGCCACCCGGCAGGTTGCGGCCATAAAGCGTGAAAGTGCCCTTCGTGCCCGGCAGTCCGCACGGCGGCAGAAGGTAGTCGACGTACGGACCGGTACTCACGGCAAAGCGATAGAAATGCTCGCCGCCGCCGCCGTAGACAAAGTCGAAGAGCTTAAGGAAATAATCGCCGTCGGCGGGCACGGAAAAGTCGATCAGCGGGTCGCGGCGATTGAAGTCGCGGCTGCGAGCAAGCTGTTTGCCCGCCGCGTCGTAAAGCTCCATCGTGGCGTCCATCCGCGAGTCGATGCGCTGGGCCCAGCAGTCGACGATCAGCCGCTGGCCGGCTTTGCCCGCGAACCTATACCAATCGGAATTGTTTCCGTCGGCCGTGCTGTTCACGGTCGTATTGAGTTCGATCGCCTGGGCCTTCTCGCGAACGTTGTTGCCGCTCTGCTCCTTCACTTCGGGCAGCGTGCCCACGACGAACGACCGTGGATTGGAGACGCCGAAGGTGCCAATTGCCCGCACGTCGTACACGCCGGGCGGCACGTCGGCCGGAATCGTCACGGTGAACTGATTGGCGATCGGCTCCGCGGCAAGCTGCGGCAGCTTGGGCGGAGACATTTTTTGAACGGCGGTGATGCCGGGATGCGAAAAGTAGAGTGCCTTCACGCCGTCGAGATCGGTGCCCGACGAGATGGCAACGTCGACCGTGCTGGCTTGCTTGCCGCCCGGTGGCGAGAGCGCGAAAAGCTGCGTGACGGGCAGTTGGGCGGAGGCGCTATCAGCTAGCGCGAGGCAGCTTAGCAGTCCGAAAAAGGGAACAAACGAGCGTGGCGAGGTATGCGGCATAGTGAAAGCTCCTGGGGCTGGAGCGGATGTTCTATTTGGTGGGCGGGGTCGTCGGCGAGCGACGGGCGGGGCAGCAAACGTAGGGTGGGACCAGCGAGCTTGCGAGCGCCGGCCCACCATCGGCGACGTCGTTTACGGTGGGCCGGCGCTCGCAAGCTCGCTGGTCCCACCCTACGGTTCTATAATAAATGCACGGCAGGCGTCCATCAAGCGTTTGCGAGCGTCGAATACCCTTCTACCGATTGGTCCTTGTCGACCTGGTATTCGTCGATGTGAAATCCAGCCGTAGCTTCAGAAAAGCCCGCACGCCGGCTGAGGCGCGTTATTGCCGCCTCGGCGTTTTCTCGTGAGGAATACGCGCCAATCATCTTCACATCTTCCGCACCACCTTCTAAACAATGCACGTGTTGCAAAAGATAAACTTTCATTTATCGCTTAGTGGTTGAACAAGAACTCCTTGGTATTCACCAGCGCCCACAAAATGTCTTCGTAGGCCTGCTGCTTGTTCTCCACTTTGTTGATGTGGGCCAAGGCCACCGACATCTCGTCGGCCACCGGCGGACGCGAAAACACCGACAGGTAAAGCCAACGCACCTTTTCTTCGGGCGGTTGTTTCGGGTCTTGCCCGAATTGGGCCGCACGGCCTTGCCCACCGGATAGTTTGGCCTGAATCTCCGACGAGTTCAACAAGTGCAGGCTCTGGGCCAGGTTGGCCTCCTGCGACCGCTCGCACTCGCAAGCGCTCGATCCTTCCGGACGGCCGAACACGGTCAAAAAGTAATTGTTCGCCCCGTTGTCGGGCAACTCGATGGCGTGCGTTCCCACCGGCAAGCCGGAAAACGACGTGCTCGAAGCCGTCACCGAGTCGATCGCGTCGAGCAGCACCTCGGCCGTCAGCCGCTTCGGGTAATAACGCGAAAAGTTCTGCTTGTCGTTCACGTTGTACTGGTTCGGATCGGCCGCGAGTTGATAGGTGCTCGACGTGCAGATCGTCCGCAGAAGGTCCTTCAGGTCGAATTTGTGAGCGATGAAGTGTTCCGACAACGCCGACAGCAACTCGGGGTTCGAGGCCGGATTGGTCACGCGCATGTCGTCTTCCGGTTCGACGATGCCTCGGCTGAAGCAGTGCTTCCAGTAACGATTGACCAGGGCCTTGGCAAAGAACGGATTCGAGGGGTCCGACAGCCAGTCGGCCAGCGATTGCCGCGGGTCGCGTTCCGGCGCGCCCTTGACCGGCTCAGCCCCCAGACCGGTCGGCAGCAGCCGCTCGCCCGTCTTGGGGTTCGTCGCGGCTGCTTCGCCGCGGCGATGGAAGATGCGCTGCTCGTCCGGTTCGTAGCCCGGCTTGCGGCCGACCTGCGAGAAGAAGGCCGCCATGCCGTAATAGTCGCGCTGGCTCCATTTCTCGAAGGGATGATGATGGCAGCGGGCGCACTGAATCCGCAGTCCCAGGAAAAGCTGGGCGGTGTCTTCGACTTGCTGATCGATTTCCTTCACCTCGCGATACCAGACGACGGGCGGATTGTCGCCCAACTCGCCGCTGGCCGCCACGATCTCTCGCACGAACTGGTCGTAGGGCTTGTTCTCATACAAGCTATCGCGGATCCAGCCGTGGAAGGCGTAGGAGCCGCGCATGTAGTTCGGTGTGCGCCGCTTGTTGCGAAGAATCGCGCCCCACTTGTTGGCGAAATAGTCGGCATACGACGGGCTATCGAGCAGCCGGCCGACCAGCTTGTTGCGTTTGGCCGGATCCTGATCGGCCACGAACGCCAGCGTCTCGTCCGGCGCCGGCAGCCGCCCGGAAAGGTCGATCGACACGCGGCGGATGAACGTGGCGTCATCGCAGACGGCCGACGGCGGCACGCCCAGCGTCTTCAGCTTCTTGAAGACCAACTCGTCGATAAAGTTCTTCGCCGCCGGGAGATTGTCCACGGCGATACCCAGCGGAATCGTGGCCCGAAACACGCCGACCTGACCCTGATAGCGGGCCATGATCGCCACGTCACCGGTCAGCTCGCGGGTGTTGACCAGCCCCGTCGGAAAGCATTCGGCCATCTCGCCGTCGTTGGAGTCGTAGGTGGCGACGCGGGTCACGTCTTCGATCGAGCCGTCGCTGTAGTGGGCCAGCGTGACGATCTGTTGCGAGCCGCCGCGCTGCATCGAGCGCTCACCGGGGATGACTTCGATTCGGACGACCTTGGGATCGTTGTCGCTGCCGTAGGGCATGCCCTGCACGATCCAGCGGCGAATGAGCTTGTACTCGTGCGAGTCGGCGTCGAGCCGCTGGCCGCCGCCGTGTGGGGCCGCGTTGATCGGCTTGAGCAACAGCAGGCTGCGGTCGGGATCGCCGGGGAACAAACGCCGTCCGCGGCCTTCTTTCACCAAGTGCTCGTAGTCTTCGCCCGGTTCGAAGCCGAGCAGCGAAAGCTTGAAGCCGTTCTGGCCGCTCGCCTTGCCGTGGCAGCCGCCGCTGTTGCAACCGAGCTTGGTGAAGATCGGCACAATCTGGTTGGGAAAGTTGATGGGCGTGTCGTGGATGGTGTTGGTCACCGCCAGATTGACGCTGGCCCGCACGCCTCCGGGGCCGACCGCCGTGACGGTCACCTGGCCATCGGTGATCGGCAGTACGAGGCCCGTGGCATCGACGGTGACGATGCCCGGCGGAGCGACTTCGTAGGCCACGTCGCGGGTCAAATCGCGGACCTGCCCGGAGCTGAATTGAGCGGCAACCAGCAGTTGCTGCTGCGAGTCTTGGCCGCGCAGGGTGGTGATTTTTCCATCGGGAAAGCCGGTTTCGACGACGAGCTTCGTCATCGTACCGGGGTCGCCCAGTCCGGGCGCTTCGATCTTGGCGGGCGTCGAGTCGGCGAACGACTCCAGCGGGTAGCATAACAACAACAGAACCGCAGCGGCCAAGGCCGAACGGCTGACGGGCAGGATCATGCGTGGCTCCTTCCGGGCAGGAAAGTTTAAGGAACCTAAAGGTGGGTTATGCTCGGATTATCGCATCAACGTCCGTGGATTGCAACTAGCCGAGCTTGGTTAGGCAGGTTAGCCCTTGCCGCCGTTGATCCGCTCGATGGCCTGCCTGGCCGCGTCGCTCACCGGTTGCTCGGGGTCTTCCGCCGCCTTCTTCAGTTCGGGCAGGGCCGATTTGGCCGCCGGCCCCAACTCGCCCAGTGTGGCGGCGGATTCCGCCCGAACCAGCGGACGCTCGTCTGAGAGGCCCTTGACGAGCGCCGGCACCGCGGCCGCCACCATCTTCGGATCCTTGGGGTCGATCCGCACCAACGCCCAAGTGGCGCCGAAACGGGCGAAGTCGTCGTCGCCGGCCAGCAGTTTGCGCAGCTCCGGCGAAGCGGCCTTGGCGGCGGGGCCGATCTTGCCCAAGGCATAGATCGCGCTGTTGCGGACGCGATCGTCGTCGCTGGAGAGCGACTTGATCAGTTCGGGCACGGCGGGGGCCGAATCAGCGCCAAACAGGCCCAGAACGTATTGTGCTTCGCGGCGGTAGTCGCCCGTGGCGTCCGCAAGCGTTTCGGCCAATGCCGGCGCGGCTTCCTTGGCGTCGGGGCCGATCTTGGCCAGCACGCGCACCGCATAGAGCCGCAGGTCTTTGTTCTTCAGCGCGTTGTTCGCCAGACGCGGCACGATCTTCGTCCCCAGCGAGGCCAAGGCGTCGACGGCGTTGCCGATGACCGAGGGGTCATTGTCGTGAATCGCCTTGATGAGCACCGGAGCAACCATTTCCGGCGGCGGGTTGATCTCGGCCAGCGCGCGGGCCGCCGCGCGACGCACGTCGACCTTCTCGGACTTCAGGCCCTCCAGAATCAATTTGGTCGCCTTGTCGTGCAGCGGCTGGTCGTCTTTGGCTACGCGGGCCAACGCCCAGGCCGAGACGATCTGCAAAAATGCGTCATCACTCTCAATTCCTTTGGCCAGCGCGGCGCGGGTCCGCTTGTCGCCGGCGCCGATTTGCCCCAGCGCGAAGGCGGCCGCGTAACGCACGCCCGCGTTTTTGTCGGTCTCCAGGCTTTTGACGATCATGGGCACCGCCGACTTCGCGGCCGGACCGATCTCGCCCAGGGCCACGAACGCTTGCAACCGCACGGTCGGCTCCTCGCGGTCGCGGAGTTTGGCCAGCTCCGGTACGGCGCTCTTGGCGGCCGGCCCGATGTCGGCCAGCGCCAGGCAGGCCCAATAGCAGGCCTCTTTATCGGCGAGGCACTCGGTGAGGAAGGGCACCGCCTCTTCGCCCGCCTCGGCTAGGGTCGATAGGATGGCGGCCGCGTCGGCCGGAGCGGCGCTCTTAAGCGCCTTGACCATCTTGGGCAGCACCACGTTGCGCGGCAGCTTGAGGCTTCGCAACGCGCGGATGGCCGTGCGACGCACGAGCGGATCACGGTCGCCGGCCAGCGAGAACAGCCCGGTGACCACCGCCGCGCGTTGGTCGCCGATCTGCCCCAGGGCGTAGGCGGCATGACCGCGGACGTTGGCGTCTTTGTCTGCCAGTGCTGCGACGAGGGCGGGAACGGCCGATTTGGCCTTGGGGCCGAGATCGGCCAGTCCGTCGGCGGCTTTGGCACGCTCGTGGGGGCTGGCGCCGGCCAGCGCTTTGCCGAGCGAAGCGGCGTCGTCGGCCGCCAGGGCCGCGGCCGCCCACAGCAGGGCGGCCACCGCCGGCAGCAGAGTCTTAAAAGGTTGGGGCGTCATCGATGGTTCCTCACATTACAGTTGTTGAGCCGCGTAGGTGAGGCTCTCGACGAAGTTCTTGGCCTGAATGTAATCGTTGGGGCGGTACTCTTTGATCCGCGACTTCAATAAGGCCAGGCACTCGCCGCTGGTTTCTTGAAGTTGGCTGTAGGCGTCGTAGGTGAAGGTTTGCGGATTCGCCACGGCATCGCGAAAGAACTTTTGGGACGTTTCACGATACGAGTCGAACGATTCGTCTCTCAGCACCAGCGGCCAGGAAATCGCCCCGGTGACGGGATCGAGCTGGCTGGGAGAGAGCGCCTTGGGCAGCCGCTGCTGCGAGATCCGATAGAGCTGCTCGGCCGAAGGCGGCGGCCGGCGCCGGGCCTCGCGTTGCGATTGCAAAAACCTTTGCCGCTCGGTGTAGACCTGCGTGTATTTGATTTGGTTGTCCATATACTTCGACCGGGCGTCTTCGAACGTGCTGGCGGCCTGGGCGGTCGCCTCGGCGCCCTTGCCGGCGGCCATGGTGGCCATGCCGGCCGAGCGGACCATGGCGGCCATGCCCAGGGCGGCGCCTTCGCCGGGCGTGGAGGCATAGCCGCCGTACGGCCAGAAGCCATACTGGCCGGAGGCGGAAGAAACGTGGCCGACGGAAACCGTCAGCGTCAATAAGAGCAGTGCGGCCAATCGCATGGTCGTCTCGCGGAGAAAGTAATCGGCGTCGTGCGTCCGGCGACTCGCCGCACGGGACGATGTACGCCGTAAGGGCTGAAACGTGGCAGGAGTCATTATCATTGCTCGCCCGGCGGGGTCAAGCGTTTGGCAGTAGAAACTCCGAGGCGCTATTTCGCGGCTGCCGGGACAGCCGGCTCCGGCCAGTTCAGATGCTGGTGCAAAAAGGCGAACGTCCCCACGCCGTGGATCGTGTGCGGGCCGTCGAAGAACTCGATCGTCGTCCGCTCGGGTATCTTCAAGTCGGAATAGAGCAGCCGCACTTTCGCGAACTCATAGGCCACCCACTCGTCGGGCGCCACGCCGTCGTGATGGCCGCGTTCGACCATGAAGGGCCGCGGGCAAATCAGCCCGGCCATCTCCGCGTAGTTGAAGGTGTTGCCCAAGTCGAACTCGAAGATTTCGTACTCCATCGTGCCCACGTAGCTGTAGGGCGAGCGGATCGACGTGTTCTTCCAGATCCATTCGTTGAAATCGGCCGAGCAGATCGACAACGCGTAGCGATCGACCAGCGCCGGAATGCGCATCGCCGACTTGCCGCCGTACGACAGCCCATAGAAGCCGATCCGCTTGGCATCGACCATCGGCAGCGAGGCCAGCCAGTCGGTGATCTGCTGGTGTTGCGGCACGATCGTCGAGAACAGCGTCTTGCGCAAGGGGTTGCTCTTGCGCTGCAAGGTGCGGAAGCGGTCCTTGAAGATATACGGGTTCTGAGGCGAGAAGGTGATGAAGCCCCGCTCGGCCAATCGAATGGCGAACTGGTTATAGGCGGGATTGTTGATCTTGGGATCGGCCACGTCTTGCGGGCGACCTTCCAGCCCATGCTGGCAAACCACCACCGGCCGCTGTTCACCCTGCTTGATGTCCTTGGGCACCAGCAGGATGCCGTAGGCGAAGACTTCCGGGAAAACGTCGAGCACCACGTCGTAGCCCGTGTATTTGGCCTCGTCGTACACTTTGCGGCTGCGGGGGTTCGGCGGCAGGCGGTCGAGTTCGAAGCGGCCGACGACCTCGTCGGCGAACATCTTGCGGTATTGGGCCGTGGTCTCGCGCCACGAATCGACCGACGAGCGGTTGGCTTTCGCCCAGAGCGCCTTTCGCGTGTATTCGCCTTCACGCATTAGCTGCTGCGTGTATTCGGTCATTTCGTCGAGCTGCCGCTTGAGGCGTCCTTGTGGATTGAAGCCGGGGCGATCGTAGGTGGGCACCTGGCCGGGTGAGGCAGCTTTTGCCCCAGCCAGTGTCTTCAAAAAGCCGCCAAGTGCCGCACCTAGCTCCACGCCGGGTTTTCCCTGCGCACTTAGCAGTGAAAGGTGCGATAACGCAGGATGTCGCTTTGCGACCCATTGCCGCACGCGGTCCCACTCCGCCTTCACGGCATCCGTGCTTGGGGATTCCCACCTGCCCGGCGCCGCGCCGCTTCGGCCGTCATGAGGTGCGCGCGGACCATCGATCCTCGGTGCAAGACTGGCCTCAATGATTAAAGCTCGTGGCGCGACCAGGCTGGCGATCTCCGCGTCACCGAATTCATCGAGCAGACCGAAGACGTTACGATAGATTGGTTCGCCCCACACCTGCTCACGCGGCCCAAAGTAGCCGCTCACGCAGGTCACGTCGATCCGCGTGTCAAGTGCCCCAGCGTAGAGCGCCAACAGCCCGCCTTCGGCGTAACCGTAGACGCCGATCTTGGCGTCGCCCCCTTTGGCCTCATTCGTGAACCAGTCGACGACCGCCAGAATCTTTTGCACCTCGTAGCCGATGATGTGCCGACCCATCTCGAATGCCTGGCGATAGATGAATTCACGGTGCGGCTGGTTGGTTGGCCGGGCACCGCCGCCGGCAATCGAAAACGTGTCGGCCCGGTCGATGAGCGTCGGCACCACCACACGGCAGCCGCTTTCGGCCAACCGCCGGGCAAACTGCGCCTCCGGCTCGACACCCGGCAGGAGGCCCACGATCATCTCTGGCGTCTGATCGGCGTCGGGCACCGCCACCACGTCGGCCACCGGCTTCTTGTCGACCGGCACGAGCAGCAGTCCTTCGCCCTTCATGCCGCGCAGCACCGGCCAACGGACGGCATAGACCTCGTATCCGTCGCCGCGGCCCACCAGCGCCTTGTGGCTGGTCGTTTCGATGTATTCCAGGGCCGTGACCGGTTCGCGCGGATCGAACGCGCCGATGATCTTGGCCAGGTGCCGGCGGTTCTCGGCCACCGATTCGTTGTATTTTTCGGCCGACGAGAAATCGCGTTTCCAGTAGCGCGAGCGGCGTTCGACCGAGGCGTCGATCTGGTTGAGTAATAAGCGGTCGATGCCTTGCACCATCAGGTCGGCCAGGTCGCCTTCGATCTCCAGCGGCTTCGTGCCGGCGAAGGGCTCGGCAGCGAAAAGCGGGGTCGTGAAGATTGCGACGCAGAGAAAAGTCCACAGTCCGAAGTCCAAAATCCAAAGTCGGGCCAGTGAGATTCCGCGTTGGGTCCGGGTCATGGCAGGCTTCTCCAGATGGTCGTCAAAAGGTTGAAACGGCGCAGCGCGTAGCTATACTCGACTCATCACTATAACTGCACCCCATCCTGGAACAACCATGCCGTCGCCTCGACCACTCGATCGTCGTAGTTTTTTGCACACCGCCGGCGCGACGCTGGCCGCGGCGGGGGCATTGTCTTCGGGCGCAAACTCGCTGGCCGACGGCACTGCCAAGACCATGAAAAAGGCTGTGAAGTGGGGCATGATCCAGATCGATGGCTCGGTGCTCGACAAGTTCAAGTTGATGAAAGAACTCGGCTTCGACGGAATGGAGCTCGACGCCCCCAACTCGCTCGACAAAAGCGAAGTGCTTCGTGCCCGTGACGAGACCGGGCTGCCGATCCACGGCGTGGTCGACTCGGTGCATTGGAACGACACGCTCTCGCATCCCGACGCCGCCGTGCGGGCCAAAGGCGTGAAGGCCCTGGAGCAGGCCCTGCGCGATTCCAAAACCTACGGCGGCACGACGGTGCTGCTGGTGGCCGGCAAGGTCGAGCGGGGCCGCGTTTCCTACGCCGACGTCTACAAACGCTCGCAGGAAGAGATTCGCAAGGCGCTGCCGCTGGCCGGCGAATTGAACATCAAGATCGCCATCGAAAACGTGTGGAACGATTTTCTGCTCAGCCCGATCGAAGAGGCACGTTATATCGACGAGTTCGAATCGCCCTACGTGGGGGCCTATTTCGACGTGGGCAACGTGATGCGCTACGGCTATCCGGAGGACTGGATTCGCGTGCTGGGCAAGCGCATTCTGAAGGTCGACATCAAGGAATTCAGCCTCAAGAAGATGCGCGAAGAGGGGCTGGGCAAAGGTTTTGGCGTAGAGCTGCTGGAAGGCGACAACGACTGGCACGCCGTGATGACGGCGTTTCGCGAGATCGGCTACCACGGTTGGGCCACGGCGGAAATACCCGGCGGCGGCCGCGAGCGGCTGCAGAAGATCGCCCTGCTGATGGATAAGATTTTCGCGAGCTGAGAGTCCTGGACCGGCTGAAAAAATTTTTTCCGGGGGGCTTGCAATCTTTGCGGCATCGGTTATTCTTAGGGCGTCGATCAGCAATGGTTGACGAGCCGCCCAGGTACCTGCCCCGCCTGCGACGGCTTTTTTTGTGCGCGCACTTCGGCATCGGATCCGCCCCACAGGCGTTTTCCGGCAGCGACTGACTTGTGCTTAGCGCAAATCCTTTTTTAACACCGCCGCGACCATTGCGCGGAACTTGGGATTGATTCTGGCGGCCAGCCCCAGCAAGTGGGCGACCACTTCGCCTTCACCCATGTCCGATGTGGTCCTGATTTGCGGTCCGGCGTCGGCCGAACGGTGGCCGTTTCCGCCGGCGCGGTCCGCCGGCCAAGTCGCGACAAGTGCCTTTTGTCCCTTGTCTTCCAGCCACTCCAGCACGATGTCGAGTTCCTCTTCCAGGGTAAGCTGCTTGCCTTGCCTTTCGCGGAGGTACTTGCGAACGACCAGGGCCAAGTCGGCGTCGAGCAGCGTCGATGCGCCGACAACGGACTTCCGGACGTCGTCCGCGGACATGTTCAGGGAGGCGCGAATGTCAAAGCTGTCGTCCAGCGGATTGCCGTCTTCGTCCCATCGCCCCCAGAGCACGACGGCGAATCGGCCATCTTCCTCTAAACGAGCCAGCAAGGGATCGATCTCGTGGGGTTGGGTCATAGCACGTCAAGCAGTAGGGCGCAAGTGTTGCTCATGGGAACGCGGCCGTCGGGCGATTGGGGATGCATGGTTCCCAAAAGCCGCACGTGGGCCACGATCGGGCCGGACCAATCTTTCGCGGCGCCTTGGCTCGTCGCCACCGAGTTGAAAGTGAAATCCATGTTGCCTTTGGGCGACAGGCGCAGCGGAGGGAAAGGGTAATGATAGCGGGTGGTGAGACAGCGGTCGCCCAACGCGAATGCCATCGACAAGCAGACCGTCCCTGAGAAATCGAACTCTTCGCGCAGCTCATATTCGACGCGCCCTTGAATCGGCTGATCGGGGCTGAGCCGGTCGGCGTGGTCAATGTGCAGTTCGCCGATGTCGATCGGCGGGCGAGCGCCTGGCGGAATCTCCAAGCTTGGCCCGCATTCGACGCATTCCATGGTATGATCGAGGGCATTGAAGCTCTGGGCCTGACGCTGGCTCAACTCGAACACGAAGAGTTCCCCAGAATAGCAGGAGAGCAGGCGAGGCTTTCTCGCCTTCGTCAGCTCTCGACCGATGGCAAACGTGCAATTCACCCCGCGCTGGACCGCATGGTCGAAGCTGGACAGCAAGTCGGCTTCGACGATCGGCGCGTTGGCCCGCGCCCATTCGGCCGCCAATGTTCGCAGTCTGCTTTGCAACATGAGTTTACTCCTTTCCTAGTAAGACCAGGGGATTCGCCGCCCCCCACTCTCTTCTGTCTTCTCTTAGCTTTCGCAGGTCGGCGTTTTGGACCTGTCGATTGCGCGTCAGTCTTGGCTCGTGCCACCGTGAGAACCCGTTGGCGCATTCTCATTCGCCTCCTTCTCCGCCGCTCCGATCGCTTGTATGCGGATCAACGGCACCCGTTCGTTGGCCTTCGCCAGCGACTCCAATTCATGCCGCTCCGCCTCGGTGAATCGACGTCCCTCCGGCCGGTCGAGGAGTTCGTCCAAACGGGATTCGTCCAGAAGCAGCCGCTCGATCGCCGACCGCATCTGTTCGTAGTCCGCGTCGCCTTTCACATACCGTCCGACCCGATGCACATGCCGGACGAAGCCCCGACGGTCGAGCAAAAAGGTCACGCTCCGGTAGGGGTCGCTGTATCCGCAGTCGTCGCCTCCCAGAGTCCACTGGCGGCGCGTGACGGTCTCCCGGTCGATGGCGACCGGGAATGCGTAGCCGTATTGTTTGACGATTTCTCGAACTTCATCGAGCGGCCGTTCGGAGTTGTGGAACATGCCCGCAACCACCAGCCCGGCGTCTCGGTAAAGCTCGTCGAATTCGCGCAACGCCGGCGCGGTGGCGGAGCAATCGGGGCAGGAGGGATCCATGAACCAGCGAACCAGCACCACCTTGCCCCGCAGATCGTCCAGCCGCAAAGGCCCACTGTTGATCCATTCGGTGACCTGCCATTCCCCTGGCCGAGTGCCGATCAAATCGGGCGCGGGCCCAAGTGAGCCACAGCCCTCACCAAAGGTTATTGTAAACGAAGGCCGGTCGACCGCGGCATTTTGGTGTTCGCCGCAACCGGGTAACGTCGACGCCACGAGAAAGGCGACGAGAGACTTCGAGATGGCATGTCGAGCGAGACTCACGTTCATCTGAGCGGCTCCCAATGGCTGGCCGCCGCGCCATGTCGTCAAGGCAAAGCGGTCATGGTTTTTGCGGTTGTGAAGGCATCCGATGCTCTTGTCCGGCCGTTGGCATTCACCATAAGCGTTCTCGCGGGCGATGGCAATGGTTCCCGTTGAAGATAATCTGACCGCCGGCCCGCCTTCTTGGCCAAGGCGGAAAGGCTCTTCCTGCAAGTCGTTCCTGCACCGGCGATTTTTTTTCGGGGGGCCATAAAAGTGCAGCACGAGGGTACGATAGAGTGCGTCGACTCCGAAACCGGCGCACGATTTCGGATTGAGTTGCCCGTTTGAGGGTTCATCCCTCATCCCTCATCCCTCATCCCAACCTGAACCCTCACGTGCCCGCTGCCGCCACCTACCTTGTCGAGGCCACGGCCCTCACCAAACGCTTTGCCGACCAGGCGAGGCCGGCCGTCGATCGGCTCGACCTGCGCGTGGCCGCGGGCGAAGTCACCGGGCTGGTCGGACCCGATGGCGCGGGCAAGACCACCCTCATGCGGCTCTTGGCCGGTCTGCTGCTGGCCGACGAAGGAACGCTCACCGTGTGCGGCTGCGACCCGCGAGCGGAAACTTGCGAGCTGCGGGAGACGATCAGCTACATGCCGCAGCGATTCGGGCTGTACGAAGACCTGACGGTCGAGGAGAACCTCAATCTCTACGCCGATCTGCGCGGCGTGACCGGCGCCGAGCGCGAGGAAACGTTCGCTCGGCTGCTCGACTTCACCACGCTCGAGCCGTTCACCGACCGCTTGGCCGGCAGACTGTCGGGCGGCATGAAGCAGAAGCTCGGTCTGGCCTGCGCCCTGATCCATCGGCCGCGGCTGATGCTGCTCGACGAGCCGAGCGTGGGCGTCGACCCGATTTCGCGTCGCGAGCTGTGGCGGATGGTGTACGACCTGGTCGAGGAAGGAATCGGCGTGGTCTGGAGCACGGCCTATCTCGATGAGGCCGAACGCTGCGCCTCCGTGCTGCTGCTCAACGAAGGCCAGGCACTCTACCACGGCCCGCCGAACGAGCTTACCCGTCGCGTGGAAGGCCGCAGCTTTCTGGTGAGCGATCATAGCCAAGGGCGGCGGGCCATTCTGACCGAGGCGCTGAAGCGGCCCGACGTGATCGACGGCGTCATTCAAGGCAGCAGCGCGCGTCTGGTCGTCAAAGAAGGCGCCCGCCCGCCTGACGCAAACGAGCTGGGCACGCCGGGTCTGCAAGTCCATCCGACGCCGCCGCGGTTCGAAGACGCCTTCGTCGATCTGCTGGGCGGAGCGCACAAAATCGAGTCGCCGTTAGGCAGCACCGTAAATCATCGCGACGAACGCCGGGCAGCCAACGGCCGGCAAATCCTGGTCGAAGCCAACGCGCTTACCAAGAGGTTCGGCGATTTCACCGCGGCCGACACGATCAGCTTTCAGATCGAGCGCGGCGAAATCTTTGGGCTGCTGGGGCCGAACGGGGCCGGCAAGTCGACCACGTTCAAGATGATGTGCGGCCTGCTCAAACCCACCGCGGGCTCGGCGGAAGTCGCCGGCGCCGACTTGTATCGGGCAGGCGGCGCCGCGCGGTCGCGGCTTGGCTACATGGCCCAAAAGTTCTCGCTCTACGGCGACCTCAGCCTGCGACAGAACCTCCGCTTTTTCGCGGGCGTCTATGGCGTGCCCAGGCGTCGCCGCGGCGAAACGATCGACCGCATGATCGAGACGTTCGGCCTGGAAGACTATCTGGAAGTGAACGCGGGCGCCTTGCCGCTGGGGTTCAAGCAACGGCTGGCATTGGCCTGCGCGGTGATGCACGATCCGCCTGTTTTGTTTCTCGACGAGCCGACTTCCGGCGTCGATCCGCTCACGCGGCGCGACTTCTGGTCGCACATCAACGCCATGGTCGAGCGTGGCGTGACGGCGATGATCACGACGCATTTCATGGACGAGGCCGAGTATTGCGACCGCATCGGCCTGATTTATCAGGGACACGTCATCGCCGAGGGATCGCCCGACGATCTGAAGCAGCGCGTCCGCCGCGACGAGCGCCAAGAGCCGACGTTGGAAGACGCGTTTATCGCGCTGGTTGGGCACTACGACGCAAAGACGTCGTAATGATCTCGGGCCGCGCCGCGGCCACGGAACAAAACTGTCGCTGAAGCGCCGAGTGTTCGTCGGTGCCTCGCTCGGATTTTTTGGTGTTGTGCGGCTTCCGTATCCGCCGCGTAGCGGCGCTGGAGTGCCAATATCGGACTTCCGCCACGCAAGGGCTAATCTCAAGGGCACGTTTGCGTGCCCGCGGGCCCATTTCCAATAAGGCCACGGCTCCGGCCGTGGATTGAAGCCAGGGCACAGTCAGTAAGGCACTGACCGGTTTCAACTTTCACAGGAGGATATTCCATGGCGGAGTCGAATCGCGCTGGCGATACGTGGGGACGGAATTGGTGGTGGAGCGGACTGAGCCTCGAAGAGCTTACGAACGAGCGGCAGTCGCTGCTCAATCAGGCGCATGGCTCGCGGGAGGCGCATGAGGCCTTGCTCGCCAGTTATCTGCCGATGATGCTGAAGTTCTTCGCTGCTGGAGTTGCCGGCCGACGAGCGGAACATCGTCAAATGGCATTGTTTCGACGGCCTGCCGTTGGCGGAGATCGCGCGCCGGCTGGGTTGGTCGCCCGACACGGTCGAGCGAAGCTTTCGGCGGTCCATCAAGGCGTTGAAGCGGCGGCTGCCCGCCGCCGGCAAATGACGGACCCGGAACCGCTGCAAGAGTTCTTCGCCTCACACTCAGCGGCGGGTCCGCGTCGGTCTCGTCCGTGGCTTTTCTTGCTGCGCGTGCGGCGGTTTTGCCGAATGCGCGCGATCGGCCTTGCCCAGCAACTCGAACAAAAAGCGGCTGGGAATGGTGGGCCGGCTCTTGCCCCATTTGTTGCGGTTCAAGGCCATCGTCAGCGTCAGCCGGTCCTTGGCCCGCGTCACGCCCACGTAGCACAGCCGCCGCTCTTCATCGATCGCCGCCCCTTCGGCATCAACCGAGCGGTGGTGCGGCAAGAGGCCCTCCTCCATGCCCACCAGGTAGACCTGCGGAAACTCCAGGCCCTTGGCGCTGTGCAAGGTCATCAGCACGACGGCGTTCTTGGCAAGCTGCGACTCCTTGTCTTGCTGGTCGTCGCGGCCCACCAACGCCACGTCGTCCAAAAAGCCGGCCAACGTCGGCTCCTCCGCCCGTTGCTGATAGCCGGCCAGCGAGTTGATGACTTCTTCCACTGTGTTCCACCGTGCCAACTGTTCCGCCGGCTCCTTATATTGCCGGTTGATCTCGTCCTGATAGCCGACGGTGTGAACCAGGCTGGCGGCCACATCGACCGGCGACTCCCGCTCGAGCCGCTCTCGAAACGTTTCCACGAAGCGGCGGAACTCGCCGACGGCCTTCACGGCGGCGTCGGGCAGGCCCTCGATCCGGTTCGCTTCCGGCAGAATTTCCCACAGCGGCCGACCCTGCGAGACCGCCCGTGCCAGCAGCGTCTCGACCGCGCGCTGGCCGATGCCGCGGGCAGGCGTGTTGATGATCCGCAACAGCGACACTTCGTCGCGCGGATGCACCAGCACCCGCAGGTAAGCCAGGATGTCGCGCACTTCCTTGCGGTCGTAGAACGACATGCCGCCGATCAGCGTGTAGGGCAGCTTCGCCCGGCGCAACTCCTGCTCGAAGGCCCGCGGCTGCTCGTTGGTGCGGAACAGAATGGCGAAGTCGCGCGGCTGGGCGATGCGGCGAAAAATCTGCGAGTTGATCTCTTCGATCACCTGGTTCGCTTCGGCCGTTTCGTCGGGATATTGCAACATGCGGGGCCGCTCGCCTTCTTCGCGGAATGCCCGCAGCACTTTGTCGTGCCGCTGGCGGTTGAAGGCGATGAGCGTGTTGGCCATCTGCAGGATGGCGCCGATCGAGCGATAGTTTTCTTCCAGCCGCACGACTTTGGCGTCGGGCCAATCGCGCTTGAACCGCAGGATGTGGGCCACCTCGGCCCCGCGCCAGCCGTAGATCGACTGGTCGTCGTCGCCCACCACGCACAGGTTGCGGTGCGGCGCGGCCAGCGCCTTCACGATGCGATACTGGGCGCCGTTGGTGTCCTGGTATTCGTCGATCAGCAGATGGTCGAAGCGGCCGGCCTCGGCGGCCAGCACGTCGGGCTGGGTGGCGAAAAGCTCTTCGGTGCAGAGCAACAGGTCGTCGAAATCGACGGCCCCGGCGTTTTTGAGGGAGCGTTGATAGCGGCGATAGGCCATGGCCGCCAGGTGTTCTTTGTCGCTGGCCGCGACGGCGGCGGCCTCATTCGGGCGGATGGCCGCCGTTTTCCAGCGGCTGATGATATTGATCAGGTCGCTGGGCCGCAGCACGGCGCCGTCCACGCGAATGTCGCGCAGCGCCGCGCGGGCCAAGCTTTCCTGGTCGCCGCGGTCGTAGATGGCGAACTGTGCCGGGTAGCCGAGCCGCGTGATGTGCCGCTTGAGAATCCGCACGCAGAGCGAGTGAAAGGTCGAGATTTCGGGCCGCTTGTCGCCTTTGCGTCGTTTGCCGAGCAGGCTGGCTGCCCGTTCCTGCATTTCGCCGGCCGCCTTGTTGGTGAACGTGACGGCCAGAATCCGTTCCGGCGAAACCCGGTGCTTGATCAGGGCGGCGATGCGGAACGTGACCACGCGCGTTTTGCCGGTGCCCGCTCCGGCCAGCACCAGCAGCGGCCCGGAAAGCGTCGACACGGCGTCTTGTTGCGCGGCATTGAGTCCGTTCATGGCAGCGGGGATGGTAACGGCTGGCAGGCGAATTGGCAATCCGCTCTCGTAGCCCGCTTGCTCCGCAAGCGGAAGGGCGCCGTTACCCCTTCGACGGGTCATACTTACGCACGGGCAGGAATGAGGCGTTTGCGGTGGCTGGGGCAGAGCTTGGCCGGGGCAACGGTCGGCACCTTTGCAGAGCGCGACGGCCAAGCGATGCCCAGGTGCGTCGGTTCCGGGGCATCGCGTGGCCGTCGAGCTGAATCAAAGATCAGCCTCGGCCTGGCCAAGCTCTGCCCCAGCCACCGAGGTCTCTCGGCGATCGAACGTTTTATTGCTACCAGTGTGCGGTATAAATCCTGTGAGTTGGGAGCGCCGTTCCGCTCACGGAGTGAGCGGGCTACGTTCGTGCGACGCATAGAGCAGGCTGGCGATGGCCAACTCGGCCACCGCCCAGACCAGACGCGACACGATCGAGGCCACCAGCGCGCCATCCGCGCCGTACCAGGGCGTGAGCAACTCCAACAGCGCCGCTTCGCGCGCCGCCAGGCCGCCGGGCAAGAACGACAAAAAGCCGCCGACGACCGCGATCGCCACCGCCGCCGTGCAAAAGGCGATTTCATCGAAGAGGCCCAACTTGGCCGGGAAGCCGGCCGAGCGGGCCGTGGCCCACAAGCTCAGCCCCATCAGCAGCCAGCCGGCGGCGATCTCGAACCAGCACCAGACCAGCGAGCCATAGCGCAAATGCGTCAGCCGATCGGCCATCTCCGGGTCGAGCTTGCCGGCGCCGGTGAACTTCACCAGGCGACGGAACACCGGCGGCGACGTGGGCGCCGACACGACGGCCCACAACACGACGGCCGCGCCAATCAGCCAACGATCGTCCGTGAATCGGACGGCCAGCAGAATCACCGCCATCGCCGCGCCGACGCCCATCGTGGTAAGCGTCTCAAAGAACACGGCCACCGTGGCGGCCGTGGCCGTAGTGCCGCCACCGCGCAGCAGCCCCGCGCGAATGACGATCACCATCGCCTTGCCCGGCGCATATTTGCCGACGTGGCCGATGTAATACGCCCGCAACGTATCCAGCGGGCGCGCAGGTTGGCCCAGCCAGCGGAGCGTGCGATACCAGAACCAGCCCGGCCCAAGCTGGCCGAGCAAGTAGAAGGCCGCGGCGGCGGCCAGCCAGCCGGGCCGCAGGTCGCTCAGCTTCCAATGCTCGTTTTCGAGCTTCTGCCACGCTCCCCAGAGCGTGCTGTGAACTCCCCAGGCGACCAGCGCCAACAGCCCGACCTTGAAGGTCCGCATGGCCCATCGCCGGAACTGGGGGTCGCGCAGGTTCACCGCTGGACCTTGCCCTTTTGCGCCAACGAACGATTCACCCGCCCGGCGGTTTCACTCGTCGCTCTCTCCGACAAACGGCGTTCCACGGTAAAGCGGTCGAGCTGCGCGCCGTCGAGGTCGACCACATGCACGTCGAGCCGATCGGCATAGACGTCGACCAGGCCATAGTGATTGACGCCGGCGTGAAAGGCCGCCGTAGTCCGGTCGGTGTCGGCGGGCGGATAAAGCTTGTGGCTGCCGCCGCCGCTGACCACGTAGGTGATTCCATCCAGCGGCTTGGTGCGGTCGTAATAATGGTGATGCCCGGACAGCACGAGCCTGGTCGGGCTATCGACCAGCCGGGCGTGCAACCAGAGTCGCCGCAAGAACTGATTGGCCAGATCGCGTCGCCCGCAGGTGAAAACCGGCCGGTGCAGGCAGACCACCGCGGTTCCCGCCAGCTCGTTCAACTCCGCGCCCAGAAAGCGGCCTTGCTCGGTCCAGGGCATGAGCGAACGTTCGGAATTGAGCATCAGAAACGTCAGCCCACCCTGCGAAAAGCGATAAAACGTGTCGGGCAGTTCCGGAAAGAACTCGCGGAAGCGGGTCTCGCCGCGATCGCTGGTTCCGACCAGCCGGTCGTGATTTCCCACCACGGGCCGCAGCCGGATGTGATGTTGCCGGGCCGCTCCCAGCACCTCCTGCCATTGCTTGTCAGACGCGGCATCGTCGACGATATCGCCCAGGTGCAGCACGAACTCAACGCCCGATGCTTCAAACCGCTCGAAGATGCGGTCGACGATTCCTTCGCCAAGCTGAGTATCTCCGACAAAGCCGAACGACCACAGCTTGCCGGCGGCCGGCGGCGGCAGGCGCGCGGGTTGGCCGACCTCGGGCGTGGCCAGCGACCACACATAAGCGGCGGTGAAGAGCAGGCCGATGGCCGGCGCGAGCCAACGATAGCAGGGGCGTTTCATGATGCGGCCAGGGTGTGGTGGGCCCGTCATGGTAGCGACCTGCCGGCCAGCGGAGTAGACGGGTGTTCGGCGGGATTAAGATCGTCGGCGACACGCGTGTCGCCGGTTGCCCAAAACGGGTTTCCGATCCGCCGCGTCAGCCCGTCGCAACGCCTTGCCGGTCAATGACTTGCGAATCGTTGTCGCTACAAGCTCCCGAACCAGGCGTCCTTGGCCGCCACCGCCGCCTGCGACTGGGCGCCGGCCGTCTGATAGTGGTCGGGCAAGGGCGATGCGCTGCCATCAGCCGGTGTGGCTGGATTGTTGGCGTACTCCGGCAGGTTCGTGATCTCCTGCTCGATTGTGCGGTCGGTGGCGCCGGCCTCCATCTGCGCGACGTACACGGCCAGGCGGCAGGTTCGGCTTCGAGTCGAGCACCGGAGTGCCGTCGGACTGCAAGGTGCCTTCGACGTGCTTTCACCCGACAAATATAAGCCTCAGTGGCCGAGGGGTCGAGAAAATAGGGAAGCAGGTGGGACTTCATCCCCCGCTCACCGGCGGAATACAGGCCAGCGCCACCGCCTCGGGAATCTTCGCACCGTCGCTCGCGTACTCCAGGTTCACGGCGATCATCACGTGCGGCAGAAGCGGCGCCATCCCCGGCACGGCCTCTGCCAAGGCGCGACGCAGGTCGGTCACGGTCGCGCCGTCGGGCAAAGTGAGCTCCACGAAATCGCGGCCCGCCAGTTCCTTGGCCCTCGCAAACATCTGCACCCGTGCGTTCATGTCACAATCAACTCCTTGCCGCGAGCGCTCAATAGCGACGCGATCTCAGGCATCAGGCCGTAGGACAGCGCCAACAGTTTCAAAGGATGGATCGTCGGCTTGCTCGTGCCCTGCTCCATCTGCATCTTGCAAGCGCTGCACTCGGTGGTGCCGGCCAGCCAGTTCGACTCGCGGATGGCCGAAATCAGCGGCCAGCCGGCACGCAGGCTGTTGCGATAGTTCTCTTTGCGCAGGCCGAACGTGCCGGCCATGCCCGAACAGCCTTTGTCGATGCGGTGCAGGTTCAAGCCGGGAATCAGCCGCAGCAGGCTTTCACCGGGCGAACCGATGCCCAGCGCTTTGACGTGGCACGGAGTATGATAGCCCAGCGTCGCGTTCACCGGCTTCAGGTCGAGCTGCAGCTTGCCCAGCAGGTGCATGTTCCAGAGATACGAGCAGGCCTCGCTGGTGTTCTGGGCGACCAGCCGGGCGTCGTCGTCGCCAAGCAGGTCGGGATATTCGCGGGTGATGCACAGGGCCGCCGAAGGCTCGCTGGCCACCACGGTGTATCCCTGGCGAACGGCCTCGGCCAGAAGGGCGACGTTGTGGGCCGCCACCTGCCGTGCCCGGTCGACGGCGCCCAACGACACCATGGCCATGCCCGATTGCCTTTGATCGGGATGAACGTAAACGGCCACGCCGTTATGTTCCAACACCGCGACCATCGCCTCGGCGAGCTGCGGGTCGTGGAAGTTGGCGTAGGTATCGATGAAGTAGAGCACTTTCCGGCCCGACCGCCGCGTGGGCCGCGTCAACCGGCGGCGATTGGCGCGGCGCATGAACGGCCGGGGAGCGAACCGCGGCAGCTTGCGGCCCTGAGCGATGCCGCCGACTTTTTCCAGCAGCCATCGCGCCTGGCGATTGCCCAGCGCCCAGTTGGCCAGCGAGCTGATGCGGCAACCCAGCCCGCTGAACAAGTCGAGCCGCGTCACCACCCAGTCGCGCAGCGGCAGGCCGTTGTTGGCCACGTAGCCGGCCTTGGCCTCGAGCATCAACTTGGGTATATCGACACCGGCCGGACATTCCAGCCGGCACTGCTGACAGTTGACGCACAGATCGGCCACGTCCTTGAAGTCGTCGGTCTTGATCAACTGCGGGTCGAGTTGGCCGGTGAGAATGCCCCGCATCAGGTTGGCCTTGGCCCGCGGCGAACTCTCTTCCAGTTGGCCGAAGCGAAAAATCGGACACATGCGGACGCTGGCATCTTGCGCCCGGCACGCCCCGCAGCCGTTGCAGCTCCGGGCGAGCTGCGTGATTTCACCCGGTTCCCAATGGAGCTGCAGCTCGAACAACTCCGCGGCTGGCGTGCCCTCCGCCGACAGTTCGGCAGTCTGGGGCGGCTTTACCGGCCGCAACGAGGCAATCAGCGGGGCCGGCGAATCACTCACAACCTTGCCGGGATTAAGGATGTTCTGCGGGTCGAACAGCCGCTTGATCTCCACGAACAACGGGTAGAGGTCGCCGTATTGTCTTCGCAGGTAGGGGGTGCGGCTCAAGCCGGCGCCATGTTCGCCGCTGATCGTTCCCGACACGCGGAACACGGCCTCGTAAAGCTCATCGGCCAGGGCCTGCATCGTCCGCAGGTGTTCGGGATCACCCAGATCGAGAAAAGGCCGCAGATGAAGCTGGCCGTGACCGGCATGGGCGAAGAGCGTCGCTGTCACCTGGTGCCGCTTCAAAATGTTCTGCATTTCCACCAGGAAGCCCGGCAGCGTCTCCGGCGGCACCGCCACGTCTTCGACAAACGGCAGGGCACGGGTCGAGCCTTTCAGCCGGTACAGCGTCGGCACCACTTTCCGGGCCAAATGCCAGTAGCGGGCCATTTCGTCGCGGGCAAACGCATGCCGGGCCTCGTAGGCCAGCCGCTTGCGCCTGCGCACGCGGTCGATCATCTGCCGCACGCGCTCGCGAAGCTCCAGGGGATCGTCGCTCTCGAACTCGACCAAGAGCAACGCCTCGGCCTCCGCCGGGAGCAGCGTGTCGTAGCGCGGGTCGGTTTCGCGGGCCAGTACCAAATGCCGGCGGTCCATCAGGTCGCAAGCCGCGGGGTCGAAGGCCAGCACTTCCGGCACCGCCCGGGCGGCCGTCTCCAGCCGGTCGAACAGCAACAGCGCCAGGCCTTGGTGGCGAGGCAACGGCTGCGTGGCCAGCGTCATTTCGGTGATCAAGGCCAGTGTGCCTTCGGACCCCGCGATCAACCTGGCGAGGTCGAGATGGCCGTTGCTCAACACGTCGGCCACCTGATAGCCGCAGCGATTGACGAGGCTCTTGGGCTGGTTCCGGCGGATCAGCTCTTCGTTTTGCCTCAGCAGCGAGGCGAGCGACGTCACCAGCTCGCGCTTCCGCGGGTTGGCATCGTTGCTGACGCCGTCAAGCAGCGGCTCCTGCCCGACGCTGAGCATGCTGCCATCGGCCAGCACGACCTCCAACCGGCAGACGTGTCGCCGGGCGGAGCCGTATTTCAACCAGTGGCTGCCGCAGCCGTCGAGCGCGACGACGCTGCCCATCGTGGTGACGTGGCTCATGGCCGGGTCGGGACCGAACTGCCGGCCGTGCAGACGCAGTTGAGCGTTGAGCCGTTCGTGAACCACGCCCGGTTGCAGCCGCACACGGTCGCCCTGCACTCCGAGTACGCGCCGGAAGTGGACGGAAAAGTCGATCACCAGCCCGGCGCCAAGCGATTCGCCGGCCAAACCGGTGCCGGCGCCGCGGGCATGCACGGGAAGCTGGTTCTCACGGGCGTACTCCACGGTTGCAGCCACGTCTTTGGTGGAGCGCGGCCGCACGACGGCCAGCGGCTTGACCTGATAGATGCTGGCATCGCTGGCATAGAGCTGCAAAAAGACGTCGTCGCAGCGGACTTCGCCGCGGACGAGTCCTCGCAAATCTTCTTGAATGCGTTCGCGCTGCTGGTCCATGTCAATTATATGTAGTCCCGTGGCTGCGGCAGAGCCTGGCCAGCTCCGGGTTGGAAGTGAAGGAAAATGCTTTGGCCAGGCGATGCCCCGAATTGAACCACCGGGGCATCGCGTGGCCACAGCGGTTCGCGGTAGCGCCCATCGTCATCTGGCCACGCTCTGCCCCAGCCACCTCTGGGATGAGGTTGAGCCATTCATGCGTTCCTGAAAGAGCACTAGCCACCAGCCTCTCGCAGACTGTCCGACGCCTGATCCCTGACGCCTGACGCCTCGTGGGCTGTCGCCGCCAGGCGCGCCGCCTGCTGCCGATGCCGTTCGTGCGTGTCGAGGCTGAATGCCTGATACGCTTGGGGCTTGGGCAGCCGGCGGTATTCGGCGTGGCAGCGGTAACAGACCACCGACTCGCCGACGATCAGGTACAAAACGAAATCCACCAGCGCCGTGGCAAACAGCACGGCGAAGGTGAGTGTAGTCCAATAAAAAAACCAAGTAACACAACTCAGTGCAAATCCCAGCACGACGATGGCCACCCCTAGGCGCTGTGGAAAGTCCTTCCGCACGAACAGGTCGGTGCCGGAGCAAACCAGGCAGCGCGTGAGATGGTCGCCGTCCCAGGCGTCGGCCGGCTGTTTCATCTCGAGGCCGCAATTGGGGCAAGCCCGCGCGGAACCGGTCGGCGAAGCCTCGATGCTGGCCGGCTGCTCGCACCGGGGACATGAAAAGCGGATCTGCATCACTCCATCATAGCGGAAACGCTTTGCCGCGCGACAGTAGCAGCGCCGTCAATTCACCCACGAAAGTGAGAATGACGCCGACGTAAAGAATTCCCGTGGCACTTTGGGTATTCGGGATTCTGAGAATCTGGCGGGCCATGATGGCCACGCCGATCGCCCCGACGATGCCGCTCAGCCAGCGCATGGCCGCGAACAGCGCTTCGCTCAAGTCGACCGCCGTCGCCGTGCGGTATTCCAAGACCGCCCCGCATGCGGCGAACACGCCGCGCAGCACTAGCACCGCCACCAGCATCGTCACCAGTCGCCGGAGCGGGGACAGCGACATGCCGGGGGCATTGAGATACCAGTGGCCCAACAGCATGGCCGCCATGGTCACGCCCAGCACCGCGCCGCTGCCGACCGGATCGAGGGTCCAGAGAAGTCGGCCGGTTGGCGTGCCGGTCGTCGCAGGCACGAGTTGACTGAGCCAGGCACCGGTCAGGCTGCTGACGCTCACGACGGCCAACGCCAACCATCCCGGTCCCGCTTTATCATAGAGCCAGGCTGCCGCGCCGACGTAGCTGGCGGCGGCGGCGAGCGCGGCCGGCCATAACGACATGTTCGACTCGGCCGGTGCCAACCAGACGAGCAGCGAGGCGAGCACGTTGAGTCCCAGCAGCACGTAGAGGTTGTTGCGGTAATAGCCGCTGGTCACCTGGCGCGGCGAGACGCACAGCATGGCGGCCGCCATGCCGAACGACAGCCGAAAGATGAACTGAACGAGAAGCTGCATTATGAGCGTCGGTCGCCGTAGATCAAATTCATGATCTCCGAGCGGCTGGAAAGGTGCGAGCGGAACACGCCGCGCATCGCGGAGGTGACGCACAAACTGCCCGGCTTGCGAATGCCGCGGATGGTCATGCAGGTGTGCGTGGCCTCGATCACGACCGCGACGCCCTTGGCTTCGAGTTCATCGACCAGCAGGTCGGCGATCGTCTCGGTCATTCGTTCCTGAACCTGGGGTCGCCGGGCGACCATTTCGACCACGCGTGCCAGCTTGCTTAGCCCGATCACCTTGCCGGCGGGCAGGTAGCCGATGTGGGCCTCGCCCAGGAACGGCAGCATGTGGTGTTCGCACATGCTGTTGAAACTGATGTTCTTGACCAGCACCACTTCGTCGTACTTCTCGGTGAAAAACTTCCGCAAATGCTGCCGGGGGTCGTCGTGCAGTCCGGAGAAGAGTTCGGCATACATCCGCGCCACACGCGCAGGCGTCTCGCGCAGTCCCTCGCGGTCCGGATCTTCGCCGATGGCGGCCAGGATTTCGCGCACGGCCCTTTGGATCCGCTCCTGATCGACGCTGGAAACGGCCAGCGACGCGGCGATATCGTCTTCGCCGTTGGTGCAATAGGGAGTGGTGCTGGATCGTTCGGGCATCAGGTGCGTTCCAAGGTGCGTGCCAATCTGATCTTAGGGACGCCGCCGAGGGCGGTCAAGTAACGCGGTGGCCCTGGCGCGCGCCGCAGGCTCGCGGTAAGCCCCTCTCATTTCGCCTCGGGTTGGCGGGAACTGCCGTGGATGTCGCGCTCTGGTGTGGACGCGTGATGTAAGGTGGGCCGGCGCTCGCAAGCTCGCCGGCCCACCCTACGCCAGCCGGCGGCGCAGAGCCTCGATGACCTCCGCTTCTTGCAGCCGCAACGTGGCCGTCGTATCGACTTCGATGGAACCGTCGGCGGGCCGCGGCTCTTCTTCCGCCTGCTGCGCCGAGTAAAGCTCGGCACGCGCTTCCGACAAGCTCGGAGCCGCCGCGCGGATTTCGATTCGCTCCTGCGCGACCGCCGCGGGACACGCGCAATGCGCCACCAGCGGCACGGCGCCGGCGGCGTGCGCCAGCGCCATGGCGGCGGCGCGCTGCGATGCCGTCAGAAATGCGCCGTCGAGCACAACGCTCACCCGCTGGCGCAGCAGCAACTCCGCCCGGTGCAACAATTCGCTGTAGATGTGTTGGCGAAGGTCGTGGGAATAGTGGCCTTCATTAAAGCCGGCCGGCGCCGGCGAAGGACCGAGCATTTCGCGGCGAACGGCGTCGGTGCCGAGGCAATCGCTTCCCAAGCGGTCGGCCAAGGCCGTGGCCAGCGTCGTTTTGCCCGATCCCATCAGGCCGCAAACCAAGATCAGCGTCGGTGGTCCAAGCTCAGCGGCGTAGCGCTCGGCGAGATGAAGATAGGCCAGCGAGCGCTGGTGCGCGGCGTCGCCGGGCGGTGCCGACGTTTGCGCGGCGGCCAACGCGGCCACCTTCGACCGCACGCAAGCGCGATAACACTTGTAAAAGTTCCAGAGGGCCGCCGAAAAAAAGTCGCAGCCGACGCGCCGATACACCGCCTCAATCCTGGCGCCCAGCGCCTGTGCGCCCAGGTAGTCGCATTCCATCGCCAAGAAGCCGATCTCATCGGCCACATCCACGCGCCGCAGCTCATCGTTGAACTCGATGCAATCGAAGACCACCGGTTCGTGCTCCAGGCAGATGTGCTCCGGCCGCAGGTCGCCGTGTCCATCGACAATGCGGCCATCGCAGACACGATGATCGAGCTGCGCGTGTTCCAACGCCAGGAAGCGCAGTTGCGCCGCATGGCAGCGCTTGACGACTTCGGCGGGCAACCGATGCTCCCCGCGGAGCAACTCCGCCCGATTGTCGCGGACGTGCTGCTCGATCTTCTTGCGATACTCTTCGGCGCCCAGGCAGAGCGGCGACAAACGCTGATAGTATTTCGCCAGCCACGTCGCGAGCTGTTCGATGTCGGCTGCGGACAATTGCCCGTTGCGGATCAGTTCGTCGAGCATCCGATCGGCCGGCAGTCGTCGCATCTTGACGACCCAGTCGACGGTCTGTCCGCGTCCATTCAAGGCCAGCCGGCCGTCGCCCGTTTGCGTCACGGGCAATACGCCGAGGTACACGCCCGCCGCCAGTCGCTGGTTCAAGTCGCACTCGTCCTGGCATGCGCGGCGGCGTGCTTCGGGCGTACTGAAATCGACGAAATCGAAGCGGACCGGCTTCTTCAGCTTATAGACGAAGCGGTCGGTGACGAAGACCCACGAGATGTGCGTTTCAATCAGTGATACCTTCCTGGGCCGATCGGGATAAGCGGCCGGCTGCTTGAGCGTTTCGACGGCCGCGGCCGAGGTGCTGAAGTTGCTGGTCGTCGTTGGCGGATTTGCCGCGGCACGGGCCGGAAATGCGGTAGGCGCGATCATGGTCGTCCTTTAGGATCGCTTGCAAAGCGTTCACTTGAGTATGGGGTTACATCCAACGAGACAGGGCTACGCAAAAGCGGGGCCAGAAGCGGAGGGGACACGGCGACTGGCGTCAAATGGCGAAAATGTCGGTTTTGGCGACTCGCCTTGTGGCCGACCTGTGCGGTGCTGCACACTGAAGGCCGGCAACGCACAGGCGTAGGGTGGGACCAACGAGCTTGCGGGCGCCGGCCCACCGATTTGAGGCATCAGGCATCAGGCGTCAGGTTTCAGGCGTCAGGACAAACACCCTGACGCCTGACGCCTGGACCCCTGACCGCTGACCCCTTAATCGCGTCCCCTCTTTCGGCCCTCTTCCCACTTATTTTTCAGTGACTACAATCGGGGTGGCTTTATTGGCCGGGATTTCCTCGTTTTGACCTACGTTTGCTCACGCCTTGAAGGAGATTGCTCATGTCACGACCCACGACGCAACGTCTTTGCCGGACGGCAGCCTTTGCCGGATTCGTTCTCATCGCCGGACTCGCCGCCGACAAAGGCAAAGGGATTCTCTTTCCCGACTGGTCGAAGCCGACCAAGGGCAGCTACGACAAGCCGGCCGCCGAAATCGGCAAGAAAGCGACCCAAGACCAGCCCTGGTCGGTCACCACCGTCACCTCCTCCATCAGCGGTAAGCCGGTGTCGGGCGAGCCGGTCGTGGCGGTCGGCGAAATCATCGACATCTCGTGCTATCTGCAGGTCGGCAAGCACGGCGACAAGCACCGCGATTGCGGCCAGAAGTGTGCCCGACACGGACAGCCGATCGGATTGCTGACCGAAGAGGGCAATGTTTACACGCTGATCGATGAAGAGCACGATCCGCGTCGCGACGGCGACACCGAGCTGCGCGACGAGCTGATCGACCACATGGCCGAGGTCGTGAAGGTGCATGGCACCATGACCGAAGTGGCCGGCCAGAAGGCGATCTACATCACCGGCACAGCGAAGCCGAAGAAGAAGTAAGAGCATAGGAAATAGGGATCTGTAGGGTGGGACCAGCGAGCTTGCGAGCGCCGGCCCACCGTTGGCGACGTCGATTACGGTGGGCCGGCGCTCGCAAGCTCGCTGGTCCCACCCTACGCACTACCTCGGGAATTTGCACCATGATGCGCACTTCGCTTTCTGCTTGCTGGCTGACGTTGCTGTTGGCGGGCGTCGCCTTGGCTCAAGACTTTCCAGAGAAACCGCCCACGCCGCCGCTGGGGCTGCCGAAGGTGTTTTGGCCGGAAGACGACGCTTACTCGAAACACAAAGCCGAGCTGGGCTGGTTGCTCTACTTCGATAAGCGGCTGTCCGGCGACTCGAGCGTTTCGTGTGCAAGTTGCCACGCGCCGGAAAAGGCGTTCACCGACGGGCAGGCCGTGTCGATCGGCATCAAGGGTCAAAAAGGCGGCCGCAGCGCGCCGACCGTCATCAACCGGGCCTACAGCACGCTGCAATTCTGGGACGGCCGGGCGGAATCGTTGGAAGAGCAGGCCAAAGGCCCGATCGCCAACCCGTTGGAGATGACGCTGGAAAAAGAGGCCGACAAGGCGCATGAGGCCAGCGTCGCCCGCTTGAAGGCCGTGCCCGGCTACGTCCGCCGCTTCAAGAAGGTTTTTGAGAGCGACAAGCTCGACATCGACCAGGTGGCCAAAGCGATCGCCACGTTCGAGCGGACGATCTATTCGGGCAACGCGCCGTTCGACCGTTACCAGGAGGGCGACAAGAAGGCGATGAGCGAGGCGCAGGTCCGCGGCATGGACGTCTTTTACAACAAGGCGACCTGCGACGCCTGCCACATCGGCTTCAACTTCACCGACGGCTCGTTTGCCAACATCGGCATCGGCATGGACAAGCGCGGTCCCGACCTGGGGCGTTATCTCGTCACGGGCCGCGAAGAGGAGCGGGGCGCGTTCAAGACGCCGACCCTGCGCGAGATCGAGCACACCGGCCCTTATATGCACGACGGTCGGTTCAAGACGCTGGAGCAGGTGATCGAGCACTACGACGACGGCGGCATCAAGAACAAGTATCTCGATCAGCGCATCAAGCCGCTGAAGCTCACGAAACAAGACAAAAGCGACCTGGTGGCTTTTCTCAAGGCGCTCAACGGCGAGGGCTGGCGGCACGTCAAAGAGCCGACCAAGGAGCAGTTGCCGCGGTAGCCGCGGCCGCCTGCGCAAAATCGTCGATTTCGGCTGGAGGTCGACGAGAGCTGGCTGGCCGAGTTGCCCGCTCCTGAAGACGACGCTTGGGAAGAAGAACATCGCCAACTTCTCGTTTCCCGCGCGGCCCAGATGATGCAAGCGAGTTTTCACGAGACCACCAGGCGGGCCTGCTGGGAAACCACGGTCAACGAGTTTGCACCGCCCTGCGAGCGACCGCTCTGCCGGAGATTCTTCCGCCCCTTCCTGCCGACCACTGGCCGCCACTCTTGATTCACGGCATTGGCTCCCGACTGGCCGCCAAAATGGCCCGATTCTGACCGCCACTGACAACCAAAGACAATCAAGGCCACGGATGAAACACGGATTGAACACGGACCGGTGTTTCATCGGTGTTCCATCCGTGGCTGAAATCCCTGAACCCCGAACCCTGAACCCCGGACCCTTTGGTGGGCCGGCGCTCGCAAGCTCGCTGGTCCACCCTACTCCTACAGAAAATCTTGCGTGATGGTGACATCGCGAATCTGGCGGCTGTCGGGATCGTAGACGCGAAATGTAAGGCCGCGTTCATTGCGGTTGATCGTCCGAGTGTCTAAGCGAGAGCCGGGCTTTGGAATGGGCCAGGGAGAGGAAGTTGCCGACATGCACGTAGCTTTGCAAGTCGCTCCGTTCGGCGTCGGTCAATTCGCCGGCGTTGTTCCGCTCGGCCAGGTCGCGCATGTGCGCCACCTGCTCCGGCGTGAACTGCAAATCGAGCACAAGCTTGGCCAACTCCGGCGGCCACGTCGGTTCATTCGGCGCAATACGACCGCCAAAATCTCGGCTTCGGTTACGGGCTGAGCGTGGATCGCCATGTCGGGCTCCTGCTGAGGATGACATTGAATTCTATCCCGGGCCGCGATGTGCTTCCAGCACGATGCCGGGCAGAAGTTCATCCGTGGCTGACCAAACGCGCGGCGCGAGGTGTCAGGCATCAGGCGTCAGGAACGAGGCAAACACCCAGCACCCAACACCCAACGCCCAAGACCCAAGACCCAAAGTCCTGAACCCTGAACCCTGAACCCTTTGGTGGGCCGGCGCTCGCAAGCTCGCTGGTCCCACCCTACTGCCACAGAAAATCTTGCGTGATGGTGACTTCGCGAATCGGGCGGCTGTCGGGGTCGTAGACGCGAATCTTGATCTGAATGCCCTTCAGCCGCACCGGGTACGGCACCGGCGATGGCGACGACCGCTGTTTCATACTCTCGCTGCACCGCACGAAGCCGGCGGCTGCGTTCCTCGCGTTTCTTCACGCCTTGGTCGCCAGCGATGCGACGGCTTTGACGAAGGCGTCCTCGGACCACGGCCTGGCGCGACCGGCGCCGTCCGGCAGCAACTGCCAGTCGTTGTCGCGCCTCACGATGGCGACGCTATGATAGGAAGGAAAGACCGCGAGATCGACGCGCCCTTCGGCTCCCACGACATATCGCGCGATCGGCTCGACGATGAGCCTGGCCGTCATCTCAATCTCCTTGTCGCTGCAGCAATGATAGCCGCAAGAATCTCCGCTTCGGTTACAGGCTGGGTGTTCATAGCCACCGTCGATCTCCTGCAAGCAACCCTAACGGTATTCTATCGTCACTCGTGCCGCACTTCCACCGGGGGTGAAGGGACTGCTGCTGGTGATGAGCGCCAGAATGGTGTCGTCGAGTTTTTGGTTGAGCGCATCGGCCTGCACCACCGGCGCCGGGCGGAGCTTGCTGCCCGTCTGGTCGCTATAGGGAAAATCGACGATGACGACGTCGCCTCGCTTCATGTTGGCCATCGTCTACGGCAATTCGCGGTTGTAGATATCCATTTCGGGGTCGTCCCAACCTGCGCGAAGTCCTGCCTCGACAAGCAACCGGGTTTTCTCGTCGGGCGACAACGGCTCGTCATCGTAAAGCAGCGTCTTGATTCTCTCGAAGACATCGGCGCGGACGACGAAGCAATCGGTGCCGACCTCCGGCGCGTCGATGCGGACCGGCTCACCCTGTTTAATAGCTTCGATTTGCGCTGTGGAGAGGTTCATGGCGTTCCTGCAAGGATGACAAGGATGACATTGAATTCTGTCCCGTGCCGGGCTTCCACCACGACGCATCCCGGCAAAAGGGCGGCGAGGTTCGCCTCACGCTATTCTATCCCGCCCCGGGCGGTCGGCACAGATGAAGTCAGCGATCCCGCGGTCGGAACAGAAGGCCGCGAAGGAAACGAAGGGAAGAACGTCCCAGCCTTCGTTTCCTTTGTCCCCTTCTGTTCAAAAAGGAGTGCCGAGCGATGCACCATCACGACGGAGCGTGATGCCTACGGTACGCCCGGAAGGGGCTGGGGGTTGGTGATTAGGGGTTGGCGACGGACCAACGCTCAATCGAAAATCCAAAATTCGAGGGGTGCCACGGATGAAACACGGAGCGAACACGGACCGGTGTTTCATCGGTGTTCCATCCGTGGCTGAGAACCCTGAACCCCGAACCCTGAACCCCGAACCCTTTGGTGGGCCGGCGCTCGCAAGCTCGCTGGTCCCACCCTACTCCTACAGAAAATCCTGCGTCAAGGTGACTTCGCGAATTTGCCGGCTGTCGGGGTCGTAGACGCGAATCTTGATCTGAATGCCCTTCAGCGGCACAGGATAGGGCATCGGCCCCTCGATCTCGGTCGCGTCGTCGACGCCGCCGATGCCGTTGTCGTCCAGCCCGTTGGTGAACTCGTCGATGATCCCGTTCTGGTTCTGATCGATGCCGTCGTTCTCGTAGTCGAAACAACCGGTGTCGTAGGTCATTCCCAAACCGCTGCCCGTGCGGTACGTGGTGCCAAACTGCGCCATGCCGGGACCGGCGAATGTCGACACGCCGGCCAGGGCCTGCGCCATCGCATAGTTGCCGCCGGCAATATACGGTTGGACCACCGGCCCAAGATAATTGAGATCGACGTAGGCACCCTGCGCGACGATCGT
>Ga0307373_10001560_pt1 | contig 42844 bp, 25 predicted proteins | sample OX2MG_FD_202534 | JGI IMG/M metagenome (GOLD analysis project Ga0307373, IMG submission 202534) | Soil microbial communities from Risofladan, Vaasa, Finland - OX-2 | ecosystem: Environmental > Terrestrial > Soil > Coastal area > Acid sulfate soil | place: Finland: Risofladan, Vaasa | collected...
AAACAACCACACTCAAGGCTGGCGGACCCGACACGATTCGAACGTGCGACCTTCGCCTTCGGAGCAATTTAATCTGCCCTTCGACGCTTTACGATGGGTTTCGCTCCGATGCGCTATGTTGCTGTAATCACAAAACAAATTGAAATTTTGGCTCGCCTGGCGTACCCTCGAACACGCTCCGACTTGCGTCCTGCTGCTTACGTGGTGCTTACGCGAGAATGGGAGTTTGGACGGGAGAATTCCCATGGCTAAGCTCACGAAGCGGCTCGTCGATGCCGCCGAGTCCCTCGAGAAAGACTACGTCATCTGGGATGACGAGCTACCAGGTTTCGGCCTGCGCGTCTTCGCTTCTGGCAAGCGCAGCTACGTCCTTCAATACCGCGCCTTGGGCCGCTCGCGCCGCTACACCATCGGCTTGCATGGCGTCTGGACGGCCGAAAGCGCTCGGCAGGAGGCGAAGGTCCAGTTGGGCCGCGTTGCTCAGGGCGACAACCCCGCCGAGGAGCGCCAGCTCGATCACAAGGCCATCACGGTCAAGGAGTTATGCACGCTCTACGTCAATGACCTGAACGCAGGCCTCATCTTGGGGAAGGGCGGGCGGCCCAAGAAACCGACGACCGTGGGGACGGACACCGGCCGCATAGAGCGGCACATCATCCCGCTCCTCGGGACGCGCCGCGTGAAGGACCTAACCAAGGCCGACATCAACAAGGTCCTGAAGGACATCATGGCCGGCAAGACGCGAGTCGCCGTCAAGACGAAGAAGCTGCGCGGCAAGGCGATCGTCCGCGGCGGCGCCGGAACGGCCACGCGAACCGTCGGGCTTCTCGGCGGCATCCTCACCTATGCGGTCGAAGCTGGCATCATCACCACCAATCCTGCCCACGGCCTGCGGAAGCCGAAGGACAATGTCCGCACCCGCCGGCTCACGGAAGCGGAGTATCGGACGCTGGGCGAGATGCTGCGCACGGCTGAGAAGGATGAGAAGTACGCGACGACCGTGGAACTCATTCGTCAGATCGCGCTGACCGGCTGCCGCCGGAGCGAAATGATCGGCCTCATGTGGACCGAAGCAGATACCGATAGGAGCTGCCTGCGGCTGATCGACAGCAAAGAGGGCACCTCGGTCCGTCCTATCGGACTGCCCGTCGTCGAGTTCCTCGAAGCGCGTCAGAAGACAGCCTCCGGCACATATGTCTTCCCTGGCTACGGCGACGACAACGCGTTCGGCAGTTTCCCGAACCACTGGGAGCAGATCTTCAAGGGCTCGCCGCTCTCGGATGTCACGCCGCACGTCTTGCGACACAGCTTCGCGAGCGTTGGCAACGACCTCGGCTTCACGGAAGTGACGATCGCGGCCCTTGTCGGCCATGCGAAGGGGTCGGTGACAAGCAAATACATCCACGCGCTCGACACGGCGCTGATCATGGCGGCGGACACGATCGCCGGCTACATTGAGGGTTTGCTAGACGGGAAGGAATTTAAGCAGACGGCTTACGCGCTCGACCGCGCATCTCGAAAGGCCGCGCTCGCGCGCTTCCTTCAGAAGGCGGCCGGTGACGATGCAGCGGAAGGCGGGGAGGAGCGGCGGCTGGCCGCCTAGCTTCCAGCCGCCGCCATCATTAGATGTAAAACTTGAAGGGCTGCCGCTCTGCGCCTGCGGCGCTTCCCATGGTCAATACCTCGCCGACCTTGTCCGCGAAACGAATGGTGACCGGCAGTCCATCGCTGAAATTGCAGGCGTTGTAGTTGATTTTCGTGAGACCCAAAATATCGGCCAGTACGGTCTCGATGGCCGGAAATTCACCGCTCGCGCGCAGCACGGTCACAAACAGCGGGTTCGGCGTTTCCGGGCCGATATAAGTGTCGATGCGCGGCGCATATCCAGTGGTCCAAAGATAAGCATCTTTGTCGCCGAGCTGGATCGCCGTGCCGCGCAGGCATGGATAATCGCCGTCGCGGAAGAGCTTGGTCTCCCCATGGGTCGATTGGATACGCACACCCACGATATTGGTGCCATCAGGCGCGGCCTTGCTGAAGGCCTCCCATTCGGCGTCGTTGAACTTGGTTCGGCCGTGAATGAACAGCTCTTTCGGATAGACCCCGAAGCGCTGCTTGTAGGTTTCCAGAACCGTCTTAATCAGCTTTCCAGCCGCCAGATCGCTGAGGTGAAATTCTCTCTTTTCGGTCTGCCAGGGCCCGTTCGCCCCGCGAAAGACGACGCCATCCCCTTCGCTCAGGAACATCTGCGCCGCACAGCAAGCGTGATTATCGGGATGGTTGGGAAGGAGTTTGAAGACCAAGCCGACGTAGCAGACGCCCGGCCGCATACCGGCGATCTTCCACGGGGGTTCAGCCTGCGTTTTGTAGAACAGGCCCGTCGCCAGGTTCCAGGCGACGGTGGCGGAATCCTGGGTGCCGCGCTTTGGATATCCCGCCTTGTTCACGAATTCCTCGGGGGCAAGCGTCGTCTCGCGAATGAGCTGGGATGTCATGCCCAGCTTCAAAAGCTTCGCCTTGATCTGACGGTGGAAGTCGGGGATGTCGTCGAACACCGCTTCAAGTGTGTCATCAATGACTCCCGCCAGCAGCGGAAGGTCGGCGCGCCCCTTCTGACGCCTGGACAACTCCCCCTTGAGGAGCTCGACCTTGCGGCGCTGACCCGCAACCGGCCGGCAGGTTTCGAACACGATTTCCGGCACGACGAAGATCCAGACGTCAACTGTCCGCTCCTCATTTTTCGCGTGACGCTCGATCGGGTCGATGAACAGCTTGGTCGTCGCGGCCACCGCCTCGTGATGGTTCTCGATCGCAATCGCGGCACGGATGTCTGCCGGATCGATTTCGCATGTAATCATGGCGCCCGGATCGGCGCGGATCCCGAAGGCCTCTTCGAGACCGGGAAAGTCGGACAGATGCAGCCGGAACTCTTTGTCGCGCTTGCCGCGAAGCGGAATCGCGACGGGATTGCCGATCGCCTCGAGCCAGCGGCGCAGGAGATCCAGGCCATGTTTTGTACCAATCGCGCCGATCGTGATCTGCGCACGATCGGGCATCGACGCGGGCCCGTAAAGCGTGAGACCGTCCTTCGGATGATCCGAAGCCTGCCCGTGCCCAAATCCGAGCGTTGGTTCCGGAATGTAGAGGACCGGAGCGGATTTTTCGGGAAATTCGATCAAGCGTCCTCCTCCTCGAAGTGGCCGCCGAGCGTTGTGGAATCGGCTTCTTCCGCATCCTCGCCGAGCTTGTTGGTCTGGCGCGCGGTGACGGGCGCGGTGAACTGGATCGGCATCGCGTCGAGCGTGATGCTGCCGCCCGAACCGACAGCAAGATCGACATAGGGGCTGTCGCCGGCCAACAACTCCATGAACGCCATCACACGCCCGTGCCAGGCCTTGTTGCGCCAAGCCGAGCAGATCGAACGCCGCAGGCGAAACTGGGTTTTCGTGTCCGGAATGACAATCGGCTTGTTGCGCTCGCCGATGTCGGAGAACAGCACGCGGCCCTTGAGGCGCATATGGGGATAGGGAAAGAGGCTGGGAATAACGCTGACGCCATATTCCCAGATCTTCTTGCGGGCGACGCCGCGCAGCATCGAATTGCGGCTCTGACCTTGGCGGCCCCATGAGACACGCTTCTTGAGGCCCAATTTGTCCTCGCCGACATGGAAGGACAGGCCACTCGAGAAGGTGTGGGTAAGAAACCCTTCGCGGGCGCAATGCTTCTCCCACGCCTGGCGCAGGAGATTCATCATGATCGATCGGGCATCCCGGCTTTCGATCCCCGCGTCCGATGACCCGTTCTCGAGGAGATCGAGAACATCGAAGTCACGCTCGGCGCGAAACGGCCCCACCCGCTCGAAATGTTCTGTCAGGTCGAGCGGGCTGGCGAAGGTCAGGAAACCGTCGCCGAACTCGGCCATCGGGTATTCGAAGGACGCGCCGAGCTTGCGCAGCAAAGCCTCATTGGCCCGGTTGCGCGGCACCAGGTGATTGAGCTTGTCCGGCATCCGAATGATCCGGAGCCAGTTGGATGTCAGGACCTCGGGAGCAGTCTCGATCTCCACGGCGCGCCGGCGCAGATGCGCGTACCTTGAGGGGGATGATGAAATTGGGATCCTGCAGCTGCTTTGTCAGGTCCTCGGCTATGGCGATTTCCTCGCGAACGCCCCTTCTCGCGAGCGTTTCGTCGCTGCAGCACAGCAACATCTTGATCGCCCTTGTCTGAAGGGCCGCGGTGAGCTTGCCGCGCCATTCGTCGCCGGCATCGAGATCGAAAATGTCGGCGAAAACTTTGTAACCCGCGGCTTCGAGACGCGGCGCGAGCCACAACACGAACTGGTCATCGCCAGGCGTCGCCTTGGAGATGAAGATCAGGTCGCGTTCGACAGGCCCGGCTCCGTTCATCTTTGGAGTTCCGGTCCAAACGAACATCTACCCCGAACGCTTTCCCTCGTACCCGGCCCAGGCGATCTTGGCGGATACCCCTGAGCCGACGAGTCATGGAAGCGCATCGGCATCATTCGACCGACTTCTCGATGAACCCGAGCGTGTTGGCGTTCTCGACGAGCGTTCGCACCTTGGCGCGATCAAGGCCGCCGGGCACTTCCGCTTCGATCTCGAGCCTGAGCTTCACCTGGCTGCCCGGCAGCGTCGTGAGCTGCTCGACGATCGCCTCGACGATCTGATGAATGTCCCGCGCTGGCCGCTCCGGTGAGATCATCACCACGCCGGTGAATCGCGTCGGCCTCTTTTCGGTCGGGGCCGTCGTGGGCGTCTCGCCAGTGGTCTGCTCACCGGGTTGCGGTGTTCCGTCCCCAGGTCCTGGTGGCGTGCCGGTCGGCCCGGGTTGCGGCGGCGCCGGCCGATGCGCTTCCGCCACATCCGGCTTGATGATTACGCTGTCGCCATCGATCACCACCGGCGCGTTGCCGCCCCGTTCGATCGCGAGCCCCAGATAGGTGTCCGTCTTCTCGTCCCAGCGCTCGGCGTAGGCGAAGGGGCCGGGCAGCATGCCGCTGACGGCCGACTGCACGGCCTTGATCAGGACCTCCTGGTTCTTCAGGCGCGGCAAATAGATGTAGCGGTTGAGGTATTCTCGCAGGTCTTTTAGCGAGAGGTGCGGCTTACCGTTCCAGATGTATTTCTGGAGATCGCGATCCAACCGCGCCGGGCCCAGCTCGGTAAGCAGGCCTTCCTCGCCCACGAGCTTCTTGGTCGCTCGCGCCAGCAACCCGTCCTGCGCCGGAATCTTACCCGATACCCACTCGACATCGGCCTGGGCGCTTTCCTGGGCTGGATAATGAAGATAACACCACGCCTCCTTGAGGCGCGTTTTCATCGTCTCGTTCGCCTCGGCCAGCTTAGCCTCGGCCAGCGCACTGTCACTTTGGGTGAGGTTCAGCCGCTTTGTATCGCGGACGATCTCGCCCCAGGCCAGGGACGCCCGCACAGCATCTTTCAGATTGTCGAGCTGGCGCGCGTCGGCGGCGATGAACACCAGCATGTTGCGATAGACTCGCGGCGTGCTGCCGCGCTGCATCAAGATATCCTTCGCCTCTTTCAGCGCGTCCGAGGCGTCACGTCCGTTGTGCGGATGCGCTACCCCTAGCACCACTGCCCGCACGCCGCCGGCCTCATCCGGCACCTCGGCTGACGATGCTGGCGCAACCTGCACGGCGTCGAAATGGCCTCTGTCAGCCAGGCCATTCACATATCTGGTCAGCTCCCGATCGACTGTGACCGCGACAAGGGCGTCCTCGAGCTGCGCGGCGCGGTCGGCCGCGATGCGGTTGAGGCTAGCCGACATGGAGTACCAGTACCGGCCAAGATCGGCGTGCATGAACTTGGCCTGGTTGGTCAGCCGCCGGAGCGCGTCGCCGAAGATCGACGGCCGTTCGCCCGGCTGCACGACGCCAAGATTGATCTGCTTGTCGTCCAGGCCGGTATTCTGCTGCTGATGTGTCGGCGCAGTGCCCATGAAGATCGCGCGGGCGACCCGCCTGGTTGCCGAGTAGCGGTTCAAGTTGGGCGCGGACTGATCGATCTTGTAGGGCGTGGACGTCGTGCCATCGACATCGCCGGCGATAATCGACTGCCAGCTCACGTCGAGATAGTGCAGCAACTCCGGTTCGACGCGCGGAGAGCTGACCGCGACGCTACCCGGCATGATCATCACCGAGGGATCGCCATTCATCCAGAGCTCGTGGATCGCCTGCGCCATCAAGCGCAACACGCCGCGCGTCCGCTGGAATTTTTCGAGCGATCCCCAAGTCGTATAGAGCTGGTCGAACAGCTCGGGATGGATCGGGTAGGCCTTCTCCAGCTTGCGTCGATAATCCTCGTCCGCGCAGCCCTGCGGGAAGTCGTTGGCGTTCTCGCGGTAGAGCTTCGCGAACTGCTTCAGCGTGTTGTCCCGGTGATGGAACTTGTCGCCGGAGATTTCCTTGAACAGCCGCCGCCGGACGATCTCATAGCTCTCCTCCTGGCTCGCCGGCCGCCACGAGGACTCGACCCGACTGAAGGTCTGCTTGAGGCGAGCCAACGCCTCCTGGCCGCCGTCGCCGCCGACTTCGATCTGAGATGCCGGCAAGGAGGCGACCAGCAGTGTGCGCGGGCTCGCTTTCACCGCTTCTGTGAGCGACTGCACGAAGGAGAGGTTCGCGTCGAACGAGCCGGACGGCAGCCCCTCGACCCTGTAGATCTGGCGCAGATAGGCGACCCACTCGTCGATCAGGATCAGGCAAGGCGCGTATTTCTTGAAGATCGCCTCGAGAAGATTAGATCCTGGCGCAATGCCATTGGCGTCGTTCTCGGCGATCATGTCGAAGGCTTCGGCGCCGCCGAGCTGCCAGGCCAGTTCGCCCCAGGTCGTGCGAATCTTTCGGCCACCCTCGGCGTTGAGGACGTCCTGCGGCCCGCGCGACGTGCCGACCAGTACAGCACGATTGATGCCCTCCGGCACGCTGAACCCCTGCTTCTCGAGCAACTGATCCAGCCCGGAGAGGTCCTGGATCGGCGTCGGTCCCGCCATGTGATAGAGGGCGAGCATCGAGTGGGTCTTGCCGCCGCCGAAATTGGTCTGCAGTTCGACAACCGGATCGCCGCCGCTGCCTGATAGCCGCTTGGCCGCGCCGATCAAGACCGCGCTCAGACCCTCAGTGAGATAGGTGCGGCTGAAAAACTGGCGCGGGTCGCGATATTCGGCAGGTGCGCTGCCCGAATGCACCTTGGCGAGATCGGCCGCGAACTCGGCCTGCTGGAATTCGCCGGTAGCAACGTCCTGGTGCGGCTCGACCACCTCACGCCACGGAAGCAGGCCCGCCACGGTCTCGACGGAAATTTCCAGGCGCTGGGTCTTCCGCCGCTCCTCATTGCGCTGAAGCTCGGTGAACTTCGTGCGCAGGATGGTGTCGCGCATCTTCGAGAGCTGCTCGGCGGTCTCGCCGGCGCTGATCGCCTCCATCAGACGACGCATAGAATCGAGCGCGCGCTCGGCGTCATCATAGGTGAAGGTCTCATTGTGCGAGAGCTTGTTGCGAACGTCGCCAAGCTCGTTCACCCACGACCGCTCGGCGCGGCCGAGAACGGCCTTGAACGCGTCGTTCCAGAAGCGGTCCATCGCGTTGAACAACGCGGCCTGGTCCCAGCCGACCTCACCATTGCTGTTGGGGCGCAGGCCCGGCAGCTTCTCCAGAACCTGGACCTGCCAATGCCCTTTGAGCGAGCTTTCCAGCCGCTTTTCGACAAACGGAATGAGGGCTGCGGGCAGCAGCTCCATGCCCTCGAAAACATATTGGCGCGTGCTCTTGGCCACGTTCAGTCCCCCTTAAATATCCAAGCGGATTTGGCGATCGCCACGCGTGTCGTGGATCGCCGCCGCCTGCCGCGTCAGCTCGGTCCAATCGGCGATCAATGCGTTGTAGGCCGTGGCCTCCTTCGCATCCTTCCGCTTGTTGGCGCTGATGTCGTAGAGGCAATAGGCGAGATCCTTCACAGCCTCGGCCTTCGCGTCGATCTTCTTCAACAGGACGGCGGTGTCGTGCGAGATGCCGTCCTTCTCGTGCTTGCGGACGAGGTGCTGAAGGCACTCCCACACCGTCAGGTGGCCATCGGCTTCGGGCTCCCAGTCGTTGTCCAGCTCGTCGCGCGCCAGGATGCGGACCTTGCCGGCGGCGCTCTCGACGATCCCGGCATGCTTCACGCTTTCAACCGAGATGCCTCGGGCGCGGGCGAGGTTGTCGGCCGTGCCGTAGTCACCCTTCGCCATCCCATGCTGCTCGAACCATGTGATCGCAAAGCGGGTATCGCCGTCGAACTCGCCCTGGATGCCCCCGAGATACTCGTCGAGTTCGCGGTTGATGAGCTGAAGCGCGGTCTTCACGCTCATCGGGCTGTCATCGGATTCGAGAACGGCCTTGTAGCGCGAGAACACGCCCATGCCGGGGCCGATGGCCGATTGGGGCATGTCGGCTGGGGCGATGCTGGCGGCCTGAAGCTCGGCGATAGCCGAGGGCAATTCGCGTTTCAGGGCACGGATAAACTCGGCGCGGGTGATGACCTCTGCTGAGGTTTCCTTCTTGCGGCAGACAAGGACGACCGAATTGGCGAGGGCATTGGTTCCCGAAGCAATCATCCGGGTGGCCATTTCGGTCCGAAGCGGCCAAGTCCCAACGACAGAATAGCCAGCTTCGAGAACAGCCTGCAGAAAGGTGGCCCAGCCGGTCGAGCTGATGCCGTCTTGGGCAACCTCACTTTGCTTGAAAGCATAATAAATCGTGGCTGGATAGGTATCTGACGAGTGCCTCGCCATGTTGGCGATTGCCCGCGTCATGCCGTCAAGAAAGAACGCTTCTGCAGCATCCGAACTGCCGTGGCGGTACGGTGTTGCAACAAGTTCTTCGGCTTTTGGAGTTGCCAGAACGCCGAATATCTCGGGGAAAACTGGCCGAAGAACAGGCTTCATCCAGCAAAAAAAGAAATCCGAAAGGTCTGCATAGCCAATATTATCGTAGTAAGGCGGATCTGATGAGATAACCGTATTTGATGGGTAAGTAACTGTTTGGGCATCATGATTGATCAATTGACCTGATGCGTGACCGCGCAGGCGGTCGAGAACGCTGGCGGCGCCATTGACCACACCTTGAAAATCGCCACCCGCTCCAGCGAAGGGATTGACCTCTGCATAATCCCAAACCATCGGTATAGATTGCCTGCCAAAGGCGGGGGCAGTCTTACTTTCTCCGGCGCGCCACCGCGCTTGTGTATTCAGGAATACGGCGGACTTGCTCACAGCGAGGCCCAAATAGACGCTAACTGCTTCGGCATAGGCCTTTGTGCCGCTACCTCCGTCTCGCAAAGGCGTAACATCCACCGAAAGCGACGACATGGATGCGTCGATCTCAATCTGCTCTCGAACCACTTGAACAAGATTACTGACAGTATTGAGCGCAACAAGCTGCCTATCAGTGAACAGATCTCCAAAAGTCGTCAAACCATAGTCAATCGTCCAAAAATTCCGAGGGTCATTTGGTAAATTGGTTTCAGGTTTCCAATTGGGTGTTGCGGAGCGTGCTATTGCTTCATGTTCTTCAGAGGGATCCAAAAATACACGGCCGATCTTACTTTCGGCTACAACGGCCAAAAGTGTCTGCCGCATTTCGCCTGATCTACCCTTGCTTTTCACATAGTCGGGCGTGATAGCGGTATCCGAAATAACGCAGCGAAAATTTGCTCCGCGCCCTGCCTTCGTTCCTTCTTTTGCTGCCGCAATCTCTGCTTTGGTGCCCTTTTTTCGGATGCGGTAGCTGATCGTTTTTGCCTGCCGATCCACGATGGGTTCGATCCACGCCTCCTTGCCGGCCTTGGAACTCAACAGGAAACTTGACGCGATCGGCACCTCCACATCTGCAAATGCTGGGTCCGGGCTCGGCACAGTCCGCGCCCATATCCAGGCAATGACCGTCGCTTTGCCTCCGCCATACTCCTTCGACAGAGCCACCTGAGGGTAAAGATGCCCGATACGCTCCCAAGCCTTCGCCCGCATCCATTCGCCGTAATACCTCACGTCCTCAGCCAGCCCTTCGGCATTTCGGTAGAACGACCGGTCCTTGATGCCGGGGTGGATGGGGACCACGTCCTTGAACTTCGGCGGGATTTCGATCATCGCCTTGCCGATCATTACGGCCACCGGGTTTAGATCGGAACCATAGGCAGGCAAACCAAGCCTCTGCGCCTCAAGCGGGATCGACCCTCCACCAGAGAACGGGTCATAGATTGACGGCAACTCTCCGCCGCAGCTGCGCCGAATTTCCACGCGCGCGCGCTCCAGCACTTCCTCGTTGGTGGAGTTCTCCCACTTCACCAATTCTTCGATGATCTCGAACAGCCGCTTGCGCTCGATGTCAGCCGCGCAATCCTCCAGTGTTGGCTCAGGCGTGTCGGGCACATTCCCCTGCGCGTCTGCCTTGCGCTCGCGCCAAGCCTTGAGGCGCACGGCCAGGTCGGCCTCCGCCTGCTTGCGGATTTTCGGGTCGTCCAGAAGCTTGTCCGCATAGCCCGAGGGATCATCGACAAGCTGGGCGAATAGCACTGCCCGGCACGCCGCCAGCGGCCGCCGCGCCCACCACAGATGCAGCGTGGACGGATGCCCGTGCCGGATCGATTTCTCCCGCGCCGACGCCGCGTTGATCGCTTCAAGGGGAATGGCGACTTCGATGAGTTTCTTTTTGTAGGCCTTCACAGTTCCACCTCGGTCCACTCGAAATCCGGGAACGGCTCTCCCGGACGCCGCAGCCTCAGCTCGCCCAGCAAGGAACCATCCGAAAAAACACTGCCGTAAAATGTCCCGCCATCCAGATCGGCAGGCGTGTCTCGCCGCTCCGACGGCTCCAGCGCCATCAGCTCTGAAGCATCAACCGATGGCGTCGCCGAACTCAGGGCGCGCAGGACTTTGAGATCGAGACCGACGAGTTCGATATCGATGCCGTCCCGGAACCAGGGGAAAGGCCAGAACCGCCAGTCCCGGAAATCACGCCAAAAATCACGGCTAGATAGGTCGGGGTGCCTCGGCATCACCGACGCAATGCTGACGGCATATTGGCGCTCGCCCACGGTAAAAAGAGGAAGCTCGTATCGCTGAGGGTCCCCTTCGCCTCCCCGAAGCCGCGCAGCCGCGTCGTCCAATCCCATCAGCGATAGCCACGAGGCATAATTAGCCCGGCGGACCGCGTCGCGGGGGAATTCGACAGGATTTTCGGGGACCTCCGGCTCTGGATCGACGAAGGCGATGAGCGACGTCTCGCCGGAGGTATCGCCAGTCTCCCGCAGGAACGTGCCGATCGCAAAGCTCTTGATGGGCTGGGGACTGATATACTTGTCCCAACCGTCGAGCTGGGTTAGCCCGTCCTTCAAAGCGCCTTTGATGGGCGGTTTCTTTCCGGGAGACGAAAACCCGCCCTTGGACTCAGCGAGCACCCATTCCTTTTGCCCGTTTTCGGCGATGAAGTCCGGCGCCTTCGTCTTGCCTGCGGGCCATTGCCTATTTTGCGTCGTGGCGCGTTGCTTCCACTCGGTTTCGAAGCGACCGACGTAGGCGTAGCCGTTGTCCTCCAGAAACAACAAAGCCATGCCTTGCGCAATCCGCCCGGCCATACCGGAGCCGGAGAAATCGGCATAGAAACTCGACATGCCCTCGTTCAGGCACCACTCGCTCGCGGTCCAATCGAATAAGTGGCCGTTTTCAAGAAGAAACCCGGTAGCCCCTACCCACCGGATCGGTGCGGTCTGCCACCGCAAGCAATCGGCCTTCTTTACCGCGTGGGCTAGGCGCCAAGCACTGAAATGCACATTGCCCGATGCTTTGGGTAGCGGTCGTGTACGGCCGTGAGGCTTCTCCACCTTGGATTTCGCCAATTCATGGACGGGGAGGTTGCTGCGCCCGTTGAACGCACGAACGACCCGCCTCGAGACGGCGCCCCAATGAGACACCTGGGCGTCCGTCACGTTGACGCCTCCGACAGGACGAGCCTGTATGTTGCGGGGTGAATGGTGATTTCTCCGCCATCGCGCAGCGCGCGCAGGCGAGCGCCCGTCATCTCGACAGGCTCACCCTCTGGGTTGACGAGAATGAACGAGTAGGCGTCGGGCTTCTGGTCGAGTAGTCCCCAGACATCAGCCTCTATCTGAAGCGGCTCGCGCTCCAGGCAATGATCCTTCGGGTAGTAATGCCGCTGCACATCGCCACCCGCTGAGCGCTGCTCCCACGGGAAGCGCGCGCCATTGGCGCGGCCGATCCAGCTTCCGTCCGAACGGAAGAAACGATCGTCGCCGTCGGCCTTATAGCCCTGGGCCAGCGCGAAACGCGCCATCACGCTCGGCCGGGGCGGCTTCGCTGCCGGGCGCGGTCGGGTCGCAGGCTCTGCTTCCAGCAAGCCGCCTTCGGGTTCTTGGTGTGGTTGCTCGGGCTCCGGCGAGGCCGAGGGTTCACCGTCCTCAGTTACGCCCGACTCTTCCGCGGCAAAGGCATCACCAACCGGCACTGCGTCCTCGCCGGCATCCTCGGGCTGCGTGCCGGAAGCATCGTCATCGACCGGCTCGGCTACGGGGTGCGTCTCGCCAACCGGCACAACCGCTTGCTGCTCGGGGCCGAGCGTGAAGTTCTCTTCGAGATATTCCTTGATGTCCTCGGGCGAACGCTCGAACGCGTAAGACAGCGCCGCCCGAACATCGGCGCTCAGGCTCTTGCCGATTTCCTCGGGCACTCGCTTGGCGAGCTTGGCCTTCGACAGGGGGCTGACGAACAGCTTGCAGTCGAGCCACAGGATGTCCGTCTGCCGCGCCGTGCCGGCAGGAACCCCCTCGAGATAGGGAATGACCTCCAGCTTGGGCGCTGCGACCCAGACTGTCGCCGCGATTGCTCCCGCCAGCTCCCGCACACGCTCGGTTTCGGCGGGATCGGGCAACTCGATCCGCCTAAGCTGCTCTCCAAACGCTGTCAGCCAGGCGCGCCGCTCTTCCAAGGCTACGAGCAGTGACGGTTGATTGAATCGCTCTTCGACGAGGTCGGACAGTGCCGGTAGCGCCGAGAACGGCGGCGCATGCACCGTCTCCGCCGGCAGCCGCTGAAGGTCGGCGGTCTTGCGCTTGACCCAATCGTGGAGGTGGCTCCATCGGAACAGGGTCTGCATGCTCAGCGCATAGGCGAGCGTGTCGACCGGGATCCATTCGCCCAGCAGATTCACCCAATGGCCGCATTCTTCCCAGATGCGGGTCGGGTATCGCACCAGCAGGGAGCGAACCCGGCGGGCGTCATCAGCCGATAGCGTCTTCCCCGAAGCGAGCGTAGCGAGCCATTGAAGCGCCAGGTCTGCGGAGGGCCTTTCGGCGACGCCAATACGCCGCCACAGACTGAGATCTAGCACGGAGGGCCGGATAACCGCCGCGCCGGGAACGTCCTCCTCGTCCCCGGCCAGGAAGACGCCGCCGGATGTCATCCACGTCCCGTCCTGGGCAAGGATCAGCTTCTCGGTCTTGAAGGCGTTCCTGATGTTCTGAGCGTCGGTGGTCGAGCAACCGTCGAGCATCTGGTCGAGGCGGCGATACCATTTCTCGACCTCATGCGCTGGGGCCTTATCCGACTTCGCCAAAGCGCGCAGTCGATCGAGCAAGCGTCCAGGCCCGCTCGGCGTGCTGCGGACACCCAGCAGATCTAGCAGCGGGCGCGTCGTTTCACGGTCGAGCAGCCCATGCACGAAGGGCTCGACGTCGATCAGCGCCTCCGTCTCGGGGGTACGGCGCAACAGGTCCGCCGGAACCTGGACCATGTTGCGTGTGTCAGGGAGGCACGACTTGGCACGCAGCTTCAACAGCCAATCCGCCAGCAAAGGCTCCGAAGTGAGTGATCGCGTAGATCCGGTGGTTGCCACCTGCGACAGGCGAGCGCTTGAGGTGCGGGACCAATAGGTGTCGCGCTGATCCAGGATCTTTCCGGCGACCTTGGCCCACACTCCGGGGTTGCTCTTCGAGAGCGCCTCCCAGTGTTTCCAGTAGTCGGCGGCGAAATCTAAATCCTCGATCACGAACTCATTCGTGACGTAGGGATAGTAGAGCGCACCACGCAGCCCGCGGGCCTGCGCTTCCATCGTGAGCTGCGGTCTCCCATAGATGCGGCGGCTCTTTTGGAGGAACGGCGCGAATGTCAGGAGACCGGAGCGGCCCGAAGCGACCCAGCGAAGCCAATCCTCCCGCGAGCACGACTTGAAGTTCGCCACATAGTCGGCGTGCAAAAGCTGTTTCTGCTGAACGGTCTCCGGCAGTAGATCCTCGAGCGCGCCATTCTCATCGAACAAAACGCTATTCGCGATCGGTCGGAGCTTCCGGTCGGCGCAGGCATATCGAAAGGACGCGCCGATGGTGACGCTGAGCTTCGCCGCGATTTGGGCAAGCTGGACGCACTCGGCCAACTTAAGCTCGCTTGCGCTGAAATAGTCGGCGGCGACCCGCTCGATCACGGCGTTGACGTCGCTCGTGTCGTCGAGACCGATCTTCTTGAGCACTGCGAAGGCACCCTGGGTAGGGTCGCCCCGGCCATCGCCGTCGGCCTTGTCGCGCCGCTGCTCGGCGAGAAATCGCGTCCAGTTCTGATTGAGGACAATCAGATGGCCGGCCAGGAATTCCCAATCATCCTCAGACTGAAGGAGCTTCTTTTCGCCGAGCCGAACGATCTCGGACGCAGCGTAAAGCACCTCCTTGCCTTGGACAGGCACGATCCGCAGACAGTCGGCGTCATGGCACTGCCAGCTTGTTACCTCCGGCGCGATGTAGGACCAGAGGTTCAACAGGTGCCGCCAGGTCGTCGGACGAGAGAGATGGTTGCTCCGCAGGCGCTGAAGTAGGTCGGCCTTCGAGAACTCTTCGACCAGACCCCAGCGGACGAGCTTGGTCCGGTCCTTGAACGATACATGCTGGCATAGCGCCGGCCGTGATTTGGCATCGAGCAAGGCCATCGCCTGATCGGCTGGCCAGATGTCGAATACCGGCTGAGGAACGGCGATCGCGGCCTTGGCCGCGACCAGCACGCCATCCTCGGTCAACAGGATTGGCCTATCGTCGATCACGTCGGCAAACGCCAGCTCGACAGTCGCACCGCAGGCTCCTTCGAGCGTGGTCGCTTCGCGGTCCACGTCGGGGAGCAGGCTATAGGCGTCAGCCCGATCCCGCGCGCTGGTCTTGGTCTGCTCGAGCCACTCCATCATCGCGCTCGCGGCGAGTTCGCCAGTCCGCTTCAGAAGCCAGCGATTTGTCGGCGAGGTCTCCGGGTCTTTGATCTTGAGACGCGCCGGATCCTGGATGAAGGGGGCGTTGCAGGCGAAGGGGAGCGCCGTTTCGACCCCAGTCGGCAGCACGACGTAAAGCCTTCCCTTCGCGCCCAGAACGATCTCGACTCGGCAGGGCGGGAAGTCGCCGCCATCATCGGCCCCGAGCATGCGCTCCTGGCGGATCTCATCGAGCGCCTCGGCCGAAAAGGCCTCCTCGGGCGACCGCACCAGCAGGAACGAATTGTCCGCCTTTTCGTCCAAAGCCATCCATTCGCTCTCAGCAATGGGGCCAGGGCCGAGGCTCTGCCAATGCACCTCGCTGTCGCCAATCCGAAGGCGGCGAATCTTCCTGAAGAAGAGCAGCGACACCGGGCTCTTCAACCACTCATCGAGATTCTTCTCCACATCGCGGCGCAGCAATGGGTTGGCGATCGACACTTCGACGCGCGTGGTTCGGGAGGTCAGATCACGGCTGTCGATCCAGTGCGGCTGGGTGAATCGCGCACGCTCGAAGGCGACGGCCAGTGTCGGCGTAAAAAGCTCGACCCGATCGCCCAAGCTGAACGTGCTCTTGAAGCCGATGCCGCGAAATCCGATCGTATGGAGCGCGCGCTTGTTTGAATATCCGAAGCGGCAGATCGACGCGAAATGAGCCTCGATGAAATCCTCACCATTATGCTCGAACACAAAGCGATCATTCTCGATCGACACGCGCGCTTCGCTGGCGCCGGCATCGTCGGCATTTTGAAGCAACTCGGAGAGGATATGACGCGGGCTCTGTACCTGCTTGAATAACTGGTGCCATGGTCCCGCAAGCTCCGGGTCGGCCTCGAGCTGGTCCCAGCGCTTCGCGGCACGTTCCTGGATCGCCTGAAAATAGTCTGGCGGAGCCACCAAGGCTGCCTTCAACTGGGAGTCCATAGTCACAACGGCGCCTCCGCACGCTCTAGCAGGCGCCGAAGGTCGAACTGGATCGCCGTTTCGAGGAACGACGGTTCTCGATCGACAAGCGCACCGCGCACATAGCGGGGCTCATGCGCGAAACCGCCCGCCACCGAGACGATCGCCAGGATGAATTTCTCCGGTTCGTGCAGGGACGTGATGACTTCCTGCCGCGTGATCATCACGGAGTCCGCGCCGTCGATGCGGCCCTTGACCTCGATGAAGCGCAGATGCCCCGACCTCGGATCGTGTGAGGCAATGTCGTAGCCAATCTTTTGGGCGGAGACGTCGACCGGAGCGTGCCCCAGCGCGCGTTCAGCCGCCAAGACCGCTTGCATCGCGGCAAGCTCGATTGCTTTGCGGGCTGCCGGATCCTCCGAGAATTGATTCGGAACGCTAGGCGTCTTGCGGGCGTCGAGAAGGCCGCGCGGGATGACCACCATGCCGCCTCGCACGCGCGGCGGCTGCGATGAGATGAACCGCTCCTGCTGGAGCTGATCCATCCGGCGCTTCTGGCGCTCCGCCAACTCCTCGGCGCGGCGTTGCGCGTTCTGCCAGTTGAGCCGTGTCTTCTTGCCGGCCTTCTCCTCTTCCTTCAGCTCGAAGGCCCGTGAGTCCCAATAGTTGATCTCCTTCTTGAGGCGGGAGCGAACCTCCTGCTCGACCTTCTCGATCTCGGGCAGGCGACGGGCCTTGACCTCAGCGACATGCCCCTGGGCAAGATCCACCGTGGCGAACCGGATGGCGGTCTTCTCCAACTCGCTCGTCAGCCAGTCCTCGCCCAGCAGGTCGCGGACGGCGCCGACCTCTTCGGCCGTAGCCGGACGTAGGTTGAGGTGAGGGGCGATCCCGGCGTTGACCGCCTGGCCCGCCTTGTTGATCGCGGCGAACTGGAGCCGCTGCGAGATCACATGCGGCTTGCCCGCGCTCGTCATGCGGCCATCCTGAACCGTGTGTTCGAGCAGGAAGACCGCCGAGAGCCCGTCGCCGGGATCGGTTTCATCCACCAGGATCGCTCCCTGGCGCATGATCGGCTCATATTGTTCCCGGATCAGGCTGATCACGGCTTCCAGCAACGGGTGCCCTGGACAGATGAAAGCCGCGACCGGCTGTTGATTGATCAGGCTCTTGTCGAAGCAGATTCGCTCATACTGCTTCTGGATCGGTGCCCCGGTGCCGATCTGACGATCACGCTCGCGGATACGCACCGGGACAAGAGTGACTTCCCAACGCCCTTCCTCCCGGCGCTTCAGCCGGCCACCGAGATGCTGGAACGCCTCGACGAAAAAGCTCTGGATATGATGCGGCTGAAGGCGCTGTGCTTCGGCCCGCTCCATCTCCAGGCGCAGTTCTTCGACTTTGGCCGCGGGCATCGTGTCGTTGGTCAGCGCCCGACGGCGAAGCAGTTCCAGCAGATGCGATTGATCGACCGCGCCATCGACCTGGCGGAAAAGGTATGCCTTCACGTCCTCCCGCTCGCCATATTGGATCGCTTGGAAAAGCAGATCCTTGAGCGAGGTGCCCTCGAACAGCTCTCCCATCACGTCGTACACGCGACCGCCTAGCGCCTCTCGCGCCGCCTCCAGCTTTTCGAGGAGTCGGGCATAGACCTCGCCCTCGCGCGTGTCGGCCGCGACCAGATTCCAGAGGTGGCAGACCTCGGTCTGCCCGATGCGGTGGATGCGGCCGAACCGTTGCTCGATCTTGTTGGGATTCCAGGGCAGGTCGTAATTGACCATCAAGTGCCCGCGCTGCAGGTTGACGCCCTCGCCGGCCGCGTCGTTGGCGATCAGCACCAGCAGGTCCTTGTCCTGCATGAAGCGCTCGATCACCTTGCGCCGCTCCTCGCGCGTCACCCCGCCATGGATCACGTCCACCGCTTCGGGGTTGCCCAGGCGTGCTCGCACCTTCTCCAGCAGATAGTGGAGCGTGTCCTTGGGCTCGGTGAAGATGATCAGTTTCCGGCGATTGCCGGCCGCGTCGATCATCAGGTCGTCGTCAAGGATGCGGTTGAGCTGGGTCCATTTCGTATCGACGCCAGAGCGCAGCACGCCCAAGGCCATCGACTCGAGGCCCTTCAGCGTCTCGACCTCCAGGGCGAGTTGCTCGACGGTCTCCGCCGTCGTCGCACCGGTGGAGATCAGGTCCTCAAGCTCGTCGACCTCCTCCTGCCCGTACTCCTCGATATTGCCTAGCATATCGGGGTTGATCGCCGGCTCGTTGATCCCCGGCCGCCGGCTTTTGGCGGAAAGCCGCGCCTCGGCAAGCTCATTTTCGAGGCGCTCGCGGCGGCGCTTCAGTGACTGGTAAATCGCAGCCGGCGAGGAAGCGAGGCGCCGTTGTAGGATCTGAAGCGCGAAGCCCACATTGTTGCGCTTCTTGTTGTCGCCTTCGGCGAACCGCTCCACACGGTTCATCTCGTTCCGGACATATTCGGTGACGGCGGTGTAGAGGGAGGCCTCTCCCTCGGAGAGCTGATACTTCACGGTGCGGGCCCGGCGCGGTGGAAAAAGCGGACGCCCGTCGAAACGCAGCAGCTCTTCCTTGGTCAACCGCCGCATCATGTCTTCGGTATCGGCGTAGTGAACCCCGTCGCGAAAGCGACCTTCGAAGCGGTCGCCGTCGAGGAGCGCCATGAAGAGTTGGAAGTCCTCCTCCTTGCCGTTGTGCGGCGTCGCGGACATGAGCAACAGATGGCGGCAAATCTGACCGAGCTTCTGGCCGACTTGATAGCGGCGCGTGTATTTCACCTCACCGCCGAAATAGGTAGCCGACATGCGATGCGCTTCGTCGCAGATGATCAGGTCCCATTCGCGGGCGCTCATGAGCTTCTCCTGAAGCTCCTCGTTGCGCGCCAGCACGTCGAGGCGAACGATCAGTCGATCCCGGTCCGAGAAGGGATTCCCCGACCTTGAGGTCTCGATCATGTCGCGGGTGAGGATATCGAATTCCAGATTGAACTTCTGGCCGAGCTCGTCCTGCCACTGTTCGACGAGGCTACCCGGCGCGACGACCAGGCAGCGCTCCAAGTCGCTTCGGGCGATCAGCTCCTTGATGAACAGACCGGCCATGATGGTCTTCCCGGCGCCCGGATCGTCCGCGAGAAGGAAGCGCAGCGGTTGGCGCGGGAGCATCTCGCCATAGACTGCCGAAATCTGATGCGGGAGCGGATCGACAAGACTCGTGTGGATTGCGAGATAGGGATCGAAGTAATGCGCCAGCTTGATGCGATTGGCTTCCGTCACTAGCCGTAGGAGTTCGCCGTCGGCATCGAACGACCAGGGCCGGCCGCTCTGCTCGACTTCAAGCCGATGCTCGTCGTCCCGGTAGAGCACGGTCTCCGCGACCGTCCCGTTGTGATCGCGGAACACGACGTTGATCGCCTGGTCGCCGATCCAGTCCACGGACACGATCTGCACGGCCTGCGCCGACACAACGCCGCGCACCGATGCGCCATTCTTGATGTCCTCAAGCCTCGCCGACATTAACGCGCGCTCCCCCTGGTTACGCTCACAGTTGCACCTCCGCAGCCTGGAGCGCTGCCTCGGTCTCTCTGCGATTCAGCGTGACGATATGCTGGGTGCGCGCGCTAAGTTTTGTCGCGTCCCCAAGCAAGCCGAGGCGCCTGAGAACGTAGAACAGCATCGCATGTCGGACTGACAGCACACCCTTCCCGTGATCGAAACCGTAGTCCTTGCTGACAACTTGTTTTTGACTTTCCGTCAGATCGGGGTGCGGGCCAATGACAACATCAAAATAGTTGTTCCAGTGCCAATCGGCGTCACCTGTTAACCCAGGTTTGTCCTTACCGCGCACCTCCAGAATACGCGGCAGCAGAAAATCCTTAAACTTGCTGTCGAGGTGGCAATACGCCCGTACATGCCAGCGAAATCCATCGTATCCGAAGGCGTGTGGCGTGATCCTTCGCCAGATTGGGTCGGGCCGCACTTTGTTCATCGACTGGTAAAAGACGTCTACGGAAGCACCTTCGCGCGCAGCGTCGAGCATCTTCCGCAGAACCTTTATGTCGATGTCTCGCTTAGGGGTCAGGGCGACATCGGCTTTGGGAAACGCCGCGATCCAGGAATCATGGGAGGGGATAGTCCCCTCGGCTACTGAGCGAAGCTGCGCGAGATAGGCGTAAGGGTCGGGGTCGAGAAAACGCAATACGAATCTCTCGGCCGCGACATACCGTTTGCCCCGCGTATCGTACTCCATGTTCCCAGGCGCCCGCTCTTGATAGAGCGTCAGATCCTTGGATGCCTGCGGGACCGACACCCCAAAAAACTCCACGATGTCGGCGCGGTTGATCGAGCCCTCCCAGAAGAGGCGGAACTCAATAAATTCTAGTCTTTGCTCGACACCCCAGCGCACTCGCGACCTCTCCATGGTCAGAAAACTATCCGGATTGACGCGGTGATGAGCATAAAAACTATATGGACAAGCATCACCAGTCCGTGTAATTATTAGTCCCATTAGGCGCGTTCGTCAATGACGATCAGCGCAGGGGGTCGGGAGGCTGGGCATGCTGTGGCGAGGATCAAGACGAGAGGCCGCCGGCAAGCGGTCGGCCGGACGGGCGTCGGCTCAGCATCAGAACAAGGGGTGCTCCCTGGAAGGAGGGTGGCTATGACCGTCGCGAAACGATCCAGTCTGATTGTTCATGGCCGTCTCGCCATGCGGCAAGGCCGCTTAGCGGCGGCCCGCGATGGCCGTCATGGCCTCCAGGTCATGACCTTCGAGCAGGCGGCGGTGCGCCTTGCCGGCGGTTTCATTCGATCCATCGACGATGAGAGCCTGCGCGCCGCCATCCAGGCGGTCCTGCCTGCGACACCGATGGGCGAGCTGGAGTGCATTAAGGCTCTGCCCGGTATGATCGACGCGGCAACCGACACGCTCTACAAGGCTTGGCGCGCAGGCATCGACCTCGCAGCGCGAGCGACCGACCATTTGCGCATTGATGCGATCGCGCGCCTGGAAGAGGCCGTTCTCGCCGATCTTCCGGCCGGCATGATGCGTCCCATCGACATCGTCGCCGCTGCAATCACCCGCATCGATCATGCGCCGGCGGTCCTGGGCCCAATGGAGATCGTCGGCCTTACCGAACTCTCGCCCTGCTGGCGACCGCTGCTCCAGGCCCTTACCGCCCATATCCCCGTGCAGTGGACGGCCGGCCCCAGGAGCGTTCCCGCATGGCTGGGCGTCACGAGCGTCTTGGTCGCGCGCGCCCCGACGCAAGCGCCGGGGATCAGCGCCGTCAGCGCGGCGACGGCTTATCACGAGGCTATCGAGGCGATGCGCTGGGCGCGAAGCCTGCTCGCCTCGGGCGTCTCGCCCTCGGAGATCGCCATCGCGACAGCCTCGCCCGCCGACTATGACGATCATTTCTTGGCCCTGCGCGCCGACGCCAACATCGACCTGCACTTCGTCCACGGCGTCCGCACTGTCGCCACCCGCGAGGGCCAGGCGTCCGCAGCGCTGGCCGACATTGTGGTCCGCGGCCTGTCGCAGTCGCGGCTGCGGCGCCTCGCGGCTCTCTGCCGAGACAGCGGGCCTTTCGAGCCCCTACCCGAAGGCTGGCTGCGGGTTCTGCCGACCGATGCGCCGCTCTCGACGCCGGGCGCCTGGAATCGCCTGCTGGCCCGGTTGACGCCGGAGGACTGGCCCGACGGCACCGACCACGCGGCAGCGCTGCGCGCAGCGGTCGAGACCCTGGCGAAAGGATCGGAGGCCGCTGGCGAGATCGGAGAAGCCTTCCTAAAGGGCCGGGCGCTCGCGATCTGGCGCAAGGCGCTGCTCGCCGGTCCCGCCGCGTCGATCGACGCGACGCTGGAAACCCTGAAGCAGGATGACGGGCTGGAAGCATGCGTCTCTGTCGCATGGATGCCGGCCAGCGCGCTCGCGGCGTCACCCCGCCGCTTCGTGCGACTGCTGGGCCTCAATTCCTCGCGCTGGCCGCGCGGCATCGCCGAGGACCGGCTGATTCCGGACCATATCATCCCGACTCCGGTGCTTGATCCACTGCCGGCGAACCTCGCCGACCGCCGGGACTTCGAGACGATCCTCGCCACGACGGGCGGCGAAGCCGTCCTCTCACGCGCCCGACGCGACAGCGACGGGCGTCTCCTGGGACGGAGTCCTCTGCTCGCCGGGCGTGGCGACGAAACCTACCTCAGGCGCAACGCGACGCCGGCGCATGCCTTCAGCCAGACCGACCGCTTGATGGCCCGTCCCCAGGAGTTCGCGGCCGAACCCCAAGCAGTCAGTGCGCAGGGCTGTTGGCGCGACTGGCGACGGTCCGAGATCACTCCCCATGACGGGCTCGTGCGGGCGGATCATCCGCTCGTTCTCGCCATCCTCTGCCGCACACAGTCGGCCAGCTCGCTTCGCCGCCTGCTGCGCAATCCGCTCAGCTTCGTGTGGGTCTATGCGTTCGGCTGGCGCGAACCGCAGAGCAGCGCCGAACCGCTCGTGCTCGACGCGCTCGGGATCGGCGATCTCGTCCACATGGTTCTCGACCGCGCCTTGCGCGACCTCGAAGCCGGAGGCGGGCTCGCCGCTGCCGACGCGGAGACCGTCGAAGCGGCGGTGGCCCGCGCCGCGCAAGCCGTCGCCGGCGACTGGGAAAGCGAGCGTCCGGTTCCGCCGGCCGTCATCTGGAGCCGCACCCTCGACGACGCACGCGTGATGGCGGGCCGCGCCCTGACCTATGGCGATGATGTCCTGCCTGGCGCTCGCGCCTATGGCGAAGTGCCGTTCGGCGGCTCGGAGCCGAAATCCGACGCGCAGACGCCTTGGGATGCGAGCGCGCCGGTCACGATTCCTGACGCCGGCTTCAACATCGCCGGCTATATCGACCGGCTCGACATCTCGGGTGACGGCAAGCGCGCGCTCGTGCGCGATTACAAGACGGGCAGGCCGCCGCGCGGCGACATCCGGCTGAACGGCGGCCGCGAGCTTCAGCGTTGCCTGTACGCCTTCGCGGTGAAGGCACTGCTCGGCGACGACATCGCCATCAGCGCCTCGCTGCTCTACCCGCGCGAGCCCGTTGATCTTCAGCTCGACGATCCCGAGGCCGTGCTGGCGGAGATCACCGGCTACCTTCGTGCAGCGAGGACCGGCCTCTCCGGTGGCGCGGCCCTGCCTGGCCCGGACACCGGCGGCGACTATGACGACCTCGCCTTCGCCCTGCCAGCGAACGCCAGCGCCACCTATTGCAAGCGCAAGCTCCCGGCCGCGACGGAACGGCTGGGCGAAGCCGCTCAGGTCTGGGAGGCAGAATAATGAGCAGCGTGCCCAAGATGCTGAAAGACGACGGGGCGCGCCGCGATGCGATCAGCCTCCATGATCGGTCGATCCTGGTCGAGGCCGGCGCGGGGTCGGGCAAGACCGCCGTCATGGCCGGCCGCATCGCCGTCATGCTCGCCGAAGGCGTCTCCCCGCGCTCCATCGCCGCCGTCACCTTCACCGAACTTGCCGCGAGCGAGCTGCTGTCACGCGTCCGAGAGTTTGTCGCCGACCTCACGGCCGGCAAGATCGCGCCCGAACTGCGCGTCGCGCTGCCCAATGGTCTGTCCCAAGTCCAGCGCGACAATCTCGCCGCCGGCAGCGCCGCGATCGACGAAATCACCTGTTCGACCATCCACGGCTTCTGCCAACGCCTGATCAAACCCTATCCGGCGGAGGCCGACATCGATCCCGGCGCCGGCGTCATGGATCGCAACCAGGCCGATCTCACCTTCCTCGAAATTGTCGATGGCTGGCTGCGCGAGCGCCTGTCCGGCGGCCAGGGCGGCATCCTGGCCGAGATGGTGCTGCACAGCCCCGGCGAGACCGTGGCGCTCATCCATAAGATCGCCGAGAATCTGCGCCGCCGCCGCACGCTCTCGGCTCCGCCCGTCTCCCCGCTTGGCGGCCACCTAACGGCGTTCCGCCAGGCCACCACCGACTTCGCGGGCTTCATGGATGGCGCGGCCGCGGCCGAGCCGGAAACGGCGGCGATCGTCGAGCGGCTGGCCGAGATGGCGGCCGCCTTGGCGAACGGCCACGATCCCGCAACACCTGCGGGCCTCGTCCGGCTCCTGACTTCGCGTCCCCACCCGGACCTTTGCACCAAGGCCGGCGCCTTCGCCTCCTACCGCAAGAAGGGCAAATGGGCCGCCGCGGCGAAGCAGGCCGGTCTCTCCAAGGCCGACGGCGATCGGCTGAACGATGCCGCCGAGGTCCACTACATCGCCAGCTGCGACGCCTGGGTCTCGCTTGTGCAGGCCGCCGCAGGTCACGCCCTGGCGGCACTGATCGACGAAGCGCGTCCGATCCTGCAACGCTATCGCGACCACAAACGCGCGAGCGCCCAGCTCGACTTCGACGATCTGATTTTCGCCGCGCGCGATCTGCTGTGCGACCATGACGACGTCCGCTGCGCGCTCGGGCAGCGTTTCGCCCACGTCCTCGTCGACGAGTTCCAGGACACCGATCCCCTGCAAACCGAGATCTTCTGGCGCCTTTGCGGCGAGCCGGTCGATGGCGAAGATGACTGGACCGGGTTCCGTATCCGGCCGGGCGCGCTCTTCCTGGTCGGCGACCCCAAGCAGGCGATCTATCGCTTCCGGGGCGCCGATGTCGGCGCCTATGTGCAAGCGCGCGACGCCTTCCGCGCCCAGGACCCCGGCAGCCTCCTGTCGATCTCCACCAATTTCCGCTCCTGCGCCTCGATCCTCACCTTCGTCAACGAGCGCTTCGAAGTCGTGCTCTCGGCCGACGGGCAGCCGGGCTTCACCGCTCTCGACCCGTTTCATGACGATCGCGACGGCCTGTGCGTAGCGGCCCTCGACATCGCCGTGGCCGACGAAAACGGCAAGGCCAGCGCGGAGCAGCAGCGTGACGCCGAGGCCGACGCCATCGCCGATCTGTGCGCCCGGCTGATCGAAAGCCACCCCATCATCGATCGTCGCAGCGGAGCCGAGCGCCCCTGCCAGCCGGGCGACATCGCCTTGCTGGCGCCGACCGGCGCGGACCTGTGGCGCTATGAGGAAGCCTTGGAGCGCCGCGGCGTCCCCGTGGCGACACAGGCCGGCAAGGGACTGTTCCGCCGCCAGGAGGTCCAGGACCTGATCGCCCTGACCCGCGTCCTCGCTGATCGCCGCGACACGCTGGCGCTCGGCGCGCTGCTCCGCGGGCCTCTGGTCGGCCTCACCGAGGAAGAACTGCTGGACATCGTGTGGGGGCTCCCCCGCTCGGAGGAGAAGCCCGATCGGATTCCGCGTCTGGATCTCAGCATCGACCCAGCCGTCATCGGGCACCCGCTCGCGCGCGAGGTCATCGAGCGGCTCCAATCGCTTTCCCGGCGCGGCAACAGCACGACCCCGCACGAACTGCTGTCGCAGGCCGTGGACGTGATGCGCATCCGTCCGCTCCTCCTCGAGCGCCATCGCGGCCAAGCAGAGCGCGCGCTCGCCAATGTCGATCTCTATCTCAGCCTGTCGACCGGCTACGCCGTGCGCGGCCTGCGCGCCTTCGCCGAGGCGATGACGGCGGCGTGGTCCGACGAGGCGCGGGCCGTCGAGGGCCGGCCCGACGCCCAGGAAGAAGCCGTCGCGCTGTTCACCATGCACGCCGCCAAGGGGCTGGAATGGCCGATCGTCATTCCAGTCAACACCATGACCGGCGTCATGGCTCCTGAGAGCGCGGTCATCGATCGCCAGACGGAGACCTTCTATTGCCCGGTCCTGGGCGTGCCGCCCGAGGGCTACGACGCCGCGCGTGACGCGGAAAAGGACGAGCTGGACCGCGAACGCATCCGGCTCTGGTACGTCGCGGCCACCCGCGCTCGCGAACTCCTCGTCCTGCCCAGGCTCGACGCCACGCCGTCGAAATCCGCCTGGATCGGTCTCGTCGATCTGTCGCTCGCCACGCTTCCAGGCCTGGACGTCTCCCATTTGCCCGCCGGCTTCAGGGCGACAGCCGCTGGCGCGGCCAACATCCAGACGCGCGCGAGCTTCGCGGCCGAAGCCGAAGCCATCGCCACCAGGCAGACGCGGCTGACCTGGCTTGCACCCAGCCGCGACGAAAACGCCGCCGGGACCGTGCTGCGGGAAGAAGAGGCCGCCCTCTGGACAGGATCGGCCGACGACCAGCCCCCCGAGCTGGACGCGGCTGCCCCGGTGCAGGGCGGCCGCGAACGGGGGCTGATCCTGCACAAGCTTATGGAAGAGGTGCTCACTGGCGAAGCCCCAGAGGCGGAATCCGCCCTGACCGAACGGGCGGCCGAACTCATTCGCGCCCTCGGTAAAGTACCTGTCGCAGATCCAGCTGCCGGACTTTCAGCCGGGGAATTGGCAGGCTGCATTGCACGAACCCTCATCTTGCCGGAGATCGCCACTCTCCGGCCGGAGCTGCTCGCCGAATTCCCCATCTACGCCCTACGCAATGACGGGTCCGAGCTAGTCGCAACGGCGGGCATTGCCGATGCCCTGGCAGTTGGAAACGACCGTCGACCGGTCGTGGTCGTCGACTGGAAGAGCGACGTTAACCCCAACGCTCAGACGCTCGACCACTATCGGGCTCAGGTCCGCGCTTATCTCGACATGACCGGCGCCGAGCGCGGACTGATCGTTCTGATGACGAGGGGAACGGTGATTGCCGTCTCACCCTCGCCGCAGACAGTGGCGGAGCGACTCGCGCCATGAGGCTGAAAGTTATTGGCAGTCAATGAGTTGATGGGGCATCGGAAATCTTCTTAATCAGCAAGTTCGATCACGCCCTGGGGGGCAGGCTTCGTGTCATCTTTTGGGTTCACCTTTTTGTCGCGCAAGGCGCTGGGTCAGGCTGAGCAGCTAATGTTCGGCGGCGCCGCGGGGGTACGCGACGAGGTCGGTTTCCTCATTGTCCACCAGCGCTACGCCGATCACTTCTTCCCCGGCACATCGGTTTTGCACACACGGCTCCGATATGTGCTTCTCATCCTTTGGCTTTACCAAAGCCTGCGGACGAAACGCCCTGTGCCCAAGGATTTTGGCCAGGCCTTCTCCGATCTCGAACATGAGCTGACCGGCCGCCTCAAATATGTCGAGGGTGTGGGAGGCGAGAAGGATGGCGTGATCGGAGGGGAGGTCTTCCCCCGAGTGATCAGTCAACCACCAGCCTATGTCTATTGGACAGCACTCGCCAAATGGGGGCTGATCGGCACCCGCCCGGATGGCCGGCCGTGGAGTCGCCCGGATATGGCGAAGCTCCTGGCAGCGTCCAGCAAGCGCACGCTCAATGACGATGACGGCAAGCCCTTTGAAACGGTGGCTTGGCCCATCTCGGAGTTGATCGATGTTCCAGAGCACTGGGATGGAGGAAGAAAACTCACGCTCGACCTTTCACCCCCAGAGCAGATCTATCTCGCGACCAAACTGCGCGCCGTTCGCTCGCCGACCGATCCAGGCGAGCCATCGCTCTTGTCGAAATTGGTTGGAAAGCCGCTCGGCGAGGCGGATCACTGCTGGGACAGCGAAATCCTCGCGCTCGCAGGCAAGGAAGCCGCCATGCTGAAGCGGGCCGGCCAGGCGGCGGCGCTTTCGGCCATTGGCAGGGCGATTTATGCAGCCCAGGTCGAGACGCTCAAGGAAACGCGCGACAAGCGGCCGCAGCCAAATTTGCATCGCGCCGAGCTGAAAGACGCGATCGAGCAATGGGGCAAGCTGGCCGCTCGGCTGGATATGAACCTGTTTCTCGCCGAAATCGGCCACCTCCCGCCCGCGGTTGAGGGCGTGTTGAAAGAGACTTCGGCCTGGGTTCAGGCGAGTGGCAAGGATCCCATGCAACTCCTCGACGTGTACGCACGGGCGGAGGTTAGCAGGAAGGATGATCGCGCGCGTCTCGCCAGCAATCAGTTTGGCGTCGATCGGCGTATGGAATGGCAAGGCGAGCGCCATGGTCGCGCTGAGCCGCTCCATTATCGCTGGGGGAATGTGAAGCGGCTCCTGCGTGATCTGGAAGACGTCGCATGAGCGATCGTCAGGCATGGCACGGCCAGCCCTATCTCGACGAGCTGCGGCCTGGGCGATTGGAGACGGTCACGCTCGCATTGTTTGCGAGCTACTCGGTCGATCTGTCTGCGGTCGCGGCGGCATTGCTCGCCCTGATTGGTCGCAACAATGACAAGGGCAGCGGAACGGCGGTCGATTTTGCCGAAGCGATCGACAAGTTGCGCGATCGCGTCAGGATCATCATCCAGCGCGGTCGGATCGCGCGGCCGATAGCGCTTCCCCGTATCGCGGGCATCCTCGATCAGTTCATCGTCGAGCAGCCCTACGATGAACGAGAGCGCAGCTGGCACCCGAAGATTGCTTTGGTTGCCTACAACTGTCCCAAAGGAGAAATCCGCTGGAAACTCTGGATTGGCAGCCGGAACCTCACCCGATCGCAGGATCTCGACGCTGGCGTTTTGCTTGACGGCAGCGAAAAGCGCGCGAAAGGACGGGTTCGGCTCCCAGGTGTCGGCGCGCTCGGGGTTACTCTCGCACGCTCCGCATCGCGCGAGGATGCCGATGACATCGCGGCGCAACTGGAGGCGATTTGGTGGGAGGCCCCAGACGGGTTTCGGCTGCGCAGCCTCCTCAATGGGCTGGACGACGGCGTTCCCCTACCGGCGGAGCCACCAGCCCGCGCGGTCGATGGCATAACGATCATAAGTCCATTCTTGTCGCCCGACTTTCTGAAGAAAGCAGGCAAGTGGGGGACGGCTGGATCCAGAACGCTGATTTCGTCGATGCCGGCCCTTGCCGATATGGCCAGCCGGTCCAGTAAGTCGCTGACAGGCTTCTCGAAAATCCTGGCCTATGCGGCGCCAGACGTGCTCGCTGACGAGTCCACGCTCCCGCTACCCGGCAACGAACCCGTGATCGAAGATGATGTGGAGCCAGCACCCCTTGCTCTCCATGCGAAGATTTTTTGCTTCCACTCGGGCGAGAACACCATCTTGAGGGTCGGGAGCGCCAATGCGACCGAAAGGGCATGGTCCGGGCGCAACTCGGAAATCATGGTCGAACTCGAGGCCGGCGAAGCGTTCACTTCCGGTCTGGCATTCCTGGTCGGTAAAGCGACGCCTGTCACCATAGACGAGCTCGTCGCCACCGATCCGCGCAGTATGAGCGCGGCCGATGCACTGGAAGAGTCGCGCAAAGCGCTTATGGCCTCCTGGAACCCGGTTCTGCGCCGGGACGGGGAATGCTTCTCGATCGATGCGGGGGCGGTTCCCTCGCTTGCCTATCCCGACCATGTGCTGCACGCCGGACCTGCAAATGGCGACCTGCTGGCTTGGCCGACCGACGCGGTCCACCTCGGTCTTGGACCGATCCCCTTGTCACTTCAGTCTGCCTTCATTCAGGCCCGGATCAGCGGCCCGGATGGCGCTTTGAGATGGATGCAGCGAGTCACCGTCGATCCGCCTCTCGAAGAGCAGCGTGATCTAGCCGCGCTGGCTAGTCACATGGGGCTTCGCGTATTTCATGATTGGATGCGTGCGATGCTCGGCGGCGACACGCTCCCGGTCGGTGGTGGCGCATGGGATGAAGACGCTGGATCGCCGGGCAACCGCCCCCAGAGCCCGGGTTACGACCGCCTTACGCTGGAGGATATTCTCACGGCTTGGGCACGCGATCGCAAAGCGTTCGGCAGGGTCGATCGCCATTTTACTCCCTATGTGGATGCGCTTCTAGCCCACGGCGAAAATCTGAGCGAAGCGGAGAGAACTGACTTGAACGAACTCGCTCAGATCTGGGCTATCGCCCGGACCCAGCTTGCCTCATGAGCGCCAGATCGAAACCCTTCCAGGCCGCGACGGTCAAGGCTGCAACTGCCGCACTGTCTGGAGGCAATCCGCTGCGCCGGTTTCTTGTCGCGGACGAGGTCGGCCTCGGCAAAACCGTCGTCGCCCGTGATACGCTTGCGGCATTGGCGAGCAAAGCGCGTAAGTTCACGGTCTATTATATCGCGAGCGGGCTCAAAGTCGCGGACCAGAATAAGGTCGAACTGCTGCGGTTCCTCGACAAGGAAGAAGCCAAGGACGCGCTCTCCACCATCGACCGCGTCGGTCTCATTCCGTTTGAAGAAAAGCGAAAGGGAAAGCTGCGGCTCTACGCCTTTACGCCCACCACATCATTCTCCAGTTCGCAGCGCCTCTACGGTGGAAAGGCTGTCGAGCGCGCGTTCATCAAGCTCCTGTTGGACGAACTATGCCCCGGCCTGACCGAAGTCTTTCCTGAAGGCTATATCGAATATGGCGCAACCTCCGGCTGGCCATGGGCGTGCGAAGAGGCTCAGGGCAAGTTCGACAATGTCTCCGCCCACTTCACCGCGGCCTATGGCCGAGCGTTACGCACGGAATTTGGCAAGCCGGCCCGCGAAAACATTCTGCGCGCGATCGAGACGAGCAGACATGGCCAGAGCTTGGGCCGGATACGAAAGGCGCTCGCTCAAGCCGCCTTGGATTCCGCGCCGCCTGACCTGGTGATTTTCGACGAGTTCCAATGCTATCGCGAACTGCTCAATGCAGGTGCGGACAACCCGTTGGCGCAGCAACTGCTGACCGGAAAGGATGGAACAGCGCCGCCGCCGATCCTTCTTCTGTCCGCCACGCCCTATCGCTTCTATGCGGAGCGCTGGGAAAGCGGCGCCGGGGCCGCGCCTCATGTCGAATTTTTCGAGATTATCGAGTTTCTGGGCGGGACAACCGTGCGCGCGGAGGCCGAAACCCGATTTCGCCGTTTCGGCGATCTCCTGCATTTGATCGGTCGTCTGCCGCCCGACAGCCGGCAGGCCGCCGTCGACGAGGCGCAAACGCTCAAGCATCAACTGGAGGCTCTCCTCACACCGCTCATGTCGCGGACCGAGCGCCCGGTTTCCGACCATGCCGGAGAGCCTGCGCCGCCATCCGTAAGGATCGAGCCCCACGATCTCGACGTCTATCGCCATTTCACCGACCACGTATCGCCCAAGCTCGCGGGCAGCGCGATCACCTATTGGCTTTCAGTGCCGCTCCCTGCGCAGGCGCTGGGGGATCGGTATCAGATTTCTCGCGACATAGACTTTCCCGCCACGCGCAGCGTTCCCCGCCTCGGGGTCACCAATTGCTTCAAGCCGCCCAAAGATGGCTGGGGAAGCGCCAAGCTCCGCGCCCTCAGTAGCCTTGTGCCAACGGAGGCCCTTGCCCTCCCATGGGTGTTGCCGTCGCTGACTTGGTGGGCGCCTTCAGGCCCATGGGCGAAGGTGACGCAATCGCCCAAGATGCTGATCTTCAGCAGGTTCAGGGCAACGCCGCAAAGTCTGGCAGCCCTTGTTAGCCTTGAGGTCGAGCGCAAATGCGTTGGAAAAAGCAATCTTCCCTACGCCGCCGCGTGGAAGAAGCGCCACCTTAACCCGAAGCCCAACCAAGGCCCCACGCTCGCACTGTTTCACCCGAGCCCCTTCCTGATCCGGGCTGTCGATCCCCTCGATGTGAAGGGAAAGGCGACGATGAAGCAGGTCAGGGCCAGCGCGCGGCAGCAGATTATTCGGGCGCTGCCCACGTCGATCGCGCCGGGGGCGCCGAATGCGCGGGGCAACCGGCGGCGCAAACCGGCCTGGGCGATCCTCGCGGCCATCGAGCGCGCGCAGAAGGCGCCACTGGCTCGGGAGTTCGCGGCGGTCCAGAAGAGCTGGGGCCGGGTCGCGCCGAAGGATGCAACGCTTCAAACCTTGCTCAAACAGCGCCAAGAGGCCGATGCGATTACCTGGCTGAGCCGATGGGAACTCGACGCCTTGGTCGATATGGCTCTCGGCGCCCCCGGGGTCGTGACGGGCCGAGCACTCTACCGCCACCTTCCAGAGCTTTTCGATTTCCAGGAGCAGCATTTCGCGCGGCTTGTGCGCTTCTGCTGGACGCGGCTGCGCACCTATCTGGATCGCCCTGTTTTCTGGTCCGTTTTGTCCGGCGAAGACGCGACGCAGAAATATCAGAATGCGTGCGTTGACGGCTGCTTGGAAGCCGTCCTCGACGAACATTTCTGGCTGCGCAAATCTAAGGTCAACCCCGATGGGCTGATCGAGGACCTGTCGGCAGCACTTGCGGCGAACGTCGGCACCTTCGGGTTCAAGGGCGCGAAGAAAAAGGACAAGATCCGTATCCGCTGTCACGCTGCGGTGCCGTTTGGCGGCACCGAGACGGAGACGCATCGACAGGACCATGATGTCCATGAACCGCCACCAGCGCGCTCTGAGGAAATCCGTAGCGCGTTCAATACACCGTTCTGGCCCCACGTCTTGGTGACGACCTCCGTCGGACAAGAAGGTCTCGACTTTCATAGCTGGTGCGACAGGCTCGGCCACTGGGATCTTTGTTCCAGCCCGGTTGACCTGGAGCAACGAGAAGGCCGCGTTCAACGCTTCGGCGGACTGACTGTCCGGCAACCGCTCGCCCGAAAACTAGGCGAACAAGCCTTGGCGCAGGCACGAGGCCAAGCATCGTCACCATGGGACATCATCGCCCGCGACGCCGACAAGGCCTTCGCGGACGATAAAACGGGCCTCAGCCCCTGGTGGACGATGGAAGGTGCGGATCTCAAGCGGCATTTGTTCGCGCTTCCACAAAGTCGTGACATTGATCGATTTGCGAAGCTGAGAACGCAGAGGCTTCTCTATCGTCTTGCCTTAGGGCAGCCGGACCAGGAGGATCTCGTCGAACTTTTAACCCATCACGACATGGAAACGACGCAGTCGCTACAGGCGTTGACCCTCGACCTGTCCGCCTTCTCACAACAGGGGCGCATCTAGCCGAGCGGCAAACCGTGTGCGAGCGGATGTAGCGGGCGTGCCGGCCGGCATTTCCGGCACGCCCGCCCTGTTCATGCCGGGCATACGCCCGGCTGTGGGGCGCCGCCCGCTGGGCCGGGCTGTCGGCAAAGCTGAAGCCCCGGCAGCCGGGTCTTCCCCCTTCGGGCTTCCATCCCTGGCGCCGGCATGGCCGGAGAGTGAGAGTGCAGACCGGATTTTCCGTGACGGGTTGAGGGCTGGGAGAGAGGCTCCTGGCGCCCGTCGCGGAGACCCGCGATGTCCAGCAAGACCGCTTCGGCTCGCCCCGGCCCCGATCGGGCGAGCCTCTATGACGAAATCACCGGCCAGATCATCGCCGAGCTGGAGGCCGGCCGTGTGCCCTGGGTCCAGCCCTGGGGGACGGCGGCGGCGAAGGCGCCACTCGCCATGCCGAAGAATGCCGCCACCGGCCGGCAGTATTCGGGGATCAACGTCCTGATCCTCTGGGGCGCCGTGATTGAGCACGGCTTCCCTGCCCAGAGCTGGCTGACCTTTCGCCAGGCGCTCTCGCTCGGCGGCAATGTCCGCAAGGGCGAGCACGGCACGACGGTCGTCTATGCCGACCGCTTTGTGCCGGATGACGAGAAGCGACGCGCCCGTGAGACCGGCGAGGAAGCCGCCGCGATTCCGTTCTTGAAGCGCTTCACCGTCTTCAACGCCGCCCAATGCGAAAACCTTCAGGCTGACATTGCGGCCGTCGCACCACTGCCGCGGCCGGGCCTGATCGAGCCCAGGGTCGAGGCGCTGATCCGTGCGACCGGCGTAGACTTCCGCATCGGCGGCAATCGAGCCTTCTACGCGCCGGGCCCGGACTTCGTCATGGTCCCGCCGCCGCAGGCCTATTTCGAGCCGATCAACTGGCACCGCACGGCCCTGCACGAGCTGGGGCACGCCAGTGGCCATCCGTCCCGTCTCGGCCGCGATCTCGGCGGCACATTCGGCAGCAAGAAATATGCGTTCGAGGAACTGGTAGCGGAGATGAACGCCGCCTTCTGCTGCGCCTCGCTCGGCATCGTCCCGACTGTGCGCCATGCGGACTATATCGGCTCCTGGCTCGAGGTGCTGCGCGAGGACAACCGCGCCGTCGTGCGCGCGGCGTCCCAGGCCAGCAAGGCGGCTGACTGGATTCTCGGCTTCCTCGATCCCGACGGCGAGGCGCCCTCCGCGGTCGCCCAGCAAGCGGCCTGATCGGAATAACGGTGACAACCTACGTCAGCACGATACCTGTCTTCGCCGCGCAATAGACTCGTTCCCGAGCCTGCTCGACGACGCGCCGATTGTAGCGGGCCAGCATTGGCTGGTTGTTCTTCGTCACCGTCACATTGATCGTGGCCTGCGGCCGCTGCCGCCAGGCCGCTAGCGCATGCGCTACAAACGTCGGCGCGGCGCGGCCTTCGACCAAGCTCGCGGCGTCGGCGAAAATATAGTCCACGAAGGCGGTGGCGCACAGATTGAAGGACATCGCCATGTGCGGGCCATCTGGAATGGGCTGACAATAGCTTCGATCCGAGAGCAGGCAGACGTCTTGGTCGTAAGTCCAGACAAAGGCAGCGGCCTGCGTGTCGCGCGCCTCAAACAGCCCCTTGATCATGCCTTCGAACAGGTTCGGCCGGACATCCCCGGTCTGCATCAACAGAACGAAGATCAGCCGGAGCCACTCGACATAGGTCTCCTGCGATACGTCGAGTTGCCGGCACAGGTGAGCCTGATGCGGCTTTTGTCCGTTGATGATCAGTCGATAGACAGCGAGGAGCTCCGGGTCGGTTGGCTCGTACAGTCCAACGCCGGGAAAGCTGTTCAACACCTTCTGGATGCAGAAGGGATTGCGAACGAAATTCAGCAGCTTCGCGGTGAACAGGTCGATGAGCTCGGTCTTGATGTCTGCGCTGCCCGCCGCCACCTTCTCTAGCAGGTCTTTGGTATGGATCGCGACGTTCGCTTCGTACTTGTGGAACAGCGCCTCGAGGTTCATGCGCAGCGGGCCACCTCCGGGCACGTCGAAGCTGAAGAGGTCCAGCATAGACAAGGCCGATGCGATTGCACGCCCGCGGGGAGCCTCCAGCTCAATCCGGTAAGCCTCTCGATCCGTGATACGAAACGAATAGATTCGGAACTTGCCGCTGGGGCTGTCCGGGTTGCTCGCGTTTAGCTTCTGCTCAACCTGCGGCACGAAGTGCTGATTGCGTGTCTCGTTGCCGCGCATGCTGTGACGTCTGTCCCCCTTGCTCCGGATCGTAGCATAGGCCGCCACCGAGGTGGCAGCCGACGGCCCCGAGAGGAAGAGGGCTGCGCCGGTTTTCGTGGCGGGTTGGAGGTCGAGAGAGAGTCTCTTGGCCGCCCGCCGCGGAGACTACCCCATGGCTACTGCAGTTCAGAAGATCACCCTGTCGTCCTCGCGCGACATTCCCTTCAACAAGCTGGTGCTCAGCCAGTCCAATGTCCGGCGTGTGAAGGCCGGCGTCTCGATCGAGGAGCTGGCCGAGGACATCGCCCGGCGCACGCTGCTCCAGGGCCTGAACGTCCGGCCGGTCCTCGACGCCGAGGGCGCCGAGACCGGCATGTTCGAGATCCCGGCTGGCGGCCGGCGTTACCGCGCGCTCGAGCTCCTGGTGAAGCAGAAGCGCCTGGCGAAGACCGCGCGGGTTCCGTGCGTGGTCCGCGATCCCGGCACCGACATCCTCGGCGAGGATGACTCCCTGGCCGAGAACATCCAGCGTGCGCCGCTGCATCCGCTCGACCAGTTCCGCGCCTTCCAGGCCCTGCGCGAGAAGGGGCGCTCTGAGGAGGACATCGCGGCGGCGTTCTTCGTCGGTGTGAACGTCGTGAAGCAGCGCCTGCGCTTGGCGTCGGTCGCACCGACCCTGCTCGATATCTACGCCGAGGACGGCATGTCGCTCGAGCAGCTCATGGCCTTCACTGTCACGGCCGACCATGCACGCCAGGAGCAGGTCTGGCAGGCGATCTCAGGCTCTTGGCAGAAGGAGCCCTATCAGATCCGCCGCATGCTGACGGAGAAGGCGGTGCGCGCCTCCGACCGGCGTGCGGTGTTCGTCGGCCTCGACGCCTATGAGGCGGCCGGCGGCGTGGTGCTGCGCGACCTGTTCCAGTCCGACGATGGGGGCTGGCTCGAAGACATCGCGCTGCTCGACGGCATGGTCGCCGAGAAACTGAAGGCCGAGGCGGAGACGGTCGCTGCCGAGGGGTGGAAGTGGATCGAGGTCGCCATCGACTTCCCCTACGGCCACACCCACGGCCTGCGCGAACTGGAGGGCGTCGCCACCGATCTCACCAGCGAGGAGCAGGCGACGATCGACGCGCTGAAGGCCGAATACGTTAAACTGGAGGAGGAGAATGACGGCGCCGACGAGCTGCCGGACGAAGTGGACGAACGCCTCGGCGAGATCGAGGCGGCGCTCGCCGCCTTCGACGATCGGCCCGTCACTTATGATCCGGCCGACATTGCCCGCGCTGGCGTCTTCGTCAGCATCGATGCCGAAGGCGCTCTATCGGTCGATCGCGGCCACGTCCGGCCGCAGGACGAGGCGCCCGTGGACGAGCCGGAGCAGGACGGCGAGACCGATCCCGCGGCGGCTGGAGCGGACCACATCGAACCGGGCGCGCCCGTGGTTCAGCGCGCCGTCATCACCATCGGCGGGCAGGTCGCCGGACCGGAGGATGAGGACGACGAGGACCTGAAGCCGCTCCCGGACCGCCTCGTGACCGAGCTGACCGCGGAGCGGACGCTGGCGCTGCGCGACAAGCTGGCGAACACGCCCGCCGTCGCGTTCCAGGCCGTGCTGCACAAGTTCTGCCTCGACGTCTTCTCCCGTTACTTCTCCTACGGGACGGCGATGGAGGTGTCGGTGCGCAGCGCCAGCTTCCCGGTGCAGGCCCAGGGGCTGAAGGACACGCCCGCAGCCAAGGCGATCGATGCGCGCCACAAGGCTTGGGAAGAGCGGCTGCCCAAGGACAAGGCCGATCTCTGGGACTGGCTCACCACCCTCACCGGCGAGGAGCAGGCAACGCTCTTCGCCCATTGTGCCTCCTTCGGCGTCAATGCGCTCTACGAGAAGGGCGACCGCTACGGCGCGGGCATCTCGTGCCACACGGTCGAGCAGCGCATCGCCGAGGCCGATCGCCTTGCCCAGGCCGTCGATCTCGACATGGTACAGGCCGGCTGGCGTCCGACCGTCGAGAACTATCTCGGCCGGGTGCCGAAGCGCCGCATCCTTGAGGCGGTGCAGGAAGGCGCCGGCGAGCGGGCGGCTCAACTCATCGACCACTTGAAGAAGGGCGACATGGCCAAGGAGGCCGAACGGCTCCTGGCCGATACGGGCTGGCTGCCGGAGCCGCTGCGGATCGCCGCCGTGGACGACGCGCCAGTCGAAGCTACCGAAGCCGATGACGACGGCGAAGCGCTGCCGGAATTCCTCGCTGGCGACGACGAGGAAGCGGAAGCCGACGTGCCGCAGATGATCGCGGCCGAATAGCTCGCGTGCGGGGCGGCTTCGGCCGTCCCGCGCCCCTTTCCCCTTTTCAGCCGACCCGACCGCCCGGCCATCGTGCCGGGCATTTTCGTTTCAGGAGACCCTCATGACCGACACACCCGCTACTATCCCCGAGCCCGTTGCGCCGCTCTCCGACTGGGAGATGAAGGCGGTCGCCCAAGCCAAGCTCGAAGCCGAACTGTTCACCCTCAACAAGAGCGCGTTGCTCAATGCGCTGGCGCTCGCCGGCGTCACGCGTGTCGTCGTCAGCTTCGACGGCTATGGCGATTCCGGTCAGATCGAGAATGTCGAAGTTCAGGCTGGCGCCGATCAGGTCGCCATGCCTGGCGCAGCCATCGAATTCTCCGAGGCCATCTGGGATCAAGCCGAACCAAGGCGTTCGTCCGCCGGTATCGCCGCCGTCGTCGAGAGCCTGGCCTACGACGTTCTCGAAAAGACCCATTGCGGCTGGGAGAACAGCGACGGTGCTTACGGCGACGTCATCTTCGATATCGCGGATGGGGTGATCACGCTCGACTACAACGAGCGCTACACCGCGTCCGAAAACTACACCCACGCCTTCTGAGGAGGCGGTCATGGGACACTGCTATCACCACGCCCTCTCGTCGGTGAGGAAATGGGGCGGCGTCGCGGAAGACTATCTGCCGCTGCACCAGTGGTTCGATGAGTCGAAGGCGATCACCGCCGACTTCCGGCATCGTGCGCTCAGGCATCACGCCGAGGGCATCTTCATGCTCGAGCGCTTCTTTGGTCCGACGATCACCGTCTCGACGGGCCGCGTCGTTCCGGTGCGGCTTATCGGCGAGCAGCATGTGATCGAGGATCTCGGTTTCATCCCGAGCTTCGCCGACTGGGTGCGCTGCATTCGCCCCGAGCCGTGGATGGGCCGCGCGCAGCCAATCCACAAGCTGGTCGATCCCTTCGCCGCATCCGACGCAAACGCCGCCGAGATCAAGCCGCCGCAGCATCCCTAGCGGCAACCACCTTCGTTCCGTTTACCTGAGCCGGGCCTTGCCGGGCTTTCGCATGTCTGGAGACCGTCATGACCACGTTCACCGTCGAATCCACCTACCGCATTCCGATCTATCGCCAGCGCAGCTACCATGCCGACAGGCTGGCCGAAGCCTGCCGCCTCGCCATCGAAGACGATGACTGGGAGGGGCAGAAGGAGGACTACGAATCCGCCGGCGAGACCTATGTGACCGGCGCTTGGCCGGGCGACGTCACGCCCTACAGCGTGCCGGCGCTTTCGATCCCATCGCATTTCGGCGAGGCCCTTCAGCGCAAGGCCGAGCACTTCGAGGTTCTGCTCGGACTGCTCAAGGTCTTCGCGCTCCCGCCCGATGGCGGCCTGGCTGACGAGCCGTTCTGGCGCCAGCGGGTCCACGCCGCGATCGCGAAGGCCGAGGCGATCCTCGCAGGCGCATGCGATCCAGACGACGAAGGAGGCGCGTCATGACCGAATATGTCGTCAAGATTGCCTTCTGGCTGCGCGCCTTCGACAGCGTGACCATCGAAGCTGCGTCCGACGCGGAAGCGATCGAGAAGGCAAAAGTAGCCGCGACCGCCGCAATGGAATCGACTGCCTTCCCAGAACACATCGACACCGACGAGCGACGGGAAGGCGTCATCGCCTACATCGACCGGACCTCGCCGGACGGCCGTGAGCCCGTCATCGAGGATGTCGAGTTCGACGACGACCGCATCCACGGTCTCGCCGCCGCCTGATCCCGACCACACCCAAACCCACCCAAGCCCGGCCCCGCGCCGGGCTTTCGCATTTTAAGGAGACAGTCATGGCCGACTACTTCACCCACTTTTCATGCCTGCTCGACCTCGGCACACCCGAGAACGCTGCGCGTGCACTCGACCTCTACGCCAACACGCCCGAGGACGAAGATGGCCTTCGCCTCTCGGACGGGTTCGACCTTTCAATCCAGACGGAAGGCGGATCAGAACTGTGGATTCACGACGACTGTTCGGGAGACCCTGAGCGGGTGATCGAGTTTGTCCTGCTCTGTGCGGAGGAATTCTATCTCAAAGGCCTTTGGGGCTTCGAATATGCCAACACCTGCTCGAAGCCGCGCCTCGATGCCTTCGGCGGCGGCGCGCATGTGATCGACCTCCGCGCGCGCAAGAGCGTCGGCTGGACCAGCACCAACGAGTGGCTGTGCCGCGCCTTGGAAGGAGATGATCCCGATGCCTGAGATCATCGAAACCACAGTCTATCTCCTCGACGAACTCTCCGACGCGGCCAAGGAGAAGGCTCGTGCCTGGTATCGCCAGACCGGCTTCGACCATGACTGGTTCGAGTTCGTCTATGACGACTTCGAACGCATCTGCGCGATCATCGGCGTCGATCTCAAGACCGTGCCGGTTCGCCTTTGCGGCGGCGGCACACGGCAGAAGCCCTGCATCTGGTTTTCCGGCTTCTGGAGCCAGGGCGACGGCGCCTGTTTCGAAGGGCGCTACGGCTACGCAAAGGACGCGCCTCGACAGATCCGCGACCATGCGCCGAAGGATGGCGAGCTTCACCGGATCGCCGACGCCTTGCAGGCGATCCAGCGCCGGAACTTCTATCAGCTCCACGCCGCCGCGACCCACCGCGATCACTACTACCACGAATACTGCATGGCGATCTCGGTCGAGCGCGACAGCCCGACCAGCCATGACATGACGGCCGACGCAGAAGAGAGCGTCATCGAGGCGCTGCGCGATCTCGCGCGCTGGCTCTATCGCCAGCTCGAACGCGAATATGACTATCTGACCTCGGACGACGTCGTCGACGACGCCATCACCGCCAACGCATACACCTTCACCGCCGCAGGCCGCCGGTTCGGCTGACGGCCAGCACCTCGCTTTCCGAACCTTGCGACGCCGCTCCCGATCCCCGGGCTTGTCTTGCCTGGACGACGCGCGACGCCGGTCAACGGGCATGCCGTTTCCGCGCAAGGCGCGTGACCGTCGCCGCTTCACGCCGTCCGTGGGCGAAACCGCCCAACGGATCGGAGGCGGCGCAGATGTGCAAGGTTCTCAACAAGCGAGTGAATGGCGTCCCAGCCGGCGCCGTCTATATCGGCCGCGGCAGCAAATGGGGCAATCCGTTCCGGATCGGCCCTGACGGCGATCGGGCCGCCGTCATCGCGAAGCACGAACGCTGGCTGGCGGATCAGCACAATCTGCTGCGCGCGGTCGACGAGCTGCGCGGCCGCGACCTCGTCTGCTTCTGCGCTCCGCTTCCCTGCCACGGCGACCTCCTACGTCGATTGGCGAACGCGACCCGCGACGAGCGGATCGCGTGGTGGCGCGCCGTGAAGGCGGCTGCGTGATGAGAGGGAGAGGGCGGCCGGAACGGGTTTGAGCCGGTGCGGTCGAAGAGAGAGCGCCGGCCGGCTCGCCCGTTCCCGCTCTCCCGAGGCTCCCTTCATGAACGACCTTTCTCCGATCGCGGCCGACCAGGCCGCGCAGCCGTCGCCTGTCCATCGTCCCGACGCCCCCTGTTCGATCATCGCCGCCGCCCAGCAGCTCCTCCCACATCTTGAGCGCGGCCAGCGCGTCGATGCCGCGATCCTTCGTACCGCCATGGAAGCGGCTTTCGGCGCCTCCGACGCCTCGGGCGCCTGGGACTGGAAGACGGCCTATGACGCCTGCGAAGCCGGGACCGTCCTCTTCCTCCGCAAATACGGAAAGGCGCTGTTCCGTAAAGCCGACTCTCCGGCATCCCGGCTTTCCGCCTTGACCAAGATCGCCGGCCTTCTCCCGACCCACACCCGCCGCTCCGCCGAGAGCGAGGCTTTCCAGCAATTCTCAACGCCGACCCCGCTCGGCTACGCCGCTCTGACTGCAGCCGCCATCGGGCCTGCGGACCGCGTGTTGGAGCCTTCGGCCGGAACCGGCCTCCTCGCCATCCTGGCCGAGATCGCGGGTGGCGCGCTCGTGCTGAACGAGCTGGCCGAGACCCGGTCGGCGCTGCTCGCCTCCCTCTTTCCGGCCGTCTCCGTCGCACGCTTCGATGCCGCCCAGATCGACGATCACCTCGATCCCAGCGCGGTCCCGAGCGCCGTGTTGATGAACCCACCGTTCTCGGCGATGGCGAACGTCGCCGGCCGCATGGCCGACACCGCTTTTCGCCACATCGCTTCGGCGCTCGCGCGTCTCGCCGACGGCGGGCGGCTCGTGGCGATCACCGGCGCGAGCTTCGGGCCGGACACCCCAGCCTGGCGCGACGCCTTCGTCCGGCTGCAAGAGCGCGGCCGCATCGTGTTCACGGCCACGATCGACGGCGCGGTCTACGCCAAGCACGGCACCACGATCGACACGCGGCTGATCGTCATCGACAAGGCGCCCGCCGAGAACCCGGCGGCGCTGCCGGAATCGCGGGGCACGGCGCCCGACGTCGCGACATTGCTGGGCTGGATCGAGGAGCATGTTCCGATCCGCCTGCCGCTCGCGACAAACCTCGCCATCCCGATGTCGGCTGCCGCCGCACCGCGGACGGTGCGCGGCTATCTCGCGCGCGGGGCCATGGCGCGGCCTTCCAAGCCGTCCGTCGTGGACCCGGAAGCGGTCGATCTCGTCTATGAGACCATCGACTGGACACCGCCCGAAGGCGCAGGTCTCAGCGATGCGATCTATGAGGAATACCGGCTCCAATCGATCCGCATTCCGGGCGGCCAGGCGCACCCGACCAAGCTGGTGCAGTCCGCCGCCATGGCTTCGGTCGCGCCGCCGAAGCCGAGCTATCGGCCACGGCTGCCGATCAATCTCGTCAGCGACGCGCTGCTGTCCGACGCCCAGCTCGAAACGGTGATCTATGCCGGAGAGGCGCATGGCGACTATCTCGCCGGCGCGTGGACCGTAGACGAGACCTTCGATCTCGTCACCGCCGCCCGCGACGATGCGCCGAACGCCATCCGCTTTCGCCGCGGCTTCATGCTCGGCGACGGCACCGGCGCCGGCAAGGGCCGCCAGTCGGCCGGCATCATCCTGGACAACTGGCTGAAGGGCCGGCGCAAGGCGGTCTGGATCTCGAAGTCCGACAAGCTGCTCGAGGACGCCCAGCGCGACTGGTCGGCCCTCGGCATGGAGCGTCTGCTCATCACGCCGCTCTCGCGCTTCCCCCAGGGCAAACCGATCCGGCTGTCCGAAGGCGTCCTATTTTTAACCTACGCTACGCTGCGGTCCGACGACCGCGGCGAGAAGCTTTCGCGCGTCCGCCAGATCGTCGAATGGTTGGGCTCCG
>Ga0307373_10001561_pt1 | contig 42841 bp, 42 predicted proteins | sample OX2MG_FD_202534 | JGI IMG/M metagenome (GOLD analysis project Ga0307373, IMG submission 202534) | Soil microbial communities from Risofladan, Vaasa, Finland - OX-2 | ecosystem: Environmental > Terrestrial > Soil > Coastal area > Acid sulfate soil | place: Finland: Risofladan, Vaasa | collected...
TCGGTCCACCCGCTGTCCTCGCCGAATGCGCGGCACCCTTTCTCCGCCTCGGCGGGTGGATCGTCGTCTCGGAGCCCCCGGTGGCTCCGGGGGGCGGGGTGGCCCCCAAGAACCCGACTCGGAGGCGGTGGCCCGCCGGGCCCCTCCGTGAGGTGGGGCTGGAGCCCGTGGAGTACGTCCAGGAAGGCTTCGGCTACCAGATTCTCCGCCAGCTCGAGCTGTGCCCGGAGCGGTTCCCCCGCCGGAACGGGGTGCCGGCGAAGTCCCCGCTCTTCTGAGACCCGTTTTGGAATCACGGGGGGTTTCACGTGGAACAGGCCGCGGGAAGGGCGCGGAGGGCCCAGCATAGAAATGTTTCACGTGAAACGCCCCCATAGCCTTGACCTGAGGGGGCGGGGAGGCCAGGATAGGCGCCGTGTCGCGGCGAATGGGAGAAACTGCCTGATGCGGATGCGCCGCCGGGACAAGGATCTCATCGCCCCCCAGACATTTCAGACCTCGGACCAGAACCACACCGGTGCCCTGGTCACCAATTCGGTGCCCGAGCCCGCCACGGTGGCGGATCCAGCCGACGGCGGGGCCCGCGAGTCACTTCCACCCCCCCCGTCGGCCGAGGACGGCCCCGTGCCCCCTGCACCCCCGAGTGAGACAGTGGCGGCACCCGCCGGGCACCTGACCACTTCGGAGGTCCCGGTGGTCACCCTGGTGGAGAAGCCCGAGGAACCACACCAGGCACCGACGGCCAAGTCCGAGGCCACGGACAAACCCCCGGTGGCCCGGGAGCCCAAGCCGGAACCGGAAGTTGAAACAGACAAGGCAGGCAAGACGGGCAAATCGGATACGCCGGCGGGAGCCCAAATGAGACCACCGAGCATCCGGGTCGACGCCGACGAGCTGCTCAACGGTGACCGGCCGGCCGTGCGGGAGCTTCCCCGGGTGATCGCCGTCGCCAACCAGAAGGGCGGCGTGGGCAAGACCACCACCACGGTCAACCTGGGGGCGGCGCTGGCCGAACAGGGCTACCGGGTCCTCGTGGTGGACCTCGACCCCCAGGGCAACGCCACCACAGGCCTGGGAGTCGACGCCCGCAATTTCGAGCTCTCCATGTACGACGTGATCATGCGGGACCAGCCTCTTGAGGACTGCATCGAGCCCACCAGCGTGCAGAACCTCTTTGTGGCCCCCGCCACCATCGACCTGGCGGGAATTGAGATAGAGCTGGTACCGGCCTTCAGCCGGGAATTGAAGCTGAAGCGGGCGGTCGACACCGTGGTGGACGACTTCGACTTCGTGCTCATCGACTGCCCCCCGTCCCTGGGGCTGATCACGGTGAACGGGCTGGCGGCGGCCGACGAGGTCCTGGTGCCGATCCAGTGCGAGTACTACGCCCTCGAGGGTCTGAGCCAGCTCCTGCGCAACGTGAACCTGGTCTCTTCCAACCTCAATGAGACACTGGAGGTCACCATCATCGTCCTGACCATGTTCGATGCCCGGACCAGGCTCTCCCTCGATGTGGCCAACGAGGTGCGCGAACACTTCGCCGACCGGGTCTGCAAGAGCGTGATCCCACGCACGGTCAGGCTCTCCGAGGCCCCGTCCTTCGGGCAACCGATCACCGTGTTCGATCCCACCTCACGGGGGGCCGTGGCCTACCGTGAGCTGGCAAAGGAGGTGAGCAATGGCGCGCCGCAGCGGGCTCGGTAAGGGGCTCAGTGCCCTGATTCCGGGCGAGGCGACCGGGGAGGCCGACTCCGTCCTCCGGACGGTCCCCATCTCGCACATCAGGCCGAACGTCCATCAGCCCCGGAGCCACTTCCACGAGGAGTCGATGGCGTCCCTGGCCGCCTCAATCAGGGAGGTGGGGTTGCTCCAGCCGGTGCTTGTGCGCGAGGTCGAGGGTGAGGACGAGAGCTATGAGCTCATCGCCGGTGAGCGGCGTTGGCGGGCAGCCCGGCGGGCCGGCCTCCAGACCATCCCCGTGCTGGTCCAGGTGGCCAACGACCGGGGCAGCCTGGAGCAGGCCCTGGTGGAGAACCTCCACCGGGAGGACCTCAACGCCCTTGAGGAAGCCGCGGCCTACCAGCAGCTGATTGACGACTTCGGGCTCACCCATGAGCAGGTGGCCACCCGGATGGGCCGGGGCCGTGCCACCATCACCAACACGCTGCGCCTCCTGCAGCTTCCGGCCGGTGCCCAGCGGGCGCTCGCCGAGCGGACGATCACGGCCGGTCATGCCCGGGCGCTGCTGGGGACGCCCGACCGTGCCCTCCAGGACAAGCTGGTGGCCCGGATCGTGGATGAGGGCCTCACCGTGCGGGCGGTCGAGGAGCTGGTCCGCGGTGGAGGGTCCGAGCTGCATGTGGTGCCGCCCCTCACCGAGCCCGACGACGAGCCGGTGACAGGTGGTGTGACCGCGGGTAACACCGGTGGGGGCGCCCGTCGACCTTCGGCCAGGAATCTCCCCGAACCCGGCGTGCTGGAACTGGAAGAGCTTCTCTCGACCTACCTCAACACGCGGGTCAAGGTCGACATCCAGAATCGGCGGGGGCGTCTGGTGGTGGAATTCGCCACTCTGGAGGACCTGGAGCGGATCTACCGGGCCATGGTGGGTCACGGTCCCGTCTAGTTGTTCGCGGAACCGTCAAGAGACGGTTCAGCTTCATCCACAACCTGTGCATGACGTTGTGGATTGTTACCTGGTTCACCTTGGCGAGGAGTTCGTCGCGTAACTGTCGCCCACCTCCCCGATGGCCAGATTAGGCCGGCGCCAGCAGCTCGGGGTCCCTGTAGTCGTCGATGCGCAGAGCCAGTCCGAGGCCCGGCCAGTGCGCGTCGCCGGTCAGCACGGGGAGCTGGCGGTCGATGGCTACCGACAGGCAGGCCATGGCGGCCAGCGAGAGGGGCACCGCCTGCAGCCCCTCGGCGTCCCCGGCCGGTGCGAGATCCGGCCGGCGGGACTCCAGCCCCGCCAGCAGCGGGAAGATGGCGGCCCCGGCGATGCCGAGAGGGACGACGCGCAGGCCCTGGGCGCCCAGCACGCGCGCCACGTCCGCGGGCGAGGTTGACCGGCGCCGGTCCACCGCGCAGAAGACCTCTGCGAGGTTCACGTCGACCATGACCGCCCGGGACAGCACGGAGGTGAAGCGGGTGGCCAGGGTCTCCCCGAGGAGCAAGGCCATGACGAAGGCGGCGTCGACCACGATCTCGCCCACGGGGAGGGTGCGGGGCACTACGGGCGCCGAGTGGTGTCGGCGGGCCGGTCGCCGAGGAGGGAGTCCAACGCGGCGGCCGGGGTGGTTGCCGCCCCGTCCGCCGCGCCCGAGAGCCTGGCCTGCAGCGCCTCGAGCAGGGCACTGGGGCTCTCGAGCACGATGCGACCGGGGCCGTCCGCCCGGGCCACCAGTTCGGTCACTCCGGTCAGCCCGGCCTCCCGGAGAAGGGCGGCGGACAGTGTAGGCCGTCGCTTGGTGTCGAGGTGGACCGGGAACCCGGCCACCCCTGGTTCGTGCCCCATGGTCCCACTGTAGCGGCCCTTGTGGGCGAAATAGGATCTTACCCACCAATGTCTGAACTGTGGGATGCCTCAATCCCAGGAGGCATCGGCCCAGTGCCCGAGGGCGCCGGAGAGCGCGGCCGCCAATGCGGCGGAACGTTCGACCACCAGGGTGGCCGGCCCCACTTCGACCAGCACCGACGGCATGCGGGTCTCGCGCAGGATGGGCAGGGACATGCCGTGGGCGCCCCCATCGGTGATCCCGAGGGCGACAGGCACGCTGCGCTGGACCAACTCGGCCAGGCGCCGGCCCCCGGGGGAATCGTCGTGGGTGCCGGCCCAGAAGGCGGTCCGGCAGGTTCCCGAAGTGGGATTGAGCCGTAGCCCGACGTAGACGTCCACCCCCAGTTCGTTGGCTTCCTTGGCCTGAATGGAATCGTCGGGGTGGTGCAGCTCGGTGACCCGGGTCCCGCCGAGCAGGAGCCGCCTCCGGAGTGCGCCGCTGACACTGCCCAGCCCGCCGCTCTCCCCGATGGCCACATGGCGCCCGCTCAGCGTCGGTGGTGCATTGCGCAGCGCGGCCCGGGCCCGCACCGAGGACACAAGCTCGGCATCATGGTGCCGGCTCTCCAGGCGGATGAGCTCGCGCAGGGTGGCCGCGCCGACGATGGCGTCGATGGGCAGCCCGGCATTGCGCTGGAACTCGGCCAGTGCGTGCGAGGTGGAGTCGCCGAAGATCCCGTCCACCCGTCCGGAATCGAAGCCGAGGGTGCAGAGCCGCTGCTGCAGGTCGGCCACGTCGTCGCCCCGCTGCATGGGGGTGCGCCGGTACAGGAAGCGGTCACCGAGCCGGAATCCGGCCTCCACCAGGGTGTTCCACGTCTGCTCGCCACAGATCCCGTCGACCCGGAGCCCCCGCTGGTGCTGGAAGGCCTCCAGCGTGGCCCGGGTCCCGGGCCCGTAGATCCCGTCGCGATCGATGGGTGCCCCGGGCAGGATGGCGGCCAGGCGGTGCTGCACGTCGGAGACCGCCTGGCCGCGATCCCCGATGGAGAGGGGGAGGCCTACAGGTACGCCGCGATCTCCTCCAGCAGCTGACCCTTGGGCTTGGCCCCGATCAGCCGCACCTTGGGCTCCCCGTCCTTGAACAGAATCAGGGTCGGGATGCTCATCACGTCGAAGCGGCGGGTCACGTCGAGGTTGTCGTCGATGTTCAGCTTCCCGATCTGGAGCTTGCCCTCCTGCTCCTGGGCGATCTCCTCCAGCACCGGGGTGATCATCTTGCACGGTCCGCACCATTCGGCCCAGAAGTCCACCAGGACGGGCACGTCGGAACCCTTGACATGCTCGTCAAAGGTAGCGTCGCTCAGGGTCACAATCTTCTCGCTCATCGTCTCTCCTTGTCACCATGGTCCAACGCCGCCGGTCCGGCTTCTGTTCCCAGGACCTACTGGCCGCGTTCTTCCAGCCAATGCTCGGCGTCGATGGCGGCCATGCACCCCGAGCCGGCCGAGGTGACGGCCTGACGGTAGAAGTGGTCCTGGACGTCGCCGCAGGCGAACACCCCGTCGACGTTGGTGCGCGACGAGCGCCCGAAGGTCTTCACGTACCCGTTGTCCTCCAGCTCGACCTGCCCCTTGAGCAGGGCGCTGTTGGGCTCGTGCCCGATGGCCACGAAGAGACCGGTGACCGCGAGTTCCGAGGTGGCTCCCGAGACGGTGTCCTCCACCCGGAGGCCGCTCACCTTGGTGTCCCCCAGGACATCGGTGATGACGGAGTTCCACAGGAACTCGATCTTGGGGTTGGCGAAGGCCCGGTCCTGCATGATCTTGGAGGCCCGCAGGGCGTCCCGCCGGTGGACCACGGTGACCTTGGAGGCGAAGCGGGTGAGGAACAGGGCCTCCTCAAGGGCGGAGTCGCCCCCGCCCGCCACGGCGATGTGCTGCTCGCGGAAGAAGAAGCCGTCACAGGTGGCGCAGGTCGAGACCCCGTAGCCGAGGAGGCGGTCCTCGTTCGGGCAACCCAGCATGAGGGAGCGGGCACCGGTGGCGATGATGAGCGCATCGGTCAGCACGGTGGGCTCATCGGCGTCGGGAGCGCCCACCCACAGGGCGAAGGGCGAGGAGGCCAGCTCGAGCCGGCTGACCTTGGCCGTGCGCAGTTCGGCGCCGAAGCGCAGGGCCTGGGCCCGCATGATGCCCATGAGCTCGGGACCCATGATCCCGTCGACGAAGCCGGGGTAGTTCTCCACGTCGGTGGTCAGCATGAGCTGGCCGCCGGGCTGGTCACTGTCGGAAGAGGGCTCACCCTCAATGACCAGGGGCAACAGCTGGGCCCGGGCCGTGTAGATGGCGGCCGTCAGACCGGCCGGCCCGCTCCCGATGACCACCAGCTTGCGCCGTTCAGGCATCGGGTGTCACCCCGCGGCGGGAATAGAGGATGGCGCCGGCCGCAGAGAAGAGGGTGCCGAGCACGAGATAGGAGATCCACACCTTGTGGTCGAAGGGGATGCGGAAGGCGGTGGTCAGGCGGATGAAGCCGACGCAGGCCCACACCAGCACGGCCAGGGTGACGACCGAGATGATGACCCCGAACACCACCCCGCGGGCGGCCACAATGGCCGGGCGGACCGCCTTGTCGTTGACGGTGGCCACCACCGTGTCGATGGTGTCAAGGGCACGGGCGGACAAGCCGTCGGCGAAGGAAAGGTCGTTCTCGGGCACGGAGTGAGATTAGTCGCCGTTCTCCGCTGCGCCCGCGGCCTCTATGTAGCAGACCCCCACCGTGTTGGGGCCCGTGTGGGTGCCCACCACCGGACCGAGTTGCACCGACACCAGCGGGTGCTCGGTGTGCACGGCACCGAGGCGGGCGAGGACATCGGCGATGTCGTCACAGGCCCCGTCGGCCACGGCCAGGCGTTCCAGCGGGGCGTCCGCCGTCACCTTGGTGGTCAGGTAGGCCAACGCACGGCCCCTCGTGCGCTGCTTGGACTCCTCGGCCACCTCACCGTCCTTGACCTGGATCACCGGCTTGATGCTGAGCAGGGAGCCGATCAGGGCCTGGGCCCCGCCGATGCGCCCGCCCCGCTGCAGGTGCTCCAGCCCACCGAGCACACCGTAGACGTGCACGCGACTGATCCGACTTTCCGTGGCGGCCACCAGGTCGTCCAGGACGGCGCCCGCCTCGGCCTCCTCGGAGGCGGCGATGACCAGGAGGCCTTGTCCCATGGTGAGCGAGCGGGTGTCGACGACGCGCACCGGGATCGCGCTGAACGTGCCGGCCGCGGTGAGCGCGGAGCCGTAGGTCCCCGAGACCCCCGAGGAGAGGGTGAGGCACAGCACCGCCTCCGCGCCATCGTCGGCCGCCTGCTGGAAGGCCGCCAGGAAGGATCCGGGTGAGGGGGCGGCCGTCTCGGGCAGCGCCCCCTTGCCGGCACAGCGCTGCCAGAACTCGTCGGGGCTCAGCTGGCGGCGGTCCTCCAATTCCTCGCTGCCGAAACGGATGGTCAGGGGTACGACGATGATGTGGTGCTCCTTGACCAGCGCGTCGGTCAGGTCGCAGGCACTGTCGGTCACGATGTGGACGCCGGGCATGGGGGGAGTCTGCCACGGCCCGGCCGGGTGGATCAGCCCTGGCGGGGACTCACAGCGGGGCCCGGGATCAGCCCGTCGGCCGCCGGGAGTCATGGCGGCGCCCCAGCCAGATGATCAGCCCGACGTAGGTGGCGAGCCCGGTCACGACCGAGGCGGTCACCCGGGCCAGCAGGCCCACGTCCCCGGTGGCACCCGAGAGGTTGGAGACCACGAGCACGACCATCCCCATGGGCAGAGAGGCCACCGCGACCCGCCGCAGCGGGATCCAGGTGGCGGCCGGCCCCAGGTGGCCGAACCACCGCCTGAGTAGGGCCAATCCGGCCAGCGCGGCCGCGCTGTAGGCCACCGACAGCGAGAGGGCCAGCCCGCGCACCCCGAGCGGGCCGACCAGTACGACGGCCAGCGCGATGTTGAGGGCGTTCTCCCCCAAGTAAAGGAAGAAGGCCACCTTCGTGCGTTGCATGGACTGCAGGACGCGCACGATGTAGAGGTAGGTGCAGAAGCCGGGAAGCCCGAGGGCGAACATGGCCAGCGCGGCACCGGTGTCGGCCGTCTGGGCCGGGGTGCTGTGCCCGTGGCCCAGGAGCAGTGCCACGGCCGGCTTGGCCAGCAGCAGCATCCCCACGGCGGAGGGGACGATCAGGGCCAACATGGCGCGCAACCCGGTGGCCAGCCGGCTCACGAAGGCCTCCCGGCGACCGGCCGACCAGCGCTCGGCCAGGTCGGGCGTGACCACCGACATGATGGTGACGGCCACCACGCCGTAGGGGAGCTGCAGGAAGGCGTAGGCGTAGGTGTAGGAAGAGACCGGGTCGGGTCCCGACGCCGTGCCGGCCAGGAGGAGGACCACGAAGAGGGCAATCTGGTTCGCCACCACGAAGCCCAGGGTCCACCCGCCCAGGCGCACCACGGTGCGCAGCGCGGTGTCGCGCAGGTCCCAGTTCCAGCGCAGCAACCCGAGCCGGGCTTGCCGGAGGCTCGGCAGGAGAGCCACCCCCTGGAGCACCACCCCGAGCGAGGTGCCCAGCCCGAGGAGGACAAGCTGGTCCCGCCGTCCCTGGACGCTGGCCAGGTCGGCCCCGGTGCCGGCCCACCGGCCGAACCAGATCAGGACCCCGATGCAGACCAGGTTGTTGACGATCGGGGCCCAGGCCACGGCCACGAAGCGACGGCGGGTGTTGAGGAGTGCCCCGCCCAGGGCGAACAGCCCGTAGGCCGCGATCTGGATCATGAACCAGCGCAGCAGCGTGGTGGCCACGTCCCGCTCGGCCAGGACCTGGTGGACCTGGTGGGCGTGGGCCCGGGTATCGAGCGCGGTCAGGGCGGCGATGAACTCGGGCGCCAGCACCAGGGTAACCGCCGTGGCGCCCAGGAGGACGACCACCGACAAGGTGAGCACCGCCGAAATTGAGGCGAAGGCCTCCGGCTCCTCCCGCCTGGTGAGTTGGGCCACGAAGACCGGGATGAACGTGGCCGACAGCACGCCGCCAAGGACGATGTCGTACAGGATGTTGGGTGTGGTGTTGGCCAGGTTGAAGGCGTCGGCCAGGTGCGTTTGGCCCAGGGCCCAGGCCAGGGCCACAATGCGCAGCAGCCCGGTCAGGCGCGAGGCGCCCGTGCCGATGGCGACGTAGGTGGCGGCCCGGCGCAGGGGGGTGCGTGCGGCCCGGCGGGGGGAAGCCACGCTCAGTGGGCTCGGGGCCGGCGCCGCCGGGACCGGCGCCACGTCCTGACCCACCAGAACAAGAGGACCAGACCGGCAAGCACGGTGAGCGCGACCCCCACAATGGAGATGGCGGTGGAGTGCACGGTCACCACGGCGTGGGCCACCACAAGTTGACCGTCGGGTGTGCGCAGGGTCACGTCAATGGGAAGCCGGTCACCCGACGAAATGGCCTGGGCCTGCACCCGGACCGAGGTGGTGGGGCGGTCGAGGTGCAGCGTCCTGGTCCTGCCGTCGGGAAATTTGAACTTGTCGCTGTCGAGCGACATGACCACGGTCACGCCGAAGTTGGCCGACGAGAGCACCGTGATCGGGATGGGCGCCGTGCGCGAAGTGAAGGTGACGGTGCGCTCGCTGGCCAGCGAAATGCTGCCCACCTGGTGGTCGAACGCGCGCATGTAGGTACTGATGGCCGCCGCGCGCTGGGTGGTGCTCAGGCCCTGGGCTTCGGCGGAGAGCAGCCCATCGGACAGCCCGTCCAGTGCCGGCGGGTGACCCGAGACGGCCCCGGAGAAGGAGACCAGTTCCTGTCGGGCCGCCATGATCCTCTGGGCGGCGCCGGCACTGATCCGCCCCCTCCCGGTGGCACCCGTTTGCAATCCGAGGGACGACGGCTCCCTGTTGCCACCGGCGGGCACCTGGGCGAAGAACTGGCTCACCGTCACCGGTGTCAGGGCCGGGTCGCCGGTCAAGCCGGTGAGCAGCGTTTCCATGAACGCGCCGGCAGGCTGCCATCCCGCTGGGGGGACCACCACCACGCCGCGCGGATCGGAGAGGAAGGCATTCTCGAAGTGGACGAAGGACAACCCCCCGAGCAGCTGGTCGGCGGCCAGGGTGGGGTCGCCCGGATCGGCGGTGAAGAGGCTGTCCAGCGCCCCGTTGGCCGTGGCCGCCCGGAAGCGGCCGGTGCGCCCCAGGTCGAGGGTGAAGGGCTGGGCGAAGGTGGTGTTGGCCGGGCCCCCGGGGGCCACGGCCCGGTCGTTGAGCACCAGCTGTCCGGCGCCGACTGCAGCCAGGCCGGCGGCGAGGTCAGTGCTGTCGGCCGCGGAGAGGGTGGAAGCCGTGTCGACCCACAGCCCCCCGCCCGGATGGAGCCCACCCTCCTTGAGCAGCTGGGTCCCCCGGCCCAGCTGGGCCGCGATCTCCCCGGTCAGCCCGGCCCCGATGAGGGCGGCCAGGCCGATGGGGACGTAGGGCGCGTCCAGGAGCTGATCGGCGCCGCCCGACCCGCCCGAGGGGGTGGTCACATCGGCCAGTTGGGCCAGCGCACGTGTGTCGGCGCGTCCACTCAGCCCGAGAAGGGTGGGCACGGCCGCCGGGCTCACGTCGACGGTCACCGGCACGGCACGGTGGGCCGCCAGGGCGGCCGCCATGGCGCCCGCCCCGGGCCCGCGCACCGGGGCGATCACGCAGACCCGCAGTGGACCGCCGGCCCCGGTCGGGCCGGCGGGCTCCTGGTAGGTGAGGAAGGTGGTGAACCGCGCCAGGGGGTTGGACGAACCCTTGCGGAGCAGGGCCACAGAGACCGGGTACACGTCGCCGCAGACCCCGGTGTCCGCGGTGCAGCCGAGGTCCACGGTCGGGTCACCGGCCGCGCACTTCGCCCCGGCGCCCGGGCCCGGTGCCGGTGCACCGGCCGTGCTGTCGGGCAGGACCGCCACGCAGGTGGAGGCGGAGCGCCCGTCGGCAGCGGCGGTCACCGCCACGTCGTTGAGCCGCAAGAGGATTCCCTTCTGCGGCGTGGCTGCCGTGGCTTGCTCGAATTGGGAGAAGTTGTCTATCCGGCTGAAGAAGGTCACGCTGACGTGGAGATCGCGGGTAGGGACGCCGTTCCCCCGGACGCCCAGCGCCAGGGAGAACCAGGGTTGGGTGGGGGTCACCCAGGGGGTCTGGGACACCAGGACGAGCGGCGGGCCCCCAGCCGGAGCCTGCGGCGAGGCGATGGCGGGAGCGCCTCCCGCGACAACGGCAGTGGACAGGACCAGCGTGCAGAGGGCGGCCTTGGCCCAGCGCATCGACACAGGGACACGCTAGAGGGCGCACTACCGTGGGCGGGTGGAGTCCCCATCGGTGCCAGAACGGTTCCGCCCCCTGCTGGCCGCTACCAGTGACCTGGCCCGGCGGTTCACCGGCGCGGGGAGATCCCTCTATCTGGTCGGCGGCTCGGTGCGCGACGCGCTGTTCCCCGCCGGGACGCGGGAGAACACCGACTACGACCTGACCACCGACGCCCGGCCCGAGGAGATTGAGCGGCTGCTGCGCGGCTGGGCCGATGTCGTGTGGACCCAGGGGGCCCGTTTCGGCACCATCGGCTGCCGCAAGGACGCTCAGGTCTTTGAGGTCACCACACACCGGGCCGAGGTCTACGTGCCCGAGTCACGCCAGCCCACGGTGTCCTTCGGCGACGACATAGTGGAGGATCTCTCCCGGCGCGATTTCACCGTGAACGCGCTGGCCCTGCGCCTGCCCGACATGGAGCTGGTGGACCCCTTCGACGGGCTGGGTGACCTGGCCTCGGGCCGCTTGCGCACGCCGCTCGACCCGGAGGTGTCCTTCGGCGACGACCCCCTGCGCATGCTCCGGGCGGCCCGCTTCACCGCCCGCTTCTCGCTGAAACCCGAACCGGCGCTGGAGGCGGCCATCGTGCGCATGCACGACCGCCTCTCCATAGTCTCGGCCGAGCGCATCCGTGACGAGTTGGACAAGATCGTGATGGTCGACGCACCGTCGGACGCGCTGTGGTTCATTGTGCGCACGGGGCTGGCCACCGAGTTCCTGCCCGAGCTGCCCGGACTGGCTCTTGAGCAGGATCCCATCCACCGTCACAAGGACGTCCTGGCCCACACGCTGGCCGTGGTGGACAAGACGTCGAAGGACCGGCTGCTCCGGCTGGCTGCCCTCTTCCATGACGTGGGCAAGCCCCGCACCCGCGCCATCGGCGAGGGCGGCGTGACCTTCCATCATCACGAGGTGGTGGGGGCCCGCATGACCAGGACCCGCATGGAGGCGCTTCGCTACCCGGCCGCCGAGGTCGACACGGTGGTGCGCCTGGTCGAGCTCCACCTGCGCTTCCACACCTACCGGTTGGGCTGGACCGACAGGGCGGTACGGCGCTACGTGCGCGACGCCGGTGACCTGCTCGGGCCGCTCAACGAGCTCACCCGTTGCGACTGCACCACCCGCAACGCCACCAAGGCGAGGGCCCTGGCCCGGCGCATGGACGAGCTGGAGGCCCGCATCGCCGAGCTCGGTCAGCAGGAGGAGCTGGAGCGCCTGCGTCCCGACCTCACGGGCCATCAGGTCATGGAGATCCTCGGCGTGGGACCCGGGCCGGCGATCGGCCGCGCCCTCGGGTTCCTCATGGAGCTCCGCCTGGACGAGGGCCCCCTGGGGGAGGAGGAGGCTGCGTCGCGGCTCCGGGCGTGGTGGGCCGGGCAACAGTCACTGTCCTGAGCCGGCGGACGCGCCCCCGCTTCAGTCGGCCGGCCAGGACTCGCCGCGGCCCCCTTTGGCGAAGGACTCCACCAGTTCCTGAGCTACGTCGTCGTGGTACTGCACCGGGGGCGACTTCATGAAGTACGCCGACGGCCCGAGCAGCGGGCCACCGATGCCGCGGTCGAGGGCCAGCTTGGCGCAGCGCACCGCGTCAATGATGACGCCGGCCGAGTTGGGTGAGTCCCACACCTCAAGCTTGAGCTCAAGGTTCAGCGGGACGTCACCGAAGTTGCGCCCCTCCATGCGGATGTAGGCCCATTTGCGGTCCTTCAGCCACGGCACATGGTCCGAGGGGCCGATGTGGACGTCGTCGGCGTCCAGCACACTGTCTTCAATCTGGCTGGTCACCGCCTGGGTCTTGGAGATCTTCTTGGACTCAAGGCGTTCGCGCTCGAGCATGTTCTTGAAGTCCATGTTCCCGCCCACGTTCAACTGGTAGGTGTGGTCCAGCGCCAACCCGCGGTCCTCGAAGAGCCGGGTCAGGATGCGGTGCACAATGGTGGAGCCGACCTGGCTCTTGATGTCGTCACCGACGATCGGCACGCCGGCATCGCGGAACTTGCGGGCCCACACGGGATCCGAGGCGATGAATACGGGGATGGCGTTGACGAAGGCCACACCGGCGTCGATGCAGGCCTGGGCGTAGTGGCGCTGGGCCTGCTCGGACCCGACCGGGAGGTAGGAGACCAGGACGTCGGCCTTGGCGTCGCGCAGAGCCTGGGCCACGTCCACCGGAGCGGCCGGTGACTCCTCGACCACCTCGCGGTAGTACTTGCCCAAGCCGTCGAACGTGGGCCCGCGCTGGACGGTCACCCCGATTTCGCCCACGTCGGCGAAGCGGATGGTGTTGTTGAGCCCGGCATGCATGGCCTTGCCCAGGTCGGTCCCCACCTTGGTCTGGTCCACGTCGAAGGCCGCCACCGGGACGAGGTCACGCACGTGGTAGCCCCCGAGCACGACGTTCATCAGGCCGGGCACCGTCTCGTCGGGCTGGGCGTCCTGGTAGTACGTGATCCCCTGAATCAGGGAGCTGGCGCAGTTGCCGACGCCGGCGATCGCCAGTCGGATGGGGCTGCTCATCGGGTGTCTCCTCCATAGGTCAACCCGATCGTGACCGGGTGGGTGTTGGTACGTTCGGCGGCAATGAGGCGGTCGAGCCAGGCGATGTCCTGGGCCACGCTGTCGGCCGTGTGCTGCACCACCGAGCGCGCGTAGACGTCGAGGTCGGGGCTGTGCCCTTCGGTTTCGGCCAGGCGTTGGACCAGTTGGGCCCGGCGGCGCTCCAGCAGGGCGAGCCGGGCTTGGGGAGCCAGGTGGCGGGCGAAGGCCAGGTGGAGGCCGAAGCTGCGGGCGTCGTCGACGGAGCCGCCGTCGGCCAGCAGCTCGGTGAAGAGCAGCCGGCCCTTCTCGGTGATCCGGTAGACCTTCTTGCCCCGGCGCGAGCGTGCAGGGGAGTGGAGGCGGGCCCGCATGACCGCCAGCTCTCCGCTGAGAGAGCCGGTGGGCGGTGCAGGAGCCGACCCGGTGACCCCGGGGACCGCCTGACCCTCGGTGGCCACCACCGCGCCCGACTTCTCCAGCCGGGTCAGCGCCGGATAGATCGATCCGAACGAGACGTTGGCCAGAATGCCCAGGTTGTCCCGGAGCTGCCGCCTGATCTCGTAGCCGTGGAGGTCCTTCTCTTCGAGGAGTCCCAGGATTGCCATGTCCAACATTGCGAATCACTATATCGGATCGATATAGCGTAGTAAACAGTTCTGTCACCTGATGATCACTGAGCAGCCCGATTGCCCGACCATGGGCGGTCCTTTCCGTGCGTGAGGGGTAGCCTGGCGCCCGTGTCCGTCACCTCGGAACCGAGGTCGTCCTCCCGAGCGGTGAGCCCTGACGCCGCGGCCCAGGTGGAGTACCGGATCGTGCGCAACGGCGTGGTGCGCGACGTGGAGCGGGGCCGGGTCCTGAAGGTCGACGTCTGCGATGCCCACCCCGAGCTCCTCCGGGCGGCTCGCAACGTGGGGCGGCCCACCAAGGAGGTCTGCCCGATCTGCGACGAGGGAAGGCTGGTGACGGTGACCTTCGTCTTCGGGTCCAAGCTCCCCGCCGGTGGACGCTGCCCGGGGACGGCGGCCGAACTGAAGGCCCTGTGCCGCCGGTCCGAGCCGGTGCTCTGCTTCGAAGTCGAGGTCTGCCCGGACTGCGCCTGGCACCACCTGATGAAGAGGTACCGGGCCGGGGGCACCAGGGCCCCCCGGAAGGCGGTCCGGTGAGCGGGACCGCGGTCACGGTCCCCGCAATACGGGCGCGCAAGCGTCGGGACGGCGCCACGCCCATCGTCATGGTCACGGCCTACGACGAGCCGGGCGCCCGTATCGTCTCCGACGCCGGGGTGGACATCGTGCTGGTGGGGGACTCGGTGGCCAACACGGTCCTCGGTTACGAGGACCCGCTGCACGTCGACATCGGCGTCATGGCCCATCACGTGGCGGCCGTGGCCCGGGCCAAGCCGCGCTGCCTGATCCTCGGTGACATGCCGTGGATGAGCTACCACCTCTCGACGGACGATGCCGTGCGCAACGCGGCCACCCTGATCCGGGCCGGTGCCCACGCGGTCAAGCTGGAGGGCGGCCGGGCCCGCCTGCCGGTGGTGGAGGCCATCATCCGCGCCGAAATACCTGTCATGGGCCACCTCGGGCTCACCCCCCAGTCGGTGTTGGCCATGGGGGGCTTCCGGGTCCAGGCCAAGAGCGTCGATGCCGCCGGCGCACTGCTTGGCGCCGCCAAGGCCCTCACCGAGGCCGGCTGCTTCGCCTTCGTCATAGAGGGGGTGCCCGACGTGGTGGGCGCCGCCGTGACCGAGGCCGTGCCGGTGCCCACCATCGGCATCGGGGCAGGCCCCTCCACAGACGGCCAGGTCCTGGTCTTCCACGACCTGCTCGGGCTGGGGTCCGCGCCACCGCCCAAGTTCGTGCGCCAGTACGCCGCGCTGGGGCGCCTGGCCACCGAGGCGGTGGCCGCCTTCGCCGAGGATGTGCGCCGGGGCGATTTCCCCAGCGACGACGAGAGCTACCACGGCTCGGCCGAACTGGGGGACTCGCTCTCCTGAGGCTGCGGCGCCGGCGGTGCCGCCTGCCGGTTGGGCTAGCATGGCGCCCCGCAACAGACCCTGCCCCCGACCGTCGGGGGCCCGGGCTCCACGCCCGGTCCAGAGGGAGGTATGCCGCACATGCGGCCTTACGAAGTCATGGCCATATTTGAGGCCACCACCGAGCCCACCGTCATTCAAGGGGTGATCGACCACGCCCTTGAGGTCATTCGCAGCACGGGGGGCAACCCGGGCGCCATCGACCGCTGGGGCAAGCGCACCTTCGCCTACGAGGTGAACCACAAGCGCGAGGGCTACTACGTGGTGATCGAATTCTCCGCCGGGACCCAGACGGTGGCTGACCTCGACCGGATGCTCGGTCTGGCCGACGAGATCGTCCGTCACAAAATCGTGCGCCTGCCCGAGGCGAAAATGGCCAAGGTCGCGGCGGCCCAGCCGGCCGGCCACTGATCCGCAGGCCGGAAGGAGAGGACAATGCCGACAGACAACAGCGTGATCCTGGTGGGCAACATCACCCGTGACCCCGAACTTCGCTTCACCAACACCGGGCAGCCGACTGCAAGCTTCGGGCTGGCGGTCAACCGGCGCTGGCAGAACCGCCAGACCCAGGAGTGGGAGGAAGCCACCTCCTTTTTCGACGTGGTGTGCTGGCGCGAGATGGCCGAGAACGTGAGCGAGACCCTCACGCGGGGTGCCCGGGTCATGGTGGCCGGTCGTCTAGAGCAGCGCAGCTGGGAGACCCAGGAAGGTGACAAGCGCTCCAAGGTCGAGGTGGTGGCCGATGAGATCGGGCCCTCGCTGCGCTGGGCCACGGCGCAGATCACCAAGAACGAGCGCAAGAGCCCGGGTGACGGGCCCTCACGCGGCGGGGGCGGGAACCGGCAGGCGCCCGCACCACCGCCGGTTGCCCCCGACAGCGGATACGGATTCGACGAGGAGCCCTTCTGATGGCACGGAACAACCAACGCGGAGGGACCACGACGCGTCGTGCCCCCAAGGATCTGGGACGGCGGGTCAAGAAGAAGCCCTGCGCGCTCTGCCGGGACAAGACCGAATGGGTCGATTACAAGGACGTCCCCATGCTGCGCAAGTACATGAGCGACCGGGGCAAGATCCGCTCGCGCCGGGTCACCGGGAACTGCGCCCAGCATCAGCGGGCGCTGGCCCAGGCCATCAAGACGGCCCGCGAGCTGGTCCTCCTGCCCTACACCCAGCGCACGGTGACCGAGCGCCCGGGCGGCCGCGGCGGCGGGCGGGACCGGGGCGAGCGGGGCGAGCGCGCCGAGCGGACGCTCAGCGACACCCTTTCGGCCGACGCACCCCGCGACCGGCAGGCCAGCGTCGAGGTGCTCGACCAGGGGGGCGTCGACGCCCTCGAGGGTGCCGCCGCCGAGCCGGTGGTCGATGAGGATGCCGCCGGGGAAGGTGCCGTCGGAGAAGCCGTCACCGGGGAAGCCGCCGGCGCCGAGGCGCCGGCCGGGGATGGTGAGGCATGAAGGTCCTTCTCCGCGACGACATTGCCGGCGTGGGACGCCGCGGAGACATCGTCAAGGTGGCGGGCGGCTTCGCCCGCAACTTCCTCCTGCCCGAGGGTCGGGCCATTGTGGCGACCGCCGGAGTGGAGGGGCAGGCCGAGCAGATGCGCCGCGGCCGTGACCTGCGCGAGGCCCAGGACAGGGGGGCGGCAGAGGAGCAGGCGAAGATCCTCGCCGGCGCCGTGGTCCCGGTCTCGGCCCGGGCCGGCGGCGGGGGGAGGCTGTTCGGCTCCATCGGCCCCCTCGATGTCGTGGAGGCCATCAGGGCGGCCAAGGGCGTGGAGGTCGACCGCAGGCACGTGGTCATGCCCGAGCACATTAAGGAGACGGGTTCCTTCGAGGTCACCGTCGAGCTGTTCGACGGTGTGGCCGCCGTGGTGACCCTGGAGGTCACAGCTTCTTCCTGAGCCGTGGGGCCGGCATCCGCGTTGTGACACCCCGCGCCCACCATTGTGGGGTGCCGATGCCCCCGCCACCTCCTCCACAACCCGGGACCGGCCGTGCACGGCTTATCCACACGCCCGGGACCCTTCTCCACACCTATTGGGGCCTTACGGTCCCCAGGGTCCTACCGGCAGAGTGGGGGGACCGTGGTCCAAGCCTTTGATGATGCCCGTCTGCGCAGCCTGAGGGCGGCGCCCCCACCTACCTCGACGGGCTCGCGCATCCCCCCGCACGATCTTGAGGCCGAGGAGTCGCTCCTCGGCGCCATGCTGCTGTCCAACGACGCCGCCTCGGTGGCCATGGAGGTCTGCAAGGCGGGGGACTTCTACAAGCCGGCGCACGGGCACATCTTCGGAGCGATCTGTGCCCTGATGGAGCGGGGCGAGGCGATCGACGCGGTCACCGTGAACGACGAGCTCAAGCGATCGGGTCTGCTCGACGCCGTGGGCGACCCGTCGGTCTTCATATCGCTGCAGGCCAACACGCCGTCGATCGCCAATGCCCGTCACTACGCCGACATCGTGGAGGAGCATTCCCTGCTGCGCCGCCTCATCGGGGTGGCGGGCGATATCGCCGACATCGGCTACTCGGTGCCCGAGGACGTGGACGGGGCCATTGACGAAGCCGAGCAGATGATGTTCAACGTGGCCGAACGGCGCACGGCCGACAGCATGTTCCCACTCCACGAACTCCTGGGCCAGGGTCTGGACCGCATTGAGTTGCTGGGACAGAGTGATTCGGAGATCACCGGGGTGGCCACCGGCTTCCACGATCTGGACCGGATCCTGCTGGGGTTCCAGCCCTCCTCGCTCAACATCGTCGGCGCCCGTCCCGGCATGGGCAAGACGAGTTTCGCCCTGGGGGTCCTGGCCCACGTGGGTGTGGTCGTGCAGCGGCCCGCCCTCCTCTTCTCGTTGGAGATGGGTCACCTTGAGCTGACCCAGCGCCTGCTGGCCTCCGAGGCCGAGGTGAACGGGCAGAGCCTGCAGACGGGCCGGATCCGGGCCCAGGACTGGAGCAAAATAGGCGTCGCCGTCACCCGCTTGAGCAACGCCCCCATCTTCATTGACGACAACCCCAACGTCACCGTCATGGACATCCGCGCCCGGGCCCGGCGGCTGAAGAAGGCCCAGGGCGACCTGGGGATCGTGGTCGTCGACTACCTGCAGCTCATGACCGGGCGGGGTAGGGCCGAGAACCGCCAGACCGAAGTGGCCGAGATCAGCCGCGGGCTCAAGATCCTGGCCCGCGAGCTCGAGGTGCCGGTGGTCGCCCTGTCCCAGCTGAGCCGCAACCTCGAGTCACGCCAGGACAAGACCCCGCAGCTGTCCGACCTCCGTGAGTCGGGGTCACTGGAGCAGGACGCCGACGTCGTCCTCTTCATCTACCGGGAGTCCGAGTACAACGACGAGATCCCCATCGACCGGGCCGACGACGCGCTGGTCGAAGTGGCCAAGCACCGCAACGGCCCCACCGGCAAGGCCAACCTGCTGTTCTTGAAGCAGTACGCCCGCTTCGAGAACCACCGGGCCGTCTAGGGGTAGGTGTTCACGCCGCAGAACTAGGGGAAGCCGGGTCGCACTTTCACCGCATCCTTTGCAGTGGACCGGGCCACTATCAATTCGGCGAACCGATCGAAGATGAGGTCGCGGGACCATTGCAACGCGTCCAGGGCTGCGGGCATATCCCGCCGGATGGCGTCGGGCCCACCTGCGACGGTCGCGGCCTGGTCCGTGAACGCGGCCAGGAATCCCTCTACCGCCTCCGCGGTCACCTCCAGGTGGCACTGCACGCCCCAGGCGGTCTCGCCGACGCGGAAGGCCTGGTGCGGGTAGCGGTCGTTGCTCATGAGGAGTTGGGCGCCCTCGGGCAGGTCGCAGGTTTCGCTGTGCCAGTGCAGCACGGTGAGCTTGCCGGGAAGTCTCCGGAAGAGGGGGTCGTCACGGCAGGCCCCGGACAGGCTCACCGGGCCCCATCCGATCTCGGGGCCTTGCGCTCCGGCGTGGACCCGTGCGCCGGCGGCCATGGCCAACAACTGGGCGCCCAGGCAGACGCCCAACGTGGGGATGCCCGTCCGCAGGGCACCGGCTATGAGTGAGAGTTCGGCGCGCCGTGAGGGGTAACCCTCGTCGGAACCGGCCGACATGGGCCCACCCATGACGACCACCCCGTCGTAGCCGGTGGGGTGGATGGGCACGATGTCACCGGCGAACGTCCTCCGGACGTCGACCACTACCCCGGCCCGCGCCAGGCCGTCGGAGATGGCCCAGGGCGACTCGGGGGTCGCATGTTGCACCACCAGGCAATTCGCCATAGAGCGTGACGGCCCACCTTAGGAGCCGTGGGAACCGCCTCAAATGAGGTCGGCCAGCGCCTCCCACCCGGCCGGCGGTGCCGCCAACCGCCAGAATTGCTCGGGGACCCGCCCCTCCATTCGTGCCGTAAGCGCGTGGTCGCGCTCCAAGGGCGGGATCTGGCTGGTGTAGCTCCATATGGCCCGGCGCTTGCGCTCCTCGTCGGGGACGTGGGGGACGATGGCCGGCGTGGGCCACGGGTGGGCGCGCAGGAGCTTGGCCACCCGCCAGGCCAGGAGCCCCGGTATGTGTTTGTAGCCGTGGTCCTCGTAGCAGAACCAGGTCCGTCCGGGTTGTTCGTTGCGCACGAGAAGGCAGGCCTCGTGCACCATGTCGTGGTCGGGATTGCCCAGCCCCATGGGGAAGAAGACCGAGGTCGGGTCCAGTTCGGCAATGGCGGCGGCGAGGACCGGTGCCACTTGGGCCGGTGTGGGCCGGTCGGCCGGGGCCAGGTACTGGTGGTCGCAGAACTCCAACCAGCGGTGGTCGGATGCCAGTACGTCCATGGCGGCCAGGTCCTCCTGGCGGCGCAGGGCGACCACGTCGTCGCCGGCCCTGAAGCCTCCCAGGGCGTCCCATCCGGAGGGGGGGTCGGGGTAGGCCGGAGGGCGGCCGGCCAGCACCGTGATCACCGTGGTGTCGTCGTAGCTGGCCAGCAGGTGCCCCGCCCCCATGGCGGCGTCGTCGAAGTGGGGGGAGACCACGGCGATGCGGGTGAAGGCGGCCGGGTCGACCTCGCCCCAGGTCGGTTCGTCCACGCCCCCGCCCATGCTCATGGCCGGATCATACGGGGACCTCGTCGCTGTCTCCGGCGGCGCCGGCCACGTGGTGACGGAAGCGGGGCATGAGCGCGCCGATGACCACGGCGCCGGCGATGCAGGCCAGGCCGCCGGAGACGACGGAGAATTCAAGGCTGGTCGCCGTGGCCACTGCACCCGACTCCATGTCGCCCAGGCGCGGCCCGCCCTGGACCACCGCCATCTGAATGGACGACATGCGGCTGCGGAAACGCTCCGGTATGGAGGTCTGCAGGATGGTGTTGCGGAGCACGGCCGAAATCACGTCGGCCCAGCCGGCCACGGCGAGCATGAGGAGGGCGACCCACAAGGTGTCGACCAACCCGAACACGGCAACGGCCGCGCCCCAGACCACCACGGCCAGGATCACCGCCCCGCCCTGGCGCCGCAAGGAGTCGACCCAGCCGGTGGTCACGGCCCCGATCAGCGCACCGACACCCGGCGCGGCGTACAGGAAACCGAGGGTGATGGTGCCCCCGCCGAACACCGAACCGGCCATGGCGGGGAACAGGGCGCGGGGCATGCCGAACACCATGGCGTTGATGTCGATCACATAGACGCCCTGCAGCGCCTGGTGGGTGCGCAGGAACCGCAGACCCTCCCTGGTCGCCTGCCAGGTCGAGAGGCCACTGTGCTCGCCCGGAGGGATGGGTGCCATGAGGAGCGTGGCCCCGAGGGCCACTACGAAGGTCCCGGCATCAAGGGAGAAGACGAGCGGCAGCCCGACGCCCAGCAGCAGCCCGGCCAGGGCGGGTCCGACGATGACCCCCAGCTGGAAGATGACCTGCACCAGGGCGTTGGCCGCGATCACGTAGCGCTGCCCCACCAGGCCGGGCACCGTGGCCATGCGGGCCGTGTTGGCAAAGCCCATGAGCCCGGCCGCCAGGGAGCTGACCACGTAGAGCACCAGGAGCGACGGGTGGTGGGCCGAGGCGTTGAGGGCCATGGTGGCGCTGGTCACCACCGACGCCCCGGCCATCCACGCCATGAGGCCACGCCGGTCGGACGAGTCCCCGATCGGCCCGGCCACCAGCGCCCCGGCGATGAACGGCAGGAGCTGGGCCAGGCTGATGGCACCCACCTGCAAAGTGGAGTGCGTCATGCGGTACACCTGATAGGGGATGGCCACCACGGTCAGCTGCGTGCCCAGCGTGGAGACGAGCTGGCCGGTGAAGAGCAGCCGGAACTCCCGGCTCTCCCGCAGCGGGGTGATGTCCACCAGGATCCGTCCCGGCATGGGGGAAGCCTATGAGCCGGGGCGACCGCCTCTCACGAGGAGAGCGTGCGCCCCAGGTCCCGCACCGAGATGTCCCAGGCCGCCGGCCAGTCGTCGGTGCGCAGCAGGGCGTCGCTCCCCCCGTCGCAGAAGAGCACCGAGCCGCAGAAGAACCCGCCGTCGGGACCGAGCAGCAGTGCGACCAGGGCGGCGATCTCCTCGGGCCGGCCGGGACGGCCCACCGGAATGGGCAACATGTCCAGGAGGGGGCCCACCTCGGCGTCGGCCCGCATGTCGGCCACCATCGGCGTGTCGATCATGCCGGGGGCGACGGCGTTGAGCCGCAATCCCGCACCGGCCCAGTCGGGCCCGGTGGCGCTGCGGCGCACCCAGTGGGCCAGCGCCAGCTTGGAGGCCGGGTAGGTGACGATGGAACCGGCCTCGTCGGCCAGCATCCGGCTCCGTTCTTCGTCGTGGGCCAGGAACGCGGCCACCAGCTCGGCCGGGATGGCCGGCTGCACCGTGGTGGAGTTCGAGCTGATGGCCACCGCCGACCCACCCGCCTCCATCAGCGGTCGCACCCCCTGCAGGAAGTCCACCGTGCCGAAGTAGTTGACCGAGGCCACCGCCGACCCCGCCCGGTCCGGCGCACCGGCCAGGCCGGCACAGGTCACCACACCGGCCAGGGTCCCGCCGCACTGCTCCCCCACGGTGGCGATGGCTCGGGAGCGGCCCTCAGCGGTCCCCAGATCGGCCTCTACCTCGGCCCGCCAACGGTCCACGCCGATGACGGTGTGCCCCGTGGCGCGCAGCCGGGCCACGCAGGCGGCACCGATCCCCGACGCGGCGCCGGTCACCACGAGGGCGCGATCAGGCAGCTTGGCGCGCCTTCAGGATCTCGAGCGCCTTGTCGGCATGGCCGGCCATGGAGAATTCACTGTGGATGACCTCAAGCACCTTGCGGTCGGTGTCGATCACGAAGGTCACCCGTTTGTTGGGCAGGAAGCTCGCACCCCGCTTGGCCCCGAGTTGGGTGGCCACGGTGAAGTCGGAGTCCGAGAGCAGCGGGTAGCCGAGCGACTCCTTCTCGTCGAACTGCTTCTGCTTGTCCACCGAGTCGGCGCTGATGCCCACCCGCTGGGCCCCGACGGCGGCGAACTCGGCCCCCAGGTCACGGAAGTGGCAGCTTTCCTTGGTGCAGCCGTAGGTCATGGCCGCCGGGTAGAAGAACAGCACCACCGGGCCGCCCGACAGCAGATCGCTCAGCTTGCGCACTGCGCCGCTCTGGTCGGGGAGTTCGAAGTCGGGGACCACATCACCTTTTTGCATCCCCTCAATGTAGGGGCCACGTGCTCCGCCGTGCCCGTTCGGCGGCTGCGCCGCCTCAGGCCTCGAAGCGGAAGCCCACGCCCCGGATGGTGACCAGGTGCCGGGGATTGGCCGGATCGGGCTCAATCTTGCGGCGCAACCGCTTGATGTGGGTGTCCAGCGTCCGGGTGTCGGTCAACTCCTGGTCCCACCACAGGCGGTCGATGCACCAGTCGCGGGTCACGACCTGCCCGCTGTGGGACATCAGGAGGGCGAGGAGGTCGAATTCCTTGCGGGAGAGGTCGACCGCGCTGTCGTGCACCGTGACCTCGCGGCGGCCGGCGTCCAGGCGGACCGGACCCACGGTGAGGACTTCCTCAAGGTGTTCGGTCACCGCCACCCCGCGGCGCAACACGGCCCGCATGCGGGCCACCAGCTCGCGCAGCCGGAACGGCTTGGCCACATAGTCACTGGCCCCGAGCTCCAGACCGAGCACCACGTCGACCTCGGAGTCACGCGCCGTCACCATGATGATGGGCACCGGTTTGAGCGCCCGCATCTGCTGGCAGATCTCAATGCCCGACTGGTCGGGCAGCATCACGTCGAGCAGCACCAGGTCGGGGTGCACCCGGTGGAAGAGGCGCAGCGCCTCGTGGCCGTCGCCGGCGATCTCGACGGCGAAGCCCTCCCGGGCCAGGCCCGAAGCCAGAGCTTGGCGGTAGGACTCCTCGTCATCGACGACGAGGACCAGGGGGCGGTTGTCCCGTGCCGGTCCGCCCACCGGATGCCGGTTACTCGGGACGGTGGCCAGCGCCATGTCCTGTCCCGCTTCAGGCCGCGCCGTCGGGCGCGTCATGGCGGGTGAATCGGAGAGGGGCAGGCGACGACGGTGGTCGGGGGGAGGTAACCACCGGCGCCGCCCGGGCGCGCCCGGAGGCGAGTACCCGCACCATGGTGAGCAGCGAGCCGAATAGCCCGACGCTCGGGCGTGCGAGCCCCGGCCTGATTGGCACGACCTCGGCCAGGGTGTCCCGGCCGCGATGGCTCCCGGACTCGAGACGAGAACGTGGGTCCCGAGCGTTGCGGTGCGACTGTCCGTGCGCCGACGCCATCAGGGGTCACGCTAAGCAGTGGAGGTGAACGGTGCGCGAAACCGCTGCTACCGGAGGGTGTTCTCCAGATGAACTCTTCACGTTGCCTTCCTGGTGCGGGCGTTACGCTCCAGGGCACACGATCGGGAGGTGGCAGATGTCCGAAGCCATGGGGCATGGGGTGAACCAGCGCAAGGCCATTCAGATGTCGCCCGGCGAGGTCGAAACCTTCCTGGCCGAGCGCCGGGCCATGACGATGTGCTCCCTGCGCGCCGACGGCACTATTCACGCCGTCGCCATGTGGTACGGCTTCCTGAACGGGTGCGTGACCGTCGAGACCAAGGCCAAATCGCAGAAGGTGCAGAACCTCCGGCGTGATCCGCGCCTCACCCTGCTCTTCGAGACCGGCGACTACTACGAGGAGCTCCGGGGGGTGGAGCTCGTCGGTCGAGCCGAGATCATCGACGACCCTGATCAGCTCTGGACCCTCGGCGTCAGCGTCTTCGAGCGCTACTACGGGGCGTACTCCGACGAGCTCAAGCCCTTCCTTGAGACCATGCTGCACAAGCGGGTGGCCATCATGTTGCACGCCGAGCGGACGGTCAGCTGGGACCACCGCAAGCTCGGGCTGCCACCCACCCGCCCGGCGGGCACCGGGTGAGGTTCTCCATCGACCAGGGTGTGGCGGTGTCACCCGAGGTGGCCTTGGCCGTCTACGGCAACCCCGCCTTCTACGAGGGTCGTGGGCCCCGGGACAACATCTCGATGCTCGAAGTGGTCAGCCACGACGAGACCGGCGACCGCGTGCTCATTGAGGTGCGGTTCCAGTTCACCGGCTCGGTGTCCTCGGCCGTGCGGGCCGTAGTCGATCCGCACAAACTGTCGTGGATCACCCGCACCGAGGTGCTCGTGGGCGAGATGCGCACCAGGTGGAAGATCCTGCCCGACCACTACGCCGACCGGCTGACCAGCCAGGGCACCTACCGCTTCTCCGAAGGTCCCGGCGGTCCCGACTCGGCCGTGGTCACGGTGGAAGGGGAACTGAAGATCCACGTGCCCTTCGTGGGCGGCCGGGTGGAGCGGGTCATCGTGACGGACCTGCGCCAGTACATTGCGGCGGAAGTAACGAGCATCCCGGACGTTCCTCTTGGGTGATCACCCCGAGGCGGCGCCTGGCCGCCGCCGCCTTGACCCTGATCGGCACGACGCTGATCAGCACCGTGCTGGCCGTCACCCCAGCCTCTGCCGCACCAACCCCCGGCCCCACACCGGGCTCACCGGCCTATATGCAGCGCGACATTTCGAACATGCAAGCCGCCTTCGGGCGCAACGCGGCGCAACTCGAGAATCCGGCCTACCTGCCTGAGTTCTTCCTCGGCGCGGCGCGGCTCTACGGCGACCAGGGGACCACCCAGCTGGAGAACCCGACGCGACCCTCCCTCACCGCCGGGAGCCTGGTCCCCGGCTTCGCCGCCCCCGCCCCTGACCGGGCACATTGGAGTGGCACCCGGGGACAGGACATAGCGGTCACCTTCACCGCCAGCGACGGCGCCGCGTTGCGAGGTGACGTGTTCACGCCGCTGCCGGGCGCCCGCGACCCCTACACGGGCCAGTCGCTGCAAGGTCCCTTCCCGGGAGTGGTCATTGTGCCCGGTTCCATTCAGGCCTCCCGCAACGAATACCAGTGGCTGGCCGAGGACCTGGCCGAGCGGGGCTACGTCGTCCTCACTTTCGACGTGCAGGGACAAGGCCAAAGCGAGACGCTGCCCCACGGGAGCTCCGATCCCAACCTGTCCGGCTGCCCGCTGGGCCAGCCCCAGTCCGGTCAGGTCACCACCTGCGACGGGGTCCCCTCCGAGCAGGATCAGAACTTCATCGACTCGACCGAGGACGCCATCTCCTTCTTCCTCTCCACCCCCGGCGACCCCTATCCCAACCCCGGGGCGGGCTCGCTCGCCGTCAACCCCTACAACCCGCAGTGGGACCTGTTCGACCACAGCCGAGACAACCGCACGGCCACCCCCGGCCGCACCACCGGCCTGGCTCTCATCGGCCACTCCACCGGTGCCGTCATCACCTCCTACCTCCAGGGCGTAGACCCCCGCATTGAGACTGCAGTGGCCCTCGACAAGATCACGGCCACCGCCAACGCCATCTCCGACGACCAGGCCGGCACGGGTTCGTTGCCCGGACCCGTGGTGCCTGTCGTGCCCACCCTGGGCGTGCAGTCGGAGTACGGCTTCGAGCCCCAGCCCTACTTCGAGGCCGGCTGCTCCTCATTCGAGCCCTGCCCCGCCGCCCCCGGCGGGACGGTGGCCGTGCCCGACCTCGGCGCGGCGCCCAGCCCCAACCGCGAGGAGGACACCGGCTTCAACACGTGGCGGGCGGCTGGCGTGGACTCCATGGTCATTGTGCCGCGTGCCTCCACTCACCTCATCTACACCGACTCCCCACCGGTGCTCCCCGCCTCGGCCGCCGGGCAGGCCATGGCCAGCTACTACGTGCAGGCCTGGCTGGACAAGTACCTCAAGCACGATTCCCAGGGCGGCTACGGGCTCCTCTCACCGACCGTCCGCTACATCGGCCCCGACCAGGAGGGCCACTGGGCCATGCACACCTTCAATCGGGACGGCAACCTGTCCTTTTACTTCTGCTCGGGCTATGCATTCGATCTGCACGGGCACAAGACGTTCGCCGACCCCGACATCACTCACGACGGGTGCTCGTAGCAGCTCACACATTCACCCGGTTCCCGACCGTTCCCTCACCATGCCGGACCATAAGATACCACCTGTTGGTAGTATAATAAGTATGGCAAGAGAGAAGGCAACCATCACCCTGGATCGCGCCAAGGCAGCCGAAGCCCGCGCCATAGTCGGCGCCGCATCCACGTCGGAGGTCGTTGACCTGGCCCTGGATCACCTCATTCGAAGCGAGCGCCTACGAGGCGATATCGCCGCCTATCGCAGGGAACCTCCTACCCAGTCCGAAGTCGACCTGGCGCTGCTGGCCGACTCCAGTGATCTGGCCGACGACACCGACTGGTCCGCCCTCTACGCCGACGACACCGTATGACCCCAGCTCCTGGCCGGGGCGAGGTCTGGCTGGCAGAGCTCGACAAGACGCGCCCGGTCATCGTGTTGACGCGTGACCCCATGGGGCAGCTCCTCAACGCGGTAGTCGTCGCTCCCGTCACCTCGACAGTGAGGGGAACATCCACCGAAGTAGCCGTCGGCAGCGAGGACGGCATCCCACGCCCGTCCGTGGCGAACCTTGACAACGTCCAACTCGTGGCGCGCACCCGCTTCAAGAGACGGGTCGGACGCGCGCGACCCGTCACGATGACCGCAATCTGCTCCGCGCTGTCGATCGCTGTGGACTGCAGAGAAGGCAACTCTCGGTGCTGAATGTGTTGCACCGAGCCAGCCCCGTGACTCACTTCACCGGCACAACTTGAGCATCTGCGCCATCCCGTCCTCAATGCCCCCCGACAGCACGTCCAGATCCGCCGTGGTGTCGTAGTCGCCGGTGATGCCGAAATTGACCTCGCCGTCGTAGGAGAAGATGGCGATGCCGATACGTATCTGGCCGCCCAAGGGCACGTAGGGGAAGGCGCGGATCATCTTGCGCCCGGCCGCATAGAGCGGGAACTGTGGACCCGGCACGTTGGTGGTGATGGTGTTGACGTTGCGCTGGGCCGCCCGGGTGGCCAGGCGCATGCCCAGGGCCAGCAACATGGGAGGGGCGAACCCCGACATGGAGGTCAGGGCCTCTCCGGCCATGGCCTGCTTGGACTCCTTCAGGCCTTCCATCTGCTCGGTGATGGCCCGCAGGCGGTCGGCCGGGTCCTCAATGGCCACGGGGAGCTCGGCGAACATGGCCGAGACCTTGTTCTCCAAGGTGCCGTCGCCCACGGCCTTGCCGCTGGCGTCACGCGGCCGCACCGACACCGGGACCAGCGTGCGCACCACCCGCTCGACGTCCTCACCCCGCGACAAGAGGAGCTCGCGGAACCCGTTGGTGATTGAGGCCAGCACCACGTCGTTGAAGGTGCCGCCCAGGCCCTTGCGCACCTGCTTGATGTCCTCGACCGACGTCGACGCCCAGGCGTAGCGGCGGTGCGGCCCGATGGGCCCGTTGAGGCTGCTGGGAGGTGTGGGCCGGACCAGGCCGCCCATGGACAGGAGGCCACTGCCCACCTCCTTGGCGTAGGCGGCCGCTTGGCGGAGCACCCGTGTCTGCGCCCGGGCCGCCCGCAGCTGCTCGTAGGGCGAGGTCACCATGTTGGCCAGGGCTTCGGCCGCCAGCTGGGACCCGGTCGGGCTGGGCCGGGCCTGCCATTCCTCCGTCTCTGCCGGGCGTTCGGCCTCGGGGCTCAGGTCCATGATGACGGCCAGTAGGTCCGTTCCCGCCACCCCGTCGACCATGGCGTGATGCGTCTTGGACAGCATGGCCCAGCGCCCATCCTCCAGTCCCTCGACCACCCAGATCTCCCACAGGGACTTGGAGCGGTCGAGCTGCTGGGACATGACCCGCCCCACCAGCTTGCGCAGCTCGGATTCCTCCCCGGGGGCGGGGAGTGCCGTGTGGCGCAGATGGTACTCAATGTTGAAGTGCGGGTCGTCCACCCACACCGGCCGACCGAGCTGGAACGGGACGAACTGGACGATCTGGCGGTAGCGGGGGACCAGGCCCAGCTTGGCGTCCACCATGGCCACGATCTCGGGGAAGGGGGGCTGGGGTCCCTCAAAGATGGCCACCGAGGCGATGTGCATGTGCGACACGTTGTCCTCAATGTGCAGGAACGATGCGTCAAGCGGGCTCAGCCGGTCGATGCTCACGGGGGCTCCCCTTCGTCAGGTGGGTGGTCCCTGGACGGTACCACCGAAGCGGGGATCTCTCTCCTGGTCCGGCCCCCGAATGGAGCAGCGTCTCAGCCGACGGCGCTGACGCGGGCCCGCCGGCCCAGGTTGGCCAGGAAGGGGGTGGAGAGGACTCTCTTCCGGGTCTCCTCGTAGGCTGCTTCGATCACCCGCGGCCCGCGGTCCTCGGCCATGGCGCGCAGCCCCATGGTCCGCCGGGCGTAGCCGCCGGGCTCCAGGCGGATGACCGCTGTCCCCGAAGCCTCTAGGCGGGCGATCTCCCGCTCCATGCGCCTGTGCACGGCGCGGCGCAACACGGCGTCGGCCCCATGGGCGTTGCCATGGGCGGCCGAGAGCGAGGACACGATGACTACGACGTCGAGGCTCTCGGAGCGCAGCACGTCGGCGTTGGTGACCGAGTGCACCCCGCCGTCGACGTACTCGTGACCGTCGATGGTGATCGGTTTGAAGTAACCCGGGATGGCGCACGAGGCCAGCACGGCGGGTGCCAACCTGGCCTCGGGAGAACCCGGGCGGCCGAAGACGACGCGGGCGCCATCCTGGCGGCGCACGGCGCAGATGCGCAGGCCTTCGGGCCACCGGTGTCCCATGAAGTCGTCCAGCCCCTGCGCCCTCTCGGCTATATCGACCTGCCCGCGCGGGAGCATGGTGACGGCGGCCACCTGGGGTCGGAAGGCCAGTGGCCGTCGGGCCACCCGGCCGATCAGCGCCGGTGAGGGGAGGTTCCAGGGTCGCAGGAGCGACGTCACCGAGGGCACCGGCAGCGGACCGGCATCGGCAGGGAGGATGCGTTCCAGGAGCGCACCGCCCCGGCGCGACAGGGGAGCGCCGTAGGCCGATGCTGCCAGGTCGGTGGCCGGTACCCCGATGCGCAGCGCGGCCCCGGTGACCGAACCGGCCGACGTGCCCACAATGATGTCGGCCTCACGGGGATCCCACCCGACCTCGCGTTCGAGCGCGGCCAGCACCCCGGCTTGGTACGCCTGGCCGACCACGCCGCCGGCGCCGAGCACCAGTCCGATGCTGGGTCGGCGACGCCCGCCGAATTCCCCGCGCGTCACCTTCATCACCCCTTGTTTACCCGTTGGAAATGTGCATCACGCGTCTTTCCTCGGCGATTTGTGCGTTCGACCTGGCTGTCGCCCTGCTGCATTGCCGACAGCAACGGGAGTGCAACCGGGCTGCACCCGTGCGGTGCCGCCCCCATCCCGCGGCCGGATCGCTGCAGCCTCTCCCCATTTGACCTGTTTGGACTCCCGGTGCCATGCGTCCGGTGCATCACCGAGTACCGTGGTGTTCCGCAATCGGCGCCGTCTGATCTCTTCGTGATCAGCGACCCAACGCCGCCCCAATTCCATGAAATTCGATGGACATTCCGGGGGTTCGGGCGTTTACTAGACGGTAGGCATAGCGCTTCGACTTCGACCTTGAACCGCTAGGGACGGGAGGCCGAGGGCAGGCCACCAGATCCGTGTGGGGACCGGGTCGACGTAGCCGGAGCATGGCGCAGTGCACATGAGGAGGAGAGAGGGGGGGCTACGAAAGAATTGACATCGGGGGGGCAGGAGTCGGGCCGCTTCACGACCCTTGAGGACGTTTTCATTTCCCGTCAGTTCGACCGGGAAGCTCAGTCGCGCCGCCGCGAGGGGTCTGCCCTGGTGCCGCTGACGGCTACTCCGGTCGTGACGCCCCACGCCCCGATCGGTGTCCACTTCGCCACCACGCACCGGCGGCAGCTCTCAACGGCGGGCGCCATGAGCGGAGCCCTGGCCACCCTTCTCCTTGTGGTCGGGTTCCAGACCATGCCGGGAAAATCGTCCGACGGGCACCGCACCCTGAGTGCGCTGGGGTCGTCGAGTCGGTCGAACCCCTCGGAACGATCCGGCACCCCGCCGAGCGGTGTTCCCGGGTCGGGCGGCGTCACCGCACCGGTGAACGGCGGAGGGAACTCACCCGCCCCCACCGCGCCGGCTCCCGCCGTGACGGGCAACCAAGCCAGCGGAGTCGCCGCCTCAAGCATCGCCCCTTCAGGCACCTCCGCCGCAACGGCGGGCGTTGCCATCGCGCACACAGCCCCCGCTGGCACCGTGCAGGCAACACTGTTGGACGTCACCATCGCAACGGCATCCCCTCCGTCTTCAGCGGCTCCGGCCACGTCGACGCCCCTCCCTGCCACGTCGACGCCCGGGACCGCGGCGGAACCACCGACACCGCCACCGCCTCCGAAGTCAAATGGACCCAAGGGGCCGACCCCCGCGCTGGCCGACGGAGCCGCTCCCCGGCGCGGGCTCGGCGGGAACGGCCCTCCGGCAATCGTCACCCACATCGACGCCCCAGCCCCTCCGTCATCGCAGGCGGTGCACGAAGTTGCCCCGCCACCCGACGCTCCGTTCGGCCACCCACACGGCAATGGCCCTGACGGTGGTGGGCCGCACGACGGCCACAGTCGCCACTGACGTCGGCAATTAGCACCGCGCTGACCAGAAGGCTCCGGTTGGACCAGGGAGCGTGCCGGCGCTCGCCCAATCAACCGGAAACCGGTTCCCCGTGACGGTAAAGTGGGCACGAGGGATCGGACCGGCCCGGTGGGAGTGCGAGTGCGAGTGACATCTTCGATCCGTCGATCTCAAGGAGGATGGCTCGGGGATCCAGCAACCGTTACCCTGACGGACGTGCTGGCTCCGAGGACCGCCACGAGCGTCGCGAATCCGAGTTGATCATGGGAATGGCTCCGCGCTGGGCATTGTGGCTCCCGTCCGCCATCGCCTTCGTTGCGGCACTTGTCCTTCTGCCCTCGAGCGGAGCATGGGCCGGACCGACGTGGTCGATCATGATCACGGTATCGTCGCCGAATTGGGGGACGATCACCTCCACCCCCCAGCCCGACACGTCTCCGCCGCCCTGTTCAACTAAGTGCACTTACGATTACACGCCGCCGCCATCAGGCGGGTTACCGGGACCGGTCACCCTCACCGAGTCACCTGCCAACGGCTACGAATTCGTCGCCTGGTCAGTTACCACGGTCACAGCCCAAGCCTCTTCCTCTGGGTGCGGGAAGACGAGTTCGTGCACCATTAAATTCCTATCGGGCAATGGTGGTAGCGCGCAGGTCAACGCCACTTTCCAGTTGGTGCCCGTCACGAGCACAACCACGACCACCACGGCCACCACCACCACGATTTCGCCACCAACCACGACAACAAGCACCGCGCCAAGTTCCTCCACCACAACCACAACCAAGCCCCGGTCCGGAACAACGACAACCACCAAGCCAAAGTCCGGGGCAACCACAACAACCAGCTCCACCACCACGACAACCACCACACCGACGACAACCACCACGACCACGCCCAAAGCGACCAGGGGCCTGACCCTCAACCAGTCGTCGGTGCCGCCCGGAGCCCCGGTGCAAGCGACCGGCTACGGCTGCCACGCCAACGCGCCGGTGGTGCTCACCATCGACCACAACCAGGTCGCCCGCACCACTACCGACAATCAAGGCACCTTCGCCACGCCGATAGCGACGACCTCCCTGCCCGTCGGCCGCTATCAGGTGCTGGCAGACTGCGGGCCCCAACTCGCAGCTTCGTTCGACGTCGTGGTGATCTCTCATGCGGGCCAGGACGGCTCCACGGTGGTGATCATCATCTTCTTCATCCTGCTCGGGCTGGCCGTCTTCCGCCGCAGCATGCGGGCCGGCAGCGGGGCGGGCGGGTGAGCACTTTCCGGCCCCACGTACCATGGACGCGCAGTACGGTCATCCCCCGTATGAGGCCCGCATGACCACCCGCCCACGCACCGTGTTCTTCCGGCCGGTCTTGCTCCTCCTCCTCGTGCCGGTCGCGCTGTCCCTGGCGCCGGGGATCGCATCGGCTCGCGCGCCCGGCTCGGTCTCGGCCAGCGCCACCATCGGCGGTGCCGACATCGCCCACTCCTCGACGGTGCACCCCATCCACCTCTACCCGCGGCGCGCCACCAAGGTCCGTCTGGTTGTGTCGAACCGGACCTCCAGTCCGGTGACCATCCAATCGGTGGACATCAGCGGCCAGGTCGTCGGCCTCAGCTTCTTTTCCTTCGATACGTCCGTGTACCTCTCGGTGCCGGCTCGCTCGACAGCCCGGCTCAGCTTCGTGCTCGACCTGAGCTCGCTCTCGGGTCAGGCGACCGGGCTCATTCCGGGCTCCCTCAAGCTGTCGGACGGCAACGGTCACGTCGTGGCCAGCCAGGCCATGGTGACCGACGTACACGGAAGCCTGGTCTCGGTGTACGGGCTCTTCGGTCTGGCCATCCTCGTCCTGACCGTCCTGGGGCTGGCCGACGTGTTGGTGGCGATGGCCCGTCATCGCATGCCGCAGAACCGCTGGCGCCGGGGGCTGCGCTTCATGACCCCGGGCATCGGACTCGGGTTGGTGCTGGTCTTCACCATGTCGGCCCTGGCGCTGTGGTCGCCGGGCACCCGCACCTGGCTCCCGGTCGGCGCCATCTTCGCGGTGGTCTTCTTCGCCGCCGGGTACCTCACGCCCACGCCACTCCCCGACGACGAGGACGACGAGGACGACGACGAGGACGACGACGAGGACGACGACGACGCAGTGCCCGCCCGGGTCACCGCACCGGCCGCCCCCGCGCCCCCGGCCGCCCCCGCCACGGTGTCCTTCGGCAGCTCCAATGAGGTCCCCCCACCGCCGGGCATCGGGGGGTCCCCTTCGTGAGCCCTGAGCTGGATGAGGTCGCGGCCGCCCTGCCCAACTACGAGGTGGGGGGGGAGCTCGGTCGGGGTGGATGGGGGGTGGTGCTGGCCGGGCGGCACCGCCAGCTGGACCGCCAGGTGGCCATCAAGCAGTTGCCCCGCGCCTTCGCCGCCGACGAAACGGTGCGAAGGCGTTTCCTCGTCGAGGCGAAGTTGATGGCGTCGCTGGACCACCCGCACATCGTGCCGGTGTACGACTTCGTCGAGCAGGACGGGCTGTGCCTGCTGGTCATGGAACTGCTGCCGGGCGGGACGGTGTGGAGCCGCTTCACCTCCGACGGCTTCACCCCGACGGCCGCCGCCGCCACCGGCCTGGCCTGCCTGGCCGGCCTGCAGGCCGCCCACGCCAAGCACTTCCTGCACCGCGACATCAAGCCCGAGAACCTCATGTTCTCGGCCGGCGGCGTGCTCAAAGTCACCGACTTCGGTATCGCCAAAATGGTGGGCGGCGAGGACGCCGTGGCCACCCGGGCCGGTGAGGTGATCGGCACCCCGGCCTACATCGCACCCGAGCAGGCTCGGGGGGGAGCCCTTTCTCCGGCCACTGACATCTACGCCCTGGCCACCATGCTCTACGAACTGCTCAGCGGCGTGCTGCCGTTCGCCGACGACGGTGACGCCATGGCCCTGCTTTTCAAGCACGCCTTTGAGGCACCTGTTCCTCTCGCCGACCAGGCGCCGCAGACCCCGGCGGCCGTTGCCGCGGTGGTGATGTCCGGCCTGGCCACCGATCCGGCCGAACGGCCCTCCTCGGCCGAGGAGTTCGGGTTGGCCCTGGCCCGGGCCTGCACCGCCTCGTGGGGGCCGGGCTGGCTGACCGCGGAAGGCATGCCGGTCATGGGGGCGGCCAACTTCGTGGCGGCCACCGAGAGCAGCACCGGCATGGCCACCCGGCCATCGACTCCGCCCGGACCGGCCACCGGCGTGGCCGGCGCGGTGGACGACATTCCCCCTCCCCCTCCGGCCCCGCCCTCTTCCCCCGCCGCCCCCGCGTCCGCGGTGCACCCACCCGTGGGCGCCCGGCGTGCCACCGGCCCAGTCCTGGCCGATCTGGGCGAACCGGCGGTCGACCTGGTGCCGCTCAAGGACGTGGTGGTCCCGCCGCCCAGTGCCCGCTGGCCCTTCCTGGCCGCGGCCGCCCTCTTCATCGGGGCCGTCGTCTTCGCTCTGGCGGGGCTCGGCTCGGCTCCCCAGGGCGGGACGTTGCGCGCCGGCATGGTCGCCGTCGGCGGGATCGACCCGACGAGCGGGCACGTGGTTCCGGTCGACCTGACCAACCCGGTCCCGATCGCCACCTCGCCCACGGCCCCCCAGGCCGACCACGTCCGGCTGGCCCTCTCCCTGCTCGGGCGCAGGGTTACCTCCGGCGCCGCCTTGATGCCCGCCACCGGCGCACGCACGGCCACGGTCAACCTGGGCGGTCACTTCCTCCTCGGTGGCGCCTTCACGGGCACCATCTCCCTCCTCCACCAGGGCCGGACAGTGGGGACGTACGACTTCGGGGTGCGCACCACCCAGAGCGCCTTCGCGTCGGTCTCCGGTGCGGCACCGTTCCTGCTCTTCCTCTTCTTGCTGGCCTACGCCGAGTCGTTCCTGCGCTCCTTGCGCCGGGGCAAGAGGTCGGTCACCGCCGTCCCCGGGCTCACGGTGATCGGGGCCCTCTTCGGCGCCGATGTCGTGGGACTGGTCTGGGTGCTGGCCAAGCACCGGCCCACGTTGGCCGCGCTGGTGGCCTGCGCCGTGCTCGGTGCCGCCGCGGGTCTCGCCGCCGGCCTCGGCGGGGCCCGCATCGGGCGCCAACGCCGCTACAAGCGGGCACAGCGCCGCGAGCGCCGCCTGGGCGCGGCCTGAGCGGGCGGGCATGAGCGCGCGCCCCCGGGAATCTCGACCCCGACGTGGATAAAGTCACCGACGTGGAGACCGGGTCCCGGCTTGGTTCGTTCGAAACGGAGAGGAGCTCTCCGAGTCCGTTCCCGCCGATCGCCTCCTACGCCTTCATTTCGGACAGCGAGGTCAATGCGCTGATTGCGCCGAGCGGGAACATCGAGTGGATGTGCGTGCCCCGGCCCGACTCGCCCTCCATATTCGGCGCCATCCTGGACCGCGCCGCGGGCGGGTTCCGCATCGGTCCCACCGATCGCATGGTCCCGTCCGGTCGTAGATACGTGCCCGGTTCCATGGTCATGGAGACGACCTGGGAGACGGACAGCGGATGGCTGGTCGTCCGCGACGCCCTGCTGGTCGGGCGTTGGCACCACCAGAAGGAGCGCTCGGCCGTCTATACCCGGGTGCCGACCGACTACCAGGCCGAGTCGGTGCTGGTGCGCACCATGGAGTGCATCAGCGGTACGGCGGTCATCTCGCTCGACTGCGAGCCCGTGCTCGATTACGGGCGCCACCCGGTGACCTGGTCCTACGCCGCCGAGGACTACGGCTCGGTGGTGGGGGTGGCCGAGGGGATCGACCTGACCATCGCCCTGACCAGCGATCTCCGCATGGGCTTCGAGGGGCGCCGGGCCCGCGCCCGGGTGGCCATGCGGGCCGGCGAGAAGGCCTTCGTGGCCCTCACCTGGTCCGGCGCCACCCCGCCGGCGACCTACGAGGAGGCCGACGAGGCGGTCAACCGCACGGCCGACTACTGGCGCCGCTGGCTCTCCCACGGCCAGTTCACCGACCACGAGTGGTCCCCGGTGCTCCAGCGCAGTGCGCTGACGCTCAAGGGACTCTCCTACGCGCCCACCGGCGCCCTGCTCGCCGCCGCCACCACGTCGCTGCCCGAGACTCCGCAGGGCGAGCGCAACTGGGACTACCGCTACTCCTGGATCCGCGACTCGACCTTCATGCTCTGGGGCCTCTACACCCTGGGGTTCGACTGGGAGGCCAACGACTTCTTCTGCTTCGTGGCCGACGCCGCGGGTGCCGGGAACGACCTTCAGATCATGTACGCCGTCGGCGGCGAGCCCGAGCTGAAAGAGGAGCTGCTCGACCACCTCTCGGGTTACGAGGGGGCGCGACCGGTCCGCATCGGCAACGGCGCCTTCGACCAGCGCCAGCACGACGTGTGGGGTGCCGTGCTCGATTCGGTCTACCTGCACACCAAGTCGCGCGACCACATGCGCGAGAGCGACTGGCCGCTGCTCACCTCCCTGGTGGAGGCCGCCCTGGAGCACTGGCGTGAACCCGACCGCGGCATCTGGGAGGTCCGCGGCGAGCCGCAGCACTTCACCTCGTCCAAGGTGATGTGCTGGGTGGCAGCCAACAGGGGGTCGCGCCTGGCCCACCTGCACGGCGACGAGCTGCGGGCCGAATGCTGGCACGAGGCCGCCGCCGAGATACACGCCGACATCTGTGCCCACGGGGTCGACGGGCGCGGGGTGTTCGTCCAGCACTACGGCACGACCGCGCTCGATGCTTCACTGCTCTTGCTGCCCCTCGTGCGCTTCCTCCCGGCCGACGACGAGCGGGTGCGAGCCACCGTGCTGGCCATCGCCGACGAGCTCACCGTCGACGGGCTGGTGCTGCGCTACCGGGTGGAGGAGACCGACGACGGCCTGAGCGGCGAGGAGGGTACGTTCGCCATCTGCTCCTTCTGGCTGGTGTCCGCCCTCTCCGAGATCGGCGAGCACGCCCGAGCCCGGGCCCTGTGCGAGAAGTTGCTCTCCTTCGCCAGCCCGCTCGGCCTCTACGCCGAGGAGATCGACCCCCTCTCGGGGCGCCATCTGGGGAACTTCCCGCAGGCCTTCACCCACCTGGCCCTCATCAACGCCGTCATGCACGTCATCCGCTCCGACGCCCGGGAGGGACACGGGGACCGGTGACCTTCTTCGACTACCCCGGTACCGAGGAAGAGGTCGCGGCAGCGCCCGCCGAGGTCTTCCTGCCCGAGGCTTCGGAGGCGGACTGGGCCCTCCTGCTCCGCTACTCCCGCCGTCTGCACTTCGCCGCCGGCGAGGTGGTCATCGATCCCGGCGGGGCGGAGCGCTCCCTCTATCTCATCGTGGACGGCCACCTTCAGGTCCTGGCCTCCGAAGGCGGCCGCCGCGGGCCCGCCATCGCCATCGGGCCGGGCAGCGTGCTGGGCGAGATCTCCTTCTTTGACAACGCCGGGCGCTCGGCCCTGGTGCGGGCCACCAGCGAGGTGGAGGTGGCCGAGCTGGGCCTGACCGAGTTCGACGCTCTGGCCAAGGTCAACCCGGACCTGGCCCGGCAGATCCTCTTCGACCTGGGCCGGATACTGGCCCAGCGCCTGCGTACCGCCCAGGGTCCCCGCTGATTCCATGGCCGAGCCTCCCGTCATTGAGATCAGGGAGCCGGGGCAACCCGTGCGCCGCCTGTCCCTGGACCGGGCCATTGAGGTGGGTCGGGAGTGCGACGGCGCGCTCCTCAGCGACCCCGGCGTCTCGCGCCGGCACCTGAAACTGGTGCCCAGCCCGACCTCGCTGTCGGTGGTCGACCTGGGCAGCCACAACGGCACCCTCCTCAACGGCTACGCCGTAGAGGGCCGGGCCACCCTGCAGCCGGGCGACATCCTGCGCCTGGGCCAGACCGAGATCATCATCGTCGGCCGCCCGGCCGCGCCCTCCCCCGTCCAGCCCGCCGCCTCCCGGGGCACGGTCATGTTGGGGGCCGTGCACGAGCCCGCCATCCCCGCCCCCCCGGTCCCGGTGGCTGCGCCCCAGGGCCCTTCGGCCGGGCGGCACCTGCTGGACCGCATGCTCGGCCTGGTCACCCGACCCGACCAGCCCGTCTTCCCCAACTACATGGAGCTGCCCCGGCGCATCCCCATCGGGGTCTGGCACGTCGTGCGCATCGTCAGCGTCGCCACCTACATCACCCTCTGCGTGGCCCTGTTCATCCGTCCGGCGGGGGCCCTGTTCGCCTTCTTCAAGGTGATCGTGCCGCTGCTGCCCATCCTCTTCTTCGTGGCCCCGGGACTGTGGCGCAACATCTGCCCGCTGGCCGCCTCCAACCAGGCGCCCCGGGTGCTCGGCTTCACCCGGGGTTTCACCACCCCCGAGTGGCTGCGCAAGCGGGCCTACATCATCGCCCTCGTCCTGTTCTTCGGTATCACCAGCGCCCGCCTGGCCCTCTTCAACCTCAGCGCCCAGGCCACCGGCATCCTCCTCTCCCTCACCATCGCCAATGCCTTCTTCATGGGCTTCCTCTTCAAAGGCAAGAGCGGGTGGTGCTCCAGCATCTGCCCGCTGTTGCCCCTGCAGCGCGTGTACGGGCAGACCCCGTTCGTCACCGTGCCCAACTCGCACTGCCAGCCCTGCGTGGCCTGCACCAAGAACTGCTACGACTTCAAGCCCCGGGTGGCCTACCAGGCCGACCTGCACGACCCCGACCCGGCCTGGGTCAACCCGCGCAAGCTGTTCGCCGCCGCCCTCCCCGGGTTCATCCTGGGCTTCTTCACGGTGCTCGACCGCGCCGGCCTCACCAAGGTCCACGCCTACGAGCACCTGGCCCTGTACTTCGGGGGCAGCGTCGCCATCTTCTTCGTCCTGGACGCCCTGTTGCCCGTCGGCGCCTCCACCATGACCGCACTCTTCGGGTCGGCGGCCATCAACATCTTCTACTGGTACGTTGGCGTCGCCCTGGCCGACACCGTCCACGTCGTCACCGGAGCCGCCGTCCCGTGGCTGCGCTGGCCGGTCCGGGCCCTCGTCCTCGTGCTGTCGCTGATCTGGCTGGCCCGCACCCGGGCGGCCGAGCGCCTCTTCGACCAGGAGTCGGCCCCGGCCGGTCAACCCATCCAGCTCAGCGCCCGGGGGGCCAAGGTACTGAAGGAAGTGAAGGAGAAGGAGGCGGCCAACACGGTCACCGTCTGCTTCGAGGCCGACGACAAGGGCGTGGCCGCCGAGGCCGGGCTCAGCCTGCTGGAAGTGGCCGAGCGCAACGGCCAAGCCATTGAGTCCGGCTGCCGCATGGGCGTGTGCGGGGCCGATCCGGTGGCGGTGACCGAGGGCATGTCGTGCCTCTCGGCCCCCGAGGAGGAGGAGCGCAACACCCTGCGTCGCCTCGGCTTCGCCGAGAGCACCCGCATGGCCTGCTGCGCCCGCCTGCAGTCGGGCCCGGTGCGGGTCTCCCTCACCCCCGAGGCCGGGGACGCCAGCGTGGCCAAGCCGACCGTGTACGACCGCTCCATCGTCAGCGTGGTCGTCATCGGAAACGGCATCGCCGGCGTGACGGCGGCCGACTTCATCCGCCGCGGCCACCCCGACTGCGAGATCCACCTCGTCGGCGCCGAGTCGCACGTCCTCTACAACCGGATGGGCATCTCCCGCCTGGTCTACGGGCGCTCGGCCATGCAGGGCCTGTTCCTCTTGGCCGAGCAGTGGTACGACGAGCACGGCATCACGGCCTGGCTCAATACCGTGGCCACCCGCATCGACCTGGGGACCAAGCAGGTGCACCTCGGCACCCGCGACGCCTTGCCCTACGACCGCCTCATCCTGGCCATGGGCAGTGCCAGCTCGGTGCCACCCATCGACGGCTTCGGCCAGCCCGGCTCCTTCGTCATGCGCCAGGCCGGCGACGCCATTGCCATCCGCTCCTACGCCCAGCAACACGGCTGCCGTGAAGCGGTGGTGGCCGGCGGCGGGCTCCTCGGGCTGGAAGCCGCCCACTCCCTGCACGAGCTCGGCCTGCACGTCACTGTCCTCGAGCGCGGCAACCGGCTGCTGGCCCGCCAGATCGACGAACGTTGCAGCGAGCTGGTGCACAACTACTTCGACGCCATCGGGATGACGGTGCTCTACGGCGCCGAGACGGTGGCCCTGGCCGGCGATCCCGCGGTGGGCGCCGCCCTCCTTAAGGACGGCCGGGAGGTGCCCTGTCAGCTCTTCCTGGGGGCCATCGGCATCAAGCCCCACACCGAGCTGGCCGCCGAGGCCGGCATCGCCGTCAACCGGGGCGTCCTGGTCAACGACCGCATGGAGACCTCGGCCGAGGGCGTCTTCGCCGCCGGCGACATCGCCGAGCACAACGGCATGCTGCTCGGCCTGTGGCCCATCGCCGCCAAGCAGGGCGAGGTGGCGGCCGTCAACGCCCTGGGGGGCGACGAGCGCCTCACCGCCGAGGTGCCGGCCTGCATCCTCAAGGGTGCCGGCATTGAGCTGTCCTCCATCGGCCGCATTGAGCCCGACCCGGGCGACGAGCTCATCGTGGTCGAGAACCCGGCCGAGCAGTCCTACCGCCGCCTGGTCATCTCGGGGGGCCGCGTGGTGGGCGGCCTGGTCCTCGGCCACCATCCCGAGGACTTCTCGGCCATATTGGCGGCCACCAAGAAGGAGGCGGACATCGACGCCTCCACGGTCGCCTCGCTCCGCAACGGCGATTGGAGCGTGCTCAAGGGTGTCGCTGCCAACCAGCCCGTCCCGGTGTGACCGCCGTCCTCCCTCTCCGTACCGCGGCAACCTCAGCCGGATGCGCTCAGCCCGGAGCGCCCATCCCGGCTGTGCCCAAGGTGGCGACCTGCCCCAGCGGGGCGGCACCGTAGACCTTGACCCGTCCCGTGCGGCCCTTCACGTCCACCTCGGCCGGTTCGGTGTAGGAGAAGCGGTCCGCCGCCAGGGCGTGCACCGAGTCGGTGACCACCACGTCCGACCACCCGGTGCGCCCGGCGATCCCCGACAGGCGGAAGGTCACGTTGGTGGCGTCGCCCAGCACGGTGACCATGGCCCCCGTCATCAGGCTCACCGCCGCCGGCCCCGAGCCGATGCCGAACCCCATGCGGATGGGTTGGTCGTCGGGGTCACGCAGGCTCAACGAGGGACCGATCTCGTGCACCTTGGCCGCCGCATCGAGCGCGAAGCCCACGGCCAAGGCCGCCGCCTCCGGATCGGCGCCCACCTCCCAGGTGGCGAAGAAGGCGTCGCCCACGTAGTTGCTCAGCGTCCCCTTGTAGGCGTTGAGCAGCTTGCGCAGCTCCGAATAGGTGCGGTCGATGCCTTCGAGCAGCGCGACCTCTCCGGTGTATTCGGAGATGGTCGAGAACGAAATGATGTCGCCCACCACCATGACCAGCTCGGTCATGGCCACACTGCGCACGGTCGATTTCGAGTCGACGCCGGAGGGGACCACGAAGTTACGAGAGAAGAACTGGAACTCCACCGGCCCCACCCGGACCCGGTCGCCCGGCATGATCTGCACCGGCACCGAGCGCTCAATCCGTGTCCCGTTGAGCCGGGTGCCGTTCGTGCTGCGGTCGACCAGCCAGGCCTGGTCCTGCTCGGTGTCGAGGCGCACCTCCATGTGGTTGCGCGATACGGCGTCGTCGTCGATCAGGAAGCGGCGCTCGTCCTCAATGCCGCTGCACTCCCGGCCGACGTAGAGGTGGTCGTAAATGGGGATCGACTGCTCGTCGCTCTCCCCCGGCCACGCCACCAGGTAAGCCAGCGCTCCCCCCGACACGGTGCCCGCCCCCCTAGGTCGAGGCCGAAAGGGAGTCGACGCTCATGTGCGTGAAGACCTGCTTGCCCACCCGCAGGCTCCACGTCGGCGGCAGCACCACCGGATCGGGGCCGACCCGGGTCCACTCCGCATCACCCGGCTTGGCGATGTAGGTCCCGTTGGCCGAGGAGGAGTCGCGCACCGACACCTGCCCGTCCTTGACGCTCACCACGCCGTGCACCCGCGAAATCAGATTGTCCGAATCGTCCAGCTTGATCGGGGTGGCTACCCCACTGGTCACCCCGGGATCGTCCTCGGGGGCCCGGCCCAGGACGTAGGCCCGGTCCAGGGGGATGCGCATCCCGTCGGTGGCCACCAGGAAGCCGACCGGCCGCACGACCATCTGCGTCGCCCCGGCCGGCTCGCGCTCAGGGCGCACACTCTCGCCGACCGCCGGCATGTCGAGGGTCGAGCCCTTCGGTGGGTCCGGCCGGGGCAGGTCGGCCTTCGGGGGGTCGGGCCGCGGTGGGTCCGGCCGGGGTGGGTCCGGCCGGGGCAGGTCGGCCTTCAGGGGGTCGGGCCGCGGCGGGTCGGGCCGCGGCGGTTCCGGTTTGCTCTCCATCGGTGCGGCGTCAACGGTGGGAGCCGTCACCGGGGCGAGA